>JABAOH010154044.1_pt1 | contig 52512 bp, 48 predicted proteins | sample 7062181 | NCBI WGS metagenome assembly JABAOH01 (sample SAMN14538630, study PRJNA623070) | marine sediment metagenome | biome: marine biome [ENVO:00000428]; feature: marine pelagic biome [ENVO:01000023]; material: deep marine sediment [ENVO:00002113]; isolation source: pool of 5 deep marine... | reverse complement strand
GACCTCCAGGACGTCCCCGTCGGACCTGTCCCGGAGGGAGGCTGCCAGCCATGCCTGGAGGTGGGTGACACCTGGGTGCACCTCCGCTTCTGCCTCACCTGCGAGGCGGTCGGCTGCTGCGACGATTCGAAGAACCGACACGCCCGGAAGCACGCCGCCGCCCATGCACATCCGGTGATTCGATCCAAGGAGCCCGGAGAGTTCTGGGCCTACTGCTACGAGCACGACATGGGACGGGCACTGCCGCCGCCGCAATGAAGCCGCGACCCCGCGACGACCGAACATGACCGATCACGACGGCAGCCCGTCCCTGCCGACCGGCACCGTCACCTTCTTCTTCAGCGACATAGAAGGCTCGACCCGTCTCGCCCAGGCTCATCCAGATGGGTTCCCGGAACTGATCGAAAGGCACTATTCCTTGTGCAGGACGGCCATCGAGTCCGCCGGCGGGACGGTGGTGCGCACCGAAGGGGACGCGTTCTTTGCAGCGTTTACCGAGGCGCCCGCAGCCGCCGCTGCGGCCGCGGCGATCCAGCGCTCTCACCACGAGCACACCTGGCCGGATGACGCCGAGATCCGAGTCCGCATCGGTCTCCATACCGGCAAGGGCGAGCTTGGCGGCGACGACTATGTGGGCATCGAGGTGCACCGTGCCGCTCGGATCGCCGCTGCAGGGCATGGGCAGCAGCAGATCGTCGTCTCCGCGACGACCCGCGCCTTGCTGGCACACGCCCTGCCCGAAGGAACTTCACTTCGAGACCTTGGAGAGCATCGCCTCAAGGATTTCGACGATCCCGAGCGGCTCAGCCAACTCACCGTCGTCGGCCTCCCGTCTCAGTTCCCACCCCTGCGCATCCGCGAGGCAGCCGCCAACAACCTGCCCACGCAGCTCACGCGGTACATCGACCGCGGTGAGTCAGCCGACGTGACCGAACTGCTCGAGGCTCACCGCTTGGTGACGCTGACCGGGCCCGGAGGTACAGGGAAGACGCGCCTGGCCCTGCATGTAGCCGGCGAGATGGCAGAACGGTTCGAAGGTGTCTTTTTCGTCTCTCTGGCACCCATCTTCGAAGCCGGCCTGGTGGCGCCGCGGATTCTCACCGAGCTAGGGGTGCCGCCCTCCAAGGAAGCCCCTGAGGACCAGCTCCGCTCCCACCTCAACGACCAGGGATGGCTGCTGGTGCTCGACAACTTCGAACAGGTCATCGAAGCTGCCACCCTGGTCGCCGACCTGCTCGAGGGAGCAGGCCGGCTGACGATATTGGTCACCTCCCGCATCGCACTGCGCATTCAGGGCGAGCGTGAGTACCCGGTTCCACCCCTCGAGGTTCCCGCCGGAGACGAGCCGTTCGCCGACGTGAAGAAGAGCCCATCGGTGCAGCTCTTCGTCGATCGGGCGCGCGCGGTCTATCCCGACTTCGAGCTGACTCCCGACAACGGTGGAGCGGTCGCCGAGATCGTCGCCGGCCTCGACGGACTCCCCCTGGCGATCGAACTCGCCGCCGCCCGCAGCAAGCTCCTCGACCCCAAAACAATGTTGGAGCGTCTCAGTGCCGTCCTCGACCTGGCGGCCGGCTCGGGCCGCGAGGTCCCGGACCGTCAGAGGACCTTGCGCGGAACCATCCAGTGGAGCTATGACCTACTCGACTCCACGGCTCGCGCCGTGCTTCAAGACTTCGCCGTGTTCCGCGGCGGCGCGTCGTTCGAGGCAATCGAGGCTGTATGCGCCGCGCCAGATGTCGCCATGATCGACGAGCTGGAGAAGCTGATGGATCACAGCCTGATCCGTCGAATCGACACGCCGACGGGACCGCGACTCGTCGTACTTGAGACGATCCGCGAGTTCGCCGCCGAGCGGCTTGTCGCGGCACAGCGAGTGGAGGCGATTCGGGACAACCATCTCGAGTTCTTCCTCGGACTATCCGAGACGACATCGCCCGGACTCACGACGGAGGCTCAGGGAGACGCACTGGAGACGCTGGCCGCAGACAGAGAGAACCTGGCGAGAGCCCTGGAGTGGGCCATCGAGACGGGCCGGACCAACACCGCCGCTCGGATGGTGAACGCGCTGTGGCGGTTCTGGCACATGCGAGGGCCCCTGAGCACCGGGCGGGCCCTCGCCGAGCACGTGCTCGAACTCGACGGCGCCTCGGCCCAAGAGCGCTACCTGGCGCTTGAGGCGGCAGGGGGGCTCGCTTACTGGCAGGCGGACCTCGCCGCCGCCGAGTCGCATTATGCGGAGTCGGTGACGGTGGCGGAGAGCCTGGGCGACAACACCCTTCTGAGCAACGCCCTGTACAACCTCTCCTTCCCAGTCTCGTTCCTGGGGCGCGTCGACGAGGCGCGGCACCAGTTGGACCGAGCCTTGCCCCTTGCCGAGGCCGAAGAGGACCGGCTCACCGTTGGCAAGATCCTATGGGCGCAGGGAGACGCCGCCTTCACCGATCGAGACTGGGAACATGCCCGAGAGCACTTTGAGAAGGCGATACTGGAGCTGGTCGAGCTCGACGACATGTTCATGAAGGGCTGGGCCCATCGCATGCTGGGTACCACCCTGCTGGAGCTGGGCGAGACGGACCGAGCACGGGAGCATCTCGAGCAGGGGCTGGCGATATTCGGGCCCGCGGGCGACCTCTCGGGCATCGTTTTTCACCTCCTCGACTTCGCCCGCCTGGCGCGAATCGAGGGCCACAACGAGCGAGCCGTGATCCTGCTGGGCGCCGCGCTCGGCCAGGAGCAGCGCGGAGGAACAGGCCTGGTGCTCGCCGGTCCCAACGACCCCACCCTGGTGGAGGAAGCTCTGGCAGCCGTCGACCAAGCTGATGTCGAGCGGCTCACCGAGAGGGGAAGGGCCATGTCCGTAGAGGATGCGATCACCTTTGCCCTTGAGAAGGACGAGTGATGGTCAGACGACAGCGCGCCCGAGGCAGAACCTAGGATCGATCAGGAGGGAGGCGCATGTCGCAGACGATTACCGAACCCGAGGCCGAACCGGTCCTTCTGCTCCTCGTTGACATCAGCGGCTACACCGACTTCATGGTGTCCCACGACAAGGAACTCCGTCACAGCCAGACGATCATCGGCGAGCTGCTCGAGACCCTCATCGACCAGGTCGACGTGCCGCTGCGGATCTCGCGGATCGAGGGCGACGCTCTGTTCCTGTATGCAGTGAAGAGCGGCGATGCAGAAGTGTGGGGACGGCGTAGCTCCAATCTGGTCGACCGGCTCCTCGCCCTGTTTGAAGTCTTCGGCCGGAGGCTGCTCGAGATCGGCGCCTACAGCGTGTGCCGCTGCGATGCCTGCACCGAGGTGGGGAACCTCAAGCTGAAGATCATCGCCCATTCCGGTGAGTCCCTCATCACCCACGTCGGCGAATACCCCACCCTCTCCGGGGTCGACGTGATCACGCTCCATCGCCTCGCCAAGAACTCAGTCGACGAGGACCAGTACGTGCTGATGACCGAGCCCGCGTACGCAGACTTGGGCCTTGCTCCGGATACGCCGGTGCGGGAGGGCTCCGAGGAGTACGACACCGGCACCTTCAAGACGTTCGTCTACCTCCCCGACATCGAAATCGAGCTCGACGACGACGAGATCCGCGCCGGGTTTTCCAACGACAACGCCGCGGTGCGGATACTGCGCGATGAGATCTCGCGCGAATACGCCGACGTCGCCGATGATCCGGGCCGGGGCTACCACTTCAACACCGGGCAGGCCGCTCTGGAAATGAACGGTTACGAACCAGCCTGGGTCGAAGAAATCCCCGACGCGATGATCGAATCCTTCTCCGGGATGGGCAACCCGTTCGCCATGGGACTGCCCAAGGACGGCGAGTACGTCGTCGACATCGGCTCGGGCGCCGGACTAGACGCTGCCATCGCCGCTCGGGCCGTCGGAACAGCCGGGCACGTGATCGGCGTGGACATGACCCACGAGATGCTGGAGAAGGCCGGTGCCGGAGCGGCTGCTCTCGGCCTGGATCAGCTCGAGTTTCGCCACGGCTTCGCCGAGTCCCTACCCGTTCCCGACGGTTGGGCCGACCTCGTCATCTCCAACGGGGTGGTCAACCTGTCCCCCGACAAGGACCGGGTCTTCGCGGAAATCTTTCGGGCGCTCCGCCCGGGTGGGCGCATCCAGATCGCCGACATCACCGTCGAGCGGCCGGTACCGGAAGGGGCCAAACGCGACATCGACCTGTGGACCAACTGAATAGCGGGGGCTCTGCTGGAAGCAGAGCTCGAGGCCACGGTCGTGGCTGCCGGATTCGAGGGATTCGAACTGGTGTGGAAGAAGAACGTCTTCGAGGGAGCCCTGCGGCCGCGGCAGGAGGTTGAAGACTTCGGCACTTGCGGCGTGAACTTCAGAGCAAGCAAGCCGGAGTAGCGGCCCGCACCGCGGTCACGCCAGCAGCGGCTCGAAGTCGGGATCGATCACGGGCCCGATCCCCCTTCCGTAGGCACCGAGTGCTTCACCCACTCCCCCGTGGAACGTCGGATACGGGTAGATCATGCTGCGCATAGCGGCGACGGGCACCTCGGCGTGGACGGCGAGGCTCAACATGCCGAGCACCTCGCCCCCATGAGGCCCGACCGATGTAGCCCCGACGAGCACTCCGGCGTTGCGGTCCACAACCAGCTTGATCAAACCGTCGTTGCCGGCGCCGTGCAGCCAGCCGCGGAATGTGGCGGGCACGTTCTTCACCGTCACCGCCACGTCGCGACCGTGCTGCCGTGCCTCCGCCTCGCTGAGGCCCACCGAGCCGACCTCGGGATCGGTGAAGGTGACCCGGGGCAGCGACCTGTACTCGGCCGGAGGACGGCTCTCACCCAGGATGTCAGCGGCAACCACCGCCGCCTGATAAACGGCTATGTGGGTGAACATCGCAGTGCCGGTCACATCACCCATGGCCCAGATCCCATCACCGGCGCGGCATCGGTCGTCGATCTCGATGAAGCGGCCAGTCCCGTCGAGACCGGCGGCATCGAGTCCGAGATCGCTCAGGTCAACAGTCCTGCCAAGCGCCACGAGCAGGCGGTCGGCGGTGAACCTCTCCCCTCCTTCGAGGATCACCGAGATCGAGCCGTCACCCGTTTCGACGGCCTCCGCCCTGGCTCCCAGGCTCACCTCGATGCCGTCACGCTGGAAGACCGAGGCCAGCACGGCCGAGGCTTCCGGCTCCTCGCCGGGGAGCAACCGATCCCGACCCTCCACGATCGTGACCGCAACGCCGAACCGGGCAAACACCTGGCCCAGCTCGCAGCCGACGGCACCGCCGCCAAGCACGATGAGCGAGGCGGGCAACTCTTCGGCCTGGATGGCGTCATGAGTGGTCCAGAAGTCGGCCTCATCCAGCCCGGGAATCGGCGGGATGAGAGGCCGCGAACCGGTGGCGATGACGACGCCCCGCGAAGCCGTGAATCTCTCGTCGCCCACGGCCACCGTTCTGGGCCCGGTGAGCCGGCCGTAGCCGCGAACGAAGCTCCCCCCGGCAGACTCGAATCGAGCAACTGCGATCGAGTCGTCCCAACCCCCCGCGGCCTCCTCACGAACGCGCCGCGCCACTGGTGACCAGTCCGGCGCAACCTCGGCGCCTCCCGCCATGCCCTCCACCCGGCGCGCCTCTTGGAGGAGGTTTGCCGCTCGGATCATCATCTTGGATGGGATGCAGGCCCAGTAGGCGCACTCACCTCCGACCAGCTGAGGTTCTATCCCGACGACGTCGAGACCGGCGCGGGCGAGCCGCAGCGCCACGTCCTCCCCCCCGGTTCCCAGTCCGAGCACTATTACGTCCGGCTGCTGCTCGCCCACCTCGATCTCCTCGCCGTCGACTGCACACACCATCGGGGTCAACGGTTACGATCCCGCCTGCCCGCCGAGAGAAAAGTAGTGCCATGCCCCTATTCATGGACCGCCACGATGTCCCCGGAGCCACCGCGGAGGAGACCGCCGAGGCTCATGTGAGAGATGTGGCCATTGCGGGCGACTACGACGTGGAGTTCCTCTCCTACTGGATGGATCCCGACCACGGATCGGTCTTCTGCCTAGCCAGAGCGCCCGAGCAGGACAATCTCATCGCCGTGCACCAAGACTCACACGGGATGATCCCCAACGAGATCATCCCTGTGGAGGAGGGCAACATCCTTCAGTTCCTCGGCAAGATCCACGAACCGACGGATCACACCGAGATAACCAGTCCTTTCCGCACGATCCTCTTCACCGATCTCGAAGGCTCGACAGCGCTAACCGAAGAACTCGGCATCGACGCTTTCCTGCCCCTGCTCCAGGAGCACGACGTGATCGTCCGCCGCGCCATCGTGTCCCAGCGGGGACGGGAAGTGAAGCACACCGGTGACGGGATCCTGGCCTCGTTCGAGGAGATCGACGGTGCTCTGCGGTGCTGTCTGACCATCCAGCAGGACTTCAAGGAGAGGACCACCACAGACGAGGCGCCGGAACTGCGGGTGCGCATCGGCGTCACTGCCGGCGAACCGGTCGACCACAACGACGACCTCTTCGGGTCGTCGGTGAACCTCGCCGCCCGCCTTTGCGATGCGGCCGAGGCGGGGACCATCCTCGTATCCGACGTGGTGGAGGAACTGGGAAGCAAGAAGGGCTTCACCTTTGAGGAAGCCGACGCGAAATCGCTGAAGGGCTTTGCCGAGCCGGTCCAGGTGTTCGAGCTGCTCCAGATCTAAGCAATCCGCGTCACTACCCGCCGGGCGCGATCAATCCCTCTGGCGCCTCAGTCATCGGCGAGCACGCAGATGTTCGACCCCGCCTGGTTCCAGGCACCGTCCTCGAGTCGGTACACATCGAGCGCCCTGATCAGCACCGTCGTCTCGCCGTCATCTCCCTCCAGCCAATCCCGAGCCACGTAGTAGACCAGGGCGAAGTCATCATGGACCTGGATGTCCATCTCCAGGAACTCGTAGCGCACCGCGCGCAGGGAAGCCAGCAGATCGTGAGCGGCATCCATGTACTCGTCTATCCCATGGATGATTCGCTTGCTCGGTATCTGAAACCCCGTCCAATCGTCGCGATGCCCCTTGCGGATGGCCCCGACGTCCTTGGCCAGGAAGGCGTCAAAGAGCCCCCGAACGTGCGCCTCGATTTCCGCCTTGGCGTCCTGATGTGTATCGACCATGGTCCTCCAGAGGTCGTAAGGTGCTAAACCAGATTAGTCCCTTACGTCACTGCAGGCCAACCCGCCTCTGGTGCATTGTCGGAAGTCCGACAGACGAGTCGGGACGGCCTCCCCACCGGCAATACGATCGGTGGCCGCATCGAGACCAGGAGGGGTATGAGCAACGCCGACACCGCACTCGTGATCACCGACCCGCAGAACGACTTCCTCAGCCCGGACGGAGTCACCTGGGAACTCGTCGGTAAGAGCGTGGAGGCGAACAGCACCGTGGAGAACATCGAGAACGCACAGAGCGGCAGCGGCACCAATACGTACTCAGAGCATGGGGTCAGCTTCGAGTACCCAGGTGAGTTGCGTGCAGCCGAGTTTGGAGTCTTCACGGAAGATGCGAACCGATTCAATGGCGTTGTGACGGCGGCTGCCCCAGACGCTTCAACCTACTTTTCTGTCTCATGGCTGCCTGCAGGACCGGAGATAACCCGAGCTGACCTCCAGGCCATGTTGGAGGACTCCTTCGAGTCAGGGTTCGATGAAGGCGGGCCCACCGGCGGCCAAGGCAGCATTGCTGAGGCCAGTTCGCACGGCGGCCTGTTGCTCTACCAAAGCTGGTCGCAACCTCACCAAGGAGACCAGGGCTTCGGGGTAGCGGGGACTACCGAGTGCGAGTCAGATGAGAGAGCCGTGCTACTCAGCGTGCTCCGCGCCCAGTCTGCCGGCGGGTCGCCCGAGCGTGTCCAAGCTGACTTCCAATCGCTCGTTGACTCGCTCCACTGCTGACCGGATGGAAGTAGGCGATGTGATGATCACTCAGAGGGTCGGACAGCCTCGGACACCCCCAGACGCTCTACCCCTGAGAGGACTCACAGAACTGAGGTAAACCTTTTTCGCCCCACCAGCGTGTTACTCATCAGGGGAACGAGGAGGAGCATGACCCAACTAGGTGACGTTGGTGACCGTCCAAGCCGTGGAATCCTCAGACCTCCGCCCGAAGTTCCTGCTCTTGAGTCGGTTCTGCGGCGGTTGGCAGTGAACATGACCTTTATGGGGAAGCCTCACCGAATAAGACTCCCCTTTCGCCCCTAGCCCAGTCGGAACTGTCCTTCGGGCAGCCTCGGACACCCGCTGACGCTCCCTCCCTAGGAGGGTTCACACACCTTCAGACGGGAATAGTCGGGTCTCCGGTCAGGTCATCTGCCGTACGACTGATCCACGGTCCCTGAGTGCGTCTGCGGTGGTGAGGTCATGAACTGGCCCATTTCGCCCAACAGGGACGTAACCGTCTCTGATACGGCGGTAAAAGCAGCTTCGTCCTGATACGCAGCAACGATCATGCCTTCACCTGGAGCGGACCGGAACACGTCAACGTGGAGGAGTCCGTCAATGCCCTCGATTAGCGCTCTGTTGGTCTCACCCCAAGCGAGGATCTCGTCGAATCGTTCATCCTCGAACTCGTATTTCGTCACTCTGTAGAACATCTGCGCCCCTCTTTTCGAATCGGCATTGCTGATCGGATCTGGACTGCTCCAACACGATCAGGATTCAACCCTACGCCTTAGGGAGGGTCGGACAGCCTCGGACACCTCCAGACGCGTAGGGTGAGCAATCGGGAGGGGGGAAAGGGAAGACCCCCGATGAAACGACTCGCCCTTGGCTTGTCGCTGATGCTGCTCATCACAGCGTGCGGCGACTCCGCATCGACAACCACAACAGCACCCGCCTCCGGCGAAGACGCCACCACGACCACTGCGGTCTCTGCAACGACAGCAGCTCCGATGACGGCGACCGCCCCAGACACGACAGAGGCCCCTGCCTTCACCGCCGCGCCGGGAGGCCCCGGTGAAGAGTGGCCCGAGGAGTTCACACCCAGCTTCATGGCTGGCTGCACCGTTGACAGCGCCGAAGAGCAATGCAGATGCATGCTCGAAGAGTTCCAGAGCCGGTACGCATTCAATGACTTCTTCAGCTGGGCCTTCGAAGCCGAGGACGATCCGAGGATCGTCGAAGTCGCCGAACTCTGCACCCCATAGCACTGACCAGCCCGAGAACAACCACGCTTCAAGGAAGGTCGGACAGCCTTGGACACCCGAACGGCCACGCTGAGTAGTGGACGTGTAGGGTCCGATCTGGGTGCCCGCAACACGGCGGGTGGAGGGGTATGAGTACGGGGTCCACTATGAGAAGAGCCGCGTTGGCCGGTGCTTTGGCAATGCTGATGCTGGTTCCCGCGACGAGCGCATCCGCGAATGGATGCCCGTCGGTCGAGGGAACAGCGTTTCTCAATATCTTCGCGCCCACTGGGCAAACCGTTGCGGGAACTGGGCTCGCAAACCTGTCCTACGACGGTGAGAGAATCCAGGTTCTGTTCGAGGTGACCGGCTTCGTTCAGATTGACGAGACTCATGTCGACGTCTTTTTCGATTGGCATTTCCCAGATGGGACCGTCAGCATTACTGAGCACTCGACCACTCTGCCCATCGGTGGACCGGCGGCCGAGTTCAACTCAACGCTTGTCGTTACGAGCGGTGGTACCGGCGACTGGACGTGGTCTGGTCACGTGAACTTTGGGAGAGGCATCGCTGCGATCCAGCGTATTTCTGGGGATCTCTGCATCCCATAGCTGAGGCGACTTGACCGAACAAGGGAACCCCCACAACGGGGGTTCCTCTTCTGTCAGGAGGATCGGACAGCCTCGGACACTCCGACGAGGCAAGTGTCAGGCACTGCCGCAATTCACTCGCCACTCGCCATGGAGCTTGTACTTCAGATAGCTCACCGCGCTAGATCTGAGAAGTGAGAAACCCCAGGAGATTCCTGGGGTTTCTTCGTAGCGGGGGGAGGATTTGAGCCAGCGAACATTGCGCCGAGCAAAGCGAGGCACCAACGAGGTCGCACTCCGAGCCCGAGCAGGGGTCGGAGAAGACCGAGCCATTCTTCGTTCAAATCCTCCACAGAAACGCAAAACCCGGCCTAATGGCCAGGTTTTCTGCGTTTCGTAGCGGGGGGAGGATTTGAACCTCCGACCTTCGGGTTATGAGCTGCACGATCCACTTCCCGGGATATCCCAGGCCGTGCCCGGATGTGGCCTCACGTCAACGATGCCAAGGATTCCAGCGATCAGGGATCCCTTNNTTGAACCTGCGACCTTCGGGTTATGAGCCCGACGAGCTACCAGACTGCTCCACCCCGCGTCGTGGGACCGAAAGCATACGGGTGCCCCCACCCCTGTGCAAGACCGCGCCGATCAGCCCCCGTCGCCGGCCAGGGCAGCCTCGATCAGGTCCTGCGCCTCCGCCAGAATGCGCTGCGCCTCCGCCACTTCGGCCTGGTAGGTGGCCAGATCGGCTCGGCGCAGTGCGGCGTCGGCCCGAGCGAAGGCGGCGTCGGCCCTCAACAACAACTCGGAGACGGCCTCGGTGACGTCCTCCGGCAGCGGCTCCGTGATGCCCGGATCCGTTGTTCCGTCGTCGATGGGCTCATCATCAGTGGTCCCGTCATCGACCGTCGGTGCAGAGGGATCGCCGAATACGGCCTGCAGTGACTCGTCGAGGGTCTCGCGCATGATGATGCGGTCGCCGAACACCACGATGACGAACTTGACCTCGGGAAGCGCGGCGATGTCGGAGGCAGCGGCGCTGCCCTCGGGATCGGCGGAGACGTAGATCGGCTGGACGTACACCACCGACTCCTCGATGGGAACCACGAGCATGTTGCCCTGGATCACATCCGATCCGCCCTGGCTGAGCAGGCTGAACTCGCGGGAGATCTCGGGCTCCTGGTTGATGCGGGCTCCGATCTGCCCGGGACCGTCCACGAACGACTCGCGGGGCAGCTCGAAGGTGATCAGCTCGCCGTACTCGTCGAAGTCGGACTTCGCCACCAGGAAGGCCACCATGTTGGGGCGGGTAGCCGCGGTAAAGGGCTGCAGCAGCAGATAGGACAGGTCGGTCTCGTCCGGCAGCTGCATGAGCAGGTAGTACGGGACCATCGGCCGGTTCTCGATCGGGAAGGACACCCGCTGCGCCTCGGAGGCCGTGGTCGACGGATCGCGGGCGATCTCCCAAGGAGCGCCGTTGTTGAAGAAGACGCGGGAATCGGTGACGTGGTACTTCGTGTACACGTCCGACTGCACCCGGAAGAGGTCCTCCGGATAGCGCAGGTGGTCGAGCAACTCGGCGGGCATCTCGTCGGCGGTCGAGAACAGGGCCGGGAAGATGTCGCGGTAGGCACGGATCATCGGGTCCGACTCGTCGAAGACGTAGAACTTGATCGTGCCGTCGAATGCGTCGACGGTGGCCTTCACCGAGTTGCGGATGTAGTTGAAGTCGCTCGACAGGCCCGAGTTGACGTTGAGTCGGCCCGCCGCGGGCACGCCGCCGGCCGTCGAGTCCCCGCTGTCCGCCGGGGTCGAATAGGGATAGCGGCTGGTGACCGTGTACATGTCCTGCACCCAGACGAGGTTTCCTCCGCCGTCGATCACGAGGTAGGGGTCAGTGTCGGCAGCGAGGAACGGGGCCGCCTTCTCGAGCCGGTCGCGCAGGTTGCGCACCATCAACACCCGACTGTCGCCGGTGATCTGACCCGAGATGAGCGTGTTGACGTCGGCAAAACGAAGCGCAAAGGCGGCGCGGCGGAAGATCGATCCCACCTCCACACCGCCGCTGCCCTCGTATGAGGTGAACTCGAGCAGTTCGGGGCCGTTGCTCCCGCCGTCGGCCGTCTCGATCGGGAAGTCGACCTCTTGTTCTTTGGTCCCCACGATCACGAAGTTGGAGGACTCCACGGTCTCACCGAAGTAGATCCGCCCTTGTTCGACGAGAACGGATTCGGGCACCGACGCGTTGTCCTGGTTGATGTCCTTGACGAGGAAGTCGGGCTGTCCCTGGCTGGTCACCGTGTTCGCCGGGCTCAGCACGGTGCCGAAGCCGTGCGTGTACACCAGGTGCTCGTTCACCCAGCCTCCCCCCGGGATGCCGTCGGTGTCGAGCTCCCGAGCGGAGAGCATCACCTGGGTCAGCTCGCCGTCGATCGTGTACCGGTCCACGTCGACGTCGTCGAACTGATAGAAGGGCTGCAGCTCCTGCAGCTGCCGGTAGGTGGTGAGCAGCACGGAGGGATCCCACAGCCGGATGTTGTCGATCGTCGGCGAGTTGTCGGCGACGTCGTCGGCCGTCAGGTCGTCGGCGGCGGCGAAATCCTTCACCTGGACGGCATCGAGGCCGTAGGCCTCACGGGTGAATTCGATGTTGCGGGCGACGAAGGGCAGCTCCTTGTTGATCTCGTCCGGCTGCACCGAGAAGCGCTGCACCGCCGCCGGCCAGATCCCGCCGAGGACCACGGAGGTCACCAGCCAGAGGCCAACGGCCACGGCGGGCAGGGTCCAGCCCTTCATTCGGGTGTTAACCAGCAGCAGCACCGCCGCCACCAGTGAGATGCCGATGAGCAAGTTCAGCGCCGGGAGCTGGGCGTTGACATCCGTGTGCGTAGCTCCGAACACCGCGCCTCGCGATGAATAGAGCAGGTCGAACCGGTCGAGCCAATAACCCACGGCCTTGAGCACAGCCACGATGGCGAGCAGCACCGATAGATGGACCTTCACGCCCGAAGAGACCCGCTGGTGGCGGGGCTGGATCTGGATCCCGCCGTTGAGATAGTGGATGGCGGCCACGATCAAGAACGTGATGAGGAAGAACTGGAACGCCCACCCGAACAGGTCCCGATAGAACGGAACCGTGAACACGTAGAAGCCGACGTCCTTGGAGAAGACGGGATCGGCGACGCCGAACGACTGGCCGTTCTGATAGAGCAGCCAGTCCTCCCACCATGCCCCGGCGCCGAGCCCTATCAATAGACCGAAGAAACCGCTCACCCCGAGACGGAACTTGAGCCGACGGCTGCGCACCCAGTCTTGGAAGCGCTCGATTATCTCCTCGTCTGGACTGCCGGCAACCATCGACTGCGGCGGGGAGAGACGGTCGGCCAGAACCAGGTTGAGGAACAGGAGCGCGAACGCCACCAAGACTCCGACGATCACCAGGACCACACGGGTGAAGATCAGCGTCGTCCACACGGACGAGAAGCCGACGGAGTCGAACCACAGGTAGTCGGTCCAGAAGGTGGCGATACCGCGCAGCGAGAGCAGCAGGACGAAGAGCAGGACCCCGGCCGCGATTAGCCAGCGGCGGCCGCGCGACGAGGACCTGATGGGGATCGGACTGGGATCGCGTTCGATCATCGGGGCCACATACTACGAAGCGGGAGAGTGTTATCCGTCAGCAGCGAAGGTGCAGGCGCAGTCGAGATGGGCGGGCGGCAGCGCAGCGCCCTTCGGAGGCTTCTTGCCGGGCTTCCATTTGGCTCCTGATGGGCCCGGACACTCGTCGCACGGGCTCCCCGAAGGGATGGCCACGATGCGGTCCACGCCCCCAGCGGTGAGTGCCGCCAGGAGGCTGTCGTGATATGCGGACCACGCCGCCATGCGCACCCAGCGCTCGGCGTCGTCGTTGCGCCAATGGCGAAAGACGCGGCTGACGGCTTCAGCCGCCGGCTCCGGACCACCCGCATCCTCGAGGGCCGCCCCCAACTGACCCGACAGCGCCGCCGCCATACCGCCGACGGTCGCACCGGCACGCTCTCCCGGCTCTGACAGAGCTCCAAAGACACCCGCCAGCGGTCCCGCGGCCTGAGCTCCGGCCGAACCCGCCTTGTGCACCATCGCCTCAAGAGCCCCGCGCAATTCCCGAGCCAGCTGGGGCGGCTCCGGTTCCCACCCCGAGCCGCGCAGCCCGTCGAGAGCCACGTTCTGCAGGTCGACTATGCGCCGCTTCACGTCGCGCAATCCGGCGTTGATGACGGGGAGCAGCAGCTGATCCCGCAGCTCGAACGGATCCGTGGGTAGTTGCTCCTCGACAACGACGGTCTCCGTCTCACCGGTGGTGCGCAGTGCCTCGAACAGAGTGCCGACGTCGTCGTCGGATCCGAACCTCTCCGTTTCCGGGGCCGGATCGACTCGCACCCTGATCACTTCCGGTTCACCGCGCATCTGCGCCGCTTCGGCTGCCATCACATCACTCAGGCCGATGCCGTCGGGTCCCTGCTCGTCCGTGTCTGCTCCGGCGTCCGCGGCCGCCACGGGCTCGTTGGCGAACACCTCCACGGATTCGATGGACTGCTGGGCGCGCAGCCGCTCTATCTCGGCGAGCAACTCGCGCCGGCGCTCGACCGAAGCGAGGTCGGTTTCTTCGGATGCCTCGTCCCCCGCGCCGCTCGCATCGACTGAAGACGAGGCCCGGTCGATGATTCGCTGTGCCATCTCCCTTGCCTGATTGATCTGACGGTCGGCTTCGTAGCGGGCGTTGCGCACGAGGTCGCTCGCTTCGCGCTCGGTGGCGCTCATGTGACGATGCGCCTCCTTTTCGGCCTGGGCCTTGATGAGCAACGCGTCATCCTTGCCCTCTGCGATGATGCGTGCCGCGTCGGCCATCGCACTCTCCAAGAGGACCATCGCGCTTTCCCAGGCGTCCTTGCGGACCGCAAAGGCCTGCTGCTCGGCCTCGGCTCTGGTGTTGTCGGAGGCGTCCGTCGACTCCTGCTGCAACCGCTCCGCCTCATCGCGGGCACGGCCGCGCATGCCTTCGGCAGCCTCCTGGGCGGCGGCGAGGATGGCACCAACGTCCTTGCCCACCGCACCGAGCTCACGTGCCAGGAACTCCAGGCCTCCGGATTCGTCCACGGCGGCTCGCAACTCCTCGAAATCGTCCTGGAGCTGCTGCCATCGCTCCCGCGCTTGGGAGAAGATCGCTTCGACGACGCGTTTGTCGTAGCCGCGCCGCGCCGATGGGATCCCGCGCGTGGTGAGGCTATCGGGACCGAATTCGTCGTCGGCCATGGCGGGAGCGTACCCGGCGCCAAAGACTGGACGTTGGAATCTCAGCCCGAAGCCGCCGCCAGCCCGGCGGGCTCGAGGGCGGCCAGGTAGTCGAGCGCATCCTGGAGCGTGGCAACGGGGACTATTTCGATTCCGTCGCCTGCTGCGGTGAGAGCGGTTTCATAGTTCGAAGTCGGCACGAACACGACCTCGGCCCCCACGGCTCGCGCCGCGAACACTTTCTGCCGCACCCCGCCGATGGCGCCAACCGTCTCGTCGAACCGGATGGTGCCGGTACCGGCGATGACGTGGCCGTTGGTCAGGTCGCCGGGGGTGAGCAGGTCGATCAGGGTCAGTGCATAGGTCATGCCGGCCGAGGGACCGCCGATGTTGCGCGAGTCCACCTTGACGTCGACGGGCAGGTCCAACTCCAGGTTCAGCGTGTCGAAGACCACGCCGACCATCGGCGCACCCTCCAGGTCGGGGTGGGGCACGAGGGTTATCTCGACCGTGATCGGGTCGGCACCGCGGCCGCCCTCGAGGGTGATGGTGTCGCCGATCTCGTATGAGCGAATGACCTGGGCGGCCTCCTCTGCAGTGGCGACCTCGACACCGGCAACGTGCGTGTAGACGTCATCGACCTCGAGCGCACCGTCGGCCGGCGTGTCCTCCACGACCTGGAGGACCACGACGCCGTCGCCGGAGAACCCCACCTCGTAGCCGAGACGCTGCAATGCCACGAAGATGGCCGTGTCGATCGACTCGTCCATCGCCTGAAGATTGGTGCGGGTCTGCTCCTCGGAGCTGACCCCCTCCGGCCGAATCTTCTCGCGAGCGACGAGATCGACACGCTCATCGAGGAACTGAGCCTCGAACCATTCGAAAGCGTTCACCTCGCGCAGGCCGACGGTGAGCAGGTAGATCTCCCCCTGTGAATCGAAGGTCTCCACGTCATCGACGCTCACTAGGTCGGTGACGGACTCCACCGGTCCCGGCGACATGGCGAAATAGGGAAGCTTGACGGGCCAGAACACGAGCACGAGCAGCCCGGCGGCGAGCAACCCCGCGGCCAGGGCGTACGGCCAGCGAGGCGCCCTCGGCTTCGTTTCGGTCGTGGGATCCGTCATTTGCATGGTCGGTCGCCGCAAGATCGTACTGCTCGCCCCTTACACTGCTTCCGCATGGGACGCATCAGCCGCACCTTCGAACTGGCAGGGTCCTCATGGAGGGTCCTCAAAGCCGACAAAGAGCTCGTTCTCTTGCCCGTCTTGTCGCTTCTGGCAACGATCGCAGTCGCCTTTTCGTTCCTCTGGCCGATAGTGCGCTCGTGCACGGACTCGATCGGGCCCGCCAACGCATGTGAGCTGGGTGGGACCGACTACGTGATCATGGCCGTTGCCTACGTCACACTGGCTTTCATCACGATCTTCTTCAACGCCGCCCTGGTCCACGCAGCCAACGAACGGATGGAGGGCGGCGACCCGACGGTGGGGAGCGCCATTCGCGGCGCACTCGGCCGCGTACACCGCATCCTCCCGTGGGCAATCGTGTCCGCCACGGTGTCGGTGATCCTGCGCAGCATCGAGGAGAGAGCGGGGACCGTAGGTCGTATCGTCATCGGGCTGGTCGGCGTTGCCTGGTCCCTCGTCACCTTTCTGGTGATACCGGTCCTCGTGATCGAGAACATCGGCGTCGTCGACGCGGTGAAGCGCTCCGGCTCCATGTTCAAGCGGACGTGGGGAGAGAACGTGGCCGCCCAGGTCGGCTTCGGTCTGCTCGGGTTCCTGGCGGCACTGCCCGCAATCGCCGTCGTCGCGCTCGGGTTCAACGCCGGGGGCGCCGCTGCGGTCACCGCCGTCGCCGTCGGGGTGGCCTGGATCCTGCTGGTGTCACTGGTGCTGGCAACACTGAGCGGTATCTTCCAGACGGCTCTATACCGCTATGCGGCCAGCCTCGACACCGGAGCCTTCGACGCCGATCTGGCGACGGCCTTCGCCCCCAAGCGGACCCGGGGAGTCGGCTTCTAGGCGTTAGGTGTCAGGCGTTAGGCACTGCAAGGGAGAGACTGTCCCGCAATTCGCAATTCGCTATTCGCTCGGAGCGATCGCCCGGCGAGCCTGCGAGCCGACGGCCCGAATCGATTGCCCGGCGAGTGGAACGAGCCGTGGAGTCGCGGATCGCCGATGAGCGCTCGATGGCCAATCGCTAATCGCTGCCGAGCGAAAGACGGCCCCGGTGGGGCAGGGGCCCCACCATGGGGAGGAGGCGGGGTGCAGGGGACCCGCCGGGCAAGAAACAGGGCTCAGGACTCCTCCCCCAGATAGGCCCTGATCACATCGGGGTCGTCCTGAACTTCCTGGGGTGAGCCTTCGGCAATCTTGCGGCCGAAGTCGAGCACCATGACCCGGTCGGCGATGTCCATCACCAAACCCATGTCGTGCTCGACGAGGATGATGGCGATCTCCAACTCTTCCCGGATGTCGAGAACGAAGCGGGCCATGTCCTCGGTCTCCTCGAGGTTCATGCCGGCAACGGGCTCATCGAGAAGCAGCAGCTCCGGATCCATCGCCAGCGCGCGGCCCAGCTCGACCCGCTTCTGGATGCCGTACGGCAGCAGCGCCACCGGATGCTTGCGCCACTGCTCGATCTCGAGGAAGTCGATGATGTCCTCGACCCTCTCCCGATTGGCGACCTCCTCGCGTTTTGCCTTCCCCACATAGACGGCCCCGGCCAGCCATCCCGTCGTCATCCGTATGTGCCTTCCCAGCATGAGGTTTTGCAGCACGGTCATGTGCTCGAACAACTCGATGTTCTGGAAGGTGCGGGCTATGCCCAGCTCGGCGATCCGGTCGGGCCGCATGCCGAGGATGCTTTTGCCCTGCCAGCGAATGTCTCCCTGCTGCGGCTTGTAGAAGCCGCTGAGGCAGTTGAAGATCGAAGTCTTGCCGGCACCGTTGGGCCCAATGATGGAGAAGAGCTCACCGTCCCGCACGAAGAAGCCCACGTCGTCGACTGCCTGAAGGCCGGCAAAGGCCAACGAGATGTCATCGACTTCGAGCAGAGGACCGTCGTCTTCGGGCCGATCCGGCTTCGCGGCGGTGGCTTCGATCTCGTTCACGACAGCCACCGCTTGCGCCGTTTGTAGTGCTTCACCTCGCGGAAGGACCTGCGCTCCTGGCCCTCGGCATGGAGGCCCAGGTAGAACTCTCGCACGTCCTCGTCTCTCAACAGCTTCTCAGGATCGCCGTCCATGACGACCTTCCCAGTCTCCATGATGTAGCCGTAGTCGGCTATGGACAGAGCCATAGTGGCGTTCTGCTCGATGAGGAGCACACTGGTCCCTTGCTCGTTGATGTCGACGATGATCTCGCGCATCTGCTGGACGAGTTTGGGAGCAAGCCCCAACGAGGGCTCGTCGAGGATGATCAGCTTCGGATCGGCCATGAGCGCTCGCCCGATGGCCAGCATCTGCTGCTCCCCTCCCGACAGGTATCCCGCGGTGTCGCGGCGGCGTTGCTGTAACGGCGGAAAGAGGTCCATGACCCGGTCTCGGGAGCTCTTCACGGACTCGCGATCGCGGTTGGCGATCGCCCCGGTCATGAGGTTCTCATCCACCGACAGCTCAGCGAATATGCGCCGCCCCTCGAGCACCTGAGAAATGCCCAACTTCACCACGCTCGCCGGGTTCTTGTCGTCGACCCGCTCACCGTCGAAGGTGACGGCCCCCTTGGTCACGTCACCCTCATGGAAGTCGAGGAGCCCGGTGATGGCGCGCAACGTGGTGGTCTTGCCGGCGCCATTGCTCCCCAGCAGCGCCACGATCTGACCGTCGCGCACCTCCAGCGAGATGCCACGCAGCACCAGGATCACGTCGTTGTAGACGACCTCGAGATTGACTACTTCGAGCACCTATCCGCCCTTTCGGGACGGCGTGGTGTGGTGCGGCCCGAAGGCCGCACCACTATCCATGCCTTGTCAGCTACCGCTCAACCGGTGAAGCAGGCTCCGCCGGTGAAGTCGTAGTTGGCCGCCAGGTCCGACGTGAAGAAGTCCTGCACCAGGACCGCTCCTGTCGAACCGCCCTCGGAGATCGACGCCGGGCTGAATGCATCCAGCTGGACGTCGTACACGGAAACCGAACGAACCGCGTTCTCTGCCGGTGTCCCGGCAAACGACTGGTTCTCGGCCAGTCCCTGGAAATCGAACTGCTCGATCCCCTGGGCGGCGGCGAGGATCCCCGCTTGCCTCATGTCTCCGCTGGAATACGCCGCCTCCAGGATCTGCTTCATCATGTCAGCTTCGATCCAGCCGCGGACGTAGTAGTCAGCGAGGACGCTGCTGGCGTCCGGATAGGCCGCGATGATCGCTTCCTGCAACGCCGCCATCCCGGGCACGTCGGCGCCCCAGGCTGCGAAGAACGTCGGCCAGTAGAAGCTGGCGTCGATCGCAGGGGCCAGGTCACCGAGGAGCAACGAGGGGTTGTAGCTAGGCAGCGAAGCCGACCAGCGGGCGTCGAGGCCGGCGGCGATGGCGCCGCCCATGACCTCGGCGAGGTGGCCGGAGTTGCTCGTCACCCAGACCCAATCCGGGTTGGTAGCCGCCATCTCGGCGACCACACCGGAGTTGTCACCTCCAGGGATGATCGCTCCTTCGCCGTCGTAGACGACTTCGATGCCGAGTTGGTCGGCGGCGTATTTGGCGCCGAACGCCGAGTCCTGCCCATACTCACCGGGGAACGACATGACTGCCAGCGTCCAACCGGGCGCCGACATGTCGTTCATCCAGCTGACCATGTTCATGCTCTCGAAGCAGTAGTTGGAACCCTGCAACAAGGTGTTCGGGTTGTGCGGCCAGCCCGAGTACCAGGAGAGAGGCATGGCGAACATGTTGTCTTCCGCCAGGCTCTCGGCGATCGCCGCGGTGTGCGGTGATCCGGTCGACTGGCCAATGGCAGCCACTTCGGTCGTCAGCTCTTCGTACAGCTGGACATGGGTGGGCACGTCGTAGCTCGTGTCCTTCACCACCAGCTCGACCATCCGGCCGCCGGCGATTCCGCCTTCTGCGTTCACCTTGTCCCAGAAGGCGATGTTGGCGTCCGTGATGACCTGTACCAACGGCGCGAAGATGCCGCTCAAGTCGGAAAGCAGCCCGACCTTGATCGTGTCGTCGGTCACGCCGACGTCGGTCGCCAGCGCCATCGGTGCCTCGGTCGTCTCCGGTGCCTCGGTCGTCTCTGGGGCCTCGGTGGTCTCCGGTGCCTCAGTGGTCTCCGGGGCCTCGGTGGTCTCCGGTGCCTCAGTGGTCGTTGTCGTGGCGGTGTCCCCGCAAGCTGCCGCCACTAGGGCGAGTACCAGCAAGAGAAGCAGCGCCTTTGGTCTCAGTCTCATAGATTCTCCTCTGTCGGGTTGTCGGAGCCCCCAGCGTGGGCGGGATCAGAGCACCCGCTGGCGGGCAATCTAGTAAGTGAACGGCCACCCCTTCCAATAGTTGCGGATTCGTAGCCAGATCCCGTACAGACCCAGTGGTTCCAGGATCAGGAAACCAATAATCAACAGCCCGTAGATGACGATGTTCAACTGGAAGACGCTCAACCCGGGGCCACGCGCAGTCAGCGATATGAAGCCGAAATCATCCCCTTGGGTGATTATCAGGTCGCCGAGCCACTTGAATGCCCCGCCCTCAGTGACCTGCGTACTCAGCAGAGTGGTCATCTCGTCAACGACCTTGGGGATCCCGATCAAGAACAACGAGCCGAGGATGGCCCCGCTCACCAGGCTGGCGCCTCCGATCAGGATGATCGCGACCATCTGCACAGCCAAGAAGAGGTTCCAGTTCTCAGGCGTGAGGATGAAGAAGAAAGAGGCGAGGAGGGCTCCGGCGACTCCCGCATAGAAGGAGGACAGCGCAAAGGCGACCGTCTTGTGGCGGGCCTCGGCGACACCCATGATCTCGGCAGCGATGTCCCGGTCGCGAATGGCCATGAAGGCGCGGCCGTATCGGGACCTCGCCAAGTTCTTGGTCACGAGCGCGAAGAAGACCAGCAGCAATAGCACCAGGTAGAACGACTTGGCCTGTTTGCTCAATTCGATCCCGAACCAGGCGCCACTCTCGGAGAAGTCGATGAGGGGCGTCTCCTCCTTCCACAATCGCAGCTGCAGCGGCGGCCACTCCCGGCCCAGGCCCGCACCCCCCGTCACAAAGTTCATAGTGCGGAAGAGGTGCTCGCCGATGAAGACCAGCCCCAGCGTCACGAAGGCGAGGTAGAGGCCACGCACCCTGACCGCGGTGGGCGCCACCAGGATCCCGATCAGCGCCGGAACCAGCCCCGCCGCCGGCAGCCAGATCCAGATGGGTAGGCCCAGGCCCCACAGGTGCTCGGTCGACTCCCCGCCGAGCACGACTGCCGTGTAGGCGCCCACCCCCATGAAGAAGGCGTGCCCGATGGAAACCTGCCCGGCCAGGCCGGTGAGCAGGGTCAGGCCGAGCGCGCCGATGCCGAAGATCATGGCCCGGACCAAGACGGTGAGCCAGTCGGATGCGGCGAGAAAGCCGAGGCCGGGCAGCACCTGCAGCGGAATGAGCACGGCGACCACCAGCAGCAGCCCCACTGCCGTCTTCTGCGTCCAGGTGGGGAAGATCGCCTGGTCGGCTTCGTAGCGCGTGTAGAGAAGTGGCCGGCCCCTCATACGCGCCTTATCTCCACTGTGCCAAAGAGCCCATGTGGACGAACGAACAGAATGGCCAACATCAGCAAGTAGGGCACGATCGTCGAGAACCCGACGCCGATCACATCGGAGTATGCCGACAGGTACACGCCAGCGGCGACCTCGAATAAGCCCACACCAAAGCCGGCGATGACCGCGCCCTTGATCGAGTCGAGCCCGCCGATAACGATGATGGGTAGGGCACGAAGGGCCACGAACGCCGTGGTGAACCCGACTCCCGCGGCCCTGGGAAAGATGGATACGAACACGCCGGCGATTGCCGCCAGCGCCGCTCCGATGATCCAGGACAGGGCGAAGATGAAGCCGACGTTGATGCCCTGCGACATGGCGGACTCCTGGTCGAACGCCGTAGCCCGCATGGCGACGCCGGTGCGGCTCTTGAAGAACGCCGCCATCGCCAGCAAGGCCAGCACCGCGACGACCACGGTGGCGATCTGGGTGTGCGGGATCCGCACACCGCCCACCTCGAAGGCCCCGATCCCCAGGGGCTGCCCCAGACTGACCTGATCGGTGCCGATGAGGTCGTTGGTCACCGTGCGCAAGACGGCGTCGATCCCCAGCGTGATGATGGCGATCGAGAATAAGGGCTCGCCGATCATCGGCCGGATGAAGAGAACCTCGATGACGAGCCCCACGAACGCCGTGGCGATGATGCCTACCGACGCCGAGACGAGCCACTGAACCCAATCGGGGAAGGTCTCCAGATACCGGCCGGGGAAGTTGATGATCACCGCGAAGTAGACGACGAAGTAGGCACCCAGCGCGGAGATCGCCCCGTGGGCGAAGTTGAGGACCTGGGTCGCCTTGAAGATGATCACGAACCCCAGTGCCAACAGGGCGTAGATCGCTCCCAGCGACAGCCCTCCGATCAGGGCGCCGGAAAGCCGCTCGATCGCGCTTTGCCCCCCCGCTTGGGCCAACACGAACGCCAGCGGCATCAGTACATCGACTCGACGAGCTCGCCGAACATGTCGTCCATGGCGTCGCGCTTGAGCTTCTGGGTCGCCGTCAGCTCACCGTCCTCGTGATCGAGCTCCTTGGGGATCATGCGGAACTTCTTGATCTGCTCGACCGTGGCGAACTTGTCGTTGGTCTCGTTCACTATGCCCTGCATCAACTCGATGACCTCGGGCTTTTCGGAGAGGTCCCGGTAGGTGGTGAAGGGGATACCGCGACGGGTGGCCCAGTCGCCCACGGTGTCGAACTCGATCCCGATCAGTGCGGTGACGTACTTGCGGCGGTCGCCGATGACCATCGCTTCCTTGACGTAGGCCGATGTCTTGAGCGAGTTCTCTATCTCCGAAGGTGCGATGTTCTTGCCGCCAGAGGTGATGATGATGTGCTTGATCCGATCGACGATCTTGACGTGGGTGCCGTCGACCCACTCCCCGACGTCTCCCGTCTTCAGCCAGCCGTCGTCGGTGAAAGTCTCTGCCGTCGCTTCCGGCTTGTTCCAATAGCCGAGGAACACCGCAGGGTGCTTCGTCTGGATCTCTCCGGTCTCCTCGTCGATGCGGAACCCGATGCCCGGGTAGGGCTCGCCCACGGTCCCCAGCTTGACTCTGCCATCACGGTTGGCGGTGGCCACCGCGGCGTTCTCGGTCATTCCATACACCTCGTACACGGGGACACCCAGCCCCATGAAGAACTCGAGCACCTCTGGAGCGATCGGCGCCGCGCCCGAACCAGCCCAGCGGCAACGGCGCAGCCCGATGCGCTCCTTCAGGGCGCGGAAGAAGAGGGGGTTGCCCACCCAGTAGGCAACCCTGCTCATAGGAGTGAAGTTGCCCCCGTTGGCGACCCGTTGCCGCCCGATATACGACGCCAGCTTCACACCCAGCCACGACACCAGTCGCTTGAAGAGTGTGGCGTCGCGGAGCTTTATCCATACCTCGGCATGGATACGCTCCCAAATGCGCGGGACCGCAAAGAACAGCGATGGCTGAATCTCGCGCAGGTTCTGCTGGACCGTGCCAATCGACTCGGCGAAGTTGAGCATGGCCCCGTTGCCGGCCATCGTCCAGGTCGAAAAGATCCGCTCCGCGACGTGGCACAGCGGCAAGTAGGTCAGGACGGTGTCGCCCTGGTGGGGCAGGACGTTTCCCTTGATACGGCCGTCGACGTTGATCACTTGCTCGATGCAGAAGTCGACGTTGGCGTTGGTGAGCATTGCCCCTTTGGGCGGCCCGGTCGTGCCCGATGTGTACACCAGGGTCATCACGTCGTCGGCGGTCGCCGCCGCCATGAGGGCGGCTACGGCGTCCGGGTGCTCTTCGCGATGACGCCGGCCCTTCTCCATGAAGTCGTCCCAGAAGATGAGCCGCTCGTCGTCATAGGTCCGCACCCCGCGCGGCTCCACGTAGATGATCGTGCGCAACACCGGGTACCGCTCCCTGGGAAGATCGAGGATCTTGTCGACCTGCTCCTGGTCTTCGGCCAGGTGCACCAGAGCACGCGAGTCGTTCACCAGGTACTCCACCTCTGGCGTCGGGTTGGTCGGGTAGAGGCCGGTGGTTATCCCCCTGATCGCCACGGTGGCCATGTCCAGGATCACCCACTCGGGACGATCCTCGGAGTGGATCGACACGACGTCGCCGACCTCGATGCCCAGGGCCAGCAGGCCGTGTGCGGCGACCTCGACCTGATCCCAGAACCCCTCCCAGGTGGTCTCGCGCCAGATGCCGAAGTCCTTGTCGCGAAGTGCTATTGCATCCGGGCTCTCTTCCGCCCAGCGACGGACGCGCGCTGCGACCGTGAAGAACCCCGACCCGGCCGCCCGCACGTCCGTACTCTCCACCGTCGTCGTCATCAGCTGCCTCCCTCGCACCGGTCCCCTGGAAGCGCCCCGCGGGGTCGGGTCAGCATAGGTGGTCGCTTCGGAGCGCGTCGGGGCCAGCGACAACGGCGGGGTGTCTAATTGGGTACGGAGCAGGGAGCCGCCAGGTTGTAGTCGGCGGCGATCTCGCTGACGAAGGAATCGGTGACTGCCGTGAGACCGTCTGATGCTGTGGCATCGGCCCGGCTGACGATCGTGCGGCGCGCCGCGGATTCGTTGGCCGTGCCTGCGTACGACGCCTCGGGAATCATGCCCTGGTAGTCGATTTCTTCGAGATCGACGGCGAGGTCGGCCACATTCGCCCGCGTCATGTCCCCGGACTCCGTCACTTCGGTCAACAGTGCCACCCACGGGTACTGCCCGATCCAGCCGGCAATGTACGCCGGATGGGGACCCCGGCCCATTCCTTCGGCCGCGGCGCGCATGGCCGTGTGCCCGGGGCTGTCGAAGTCCCAGGATCCCCAGGCGCTGGTGGTCAGGTAGACGGCATTCAACAGGGGCGCCAATTCGGCGTCGCCCTTCAGTGCCACGCTCCAAGTGGGACTGGCGCCCAGGATCTCGAACTCAACACCGTGGTCGGCAAGCCCTGCCGCGATCTGGGCCATCTCGGTGGGACCCGTCGCCATCACGATGACGTCGGGGGCCGCCGACTCCAGCGTTGTCACTGTGTCTGCGACGTCGCCGCCCGCGGCGATCGGAGTCTGCGATATCTCGGCCACGGGGTCGGCTAGTCCAAGCAAGGCGGCCCCCAGCTTGGCGCCGGCGCCGTAATCGCCGTAGTCGCTCTGTTCCTCAGGCAGAGTGACGAGCGCCCAACTGAACTCCAAACCGTTCACGAGGGTGAGGTACGACATGCCGTTCATGGCCTCGATGCAGAAGGAGGCTCCGGACTCCATGACCAGGCCGGCGTCCTCGTCCTCGAAGACCCAGCCCGACCACCGTGTCGTCGGCACGATGACCATGTCGTTTTCGATGAACACTGACAATGCGGCGGCGGTTTGCGGTGTGCCGAGCGACTGGGCAATGCCCAGCACCCGATCGGCGAGTGCCGTGGCTCCCGCAACCGTCCGCTCGGGATCGGACTGGGCATCGAAGGCGTTGTCGGCGCTGAGTATCACGTCGAACCCGCCTATGCCACCTGCCTCGTCCCCTCCGATGCCACCCGCCTCGTTGACGGTCCGCCAGAAGTCTTCCTGCGCCTGAGTAAAGGGCACCTGGGCGGACCCATCGAGATCGGTGATGACGCCCAGATAGACACAGCCGTTGCCCGAGTTCACCGCATCGGGGCACGGTGCCGGCGTCACCCCGAAATCTAGGGGATAGTCGGCTTCGCCGCCGGGCACCGTGGTCACGGCAGCCGTCGGCGGCGGCGCTGTCGTGCTCGAGGCCGTCCCGGCCGACACCGTCGTCGGCGTGGCACCGTCGCCGCCGCACGAGACGGCGATCAAGGTGAAGACTGCAAGGAGCGCCCACGCCCGCGGGCGGCGCCCCGCTCGGTTTGTAGGTGTCATGGTCCACGGTCCCTCGGGAACGCGGCACAGTATCCACCATCAGGAGCGTTCTGCGGTGGAACGACCCGCCCACCGGCCGCCGTCCCTAGTGGTGGTCCTCCCGAACCCACTCCGCTCCCCCGGGCCAATGTTCCTTCTTCCAGATAGGAGCGCGTCGCTTCAACTCGTCAATGAGATAAGCCCCTGCGGGGAATGCATCCACGCGATGCGGGAAAGCGACGGCAACACCCACCGAGACCTCACCGACGTCCAGCGACCCGATCCGATGCACGGCGGCAATGCGGCGCACCTCGGGCCACCGCTCCCTTACCTCGGTGACGATCTCAGTGATCTTCTCCTCGACCACTTCGCCGTACGCCTCGTACTCGAGATGGGTCACGCCGTGCCGGCCCGGCGAATGGTCCCGCACCGTGCCCAGGAAAATGACGACCGCGCCAGCAGACCGGTCGCCGACCAACGCGGCGAGACGCGCCGCATCGATCTCAGCGGCGGAGACCTCGACCACGTCGGTGAGGTCGGCTACGGCCTCTTCGTCCATAGAATCCAACCGTGGCCGACACTAGTTCTCCCCGAGACGAGCCCGGATTCGACCTGCATCCATTTGAGGAGCAGACACGCCAGCGGCTTCCTGAGCCCCCGCCCGTGGTCGATGTCGAGATGCACGATCCTTGGTCGTATCGCGCCCCGCCGCGACGAAGCACTCGTAACCGCGGTGTGTGGCGCACCCTGGCCATCGTGGTCGTGTCTGCGGTGATAGGCGCCGGTTCCGCCGCCGCCTTGCTGCTCATCGGCGATGAAGAGACACCGCGCGGGGATACCGTCGTGGAGCGCGTCGAGACCCGGATCGTCACTGCCGAGGCCAGCGCCACGCCGGCGGCAGCGGTGGCGCAGCGCGTACTCCCTTCGATCGTCACGGTCGAGGTGGGACTCATCGAAGACGACGTGTTCCTCACCAGCGGCTCCGGATCGGGTGTGGTCATCGACCCGGCCGGAACCCTGGTCACCAACGAACACGTCGTCGGAGGAGCCGGCGCCGTGCGGGTCATCTTCGCCGACGGCCGAAGCTACGACGCCGAAGTCGTCGGCACGGACTCCATCACAGACCTCGCAGTGATCACCATCGATGCCGTCGGGCTGACCGCAGTGGAGCTCGGAGCAAGTGCCGAGATGGCGATCGGCGACACCGCCATAGCCGTGGGCAGCCCGCTCGGCCTCGCTGGCGGTCCGTCGGTGACGGTGGGGGTCCTATCGGCGTTCGACCGACGCGTGCAAGTCTCCGCCGAGATGGAGTTGTTCGGATTGCTGCAGACCGACGCCCCCATCACACGGGGATCCTCTGGAGGCGCGCTCGTCGACGACGAGGGGCGGCTCATAGGCATCACCGCAGCCATCGGAGTGAGTGACGTGGGTGCGGAGGGTCTCGGCTTCGCCATTCCCGTGGAAATGATGACCCGCATCACAGAAGACATCCTCGAATTCGGCGTGGCCCGCCATGCGTTCCTCGGCATCACCGGGACCACTCGCTTCGACGAGGAAATCGACGGCGCGCTGGCCCCGACCGGGGTCACCGTCGAGTCCATAATCGACGGGACTGCCGCGGACCAATCGGGGCTGCGCGTGGGCGACATCATCCTCTCCTTTGACGGAGATCCGGTGGCGACCATGGAAGAGCTCGTCGTGCGGCTGCGGTTCTATCGAGTCGGCGACTCGACGACGCTCGAAGTGCTCCGCGGCAACGACGCGATCACCCTCGACATGACCCTCCTAGAACGGCCAGAGGGCGTGTGATGGCGAGCGACAATCTCTTCGACCGGCTCGCCGAGCTCTTTCGCTCCAACGGTCCCGTCAACTGGCGGCTGGCACGCGAGATCGCTGAGAGCGTCGCCGGCGAGCCCGATCCTGTCGAGCCGTGGCTCGCTGAGGAGTACCGCGAGCTTGCCACCACCGCGGGAATGCGCATCGCGGCTACCTCGCCGCTCGAACCGACCGTCTCCGACGTCAGGCCGGTGGACCGCAGGACTTGGGCCGGCGACAACGTCGAGTCATTCTCCTACCTGGCCGAGCCCGTCGCCGAGAAGATGACGGGGTCGGGCCCGTTCGGCTCGGCCCTCGAACCGTTGGGCCCGGCTCTGCTCGGCATGCAGATGGGCTCCATCGTCGGGTTCATGAGCCAACGGGTGCTCGGGCAGTTCGACGTAGGCATTCCCGCCGGCACCGGAACGGCCATCTCGTTCGTCGTGCCCAACGTCGAGGACTTTGCATCAGATCACGGCCTCGACACCCGGCAGGTCCGCCTTTGGGTGGCCCTGCACGAGGTCACCCACCGGGCCGAGTTCGAGGTGCCGTGGGTTCGCGAGCACTTTCTCATGCTCATGCACCGCTTCGTTGAAGGACTCGAAGTCGACCCAGATGAGATCGCGAGACGCATGCAGAGCCTCCAGGATCCCGACTCGCTGCAACGGATGCTCGACGACCCCGAGGGCTTCACCGGCCTCCTCGCCGGCGAGGCCCAAGAAGGTCCGCTGCGCGACATCCAGGCCTTCATGGCCGTGATGGAGGGATACGGGGACTACCTCATCGAACGAGCCGCCCCCGGTCTCATCCCCGAGGCGCCACAGATGCGCCGCGCCATCGATCGGCGCAGAGCGGAACCCTCACAGGGCGAACAGATCCTGCAGCAGGTGCTCGGTCTTGGCCTCGAGCACGACCAGTATCGCCGCGGAGCGGACTTCTGCGAAGACGTGGACCGCCGCTGGGGAGAGGAGAGCCTGGCCCGCCTTTGGGAGGGCCCGGACATGCTTCCCACGCTCGACGAGCTCGAGGACACGGTGGGCTGGGCGGCACGGGTGCTCCTCTAGCCTCGGGTCGGACGCGCCCAGCCGGACGGTCTCCTAGGCGGCCTCACTGGAGGCGGCGGCCAGCGGTATCCGCAGCACGAACCTGGTCTCCCCGGGACCGCGCCGATAGCTCAATTCGCCGCCCATTAGCCTCGCCAGACGGCGGGAGACCGCCAGGCCGAGACCGATGGAGCCCGGCCGGTTCTCGGCGTCGTAGCCGCGGAAGAAGGCTTCGAAGATGCGTTCGGTGACGTCGGGAGCGACGCCGGGCCCGGCGTCCGCCACGATGATGTCTGCCGCCCCACCATTCCCCGTCTCGCACCGCACCTCAATGGGCGGCGCCCCATGCCGAACAGCGTTGGTAACGAGATTGCGCAGGATTTGGCGAAGACGAACCGGGTCGGCGTCGACAGTGACATCGTCGCCGATCCGAACACGGATGTCGGCGCTCGGGGCAACGGTGGCGACCACGGCATCGACGGCATCGACGGCATCGACCACCCGCAGCGGCTCGACCGCCATGACCAGCTCATCGTTTTCGATTCGAGCCGCGGTCAGCAGGTCCTCTACCAGGGCAGACATGTCGCTCGCCTGTTCCAGAGCTATACGCACCAGATCGATCCTCTCCTGCGATGAGAGCTCTCCATCGTCGGCAAGGACATCTAGGAACCCGAGGATCGCAGTGAGGGGAGTACGCAGTTCATGGCTTACGGCGGCGATCAACTCAGACTTCGAGTGCACCTGGGCCCGTAGCTCCCTCTCGGCGCGGCGCTCCTCAGTGATGTCCTGCAGGTCGCCGTCGTAGTAGAGCACCGTCCCATCCTCGGCGAAGATCGGCAGTGTTCGATCCCGTACCCAGATCTCGACGCCGTCGGCGCGCCGCACCGGCATCTCGTGGGTGGTCACCCCGTCGTTGGAGTCGACGATGGCGAGTAGCTCGCCCCGCGTCTCGTAACCCACGTACAGCTCCTCGACGGAAACGTCGCGGATGTCGCGATCGTGAGGGATCGCCAGCATCTGCCGGAAGGCCTCGTTCGCTTGGAGGAACCGCCCATCGGGCGTCGTTCGGTACAGGCCGGCTGAGACTCGGTTGAACAGGTCGCGATACATCCGATCCCGCTTCTGCACCTCTTCCGAACGCTCCACGAGCTTGCGGCGGAGAGCGGTGAGCATCGACCAGGAGACAAAGGTGGCCGCCACCAGCGGCATGAAGCCGATCCAGCCGGAGACGCCGGGATTGACGAGCCAGCTCGCGTACCCCATCACCGCCACCAACCCGCCAACACCCGCTAGGGCACGGAGCGGTCGCTCGAACACCACGAACACGACCACCCCGGCGAGCAGGACGGCAGCGATGAGGCTCGGCGTCACGTCGTGTTCCACCCAGGGCGCCACCGCAGCGATCGATATCGCCGCCGCGGCGATGAGTCCCGGCGGACTGGGCCTGTCCATGACGAGCTGGACGACGCCAACTGCAAACACGATGGCGGCACCGACCACGATGGGCCACATGTGAGCCGTGCCGGCGACGAGCGTGACTACCGCCACCCCGCCACCCACAACTGCTGTCGCCACGACGGCTTCGCGCACGAAGCGCACTCTCACGCCTGCGAGCAAGGTGGCGTCGAAGCCGCCAACGCTTCTGAGCCAGGACACGAGACAACATCGACAGGTTGCCCGGAGTGCTTGACCCCCTACGCTGACCCTCCCGCCAACAGAAAGGCATGAAGATGGCCGCTGCGATCGGATCTCCGGCACCGGGTTTCGAGCTGCGCAACATCGACGGCGAGATGGTCGGACTCAACGATCTGAAGGGACGCAAAAGCCTCATCGTCTTCATCCCGTTTCCCTTCACCGGCACGTGCGAGGGAGAACTGTGCATGATCCGGGATCGCATGGCCGAGCTCAACGAGATCGACGCCAACGTCGTCGCCATCACCACCGACACGATCTTCTCCAATCGCGTGTGGTCGGAGCAGAACGGCTTCGACTTCCCGGTGCTGAGCGACTTCTGGCCGCACGGAGCGATCACCGACGCCTACGGGACGTTCGACCCCGCCGTCGGCGCCGCCAACCGCAGCTCGTACGTCCTCGATGCCGATGGAGTGATCCAGGCCGTGATAGCCACCGAAAGCCGCAGCATCGCCCGCGACGTCGACGAGTACCTCGCCGCCCTGGCGGCGATCTAGCCAGCAACCGAGCCTGCACAAGCCGGAGAGAAGCCCCTCCCTATAGTTCGAGCGGACGTGGACACGATCACCGTTATCACCATCTCGATCGCCGTCGTCGCGTCCGGAGTCGCCTACTTCTTCTTCTTCCGGGCACGAACCCTTGCCGCGGCCGTCGACGATGCCAGAGCTCGCATCGGCGGGAGCGCCCCGCGGTGGTCCTGGCGCCGCACGGATGCACTGGACGAGTCCCTCCAGCACCTCGAGCGCTCGACCGCGCAGGCCCAGCGGCAGAGGTCGCGACTGGCAGGAGCCGTGCAGGCCGCAACCGACGGGATTGTGATCACCGACGACCACGGAACCGTCCTCGTCGCCAATCACGCAGCAGGCGAGCTTGTGGGTGCCCGCCAGGGTGAGGAGGTCCCCGACTCGAAGCTGAGAAACGCGATCGAGCAGGCCGTGCTCACACGCAACGCGGCAAGCACCGAGATGGAGCTGCTCACTCCGACCCGGCGGATCCTGGAGATCGGCGCCATTCCGCTCGACTTCGGAGTCGAGAGCGTCGGCACCGTCGCCTATATCCGAGACGCCACCGAGCAACGCCGCGCCGAGGCCGTGCATCGCGATTTCGTCTCCAACGTAGGCCGCGAACTGCAGACACCACTCGCCTCGCTGTCGGTCCTGGCCGAGTCGATCGCGGCTGAACTCGAGGATGCAAAGGGACCACGGCGAATGGCGCGCCGGCTGGCGGAGGAGGCGGAAGGGCTGCGCGCCCTGGTCGAGAACATTCTCGATCTGTCGCAGGCGGAGGCGCTCGCGTCTGGAGACCAGCCCATCTCGGTTGCCACGCTCGTCACCGCGGTCGTTGAGGCTTCGCAGCCGATGGCGGCCGAGGCCGGGGTCGATCTGATCGTCGAGGATCCGCCCGCGCAGAGCGTGTCGGGAGACCTCCGCCAGTTGCGGTCGATGCTCTCGAATCTCGTCCAAAACGCCATCAATCACTCGCAGCCGGCCGTCAACGACCAGACGCCGCGTGTTTGGCTGCGGACATCAACGAAGACGGGAGCCGTCGTGTTCGACGTGCAGGATGAAGGCACGGGCATCGCTGCCGAGCACCTCGAGCGGATATTCGAGCGCTTCTATCGCGTCGACCGGGGCGAGGGCGGCCCGGGCGGAACCGGCCTCGGCCTTTCGATTGCCCGCCGCATCGCCCGCAACCACGGTGGGGATGTCACCGCCATGAGCAAGCCGGGGGAAGGCTCTATCTTCACCGTGACCCTGCCGTTGTGGAGCGAGGGGTAGTCGTCAGACAGCACGTCTCCTCCCCCGGAGGGGGAGGTGTCACGAAGTGACGGAGGGGGCGTACCATTTCGGGGACGACACGTGAGCGCCCCCCTCCCGGCTCCGCCGTACTCGGCAATCTGGCTGCGGCGTTCGGTCCCTGCTCGGTCCCGAACGCCTCCGCATGGTGGAACCGCCTGCGGCGGCACGATGTCCTACCCCTCCGGGGGGAGAAGCGCCCACATGACCTCTCCGCCCGGTGGCCTCTGTCTGCGATCTGCAATCTGCAGTCTGCGATCTGCAGTCTGCGTGCTTCTTCTCAGCCAAACAGCCGACGCCAGAGCCGCACGAAGAATCCCCTTTGGCCCGGGGCGGGCAACCCCTCGAGCACCGCCACGATGTGATCCGGGGGTAGATCGCCGACGAGAACGTAGGAGTGGTCGGGGGCATCCCACTGCACCCACACGTTGCTCGGCGTGACGATGCGGAGGTATTGAGCCTCGCCGACTTTGAAAGGCGTCGCCGATTCGAAGTCCTTGGGGCGGGATCCCCGGTTCGACTCGAAGACCGAGAACGAGAACAGGCCGTCTGAGTAGAAGACCTGCACGCCGTCGTCGGCGCCATAGGAATCGAGCATGCGATAGCCGAACACCGAGCCCGGTAGGCGCTCTGTGGGCGCCGCCGGCATGAGCATCTCCCGCTCGTGGAAGTCGTCCGGCATAGCCATGGCCGGAGGCTCGGCGTCGAAGTCGATCATGACCGCGAGGCGGAAGACCTCACCCTCGGCATCGAGAATCTCGGTGAGCAGAGGCACGGTGCTGACATCGTCGATGATCAGCCGGGCCCTAGCCATGTCGCCCTCCATGACCATGACCTCGGAAGCGGAGCGACCGAGACGACTTGTCGACTTGGGCTCGCCCAGCGAGTAGCGCTCCGACAGGCTCCACGCCGACCACTCGCCCACCTCCAGCGCGTACCAATCCGCACCTGAACGCGACGCAGACAGCCCACCGGCCAGCATGAAGTCCCCATCGGGGCCGTGCACCATCGACATGCCATGCGACCGGGTCACCTCATACGTCGTGGCAGCGGAGTCGCCGTCCCATGAACACATGACGACACCGACACCGTAGAAGTCGGCCTCGGCAGCGGACTCCAGCATTCCCTCGAGGTCCTCGTCGGCACGGGCGACCGCCTGCAGCGCCATCGACGAGACGACGACAAGGGTCACCAGGATCACCAGGATCCTCCTCATCGCCCGCCCACCGGTCCGCGGATCGTGGAGATGCCCGGGTCGACAACGAGCCGGGCGGTGTGCCGGTCCGCCATCATGTCGAGGTCGAGCACGGCGGGATCGCTTCCCGGAGCAACTGCAAGGGCGACCACGAGAGTTGCCGCCGCCGCGGCGGCGCCCCATCTAATGATCAACCACGAGCGGGGCCGCAGCAGCGGCACCGGCGGCTCGAGCTGAGGAAGGGACCGCAGCGCCTTGCGCACCGATGAAAGCGCATTCACCTCATGGGCACAGTCCTCGCATTCGGCAACGTGCCGCTCGACGGCGGCGCGCTCCGACCCCGTCAGCTCGCCGTCGAGATGTGCAGACAGGAGCTCGCGCGGATGGATCATCGCAAGAGGTCCCTCATCATGCGCCGCCCCCGGTGGATACGGCTCCGGACGGTGCCCACTGGGACGCCGGTGGCTGAGGCGATCTCGTCGTAGGTGAGCCCCACGACATCGCACATGACCACGGCCTCCCGAAAGTCGAACGGCAGCTCGAGCAGAGCGGCCTGAAGGTCCTCGGGAAGACGCGACTCAGCGAGCACCTCATCGGGCTCGGGGGCCGCGCCGAACGACGCCCGATCGTCGTCCGGTAGGGCGACCGTGGGGCGGCGCTTGCGGCGCCTGACCTCATCGAGGAAGGCATTCCGGGTGATCCGCCATAGCCAGCCCTCGAACGACCCCGGGGTGTAGCCGGAGAGCCCGCGCCGCACTCGCAGGAGCACCTCCTGCATGAGGTCGCTGGCGTCATCGGGGTTCCCGGTGAGCCGATAAGCGAAGTTATAGATACGGCGGCCATGGTCCCGGGCCACCTCTTCCCAGGTGGGGACGGCGTCGTCAGGCATCCACCACTCCGGCTAACGCTTCTGAGCGCGGCCGAGTTCCGCGGGATTGGTCACCCGACGGAGAGGGCATCGACGAAGCCCTGTATCCGCTCCCGGGTGATGAAGCGCATGCGTGGCTCACGGCGCTCCCGGTCGTAGATCTCGAAGGGCGAGAACTTCTCCGTCACCAGCAACCCGCGATCGGCTCCTGAAGACATGAAGTCGACGACGAAGCGATCCACCTCCGGCTCAGCCAACTCGGGATGCTCGCCGCCGCCGTGGGAGACCGTGCGGATGAAGACCCGCTGTCCGGCGCGCACCGCATCCAGGGTGTCTTCCGAGCGTTCGTTGAGCCGATATCCCGCCAGCCTCATGACGCCGAGCACCAGGTCACAGGCATCAGTCGTGTCCGGGTCCAGGCCCTGTGCCCGGATGCCGGCGTCCACTGCCTGCGGGAGCAGCAGCTGCGGGCCGATCGGGTCGAGGTGCTCGCCGTCGGTCCGATCGGCCAATCCGGGAGCATGACCAGGGAGATCGGAGATGCGCTCGAAGGCGTCAAACCCGGGGCGTGCCGCGTGCGGCAGCAGCTCAGGCACCATCGGTGGCGGCAGGGCCCCCGGCGTGTCCAGCTCGACGGTGCCGACCTCCGCCCAGTCGCCGTCCCTCCTGCCCAGGGCGATCACGCGGTGGACGTCACTCAGCGGGAGCGTGTGGCGCTTCTCGCGAACGACCTCGACGGCCTCGCGCTTGAGCAGGTCGGCCAGGACGCTGTCGATGTCGCCAGCGGGGAGCGGAACGTCGAAATGGACTGCGGCCGAGCCGTCGACGACGTGGAATTCGGCCACAGCCGGACCGTCTCGCTCTGCCTCCACCGACACCGCTCCCGGGCCTCCCGGGCCCCTTCCGGTTCTGCGGACCAACACGAGCACGACGATGGCGATGACCACAACCACGGCAACGACGATGACCACGCCCATGCATCTACTCCCGTGACGACCTAGGCCATTGTACGGACCCCGGGCTGCGTGACCGGCGGACGATGGCAGCCAGCGACTAGCGACTAGCGACTAGGCAAGAAGGTAGAAGGCAGAAGGCAGAAGGCAGAAGGCAGAAGGCAGAAGGCAGAAGGCAGAGAAGTGCTACACCCTCTGTCTGCAATCTGCAATCTGCAAGCTGCAGGCTTCCTACGACGCCCGGCGTGCCGCGGCGATCTGGCGTTCCTTGCGCACCCGGCGCCGCTCCCGTTCCGACATCCCGCCCCAAATGCCGAACTTCTCACCGGTGGTGATGGCGAATTCGAGACAGTCGGTTCGCACCGCACACTCTCGGCAGATCCCCTTCGCCGTGCGGGTCGACGCTCCCCGCTCCGGGAAGAAGAGATCGGCATTGGCTCCCTTGCAGTTGGCCCCGTCCTGCCAAGACAGGTCGTGACCGCCGCTGATGGCCTCGCGCAAATGTTCGAGCATGATTACACCGCTGTAGTTACGTCGATGTCATTATTGCGCGCGGAGCGCGCGAGCGTCAAATGCTTATGCCGTAAGGGAATCCATTCGGTTATCCCCAGATTCGAAACAATTCTGCGCGCGGAGCGCGCGAATCCGTTGCCCGTCCCCTGTTGCCCGTCAGGTCGGCGCGCGACCTGATTCGGGAGCGCGACGACGGGGCTGGGGGGCGGGAAACGGGAAACGGGAAACGATCCCGAAGCGAGGCCTCGCCTAGTGGTCTCCTGGGAAAGAACTCACTGCCTCGCGGCAAGCCTCCCATTGCGCCACTTGGCCTTGATGTAGTCCCGGTTGAGCACGGCGATGAAGTCGATCGAGATCGACTTGGGACAGGCCTCCTCGCATTCACCGTGATTGGTGCACGAGCCGAAGAACGACTCCATCGTGTCGACCATGGCGGCGGCGCGGGTGAACCGCTCCGCTTGCCCCTGCGGCAGCAGGTTCAGATGCGACACCTTCGCGGCCGTGAACAGCTGCGCCGCGCTGTTGGGGCACGCGGCGACGCAGGCGCCGCAGCCGATGCAAGCGGCGGCGTCCATCGCCGCCTCGGCCGCCTCCTGCGGCACGGGGATGAGGTTGGCCTCCGGCGCGCTACCGGTGTCGACGGTGATGTAGCCACCCGCCTCGATGATCCGGTCGAAAGCACTGCGGTCGACGACGAGGTCCTTGATGAGAGGAAAGCCGGCGGCCCGCCACGGCTCGATGGTGATCACGTCGCCGTCGGAGAACTTGCGCATGTGCAGCTGGCAGGTCGCCGTGCCCTTCTGCGGACCGTGCGGGTGACCGTTGATCATCACCCCACATGTGCCGCAGATCCCTTCGCGGCAATCGTGCTCGAATGCGACTGGCTCCCGGCCCTCCAGCGTGAGGCGGTCGTTGACCACGTCGAGCATCTCGAGGAACGAGGCGTCGGGGCTGATGTCGGGCGCGGCGTACTCCTCGAACGCCCCCGGCTGATCGGGACCGGCTTGGCGCCAAATGCGGAGCGTCAGGTCCATTACTTGTAGCTCCTGGTCTTCAACTCGACGTTGTCGAACTCCAAGTGCTCCTTGACCAAGCCGGGCTCGGCACCATCGCCGGCGAACTGCCATGCCGAGACAAAGGCAAACTCTTCATCGTTGCGCTGGGCCTCTCCCTCGGCGGTTGCGTATTCGACGCGGAAGTGTCCTCCGCAGGACTCTTCGCGTTGCAGGGCGTCGCGGCACATCAACTCGGCGATGCCGAAATAGTCGGCGACCCGTCCCGCCTTCTCCAGCGTCTGGTTCAGCGACTCCCCCGAGCCGAGGATCTTCACGTCGGCGAAGAACTCCTCCTCCAGCGCCGGGATCTCAATCAGCGCCTTCTCCAATCCGGCGGCGTCGCGCGACATCCCGCAGTGCTCCCAGACGATCCTCCCGAGCTCGCGATGGAACCAGTCGACCGTCCGCGACCCGTTTGCGTCGAGCAGCCGGCGTAGGCGGTCCTCCACCTCCGCTTCCGCCGCGGCAAAGGACGGATCCTCGGTCGACATCGGCTCGGTGCCGAGGAGGTCGGACAAGTAGGCGGCGATCGTGTTCGGAAGGATGAAATAGCCGTCGGCGAGGCCCTGCATGAGAGCGCTGGCACCAAGCCGGTTGGCCCCGTGGTCGGAGAAGTTCGCCTCGCCGATGGCGTAGAGGCCGGGGATCGTCGTCATCAGGTCGTAGTCGACCCACAGGCCGCCCATCGTGTAATGCGGTGCCGGGTAGATCCGCATCGGCACTGAGTACGGGTCCTCGCCCGTGATTCGCTCGTACATCTCGAAGAGGTTGCCGTAGCGCGCCTCGATCGTGTCCCGGCCGAGGCGCCCGATGGCTTCGGCGAAGTCGAGGTACACCCCGTTATTCATCGGACCGACGCCCTTGCCTGAGTCGACCTCGTTCTTGGAGGCGCGCGACGCCACATCGCGCGGAACCAGGTTGCCGAACGCGGGATAACGCCGCTCCAGGTAGTAGTCGCGCTCGCTCTCCGGGATCTCTCCGGGGGGCCTCGTCTCATCGAACTGGGCGGGGACCCAGATCCTGCCGTCGTTGCGCAGCGACTCCGACATCAAAGTCAGCTTCGACTGGAACTCGTCCGATTGGGGGATGCAGGTTGGGTGGATTTGGGTGAAGCAGGGATTAGCGAAGAGGGCACCACGCCGGTACGCCCGCCAGATGGCCGTTCCGTTCGACGCCTTGGCGTTCGTCGAGAGGAAGTAGGCATTGCTGTAGCCCCCGGTGGCCAGCACCACGGCGTGCGCGCTGTGCGAACTGATCTCGCCCGTGAGCATGTCGCGGACGACGACGCCGACCGCTCTGCCGTCGGCAACGACCACATCGAGCATCTCACAGCGCGTGTATGGGGTAACCGTGCCGGCCCTTATCTGCCGCGCCAGGGCCTGATACGCGCCGAGGAGCAGTTGCTGCCCGGTCTGTCCCCGGGCGTAGAAGGTGCGTGACACCTGCACGCCGCCGAACGAGCGGTTGGCGAGTAATCCTCCGTACTCCCTGCCGAACGGCACACCCTGAGCGGTGGCCTGATCGATGATCGCTCCGCTCACCTCGGCGAGTCGGTACACGTTCGCCTCTCGAGAGCGGTAGTCGCCGCCCTTGATCGTGTCGTAGAACAGCCGGTAGTCGCTGTCGCCGTCGCTGCGGTAGTTCTTGGAGGCGTTGATCCCCCCCTGAGCGGCGATGCTGTGAGCCCGCCTGTTGGAATCGTGGTAAGTGAACGTCTTGACGCTGTAGCCCAGTTCCCCCATCGTCGCCGCCGCCCCGGCCCCCGCCAGGCCGGTGCCGATCACGATCACCTCGAACTTGCGCCGGTTGGGCGGGGCCACCAGGGGAACGGAGAAGCGGCGCGCATCCCATTTCTCGGCGAGGGGACCATCCGGGATCTTGGCGTCGAGCTGCAAACCAGTACCTCCGCTCACGTCTCCAGGATCCCGATCTGCACCGCGATCGGAAAGGACAGGTTGATGACGACCACCGACACGGCGATGGCTGCCGCAAGCCAGCGCCGCCACTTGTTGAATCGAGGATGACTCCACCCCAGGCTCTGGAAGAGGCTCCAAGTCCCGTGGTGGATGTGAAGCCCGAGAGCCAGATTGGCGATCAAATAGATGATGGCTACGGGGAGTCGCTCGAACGAGGCGACCAGATTGCTGTAGACGTCCCCACGGAAGAACTCGCCGGGAGCGGCCGGTTCGACGCCCCAGGTCAAATCGGCCAGGTGGAAGACGACGAACAGGAGCACCACGGTGCCGGTGAGGCGCATCGTGATGCTGGCGTATGTGACTGCGGCGTAGTCACGCTCCCGATAGCGGCCGCCCCGGGCCTTCCAGTTCGTGTACGTCAGCGAGTATGCCGCGTGCACGTGAAGCAGCGCCGCACCCAGCAGCCCGATACGCAGGGCCCACAGGAGATGGGTCCGGGGTGCGAGGTCGCCGCCCAGATCGCGTAGCGCCTCCCCGTAGTGGTTGATCTCTTCGGGCCCGAAGTAGACCTTCAGGTTCCCGACCATGTGGGCAACGACGTAGCCCAACAGTGCGATCCCCGTCAGCGCCATCACCCACTTCTTCCCCACCGCCGACCGATAGAACTCGATCGGCCATGGATACCGGCGGCGCACCGGCGCTTCGTCGGTGATGGTCACGAGACTCCTCTGCAGTTCCGTCCCGTCGGCATTCTCGCGCATTCGCAGGGCGTGTCAGAAGGGCATAGGACCCGTTGACCGTGCCAGACGGACCCAGCAGATCTGGAGGAGCCGCTGATCGCGCGGCGTCACCCGTACCCAGTCTCCCGTTTCCCGAATGAGTGCAGCGGAACGGGAAACGGGCAACGGGAAGCAACAACGAACGCAGATCGAACCACGACACCGATAGCCTGGCCCTGATGCGCCCTCTCCCTCGCGCCATGCCAGCGCTCGTCACGCCGTTCACTCGCGCCGAACGGATCGACAAGGGCGCTCATGCCTCCAATGTCGCCCGCATGTGGGATCTCGGCATACGCGGAGTTCTCGTCGCCGGAAGCACCGGCGAGGGCCCTTATCTGGAGCCCGGGGAGCGCCTTGCGCTGACCGAAGTCGCCAGGACGGCCGCCCCACGGGCGTTCGTCCTCTGCGGAATCCACGCCGAGACGGCTCGGGCAGCGGCGGCGGCAATGGCAGAAGCCGATGTCGGTGGCGCGGATGCCGCACTGCTGGCAACGCCGACGACCTTGGTTCGCCACCGTCCCGATCTGATCGAGGAGTATTTCGCCGACCTGACAAGGCGTGCCCCCCTCCCCATCCTCTTGTATTCAGTCCCCCGCGTGATGGGCGTCGAGCTGGCCGCCTCGAGCGTCCAGCGACTTTCGACGCTCCGCGGCGTCACCGGCATGAAAGATTCCGGCGGCGACCCGGTTCGCGCCCAGGCCATCGCTGCCGCGACCGGCGACAGATTCGCCCTCTTCGCCGGTGCCACCTCCGCGGTGACGCTCTCGGTGGCCGCAGGGGCGTTCGGGGCCATCACGGCCAGCGCCAACTATGCGCCCCGCCTGCTGCGCGACACGGTTGCGGCCGCACGAAGCTCCCCCACCAGCGCGGCCGACCTGCAAGGGACACTCGGAGCGGCAGCCGCGGCCATCGAGAGGCACGGCATCGCCGCGGTCAAGTACGCGGCGCGCCGCGTGGGGTTCGCCCCAGGAACCACCCGGAGACCGTTGCGACCGGTATCCGCAGCCGTGCAACGGAGCATTCGCCAGGCTCTCGCCACGGCCGGGCTCGGTTGAACTAGTAGCCTCGCCGCCAACCGAGAAAGGACCTGCTTTGGCCCAGTTCCTCACGAAGGATTGGCTATCTGCCCTCACCGAAACGCTGAACGCCCACGACGGCTTCAAGGATGCGATCGCCACGGTCGACCTCACGCTTCAGTTCGAGGTCACCGACGCTCCTGAAGGATCCGAGAGTCGCTACTACATCGCTGTGGCCGAAGGGGCGGCGCAGGCGGCCGCCGGTGACACCGACGAACCCGACGCCACGATCACCAACAACTACGAGACCGCGACCGCCATAAGTAAAGGTGAATTGAACACGCAGATGGCGTTCATGACCGGAAAGCTGAAGGTGAGCGGAAACATGGCGAAGCTGATGATGAATCAAGCGATGCTCACCCAGTTCGCCGAGGCCGCGGCGGGCCTCGACGTCGAATACTGAACGGTCTCGCTCCATGCAAAACGGGCGCCCCGAGGGGCGCCCGCCTGCATTCTGAGATGAAAGGCGCTAGTTGACGGCTTCCTTGAGCGCCTTGCCCGCCTTGAACGCGGGGGCGTTGCTCGCCTTGATCTGAACCGGTTCTCCGGTCCTCGGGTTGCGGCCCATACGGGCGGCGCGATGGCGCACCTCAAACGTCCCGAACCCCGAGATCTGCACCTTCGCGCCGGAGGCGAGAGCGCCCGAAATGGCGCCCAGTACGGCGTCGACGGCAGTAGCGCCCATGGATTTGTTGCCGCCGAAGGACTGCCCGACGGCCTCCGCGAGCTCGCTCTTGTTCATGCGTCCGCTCCTCCTAGAGGGAATGACAACCATGTGACTCTAACAGCCTGATTGTGATGAATGCTGCACATTTGGCGAAAAAAGCGTTGCAAATCAACGATCTGGAATCGGAGCAAGCCTTCTCTCAGCCGAGGTCGAGCGAATGCAGCTCGTCGACCTTCTCCTGAACTGCGGCGGCCGCGGCGTGGAGCGCCCCCAGCTCATCCGCGGTCAGATCCAGCTCGACGATCTCGGTGACTCCGCCCGCCCCAACCTTCGCCGGGACGCCGAGATAGACGCCGGAGATGCCGTACTGGCCCTCGGTCCAAGCACACACCGGCATCTGTTCGCCGGAGTCCTGTAGGACGGCGCGCACCATCCGTGCCGCCGCTGCCGACGGCGCGTAGTAGGCGCTGCCGGTCTTCAGCAGGCCGACGATCTCTGCGCCGCCCTTGCGGGTGCGTTCGACCAGTTCGTCGATGGCATCGGCGTCGAGGACGTCCACAAGCGGCGTGTCCCCGACCCGGCACTGGGAAGGAACCGGAACCATCGTCCCACCATGGCTCCCCAGGGTGAGCGCGTCGACGTCGAGGATGTCGGCTCCGGCCTTTTCGGCGATGAAGTGGATGAACCGGGCCGTATCCAGGTTTCCCGCCTGTCCCATGACGCGGGCATGGGGGAAACCCGACACCTCCGCCGCCAGCGTGGTCATATGATCGAGCGGATTCGTGACGACGATGATCACGCAGTCGGGAGAGCCGGCAACGATCTCTTCCGTGACCTCCTTGACGATCTTGGCGTTGACCTCGAGGAGGTCCATGCGACTCATTCCCGGCTTGCGCGGCAGACCGGCCGTGATGACGACGACGTCGCTTCCTTCGGTGTCGGCGTAGTCGTTGGTGCCGACCACCTCGGTGCGGTATCGCTCTATCGAGCGCGACTGGTTCATGTCGAGAGCGAGGCCCTGGGGGAGTCCCTCGACGATGTCGGTCATGACGACCTCGTCGGCCAGGTCGGCCTCGGCGAGGCGTTGCGCGGTCGTCGACCCGTACTTGCCGGCTCCGACGACGGTGATCTTGGTCATTGAGCCTCCATCAGCGTCCTGCCTGGGAGAGTAACGCTCACCGTATCGGGCAAATCAGGGTCGTTCGTCCGTTGCCGGTTTCCCGTCGCCTGTTTCCCGAAGGGGCCTGACTCAAGGGACTCGAGCAACTGGGAACGGGGAACTGGGAACGTTGCTGCTCAGAGCCGCTCGATCACTGCTGCAGCGAACTCGCTCGTCTTCACCTCGGTCGCTTCGTCCATGAGACGGGCGAAGTCGTAGGTGACGATCCCTTCGCCGATTGCCGCCTCCATCCCGCGCTCGATGAGGTCGGCGGCTTCGTTCCACGCCAGGTGGCGGAGCATCATGACTCCACTCAGGATCAACGAGCCCGGATTCACCTTGTCCTGGCCGGCGTACTTGGGCGCAGTGCCATGAGTCGCTTCGAAAACGGCATGCCCCGAGTCGTAGTTGATGTTGCCGCCGGGAGCGATGCCGATGCCGCCGACCTGCGCGGCGAGCGCATCCGAGATGTAGTCGCCGTTGAGGTTCATCGTCGCGATCACGTCGTACTCGTCGGCGCGGGTGAGGATCTGCTGCAGGAAGGCGTCGGCGATCGCGTCCTTGATGAGCATTCGTTCGCCTGGCTCGCCGCCGCTCTCCTCCCAGGAGACCGTGGAATCGGCGAATTCGTCACGAGCCAATTCGTAACCCCATTCGCGGAAGGCACCCTCGGTGAACTTCATGATGTTCCCCTTGTGCACCAAGGTGACGTTGCGTCGCTCGTTTTCCAGGGCGTGCCGGATGGCGGCGCGCACCAGCCGCTTCGTTCCCGTCTCCGAGATGGGCTTCACCCCAATCCCGCTGTCTGCCCTTATCTCCCAGCCGAACTCGCTCTCGAGGAAGGCAAGAAGCTTCTTGACGTCGTCGCTTCCTTCGAGGAGCTCCTTGCCGGCGTAGACGTCCTCGGTGTTCTCTCGAAAGATGATCATGTCGACCTTCTCCGGGTGTTTCACCGGTGAGGGGACGCCGCGGTACCAGCGGACGGGTCTGACGCAGGCGTACAAGTCCATGATCTGGCGGATCGCGACGTTGAGGCTGCGAATGCCTCCTCCAACGGGCGTGGTCAGGGGACCCTTGATCCCGACCAAATGCTCGTCGAGGCTCTGGATGGTCTCGGTGGGCAGCCATTCGCCGGTTTCGTCGAAGGCCTTCTGTCCGGCGAGTACCTCATGCCAGGTGATCTCCCGCTGTCCGCCGTAGGCCTTCACCACCGCAGCGTCGAGCACCGTGCTGGCGGCAGCCCAGATATCGGGTCCGATGCCGTCGCCCTCTATGAACGGGATGATCGGTTGGTCGGGTACTTCGAGCCCGGCTTCTTCCATCGTGATTCTCTCGGCCATCTCGCTACCCCAGGTGCTAGGCGTCAGGCGTAGGCAGCCTAAGGCCTAATGCCTAAGACCTATCCGCCCCTGCACGGAGGACGTCGCGGATCGCCGAGATGACCGTCTCGACGGCGCCGAGGTTGTAGCCCTCGGGGATGACGATGTCGGCGTACCGCTTCGAGGGTTCCACGAACTGGAGATGCATGGGACGCACGGTGGCGAGGTACTGGTCGCGCACCGATTCGAACGTTCGCCCTCTCTCTTGGATGTCACGCTCCCAGCGACGCGCCAGGCGCAGGTCCGCATCGGTGTCCACATATACCTTCAGGTCCATCAGCTCGCGCAATGCGGGCTCGTAGAGCACGAGGATGCCCTCCACTATCACCGCGGGCTTCGGCTCGATCCGAACGGTTTCGGCGGCACGATTGTGGACCGTGAAGTCGTAGACGGGCCTATCGAAGCCCACGCCGTCCAGCAGCGATTCGAGGTGGGTGACGAGCAGATCCGTCTCCATCGAATCGGGGTGGTCGTAGTTGACATTTGCCCTCTCCGCAACGGGGAGATGAGTCTGGTCGCGGTAGTAGGCGTCGTGCTGGATCAGGGTCACGTCTCCGGCTCCGACGGCGTCGACGATCGACTCGGCGATGGTCGTCTTGCCCGAGCCGGAGCCGCCGGCGATTCCGATTATCAGAGGCCCCGCCGTGGGCCACGATGCTGCGCCTGAACTCACGGGCGCTGAAGCTAGTGCACGGACCCTTCACAGGCGCTCGGTGATCGCCTCCCAGATCAGCAAACCGCCGCCGGCCACGAGGAGCAGGCCCCCGGCCACTACCAGGCGAGCGCGCCACTCCGCCGTCACCCGCCGCCCGGCCCGATCGGCGACCCACGCCATGACGACTTTGCTCCCAACCAAGAGGAGATAGAAGCCGGCCAGGAAAGCGAGTCCGTAGGCGGTCGAGTCGCGCCAGGCGGCCACGAGCAGCGGACCGCCGACGCCGACCCAGAAGATCCAAGGGTGCGGGCTGCTGACGTTGACGACGACGCCCCGCCAAAGGTCTGCTCCGCCGCCGCGGTCGAGTCCGTCGACCCGGCCGCGGCGGAGCGTCGCTATGCCGACCGCGACAACCACCAAACCGCCGCCGACACCCATCCAGCGCACCACACCCGACGACACGCTGCTGACCAGGGCCACCGAGAGGGCGACGATCGGAGCGTCGGTCAGTAGTGGGGCCATCGCCACCCGCGCCCCGGCACCAAAGCCTCGGTCCAAGGCGCTCGTCACGACCAGCGTCATCAAGGGACCCGGCGTGATCCCGGCGCCGAGGCCGAGGGAGAGGCCAGCGAGGAGCTCGGTCATGGAAGGCGTTAGGCGTTAGGGGTCAGGTGCCTAATACCTAACTCCTAATCCCTAACGCGTCGACTGCTTCTCCGATCGAGGTCGGATCATCCACGACGGTCACCCCCGCCCGGCCTAGGGCCTCCTGCTTGGCCTGCGCGGTGCCGCTCGAACCCGAGATGATCGCACCGGCGTGACCCATCTTCTTCCCGGCGGGAGCGGTGACACCCGCGACGTACGCCACCACCGGCTTGCTGACGCTCTCTGCGATGAAGAGCGCCGCTCGTTCTTCGGCATCCCCGCCTATCTCGCCGATCATCACGATCGCCTCAGTGTCGGCGTCGGCTTCGAAGCGCTCCAGCACGTCGACGAAGGAGGTACCCGGCACCGGGTCGCCGCCAATCCCCACACACGTCGTTTGCCCTATGCCTCGGATCGTCAGCTCGTGGATCGCCTGATAGGTCAGCGTTCCGGAGCGAGAGACGACCCCAACCGGGCCGGCTATGGCGATTTCCGGCGGGGTGATGCCCACGTTGGCCTTGCCGGGTGAAAGCACTCCAGGACAGTTGGGGCCGATGAGCGCCGTGCCCGAGGTCTGTTTCACGTAGTTGAACACGCGGGCCTCGTCGTGGGCCGGGATCCCCTCGGTGATGGCAACGATCAAGTCGATACCGTCGGCTGCCGCCGCTTCGAGGATTCCGTCGGCGGCGAACGCCGGCGGCACGAACACCATCGATGTGTTGGCTTCTGTCGCCTCCACTGCCTGCGAGACAGAATCGAAAATCGGCACCCCGTCCAGGTCCGTGCCTCCCTTGCCCGGCGTGACGCCAGCGACGAGGTTGGTCCCGTACTCCTTGTTGCGAAAGCCGTGGAATCGCCCCTGGGAACCGGTGAGGCCCTGGACGACCAGTCGGGTCGACTCGTCGACGTAGACGGCCATCAGGCTGCACCCGCCAGCGAGACGGCCTTCTCCGCAGCCTCGCGCATGGTTGCCGCAGGCACGACGAGGTCGGACGTCGCTTCGCCAAGAATCTTCCGACCTTCGGCCGCATTCGTCCCGTCGAGCCGCACCACGATCGGCCACGGCAGATCGAGGTTGCCCAGAGCTTCGACTATTCCCTGGGCCACCAAGTCACACCTCGTGATGCCCCCGAAGATGTTGATCAGCACGGTTCTCACGCTCGAGTCGTTCGTGAGAACGTCGAGCGCGGCGGTGATCGTCTCGGCGCCGGCGCCGCCGCCGACGTCGAGGAAGTTCGCTGCCGACCCACCGACCAGGGAAACCACGTCGAGCGTCGACATCACGAGGCCGGCGCCGTTGCCGACGATCCCCACCGAACCCTCCAACTTGATGAAGTTGAGGCCACGCTCACGCGCCATCTGCTCGATCGGGTCCTCGGCGAAGGCGGCGCGGAACTCCTCGAAGTCTGGATGGCGGAAGAACGCGTTCGAATCGAGCGTGACCTTTGCGTCCAGGGCGATGACCTCGCCGCTCTCGGTGAGGATCAACGGGTTGACCTCGACGAGGTCACAGTCCAGCGTGACGAAGGCCTCGTACAGCTTACGCAAGGCGGAGTTGATGCCCCGCGCCGCCTCCCTGGCGAGCCCGGCGCGAAACACAAGCTCTGACGCCTGCCAGGCGGTGAGGCCCAGCACGGGGTCTATGTGCATCTTGACCACCGCGTCCGGTGCGGTCTCGGCGACAGCCTCGATGTCTACGCCCCCCTGGGCCGACACCATGGCCAGATGGCGTTTGGCGCCGCGGTCGAGGGTGAAGGAGACGTAGTACTCGGCGGCGATCTGCGAAGCCTTCTCCACCCATACCCGATCGACCACGTGACTCTTGATGTCCATGCCGAGGATCTCGGTCGCCGCGGCCTCCGCGGCGGCTGGATCCGCGGCGAGCTTGATGCCGCCCGCCTTTCCCCTGCCGCCGACCTGAACCTGAGCCTTGACCACCACCGCCCCCCCGATCTCCTCGGCGGCGGCACGGGCCTCCTCGGCCGTCTGTGCCACCCGGCCTTCGGGGACGGGGACGCCGACGCGGGCAAACAGTGACTTGCCCTGGTATTCGAACAGGTCCACCGGCTAGCTCTCCGGGATGTTGGCTTCGACCCAGGTCACGACGTCGGCGAGCGGAGTACCCGGAGTGAAGATCTCGGCCAGGCCGGACTCCTTGAGTGCGTTGATGTCGTCGGCCGGGATGATCCCCCCGCCGAATACGACGACGTCGGCAGCGTCACGCTCGGCGAGCAACTCGACGACCTGAGGGAAGAGCGTCATGTGGGCTCCGCTCAGGACTGAGAGGCCGACCCCGGCCACGTCCTCCTGGAGCGCCGTCTCCACGATCTGTTCGGGCGTCTGGTGGAGCCCGCTGTAGACGATCTCACACCCGGCATCGCGTAGTGCCCTGGCGATCACTTTGGCACCGCGGTCGTGGCCGTCGAGCCCGGGTTTGGCGATGAGGATGCGGCGCGGCATGGATTCGCGAGGTTAGTGAGTCCGCGCGACCCCGGATTCGACGGCCGCCTACACGCGTTCCAGCGGTGCCCACGCCAACAGAAGACGCTTATGCCCTTGGTCCTCGAAGTCGACCGTCGCCTCGGCCCGCTCCCCGGATCCCGTCACGGAGACGATCGTCCCCTCGCCCCAGTGCTGGTGGCGGACTCGGTCGCCGACACCCACGTCGGCTCCATCCAGGGTGTGGCGAGGCGCCACTTCTTCTCGCGTCCGTACCCGAGCCCGCTTCTCGGCCTCTTTGAGCAGCGCTTCGGGGATCTCTCCTAGGAACCGGCTGGGCGAGTTGTAGTTGGTCGCGCCGAACAGGTTGCGCGTCGTGGCGTGAGTCAGGAAGAGCTGCTCCTGGGCACGCGTGATGCCGACGTAGGCGAGGCGCCGCTCTTCCTCCAGTTGATCCGGATCGCCGAGCGACCGCATGTGCGGGAACACTCCCTCTTCCATGCCCGCCACGAAGATCACCGGGAACTCCAGGCCCTTGGCGTTGTGAAGCGTCATGAGAGTCACCGCCCCCGATTCCTCCATCCCGTCGATGTCGGCGACGAGTGACGTGCCCTCGAGGAAGAGCTCCAGTCGCCGCGCCCCGTCGAGGTCGTCCCAGCGCTCGTCACCGAGGTCGGTCATCGGTCCGCTCTCCTCGAACTCGGAGGCGACCGACAGCAGCTCTTTCAGGTTCTCCGCCCGGCTCAGCGCCTCCAACCCGCCGTCGGCCTCTAGTTCGGCCACGTAGCCGGTGTCGTCGAGGACCGCCTGCAGGGCCGCGCGGGGACCGCCGGCCGTCGCCGAACGGAGGTGAGCCATGAGGGCCACGAACTCGGTGACCTGATTGACCGCCCGGGCCTGCAGACGAGTGATCTCATCGACGCGCTTGAGCGCGGAAAAGAAGCCGATGTCCTTGGCCTCCGCGAAGCGATCGATATGGCCGATGCTCGTGGCACCGATCCCGCGCTTGGGGACATTGACGATCCTCTTCACTGCCACCTCGTCCGACGGATTGACCAGCGCTCGCAGGTACGCCATGGCGTCCTTGACTTCGCGGCGGTCGTAGAACTTGGGCCCGCCGATCACTTGGTAGGGAACTCCGTAGCGAACGAGCACTTCCTCCAGGACCCGGCTCTGCGCGTGGGTGCGGTAGAACACGGCGGCGTCGGCCAGCCTCTTCCCGACGTCTTCGAGCGCTCCCAGTTGCTCGGCGATGAAGGCCGCCTCGTCGTGCTCATCCTCGGCCCGATAGACGGTCACCGGGTCCCCGCTGCCGAGATCGGTCCACAAGTGCTTGGGCTTGCGGCCCGGGTTGTTGGAGATGACGGCGTTCGCCGCATCGAGAATCGTCTGGGTGGAGCGGTAGTTGCGGTCGAGCACGATCACCGTGGCGTCGGGGTAGTCGCGCTCGAACTCGAGGATGTTGCGCATGTCGGCGCCGCGGAAGGCGTAGATGCTCTGATCGGAGTCGCCCACCACGCACACGTTGCGGTGCTTGGCGGCGAGCAACCGCACCAGTCGATACTGGGCATGGTTCGTGTCTTGGTATTCGTCGACCAGGACGTAGCGAAAACGGTCCTGATAGTGCTCCAACACCTTGGGAAAAGCGCCGAGCAGCTCGACCGTGACCATCAACAGATCGTCGAAGTCCATTGCCGACGCCTCGAGCAGGCGCTGCTGGTAGAGGCGATAGACGTCGGCCACCTTCTCGTGGTAAGGGCCGCTGCCCTGTTGGGCAAAGGATTCGAAGTCGACGAGCTCGTTCTTGGCGTTGCTGATCGCGGCCCGAATGCCCCGAGGAGGAAAGCGCTTCGGGTCGAGATCGAGGTCGCGCACGCACCACTCGACGAGACGCCGGGCATCGATGTCGTCATAGATCGAAAACGCGTTGCGGTAGCCGAGCATTGAGGCATCGCGGCGCAGGATGCGCACGCAGGCACTGTGGAACGTCGACACCCACATGCCGCGCGACACTCCGCCGACGAGGCGCTCCACCCGCTCCCTCATCTCATTCGCCGCCTTGTTGGTGAAGGTGATGGCGAGGACTCCGTAAGGCGAGACGCCGCGGTCCCTGATCAAATGAGCGATTCGGTAGGTGAGCACGCGCGTCTTGCCCGACCCGGCGCCGGCGACGACGAGCACGGGGCCCTCAGTCGCCGCCACCGCCTCGCGCTGAGTGGGGTTCAGCTCATCGAAGAGGGGGGACTCCACCGCCGCGTCGACCATGCAACGAGTATACGAAGAGTGCCTGAGCTGAATCTCAGGGATGTGATTTGGGAAGGTGTTAGGTGTTAGGTGATAGGAGCTGGGAGTTAGGAGTTAGGAGTTAGGCCGGTCCCAATACCTAATGCCTAATGCGTAATGCCTAACGCCTACTCAACAAGTTCCCGGATGAGGGCGGCAAGTGCGCCCTTACGCACATCGTCCTTGTCGAGATAGGCATTGGCCCCTGCTTCGAGGGCGCGCGCCTGGTCCTCCGCCGTGGCCACCCCGGAGAGGACGACGATGGGAGCGGTGATCCCCAGATCGCGCACCCGGCCGGCGAGTGTGGCACCGTCCATAGTGGGGAGCACGTAGTCGAGCACGATGGCGTCGAATTCTTGCTCCGCCAGCACGGATAGAGCCTCTGTCGGACTGCCGGCCAGGTCTACCTCGAAGCCCGCAGAACCGAGAGCGCCGCCGACGACCTGACGGGCTCCGCGTGAGTCGTCCACGACGAATACCCGCAGCCGGGGCGCGTCGGGGTCGGGCAGCATCCGCGCCCGGTCGGCGAGTCGCGCCGAGTCGACCAGGACCACGACGTCTCCCCCACCGAGCAGGGCGGCGCCGGTCAAATGAGGCACACCGTCGAGCACCGGCCCCAGTTCTCGTGCTGCCACCTGGCGGCGACCCAGGTCTGCCTCGACGCTGAGGCCCACAGGGCCGATCGGACTCGACACCACGAGGACACTCGAGGGGTCGCCCGCCGGCCGCAGGCCGACCGCTTCCGCAAACGAGGACACCGGAAGCACGGCCCCGTTCCACAACATCTCGGTGCGCTCGGCGCTGCCGCCCAGGCCGGCGCGGTCGATAGGCACTCGGTCGAGCACTGCGATCTCGGGGATGCCCCAAGTCTGCCCGGCCGCTCTGATGAGAACCGCGTCCTGCAGGGCGTGGCTAGTGGGAACCGTGATCGTGATGCTCGTTCCCGATCCGGATTCGGTCTCCAGGGTCAGCTTCCCGTGGAGCGACTCCACCGCCTCGGCGACGGTCGCCAGGCCCATGCCGTCACCCACGAGTTCGCTGCGCTGCGCCGTCGAGAAGTACGGGGCAAAGAGCATGGCGCGCAGGGTCTCCACGTCGCCGTTTCCGTTCGGCGGCAGGAGTCCCTTGCGCTGCGCCGTCGCGCGTACTGCGGCCCAGTCGATGCCGGCACCGTCGTCCTCCACGGTGACGGTGAGGCGCTGGTCCTCGACCGAGAAGCGGACGGCGAGCATGGCGGTCGGTGGCTTGCCGTGAGAGATCCGGTCGGTAGCCGGCTCGATGCCGTGCTCGATGGAATTGACCAGCAAGGCTCGCAACGGATCGCCGAGGCGCTCGATCACCTGGCGATCGACGGCGTGGTGATCGCCGACGAGCTCGAGGCGCACGTCCTTGTCGGCCTTGCGAGCCAAGTAGCGAACGAGCTGGGGGAACGTGTTGGTTATCTCACTGAGCGGCGCCGCCGCCAAGCCGACGGCACGATCCTGAAGCTCGATGACCGCCTTCTCGGCGGAGCCCACCAGATCGCTCAGACGGGAGAGGGCGGCTTCCATCTCGGTGCTGTCTCCGAGGCCCCGGCTCACCCCGCTCACCGCCAACTGCAGAGCTTCGGCGTCGACGCGCAACGAGCAGATCTCGTTGATGAGCCTGAAGAGTCCGGCCGCGTCGACCCGAATCGTCTCCCCCATGCCCCAGGCGTCCAGCGTGCCGAGGAGTCCGCCCAGGTCGCCCGGTTCCGAGCCGGGTCGGGCCACCTCTACGACGACCGGCGGTGGGTCGGGGGCATCACCGCGCAAGCAGGCGCGCAGGGCCCTCATCCCCGAAGCCAACTCTGGGGTGCCGCTGGCCGGATCGGCCCCGATCGCGCTCAGCAGCTCGGAGCCGAGAGCCTCGAGCGCCGCGGCCAACCCCGCCGACGGCCCCTGGTCACCTTCACGCAGCTCGCGCCACGCGTCCTCGAGCAATTTGCCGGCGTCGGATACCGCGGTGAAGCCCATCATGCGGGCCGTGCCCTTGACGGTGTGCCCCTCGCGCACCATCTCGTGGATGAGATCATCGGAGGCCTGACCCCTCGAAAGGACCTGAGCACCACGCACGAGCGCGGCGGAGCGGTCCTCTATCTCTCCGGCGAAGAGCCGCTGGAGCTCAAGATCCTGTGAAAACGACACGGGGCAACCTCGGGGCCTGGTACCACGTCAGGTATCGACTCGGGGCACAGGGGCCTTGAGGTAACCGCAGAAGGCAGAAGGCAGAAGGCAGAAGGCAGAAGAGAGCTACACCCTCTGTCTGCGATCTGCAATCTGCAATCTGCAGTCTGCGATCTGCAGGCTCTGCAAACGCGCCGGACCCCCGGCAAGACCGGGGGTCCGAGCGTCTAGTCGGTGGGTGGGTTAGCCGGCTTGCGCCGCCGTAGCCCGCTCCAAGACCATGTCCTGGAACACCTGGGCCTTGGGACCACCCATGTCGGCCATCAGCATGCCGGTGTCCCATGAACCGGGAGCATCTGCGGGTCCGGTTGGATCGTTGTA
>JABAOH010074108.1_pt1 | contig 52518 bp, 44 predicted proteins | sample 7062181 | NCBI WGS metagenome assembly JABAOH01 (sample SAMN14538630, study PRJNA623070) | marine sediment metagenome | biome: marine biome [ENVO:00000428]; feature: marine pelagic biome [ENVO:01000023]; material: deep marine sediment [ENVO:00002113]; isolation source: pool of 5 deep marine... | reverse complement strand
AGCAGCGGCGCATGGGGCCACAGCTGATTCGCGTCGCGCCGCGGGCGTCGCGCGAAACGTTGCGACGATCCGCGCACGTGGGCTTCATTCGAGACGCACAATAGAATCCCCGGCCACCGCGACGCCTCAAGCGTCTCGACATCGGGATCTTCTTCCGAATGCAAATCCCCTTGACTCGGACGCCATCCTATCATCCCGAGCGGGGATTACCATGGCCCCGGCTCCCGGCACGATCCGATTCGGCGTCTCGCTGGGCGCCGCTAACCACGCCTGCCCGGGCATGGCAGCGCCCTGCCGGGTGGGGCTGCGGCGGTAACGGTGCCAATCGCACTCGGAGCAGCCCACGGCGGCGGCGCGGAGGCTCGCGAGCAGTGTCGGGCGGATCGATCTCGCCTCGAAGGGGCGGGCTTCTCCACGACCCCCGCGTGCTAGACTCTCCCCCGTGCGATCACGTCAGCGGGGAGGGAACATGAGCGCCAGCGCGTCGCGCGGGCCGCGAACCCGGCGTATGGGTTGGGCGCTGCCGGCGGCGGCCGCTCTGGCTTTGTGCATCATCGGCGTCGCCGAGGCGGGTCCGCGGCGCCTGCCCGCCGCGGGCACGCGGATTCAACTCAACGAGCCAGTGCGGGTCCCGGCCGGGACGGCTCGGGTATTTATCCAATTCGGCAAGGTAAGGTCCTACCGGGAACTCAACATATACGAAACGTACTGCAAGTTCTTCGTGCCGCGCTCGCGCACCGAACTCGAGAAGCCTTATCGCATCGAGGCCGACGAGTTCACGGTCACAAAGACCCAACGCGGCCGCGACGAATTCGCGGACGCGGGCGGCGCGTTTCTTAAGGTGCGCGAGAGATGGGACACGACCCTCGTCGTGCGCATGAAGATCCGCTCCGAGCGGCAACCGATGGTCGCCCAGTTCCTCTGCGCCCGCTTCGGCTCGAACTTCTTCTACGGCTACCCCACCATAGCGGAGATGAAATCCACCCTCGGCAGCCTGGTCACGCTGACGGAGCCGTCCCCGGACTGAGACCCCCGGGCGCGCGCTCCCGGTCTTGGGTTGTACGCGCCGGGTCAGTCCGCCGTGCTTTCGCTTGACGACTTCGTCGCATGAAGGTCTTTCAGATCGAGGACGACTGGACGATCGACAACCTGCGGCTCGCCGAGCGTCCACGGCCGCAGCCCGGCCCCGGCGAGGTGCTGCTGCGCATGCACGCGGCGTCGCTGAACTATCGCGACCTGCTGGTGCCGCAGCGCGGCTATGGTGCGGCGACGGGCACCCTGCCGCTCATTCCCGTCTCCGACGGCGTCGGCGAGGTCGTCGCCCTCGGCGACGGCGTGCGACGGGTGGCGCTGGGCGAGCGGGTCTGTCCGCTGTTCATGCAGGGGTGGGTCGGCGGCCCGGCCACGGCGGAGCGACTCGCCGCCACGCTGGGCGGACCGCTGGACGGCGTCATGAGCGAGTACATGCTCGTCGACGAGCAGGGTGTCGCGCACGTCCCCGAACACCTCGGCGACGCCGAGGCCGCAACGCTGCCGTGCGCCGCGCTCACGGCCTGGAGCGCGATCGTCACCGAAGGGCGGGTCAAGGCTGGCGATCGGGTGCTGATTCAGGGCACGGGAGGCGTCTCGCTCTTCGCCCTGCAGTTCGCCAGGCTCGCGGGCGCACACGTCATCGTCACCTCCTCGGCCGACGACAAGCTCGAGCGCGCTCTCGGCCTCGGCGCCGACGAGGCCGTCAACTACCGCTCCACGCCCGAGTGGGGCAAAGCCGTCAAGGCGATGAGCGGCGGCGACGGCGTCGATCACATCGTCGAGGTTGGCGGCGGCGGCACGTTGCCGCAGTCGTTGCGGGCGATTCGCGCCGGCGGCACGATCAGCGTCATCGGCGTGCTGTCCGGCGCCACCGTGCAGGCGCGCCTGGGGCTCATCGTGACGCGCCAGGTTCGCCTGCAGGGCATCACCGTCGGCAGCCGCGACGGCTTTGAAGCCATGACCCGCGCCATCGACACCCACAGACTGCGCCCCGTCATCGACCGGATCTTCGCTTTCGAGGACCTGCACCCGGCACTGGAGCATCTGCGCAGCGGCGCTCATTTCGGCAAGGTGTGCATCCGGCACGCGGCGCAGTCCATATCCCGGCAGGGGGATTGATGCGACTTGCCGCAGAGGCGAAGCTGTGGCTCGCAGCGCGGGGCGATGCCACCGCGCCCTCGAGTTGAGAAACGCCCCGGAAAGGAGACCAACCGTGAGCACACTGAGCTTCGAAATCCACGTCGAACAAGATCACGCCGGGGCCATCACGCGCGTCACGGAGGAACTCAAGAAAGAAGGCTTTGGCGTGCTCTCCCGTATCGATGTTCACCAAGCCTTCAAGGAGAAGATCGGCGTCGATTTCCGCCCCTACACCATACTGGGCGCCTGCAATCCGCAGCTCGCTCACCGCGCTCTCAGCGAGCAGCCCGAGGTGGGTGTGCTGCTGCCGTGCAACGTGACGGTCGAGGCGGACCCGAAGGGGGGATCGCTGGTGCGCGTGATCGACCCCGAGCAGATGCTGAACGTGGGAGATCTGGGCGCGGACGCCACCCTGCGTGAAGTCGGCGCCGAGGCCGAGCGGCGCCTGAAGCGAGTCGTGAAGGCGCTCGGCGGCTGACCCCTCCCGCACCGCGCGCCGGGGCGAACGCTCAGCCGCGCCGCGTCAGACCGAAGCGCGCGCGCGCCTCCTCGGGGCCGAGCACGCGCGCTCCCAGCAGCTCGACGATCTCCACCGCTTTCTCGACCAGCTGGGCGTTCGAGGCGAACACGCCGCGGCGCAGATAGAGGTTGTCCTCGAGCCCCACGCGCACGTTGCCGCCGAGCAGCACCGCCTGCGCGACCATCGGCATCTGCATCCGGCTGATGCCGAACGCCGTCCAGTTGGCGCCGTCGGGAAGCATGTCACGCATCGCCTTCATGGTGGCGGTGTCGGCCGGCGCACCCCAGGGGATGCCGAGACAGATCTGAAACAGCGGCGGCGTGTCGATGAGACCCTCCGCCAGCATCTGCTTGGCGAACCACAGCTGTCCCGTGTCGAACACCTCGAGCTCGGGCTTGACGCCAAGCTCCTGCACGCGGCGGGCGCCGGCGCGCAGATGCGCTGGCGTGTTCACCATGAGCAGGTTGCCCTCGCCGAAGTTCATCGTGCCGCAGTCGAGCGAGCAGATCTCGGGCAGCAGCTCCTCGACGTGGACGAGACGCTCCAGCGGCGCGACGAAATCGGTGCCCGGTCCCGGCACGGTCGGAACGTCGCCGCCGACCTCGTAGTCGCCGCCCATGCCGGCGGTGAGATTGATCACCACGTCGGTTGCGCTCGCGCGAATGCGTTCGACCACCTCGCGATACAGAGCCGGGTCGCGGCTGCCCTTACCCGTGTCCGGATCGCGAACATGGATATGCGCCACCGCGGCGCCCGCCTGCGCGGCGGTGATGGCCGCATCGGCAATCTGCTGCGGCGTCACCGGAAGCTCGGGGTGCTTGCCGACGGTGTCGCCGGCGCCCGTGACCGCGCAGGTGATGATGACCTCGCTGTTCACCCGCTCGCCTCGGTGGGCTCGTCTGCCAAATGCGCGGCACCGGCGGCGGGCTCCATGGACCGCCGCGGCAGGCGGATCGGGAAGCGGGCCCGCAGCCGTGCGTCCACGGTCGCGTCGAGGTGGCGGGGAAAGTGCTGCGCCAGGATCTCGCCCGTGCGCCGTCTCGAGCGCTCGAGCACATCGGTCGAGCCGCGCTCCTTCCACTCCTTGGGGCTGGAGCGATCGCCGACATCCGGGTAAACGTACTCTTTCTGCATCAGGCTCATCGTCTGCGGGTGGCCGAGAAAATGGCTCGGCCCGCCGACGCACACATCGCGCATGACCTCGATGGACAGAGTCTCGTCGTTGACCTCTATGCCCCTCACGGTGCGGTTGATCGCCCCGAGCATGTCGTTGTCGATGACCAGGCTCTCGTAGCAGACCCCGAGCAGGCTCGCCTGCATGCCGGCCGCCTCGTATACGAGGTTCGCACCGCAATGAGCCGCGAGGGCGTTGGTGTAGGCTTTCTCGTAGCCCGACTGCGCGTCGGGCAGCTTGGCGTCCGCCATGCCGGCCGCGATGCCCGTGGGCAGATCGTAGAAGCGCCCCATCTGTCCGCAGGCCGCCATCAGCACCGCCTGCTCGCCGCTGCCCCCGCTCATGGCGCCCGTGCGCAGATCCGACACGAAGGGCCAGGTGCCGAAGATGGCGGGATGACCCGGCGCGATGAGGTTGACGTAGACCAGACCGGCGAGCACCTCGGCCACCTCCTGCACCACCGCGCCGGCCAGCGCCGCGGGGCTGGTGGCGCCGGCCTGACCCGCCGCCAGCAGCAGCACGGGCATGCCCGCACGCACGCAGGCCTCGAGCGTTCTGCAGGCGTCCTCGGCAAAGCGCAGCGGCGGCACCACGAAGCAGCTCGACGCACTCACGAACGGGCGGCGCCGCCATGCGTCGGCGCCGCCGGCGATGGCGTGCAGCATCTCGACCGTTTCCTGCGCGTGCTCCGGCGCCACGAAGCTCGTGCCGACGTGCTTGCTGGTGCCGGCGACGCTGGCATAGCAGGTGTTGATGTCGAGTTCGCGGGGGTCGGTGAGATCGCGGGCGACCAGCGGCCGCTGGAAGAAGTGAATGTGCTCCAGGGCATCGACCAGCCGCGCGATCTGGTAGAGATCGGCGAGCGTCGAGTCGCGGTAGGCGCGCGTTTCGCAGTCGACGACGTGCACGGCGGCGCCGGCGGTGCCGAAGTAGACCCTGGCGCCGCTCAACTCCATGTCGTGCTCCGCGCGCTGCCCGTGCAGCACGATGTTTCTCGCGGCGGAGGCCACGGTGTCCTCGACCAGCGCGCGCGGAAACAACAGACGACCGTCGTCGCGCAGCCGTCCGCCGGCCTCGGTGACGAGCTCGACGCACGACGCAATCGGCTGCGCCAGCCCGATGTTCTCGAGAACATCGAGCGCGGCGGCGTGAACGCGCTCGACGTCGCGCTGGGCCAGCGGCCGGTACAACCCGCCCTGCATGCCCGGACGCACCGGCTTGTCCGCCGGTGCCAGAGGCTGTGCTCTGGTGGCGCGCCGGCCGGATCGACCGCCCATGCGCCTGCCCCTCTCACCCATGTTGCGACCCCACCTCACGTCGCGCGGCTTGCGCCGGCCGCGCAGCCCGTCCCGCGGCCGTACCGGTGCGCGGCCGCGTGGGTCCGCTGGGGCCCGCCGCCGGCGCGCCGCCAGATTGTATCCCTCGCGCCGCGTGCGTCCAATTGCCCGCGGCCTACCCGGGGCAGGCCCGTCGATAGGCACGCACGAGCGAGTGCGAGGGGTCCTCGCCCACGGGCATGACGCGCTCGATGGCCGGCAGAGCATCGAAATACGGAGTGCTCACGTGTGCGCGGCCACGGCTCAGCAGCAGGCCGGCATAACCGAGATCGCGCACGATGTCGAGGGTATCTTTGTCGAAGTCGCGTTCGTCGCCGAAGGGAATGGCGAACCAGCGGCTGAGCGTGATGCCCGGCTGCGCCGCCAGCAACTCGTGCGTGGCAATGATCTGCTCGCTCTGGGCATCGCGCGAGAGCGAGGAAAGCACGAAGTGCGCGTGGGTATGATTGCCGTATGCGAGCAGGGGATGGGGCACGAGGTAGCGCTGCTCGTCGAAGCAGTAATTGACCGCGGCGCTGCCGATGCTTTTCTCTGCAAAGAAGCGATCCAGGAGCGCCGACACGCGGCTGCTGTCGTTACGCGGATGCTTGCTGTAACGATAGAAGGTGTCGCCGTTGCGGCGATGCAGAGACCCGGCACACGATTCGAACTCAGCGATCAGATCGTTTGCCATCAAGTAGCGGATCTTGTCCCGCCACGACGCCGCACCCTGTAATGTGGCGCCATTGACGAAGACGGTCGCGGGGATGGACAGATCGCTGAGCACGGGAAGCGCGGCCTCGATGACGTTGCGATAGCCGTCGTCGAAGCTGAGGCACGCAAGCCCTCGCTGTGAGCGCGCCTCGCCGAACTCGTCCACGCCGACGAAACGAAAGTGCCGGCTCAGTACCTCGAGGTGGCGGTGCAGCCGCGCGGGCGTGACGTTGTGCAGCTTGTAGTCGATCTCGGGCGGCACTCGCTCGAACACGGCGTGATAGAGGACTCCCACACCACAGCGGCTCGCCAGCGGGGTCAGCGACTGCGAGTTCATCGCTGTTCCCGGAGAGGCCGTGAGCGGCGATCGGCCCGCGCGTGATGATGCCGAGAGGCCATCAGGCGGCAGCCCTCAGGCCTTGACGATCAGGTCGAGCGGATGTCGGCTCATAGGCTCGCAGCCGCTCTCGGTCACGCGAACCGTCTGACCCAGGGTCATGGCGCGGCTCGCGTCGCTGTCGGCAATAATGATGTGCACGAAGAACACCATGTCGGGCTCCACGACGACGGAATTGCCGGCGTAGAACATGGGCCAATCCATCCAGGTCGGTGTGTACGTCGTGCCGAGACCGTAGCCGCAGGCGTTGAGGCGGTGCGGGCCGAAACCGGCGGCATCCAGGACGCGCGCATGCGCGTCGAAGACGTTGCCTATCGGTGCGCCGGGCACAAGTTCCACCAGGCAGGCGTTCATGGCATCGACGCAGGCTGCGTGCATCGCCACGTGCCTCGGGTGCGCCTCCCCGATCAGAATCGTGCGCATCAGGCAGGCGTGGTAATGACGGTACGCCCCGGCGAACTCGATGGTCAGCTGATCGCGCTGCTCGAGATGACGCCGCCCGGTGAAGTAGCGGCACAGGAGCGCATCGCGGCCCGAGCCGATGATGAACTCGTTGCCGGGATAGTCACCGCCGCCGCGGAAAACGGCGCCCTGCATCGCCGCGAGAATGTCCCCCTCGTAGGCATGCGGCGCCGCCAGCTCGATGGCCTGGTCGAGGGCATCGTCCGCGAGCTCAGCGGCCCTCCGCACGTACTCGAGCTCCGTCCCGCTCTTGACGGCGCGCAGCCGGCTCACCAGGTCGGAAGCGTCCTCGAGGTCGCAGAATCCGGCCAGCGCCGCCTCCACACGCCGCCCGTTGAAAGCGGTCAGACCGTAGGCATCGAGCTCGATGCCGAGCCGGCCTCCGGCGCAGCCGTACTCCTTGAGACCGGCGCGCAGATCCGTGGCCGGGTTCTTGCCCGCCGCGTCGGTCCAGACGCGGATGTCCTCGACGACGGAGGTGTGCCGCGCCTGGCGCAGGTCGGGCGAACGGGTCAGCAGGAACAGACGTCCGTCGGCGCCGAGATACAGGCACTGGAAAAAACAGTAGCCGAAGGTGTCGTAGCCGGTGAGGTAGAACATGCTCTCCTGGCGGAACATCAGCAGCCCGTCGAGGCCACGGCGGCGCATGGCCGCGGCGGCGGCACCGCGGCGCGCAGCGAGCTCCGAGGGCGTGAAGTGGATCGCCATTTCTGCGACGTTTTCCCGCTCAGCCCGCTTGCGCGCGGCGCCGCCGGCGCGGGCCGTCAGATCGACATGCCGAAGTCGAGACGCTCCAGGTTCGCCACCAGCTCGCGGGCGGCCGCCGCATTGAGCGTCAGCAGGGGCGGGCGCACGAGCGACCAGCCGGGATCGGCGCGGTAGTGCGCGACGACGGCCTTGAGGGCGGCACACAACGGGTACGCCTCGATGGCCGCGCGCACGGCCGTGGCCTGCTGCTGCGCGGACTCCGCCTGCGCTGCGCCGTCCTCCCACTCGTCGTAGACGCGGCGAATGCCCGCAGCGTTGACGTTGGCGCTGGCGCTGATGCACCCGGCGCCGCCGATCTCCAGCGCATCCAGCTGCAGCGTCTCGGAGCCGGGGAAGATGGCGAGTCGGGGGAAGCGGCGGATCAGGCTCTGCGTGTTCGACCAGTCGCCCGAGCTGTCCTTCACTCCGGCGATGGTGTGGCCGAACCCCGACACGAGCCGCTCGATCAGCGTCTCACTGATGGGCGTGGCCGACTGGCGTGGGAAATGGTAGAAGAACAGCTTCAGCTCGGCGTCGCCAACGCGCTCGATCACCTCCGCGTAGCTGCGGTAGAGCCCGTCGTCGCTGACGCCCTTGTAGTAGAAAGGGGGCAGCACCAGCACTTTCCTGCAGCCGTTGGCCGCCGCGTGAGCCGTAAGGCGCACGGTGTCGCTCAACGCGCAGCAGCCGGTGCCGATCATGAGCCGCTCGGGATCGACGCCGCCGGTAAGCACGGTCTCCAGCGCGCGCATGCGCTCCTCCACCGAGAACGACGTGCCTTCTCCGGTGGTACCGAACAGAACGACGCCGTGACATCCGTGGCTCAGCAGCCACTCGACGTGCTCAACGACGCGCTGCTCGTCTATGGAGAGATCTTCGTGCAACGCAGTCAGTGCCGGCGCCCACACGCCACGCGCGGCAAGACCAACGGGTCGAACGCTCGCTTCGGAACCTTGCAAGGGTGCTCTCCTTTAGCCGGGTGCTGTTGAGTGCTCGTATTTGGACGCCTGCTCCCAGCGGCACATAATATCGCCAAAAGCCCGTGGCTGTCCTCATCGACGGGCTCAGCCTCGAACTCAGCGGCGGACGGCACTCATGCGACTGGGCATCGACACCGGCGGAACCTATACCGACGCCGTGCTCTTCGACGAGCGCCGCGGCGTCATTGCCGCGGCCAAGGCGCTGACGACGAGGGCCGACCTGGCGATCGGCATCGGCGAAGCGACCGGCGCCGTGCTGGCGGCGTCGGCAGGAGACCGCGGCGCCATCCGCCTGGTCTCGATTTCCACCACCCTCGCCACCAATGCCCTCGTCGAGGGACACGGCAGGGCCGTGTGCCTGCTGCTGGTCGGACAGAAGCCCGCGGTTCTCCACCGCTGGAGACTGTCGCAAGCGCTCGGCGACGACCCGGTCGCGTTCATCGACGGCGGCCATGCCGCCACGGGGGAAGCTTTGTGTCCCCTGGATCTCGACGCGGCACGACGGGCGATCGCCGAGCAAGCACCGCGCGTTGCCGCGTTCGCTATCGTCTCCCAGTTCTCGGTGCGCAATGCCGAGCACGAGAACATGCTGCGACGTCTGGTGCGGGACATGACTGAGCTGCCCGTCACCTGCTCGCACGAACTCACCTGCGGGCTCAATGCACCACGGCGCGCGCTGACGAGCGTGCTCAACGCCCGCCTCGTTGCGCTGATTCAGAACCTGATCGACGGCGTGCAGGCGACGCTGGCAGAGCAGCGCATCGAGGCGCCGCTCATGGTGGTCAAGGGCGACGGCTCTCTGGTAACGGCGGCGCGAGCACTCGAGCGGCCCGTAGAGACCATCCTCTCCGGCCCGGCGGCGAGCATCGTCGGGGCCCATTTTCTCAGCGGCGAGGACGACGTCGTGGTCGCGGACATGGGCGGCACCACCACCGACATCGCCATCATGGATGCCGGTCGCCCGGCACTGAGCGACGACGGCGCCCGCGTCGGCGAGTGGTCAACCATGGTGCAGGCCGTCGCCGTGCACTCGGTAGGCCTCGGCGGCGACAGCGAGGTGAGGCTCGAAGCCCAAGGCCGTCTCAGCGTGGGACCGGAGCGTGCCTTGCCGCTCGCGCTGCTCGCGCGCCAGCACCCCCGGACCATCGCACTGCTGCGCCGACAACTCGAGTCCCCCGCGCCGGCGGCCCCGGCGCGGTTCGTTCTGAGACATCCCCGTGCCGACGCGGTGGCATCCTCGCTGACCGCTGCGGAGCGGCGTCTGTGGCAGGCGCTCGGTGACGAGCCTACGCCGCTCGAGCGGCTGCTGCGCGAGCCGCGGGCTCTGTGGGCCCTGCAAAGACTGCGCCGCAGAGAATGTGTCGTCGTCGCCGGCCTGACGCCGAGCGATGCGGCCCACGCGCTCGGTCGCCACCACGAGTGGTGCACCGAGGCCGCACGTCTCGGCGCCGCGGTGTGGCTCAAGGCGCATCCCGAGCTCGGCCACGGCAACGTGGAAGCGCTGTGCGATGCGATCGTCGACACCGTGGTGCAGCAGTGCGTCGCCGCGGTGGTGTCGACCGCGCTGGACGACGAGGAGGGCTCCGGCGGCGGCGCACAGCGCGAGGCGCGCCGGTACCTGCTGGAGAAGGCGTTACGGCGCCGTGCCCCTCGGCTTGGCGTATCGCTGCGACTGCACTCACCGCTGGTGGCGGTGGGAGCACCGGCGCACCTGTACTGTCCCGAGGTCGCGCGCCGCCTCGACACCCGTGTCGTCATCCCCGACCACGCCGAGGTGGCCAACGCCGTCGGCGCGGTGGCAGGGCGCGTGGTGCAACGGGCCGACGCCCTGATAACACCGCTGCCGGATCAGCGCTTCCGCGTGCACGTGGCGAGCGGCAATCGCGATTTCGACACGCTTGATCGCGCCGGCACTTACGCCGAGGCCGAAACGAGCCGTCTGGCACGGGGGCTCGCCGCCGCGGCGGGCAGCGATGACGTGGAGGTCCATGTCGAACGGGCCGATTCGACGGCCCGCGTCGACAGCGCGGAGATGTTCATCGAGAGCCGCATCACCGCGCTCGCGGCGGGCCCGCCGCGGTGGGGCTGGGAGTCGAGGTCGCAATCAGGCGGCATCGGCGACTGACGAACCCCGCCGCCCCCGGGCGCCAGTCAGAGCCGCCGTTGCGCGCAACGACGAGCACGTACTTGCGCGGCCGGCGCCGCATCGCGGTATGATGCGCCCCAGCGATGCACGCGCACAGTGGCGATAAGCACGGCGCCGACGCGGTCGGGTTCCCCGCGGGTGTCGCCTACCTCGACGGCGACTACTGCCCCGTCTCGCAGGCCCGCATTTCGGTCCTCGACTGGGGACTGCTGCGCTCCGACGCCACCTACGATGTGGTTCACGTCTGGAAACGGCGGTTCTTCCGTCTCGACAAACACCTCGACCGTTTTCTGCGATCGGTGGCAAGGCTGCAACTCGAGCTGCCTTTCGATCGCGACGGCCTGACTACGGTATTGCGGGAATGCGTACGCCGCTCGGCTCTGGACAACGCCTATGTGGAGATGATCTGCACACGGGGTGTCTCTCCGACGTTCAGTCGCGATCCCCGTGATGCCGTTAACCGCTTCATCGCCTTCGCCATCCCCTTCGGCTGGGTCGCCGACGCACGCCAACGAGAGCGCGGGCTGCGCCTCGCGGTTGCGACAACCCAGCGAATTCCGCCCGAGTCCGTAGATCCCACCGTGAAGAACTACCACTGGCTGGACTTCATCGGCGGCCTCTTCGAGGCCTACGATCGGGGGGCGGAAAACGTCGTCATGCTCAATGCCCGCGGCGAGATCACCGAGGGACCGGGCTTCAACATCTTCCTGGTGGAGGGCGGACGACTGCTGACGCCGCATGCCGGTGTTCTCGAGGGCATTACACGGGCGACGGTGCTGGAGCTCGCCGCCGAACTCGATCTGCCCGCTCAGCAATGCGCGCTGGCGGCCTCGCGTCTGCTCGACGCCGACGAGGTCTTCATCACCTCCACGGCGGGAGGTGTGATGCCGGTGGCCGCCGTCGACGGCCGCCCCGTGGGAACCCACTGCCCGGGTCCACTCACGCAACGCCTCACACGGCTATACTGGCAGAAACACGATGACGCGCGCTGGACGACTCCGGTGGACTAGCGCTCGCACGCGTCGACGCAGTGTGACAACGAAGCCGCACCCATGAACGGCAACGCCGATCGCGACCTTCCCACCCGCTTCGCTTTCCTGCTGGTGTCGAACTACTCCCTGATCGCGTTCGCATCGGCGGTCGAGCCCCTGCGCATGGCGAATCGACTGAGCGGACGCGAGCTCTACCGCTGGCGCGTGGTCACCCTCGACGGCTCTGCCGTCGCCGCGAGCAACGGCATGGTCGTCGCCGTGGATGGAAACGCCGACAGCGCCCTGCCCGCCGACGTGCTCTTCGTCTGCGGCGGCGTCGACATCGAGCAGAGTGTGGACGCGAAGCTGTTACGCTGGCTGCGGCACGCGGCGCATCGCAAGACAGCCATCGGGGCCCTGTGCACGGGCACCTACCTGCTTGCGCGAGCCGAGCTCCTCGACGGCTACCGCTGCACGATTCACTGGGAGAACATGGCCACCATGCGCGAGGATTTTCCGCGGGTCATCGTCTCGGCGGAGTTGTTCGAGATCGACCGTGACCGGCTCACGTGCTCGGGAGGCACCGCACCGCTGGACATGATGCTCACGTTGATCCGCCGGCGGCATGGGCCGGACCTGGCCGCGGCCATCTCGGACGAGTTCATCTGCGAGCGCATCCGTGGCCGCAACGATCGCCAGCGGGTGCCGCTGCGCCATCACCTGGGAACCAGCCAGCCGAAGCTGGTGGAGGCGGTGCTGCTCATGGAGTCGAACATCGAAGAGCCCATCGGCCTCGATGAGCTAGCCAGTCACGTTGGCCTGTCACGGCGCCAGCTGGAGCGGTTGTTCCAGAAGCATCTGCACTGCGTGCCCACGCGCTATTATCTGGAGCTGCGCCTGCGGCGCGCACGCCAGCTCCTGCTGCAGACCTCCAAATCGATCGTGGAGATCGCCTTCGCCTGCGGCTTCGTCTCCGCACCGCACTTCAGCAAGTGCTACCGCGACTTCTTCGGCATCCCGCCGCGCGACGAGCGCCGTCTGCGCGCCGCCGGGCAGGGATCCGCCGGGGCGCGCGGCAGAACGTCGGCGGCGGGCTAGGTCCGGCGTTGCGGCCGGGAGCGCGGCGCAGGGCCGCCCCACTCAATGCCGGCGCAGCAGCCGGCCCGGACGCCGTCCGCTCCACACGCCGTCGCACCACACCGTCTCGCCGTTCACCAGCACGCGCTCGATGCCTTGGGAAGGCTCGCGCGGACTGGCATAGTCCGCGCGGTCGATGACCGATTCGGGATCGAAGACGACCACATCGGCATACGCTCCCGCGGCGATGTAGCCGCGGCCCTCGAAGCCGAACACGCTCGCGGGCAGTCCGGTCATGCGGTGCACGGCCTCCTCCAGCGACAACAGCCCCTCATCGCGAACGTAGCGTCCGAGCACCCGCGGGAACGTTCCCCACAGCCGCGGGTGCGGAAAGCGATCGTGGGGAAGGCCGTCGGAGCCGATCATCGCACGTGGGGACGCCAGCACACGGCGCAGATCCGCCTCGTCGAGCTGATGATAGATCGCACCACCCGGCTGCAGACGCTCGATCGCCTCGGCGCGGGTACAGCGCCACTGCTCGCACAGTGCGTCCAGGTCCCGGCCCTCCGCCTCGGGGTGCGGCTCGGACCAGGTGATGGTCACGCGCTCGGAACGCTCGACAAACGCGGGCAGCAGCACCGTCGAGGTCGCGGCGTACGGGTAGACGTCGAGATCGACCTTCTGCGTCCTGCGAGCCCGCTCGATCAGCGCAAGACTCTCGCGGGTCTTGCCCCAGTTGCCGCGCCCCGACGCCTTGTGATGAGAGATCACCACGCGCACCGCGGCACGACGGCCGATCTCCAGCGTCTCTTCGACGGACTCCAGAAGACGGTCGCCCTCGTCGCGCATGTGGGTCGTGTACAGGCCGTCGCAGGCGGCGAGGCGTGCGGCCAGCGCCACGACCTCGGCGGTGGGCGCGGCCGCCGCCGTCGGGTAGGCGAGTCCCGTGCTCATACCAACGCATCCCGCCTGCAGCGCTTCGTCAAGCAGCTCCGCCATGCGCGCCGACTCGGCCGCCGTGGCCGGACGCGCCAGATCGTCCATGACGGCAACGCGCAGGGTAGAGTGACCGACGAGCATGGCCGCGTTGACCGCGGCCGGCTCCGACTCGAGGCGGCAAGCGTAGGCCTCGACATCGGCGAATCCAAACCACCGGCGATCCCCGAGCAGGTTCAGCGGCGGCACCGGTTCTCGGCCTGCGAGCGGCGCCAGGCTGATGCCGCAATTGCCCGTGACCACGGTCGTGACGCCCTGGCTGATCTTGGCGCTCATGTCGGGCGAGGACAACAGCGCCCTATCGTCGTGCGTATGGGCATCGACGAAGCCTGGAGCCACTATGAGACCGCCCGCATCGATTCGCCTGTCGCAGCGCACGTCGCTGAGCTCGCCCACGGCCACGATGCGATCACCGCGTATGAGAATGTCGGCACGCCTGCGCGCGGCGCCGGTGCCGTCGACGACGTCACCGCCGGCGATGAGGGTGGCGGCGCCCGCCGCGGCGTCAGAAGCGCCGGGCGTCATGCGCATGCCGGCCGGCCCCGGCGCCTGCCTGCGAACCGCTCGCGTCGCACACCGGGAGCCCGCATCCTACCTAGGCGGAGCTTGCCTGCGGTATTTCGATGCCCTCGGCCTTGAGCACCTCGCGGGCCAGGCGGAAGGCCTCGACGCCGGCGGGAATACCGCAGTAAAGGGCGATCTGTATGAGCGTCTCGCGCAACTCCTCCAGGGTGCAGCCGTTGCGCAGCGCGCCGCGGAAGTGCAGCTTGAACTCCTGGGAGCGGTTGAGCGCGGACAAGATGCACAGGTTGTTGAGGCTGCGTTGCTTTTTGTCCAGCACGCCGCGCCCCCAGACACCGCCCCAGCAGAACTCGGTGACCATTTGCTGGAAGTCCCGATTGAACTCGTCGACGTTTGCGGTGGCCCGCTCGACATATTCCTCTCCCAGAACTTCTGTTCGTATTCTCAGTCCGACCTCATACAGCTCCGAAGACATCGCCATTGCTCCTGTGCTCGAAAGGGGGGGCGCGGCCGCCTCACGGCCGCGGCGCTACGAAGCGGAGTTTACACTCAACGCTCGAGCACGATCTTGCCCACGGCAGCGCCGGACTCGAGCTTACGATGCGCGGCGCCCGCCTCGGCGAACGCGAATCGCTGCGGGTCTATGAGGGGTCGCAGGCGGCCTTCGTCGACGAGACGGGCGGCGTCGCGCAGTATCTCACCATGCCGCCCGCGACCGACGCCGTGGAGCATCGGGATCAGCATGAAGACAGCGTGCAGCGACAGGCCCTTCATGTGCAGCTCGGCGAGGTCGTGCCGGCCTTGGGCAAGAATCGTCACCACGGTGCCGCCGACCCGGGCGGCCACCAGCGAGCGCGGCAGGTTGTCCCCGCCCACCGTGTCGAGCACGACGTCGAAACCGCGACCGTCGGTGTGCTCGGCGACATAGTCGCCGACATCGCGTTGTCGATAGTCGACGGGCGCTGCACCCAGCTCGCGGGCTATTGCCGCTTTGTGCGCCGAAGAGACCGTGGCCACGACGTCGGCCCCGGCGTGTCTTGCGAGCTGCACCGCGACATGGCCGACGCCGCCGGCGGCGGCGTGCACCAGCACCCGCATGCCGGGCCCGACGTGCGCGCGGTCGAACAGCGCCTCCCACGCGGTGATCGTGACCAGCGGCAGCACCGCGGCCTCGACCATCGACAGCGTCGCGGGCTTGGGCGCGACGAGCTCGGCATCGACCGCCATGAACTGCGCCAGCGCCCCACCGAGATTCTCACCAGCCACGGTCTTGAGCCCGCCGGCACAGCCGTAGATCGCATCGCCCGGGCGCAGTGACGCGACCCCTTCCCCGAGCTCGACCACGGTCCCGGCGACGTCCATGTGCAACACGGCGGGCAGATCGGGGCACATGGCCCGGCCGCCGGCGCGTATCTTCGTGTCCACCGGGTTGACACTGGTCGCCGCCACCTCGACCAGCACCTGGCCGGGGCCGGGCCGCGGCGTCGGCAGCTCCATCTCGGTGAAGAAATCGGGCTCTCCGTACCGCGTGATGGGATAGGCCTGCATGCAGCTCCTCCGGTCGCCTTGCCGGGTGGGGGCCGCCCATTGTAGTCCCGGGCGGGCCCGCCCGCGCGAGGGTGCCGACGACGGCTGTGCGGCCGGCTACAACGACGTGCGCGTGCCTTGCTTCTCGGCGTGTCGCTCGAGCGCCAGCTCAATGAGGCGATCGATCAGCTCCGAGTAGCCGATGCCGCTCGCCTGCCACAGCTTGGGGTACATGCTGATCGGCGTGAAGCCGGGAATCGTGTTGACCTCGTTGAGAAACACAGCGCCGTCGCCGCGGCGCACGAAGAAGTCAACGCGCGCCAGGCCGGCGGCCTCCACGGCGCGAAAGGCCTTCACGGAGAGGCGGCGCACCGCTTCGCTCGTCTGCGACGGCAGCCGCGCCGGGATGATGAGCTCGGAACGTTCGTCGACGTACTTGGCGTCGTAGTCGTAGAACTCGTTGCAGGGAACGATCTCGCCCACCACCGAGGCCTGCGGCTCTTCATTGCCGAGTATCGAGCACTCCACCTCCTGACAGTCTTCGACGCCCTCCTCGACGATGACCTTGAAGTCGAACTCGGCCGCGGCGTCCACGGCATCGCGCAGCTCCGCCGCATCGTGCGCCTTGGACACGCCGACGCTGGACCCTAGGTTCACGGGCTTGACGAAGACCGGATAGGCAAAACGGGCCTGCAGCTCCCGCAGCACGGCGTCCGCCTCCGCGCGCCACCGGCTTCGCCGCACCACGGCGTAGTCGACCTGGGGCAGGCCCTCGGCGCGGAAGGCACGCTTGGCCATCTCCTTGTCCATGCCCACCGCCGAGCCGACGACGCCCGAGCCGACGTAGGCGATCCCGGCCAGCTCCAGCAGCCCCTGTATGGTGCCGTCCTCGCCGTAGGGGCCGTGAAGAAGCGGGAACACGACATCGAGCCGCCGCATGATGCCTTCGGCCCCAGCGACGGGCTCCATGCCCACCAGCGCCTTCGTTCCCGGGTAATCCAGCAGCACCGGATCCAGGCCGTCGGCGTCGACGACACCCGCCGCCAGCACCGGCGCGGCGTCGCGGGCCAGCAACCAACGCCCGGTCTTCGAGATACCGATCATGGTCACGTCGTACTTGTCTGGATCGACCGCGGCCAGCACGGAGCGTGCCGACGTGACCGAGACCTCGTGCTCGCACGAACGTCCGCCGAACAGAATTCCCAGGCGTATCCTCTGCTGCATCAGCTTGAATCCTGTGTCCGCCCGGCCCGGCGCCTACGGCGACCGTAGCACAAGCCGTACGGCCACCCATCGGCGAAGTCGTGGCGAAAAACGGGCATCGCCATGCCGCGTGCCGAGCGGCACGACGGCGAGTTGCACGGGCGCCGTTCCGCGCCTGTGCTGCGTCGAAGACGCGTTGCCGAGTCGCAGGGCGGGATCAATCGAACAACGAGTCGCTGCTGTGCTCGCGCACGTAATCGGCGATGTACTGCGAGAAGATCCGGCGCACCCGGCGCGTGAGATCGCCGCCGCCGGCGGGAAATTCCCGCACTGTTCCGTCTTCGAGCCGCAGGCTGCGCACCGGCATCACCTCGCGCGTGGCGCTGGTCACGAAAGCTTCCGTTGCACGCGCGAGCTCGCCGGCTTCGATGTCGCGCTCCCGCGTCTCGACACCACTGCGGGCGCAGGCCTTGTGAACCGCCGCCTTGGTCAGCCCTCGCAGAACGCCCGAGCCGGGCGTGACCAGAGCCCCATCGATGACGAGCCACACGTTGCTGTTGGCGGCCTCGGTCACGTAGCCCTCGCGACTCAGGATAACGCAGTCGTCCGCACCCAGGGCTCGCGCCTCGGTAATCGCGAGTATGTTGTTGAGGTAATTGCCGCCCTTGATGTTCGGATCGAGTGAGTTGATGGGATTACGACGCACGCTCGGCACCGCCATGCGCACGCCTTCGGCGTAGAAGCGCGGGTCCCACGGCGGCAACTTCTTGACGATGATGACATAGCGCGTCTTGAGCTCAGGGCGGGGGTAGAGGTCCACGGGGCCTTCGCCACGGGTGATCTGGTAGCGCACGTAGATGTCGTCTTCACCGCGGGCACCCGAGGCCTTCACGGTCCTGCGGATCTCCGCCGTCAGTTCCTGCCGCGACTGGCTGATATGCATGCTGATGAGCCGTGCTGAGTTCTCCAGGCGCTCGAAGTGCTCCTGCATGAACAGCGGCACGCCGCTGTACGTGCGGAAAACCTCGTAGACGGAGTCACCGTAGAGAAAGCCGCGGTCCATCACGGGCACGCACGCCTGCTCCGTCGGCGTGATCACGCCGTCGATGTTGGTGGTGCTCTTCACTGAATGGCCGCCCATGGGGAAACTCCCGGCGAGAGACGACGAGGCCGGGGCGCCGCCGAGAATAGGGGCCGCGCCGCCCCGCTGTCAAACAACGGGGCAACGGCTAGCGACCGGCCGCGTCCAACGACTGTCGCGTTCGCTCGCAAGGCGGTTGTTCGGCGCAGCTCAGAGCATCGGCGGGCAAGCGGCCGCGATCGGCAGGCCGGGCTTTGGGTTAGAATTCGCTGCCCAACGCCACCGCGAACGCCAAGCAGGAACGCCGGCCGATGCCAGCCACAACAGAGATTGCAAAGCCTTATCTGTTGTTTCTCGGCGATGCGGCGGACGAGCTCGCTGCCAAGACGGCCATAGGCGTCTACGACTGGTGCCGCGGGGACTGTATAGGGCAGCTGCGTCTCGCGGGCTGCGTGCCGCGCCTGGATCTGCCCGAGCTGACGCCGCGCGAGGGCGCGGCGCGGGGGGCGCGGACCCTGCTCGTCGGCGTCGCCAACCGCGGCGGCGTCCTGCCCGAGTCCTGGACGGGCACCCTGGTGGACGCCCTCGAGCAGGGGCTGGATATCGCCGGCGGTCTGCACACACGCCTTGCGGACGTCGACGTCGTCGCGCGCGCGGCGCGGCGCTGCGAACGTGCGCTGCACGACGTCCGCCACCCGCCGCCGGGCATTCCACTCGGCACCGGCGCGCCGCGCCCGGGGCGTCGACTGCTGACCGTCGGCACGGACGCATCGGTGGGCAAGATGTACACCACGCTGGCACTGCATCACGAGTTTCGCCGGCGCGGCGTCGCCAGCGATTTTCGTGCCACCGGTCAGACGGGCATCTTCATCGCCGGCGACGGCATCTGCGTGGACGCCGTCGTCGCCGACTTCATATCCGGTGCCGTGGAGCGGCTCTGTCCGGCCAATGAGGCGGACCACTGGGACCTGATCGAAGGACAGGGATCGCTGTTTCACCCCTCGTTTGCCGGCGTCACCCTGGGGCTGATCCATGGAGCGCAGCCGGAAGTGCTGGTGCAGTGTCACGAGCCGACCCGCACACACATGCGGGGACTTGCCCATCGGCCGCTGCCGGGTCTCGGCGAGTGCATTGAAGCCAACGTGGCCGCGGCGCGCCTGGTGAGTCCGAAGGTGCGTTGTGCGGGCATCTCCATCAACACCAAGGCACTCAGCACGCACGACGCCGAGCGCGTGCTGCGCCAGACGGAGGACGCCCACGGCCTTCCCTGCGTCGATCCCCTGCGCGACGGCGTCGCGCGCATCGTCGAGCTTATCGTCTGATGCGAACGCTGTCCGCGCGTGCCGAGACCTGGCCGCTCAAGGAGAAGTTCACCATCTCCCGCGAAAGCCGCACGGCCGTGGACGTCGTCTTGGTTACACTCGACGACGGCGAGTTCACCGGCCGCGGCGAGTGCCGCCCGTATCCTCGCTACGGCGAGAGCGTCGACAGCGTGCTCGCACAGATCGAGACCGTGCGTGCCCGCATCCTCGCGGGCATGTCGCGCGAGGACCTTCAAGTCGCGCTCGCTCCCGGCGCGGCGCGCAACGCCCTCGACTGCGCGCTGTGGGACCTGGAGGCGAAGATGCGTGGCCGCCGCGCCTGGGAGCTGGCCGGACTGGCAGCGCCGCAGCCGGTCGCCACCGCCTACACCCTGAGCCTGGACGAGCCGGCGGTCATGCGAGCGGCGGCGGCGCGGCAGCGCGCCCGCGAACTGCTGAAGATCAAGCTGGGGCCTGCGGGCTCGGTGGAACGCGTGCGGGCGGTGCGGGCGGGCGCGCCCGACTCGCGTCTGATCATCGACGCCAACGAGGCCTGGAGCGTGGCCGAGCTCGAGCGCTGTCTGCCCGTGTTCGCCGACCTCGGGGTGGAGATGGTCGAGCAACCGCTCGCGGCGGGTGACGACGCGGCGCTGGCGTCGCTCGAGCACCCCATCGCTATCGGCGCCGACGAGTCGTGCCACCATAGCGACGACGTCGCCCGCCTGCGCGATCGCTACGACGTCGTCAACATAAAGCTCGACAAGACCGGCGGCCTCACCGAGGCGTTGCGGCTGCGGCAAGCCGCTCTGGCCGCGGGGCTGGAGGTGATGGTCGGCTGCATGCTCGCCACTTCGCTGGCCATGGCGCCCGCGACGCTGCTCTGCGCCGGCGCACGCTACGTCGATCTCGACGGCCCCCTGCTGCTGCGGTCGGATCGCGAGAACGGTCTGCGCTATGCGGGCAGCGAAGTGTACCCGCCCGAGCGCGTGCTCTGGGGCTGAACGCCAGCCGCACCGTGGGCGAAGACGAACCTTCATACGGCGCGCCGACGCCGGACAACCGGGAGAGCAATACATGCTGCGACTCGTGAAGATCCTCGCTTGGCTGGTCGCCGTGGCCGCGGTGGCCGTCGTCGTACTGGTGACGGTGGTATCGCTGCTGATCGATCCCAATGACTACAAGGAAGACATCGCCGCTGTGGTTCGGGACAAAACCGGCAGGGACATCGACATCGCCGGCGACCTCGAGCTGTCCGTGTTTCCCTGGCTCGGCGTCGAGACCGGGGCCCTCGCACTCGCCAACGCCGAGGGCTTCGGCGACGAACCCATGCTCAGCATCGAGGGCGCCTCCGTGCGCCTGCGGCTTCTGCCGCTGCTGGGGCGCCAGGTGGAGGCCGACACCGTGATCGTGCGCGGTCTGCGTCTCGTTCTGATTCGGGAAGCCGACGGCCGCGACAACTGGTCTGACCTCGCCGGCGCCGAGGACGCGCCGGCGCAGAGCGACGCACCCGCGACGAAGGCGGCCCTCGGGGCCCTTGCCATTCAGGGCGTGGACGTCCGCGACGGCTTTATCCGCTGGGACGACCGCGCCGCGGGGCAGCGTTACGAGCTCGACCGGCTCAACCTGAAGACCGGCGCGATCGTCCCGGGACAACCGATACCCGTGACGATGAATCTGCGCGTGACGGGCACGGACATCGAGGCTCTGGAGCTGCGTGCCGAGACACAGGCGAGCATCGCTCTCGCCGAGCGCACGCTCGCACTGACGGGGCTCGAGTTGAACGCCGCCGGCGACATCAACGCGGCGCTGAGCCTGGAGGCCGTCGAGATGCACCACGAAACGAAGGCGCTCAGCGCGCGTGGGCTCGCGGTTCGCGCCGATCACGGTGACATTTCCATGCGGCTCACGTTGCCCGAGCTCAGCGCCGATCTGGCGGCACAGCGCATCACCGGCCGCGGCGTGGGCGCCGAGCTGGCGGGGGGCGGCATCGAGATGGCGCTCGAGCTGAGCGACATCACCGCCGCTATCGCCGACGGCACCGTCGCCGCCGGGGCACTCACCGGCAGCGGTCGCATCGGCGACGTCGGCGTCGACGTGGCTCTGCCCGGCGCACAAGCCGACCTGGCCACGGCGACGATGCTCGCCCGCGATCTCGAGATCACGGCCCGACGCGGCGAGCTGAGCTCGCGGGCGACGGTCCCGGCCATCGAGGTCGACCTGAAATCGCAAACCCTGAGCGTGCCCGCCTTTGCCGTCGACGCCCCCGCCTCGCGGCTGAGCGGCAACGTCCGCGCCGGCGGACTTCTCGACGCGCCCCGCCTCTCCGGGCGTGTGGAGGCCAGCAGCGACTCGCTGCGCACGCTGCTGGCCGCGCTGGACGTCCACGTCGAGACGGCCGACGCCGACGTGCTCGGCAAAGCCGCACTGACGGCGGACTTCGAGGCCTCCACCGCAAGCGCCACGCTCAGCGCCTTACGGGGCTCGCTCGACGACATCACGCTCGAAGGCCGGCTCGACGTCAGCCGCTTCGATCCATTGGCCGTGCGCGCAGAGCTCGCTTTCGGCCGGGTCGTGCTGGACCCGTATCTGCCTCCTGCGGGGCCGCACACGGACCCGACCCAGGGCGACGCCGCCGTCGCCGCGGCGGCGCCGCTTGGCCTCGGCGCGCTCGACGTCTCGGCGCAGGTCCGGGTTGCGCGCCTGGAACTCGGGCAGGCGGGCTACGCCGTCGACGACTTGCTGTTCGATGTTGGCACCAAGAACCACGCCGGCGTGTATCCCGCCGAGGTCGCCGGGCGCGTCAGCGGCGCGGCATTGCCTGAGCCGATCGCGCTCGCTGCGCGCACGATGATCGGTCTGAACGACCGGCAGGCCAGCTTGAGCGAGGTCACGCTGACGGCACGGGGCGAGACACTCGCCGCCGAGCTGTCGACGCCCTCGCTCAGCGTCGATCTCGCCGCAGGCGGTGCGGCCGTCGAGGGGCTGTCCGCCTCGTTGCAGCACGGCGCCGTGCGGGGACAGCTCTCGCTCGCGCGTCTCGAACTGGCGGCGGACGCCCGCACCCTGAGCGCCAGGGAGCTGGCGGGCCGCGTTGCCGTGGAGGGCTACGAAGCGCGGCTGGCGGCGCCGAGCGTGAGCGGCGACGTAGAGCGTAATGCCTACACGCTTGCCGATGTCGCCGTGGGTCTCGAGCACGGACAGCCCGTCGGCGAGCTGCGCGCCGCCTCCATCGCGGTAGACTTCAGCGCCCAGAGCCTCGACGCGCCGGCACTCGTGTTCACCAGCGAGGCCGGCCGTGTGGAGGCGGCGCTCCAGGGCACACGGATCGTCGACGCGCCCGCCATCGAGGGGACGCTGAAGGCCGCGGATTTCAATCTGCGCCGGCTGTTGAGCGACCTCGGCGCCGCGCCGCAGACGGTGGACCCACAGGCGCTGTCGAGCGCGCGGCTCGACGTCGCCTTCCGCTTGGGCGCCGACGCCGTCTCCGTCAAGCCGCTGATCGTGGCCATCGACGACACCGAGCTCACGGGCTTTCTCGAGATGGACAACCCGGCGCAGCCTCGATATCGCTTCGAGCTCGACGTCAACGGCGTGGACATGGATCGTTACGCGAGCACGGCCCCCGGCGCCGAGACCGAGGCCAACGCGGCGGCGGCGATCGTCCTGCCGGTGGCGATGATGCGCGATCTCGACGCGGACGGGGAGCTCAAGATCGGTCGCTTCAAGTCGGCGGGCCTGGTGGTGACCGACGTCGATGTCGTCATGCGCTCGAACGACGGCCTCATCGAGCTCGACCCCATCCGGGCGAACCTCTACGAGGGTCGCTCCGAGGGACGCATCGTCGTCGACGCCCGCAGCGCCGCCCCGACGATACGCATCGTGGAAACGCTCTCCGCGCTGCAGCTCGGCCCCGCGCTGGCCGATGCCGGCGTGACCGACCGTCTCAGCGGCGTCGGCGGCATGGCGCTCGAACTCGGTGCCAGCGGCATCGACGGCGACAGTCTGCGCCGCTCTTTGCGCGGCAAGGTCGGCTTCGACTTCCGCGACGGCGCCATCAAGGGACTGGACATCCGCAGACTGGTGGTCGAGGCCCGCGCCCTCTACGCGCGCGCCCGCGGTCGCGAGGTGACCGTGGAGACGCTGCCCGCAGACGAGACCCGGTTCTCCGAGATGACAGGAACGCTGCACATTGCAGAAGGCGTGGCCCGCAACGACGACCTCGACATCAAGTCACCGCTGCTGCGCATCAAGGGCAAAGGCACGGCATCGCTGGTAGAGGATCGTGTCGATTACCTGCTCGACGTCACGGTCGTGGAGTCCCTCAAGGGACAGGGTGGGGAGAGTCTCGACGAGCTCAAGGGCGTGACCATCCCCATTCGGGTGCAGGGCCCGCTCGCACAGCCCAGCTATCAGGTCGACATCGGCAAGCTACTCGAAGCCCGCGCCAAGCAGGAACTGGAGGAAGAGAAGCGCAAAGCGGTCGAGAAGCTCGAGCGGAAGCTGCAGGAAAAGCTGGGCGATCAGCTGCAGAAGCTGTTCAAGTAACTGCGGCATGCGCAACCGTGAGCCGGAGGCGGCCCGATGACCGCGCGTGAAAAGACTGACATAATGCGCCGACGGCCTGTCCGTCACCCACGCGCGCGGCGCGCACCACGCGGCGCGCGGAGCGGGATTTTCGCTTGCCGCCCACGCCGATGAGGGACCGAGCGCTCACCCATATCGCCGCCTCCCTGCGCAAACGCTCGTCGTCGGCGCGGGAGCTGCTGCAGCAAGGCGCCGAGCGCTATCGGCGCCTGGGGCCGATGCTCCATGCCTACCGCTGTTACGATCCGGAGCTGGCCGAACGCTGCGCCGCCGCCGCCGACGCCGCCTTCGACAGCGGCGCCGATCTGGGACCTTTGCAGGGCATTCCCGTGTCCGTCAAGGATCTGTTCGGAGTGCAGGGCCTGGAGACGTTCGCCGGCACGCCGCGTGCGCTGCCGGCGAAATGGAACGCCGAGGGCCCGATCGTCGCGCGGCTGCGCCGGCACCTCGCTGTCATTACCGGCAAGACGCACATGGTGGAGCTCGCCTTCGGCGGTCTCGGCGTCAACAACCACTGGCCCACGCCGCGCAATCCCTGGGATGCGCTCTCGCACCGCGTGCCCGGGGGCTCGAGCAGCGGCGCCGGCGTGAGCCTGGCCGACGGATCCGCCCTGATCGCCCTGGGCACGGACACCGCCGGCTCGGTGCGCGTGCCCGCGAGCATGACCGGAAACGTCGGGCTGAAGACGAGTGTCGGGCGCTGGTCGGTGGCCGGCGCCGTGCCGCTCAGCTCGACGCTGGATACGGTGGGCGTGCTGACGCGCAGCGTGAGCGACGCCGCCTACGCCTTTGCGGCGCTGGATCCCCGCTGGTCCGACTACGCCGCACTGGACGCACACATCGGCACGGTGGAGCTTCAGGACGTGCGCATCGGCATCGGTGACGCGTGTCTTTGGCGGGACTGCGAGGCCGGCATCGCCGGCGTCGTCGAGGCAACGCTCAACGAAATTGCCGGCGCGGGGGCACACATTGCCGAGGTCTCACTGCCGGAGGCGCGCGCGGCGATCGAGCTTCTGCGGGTCGGCAGCGTGGTGTCGGCCGAGTGCGACGCGTTCCTCTATGCCGAGCTGCCGGCATGGCGAGACACCCTCGACCCCATCGTGAGCGCGCGCATCCGCGACGGGGGCGACATCGATGCGCGCGAGTATCTATCGCGCAGGCGTCGGCTCGCCCGCCTGGCCGCTGACGCCGGCCAGCGTTTCGAGCGCTGTGACGTCATCGCACACCCGACGGTGCCGATCGTGCCGCCCGTTCTCGAGACGGTGCAGCAACTCGAGGGCTACCGCGCGTGCAATCTGCCTGCGTTGCGCAACACCTGTGTCGCGAACTACCTCGGCCTGTGCGCGATCACCCTGCCCGCCGGACTGGACGAGGCGGGCATGCCGGCGGGGCTGCAGCTCATCGCGCCGCACGGCCGTGAAGAGCAGCTCCTCGGTGTCGCCCTGGCCGTGGAGCGCGCCATCGGCACACCGCGGGAGCGGCTCGGAGAAGCGCCGCTGTGCCGGGCGTAGGGCCGCCGCAGCGCCGCGCCATGGCCTTCCGTCTCAATCCCCGGGTGCAGGCCGCCGCAGCACCGCCGATCGCCGCGGTCCACGCCTGGGTAGCGGGCCGCACCTTTCCCGCTTCCCGGCCACTGCTGGACATGGCGCAGGCGGCGCCGAGCTATCCGCCCGCGACGGCCCTGCGTGAGCACCTGGCGCGTTCGGTCTCCCGCGCGGAGACCTCGAGCTACACCGAGATCGCGGGACTCCCCAGCCTGCGGCGGGGGCACGCCGCGGACACCGCACGACGCTACGGGGGCGTCGTCGAGAGCGATCATGTGGTAGTCACGGCGGGGTGCAATCAGGCCTTCTGCTCGGTGATGACGGCCCTGGCGGGTCCCGGCGACGAGGTCATCCTGCCGCTGCCGTACTATTTCAACCACCCCATGTGGCTCGAGATGCAGGGCGTGAATGCGGTTCACGTGCCCTTCAACGAAGACGGCGGGGGAATGCCGCGTCTCGAGGACTTCGAGCACGCTCTCACCGCGAGAACCCGTGCCATTGCGATCATTACGCCCAACAACCCGACCGGAGCGGTCTATCCCGCCGCGCTCCTCGCCGACCTCTACGAGCTCGCATGCCGCCGCGGCATTGCACTCGTCGTCGACGAAACCTATCGCGACTTCCTCGCCGACGAGGGGCCGGCGCACGATCTGTTCTCGCGAGCGCACTGGGAGGACAACCTGGTGCAGCTGTACAGCTTCTCGAAGGCTTACAGCCTGCCGGGTTATCGCGTCGGCGCCGTGATCTGCGGGGCGACGCTGCGCGCCGAGTTGCTCAAGATCCAGGACTGCGTGGCCATCTGCGCGCCGCGAATCGGCCAACAGGCCGCGCTGTTCGGGCTGACCCACCTGCAGTCCTGGTGCCACGACAAGCGAAGGCTCATGCACGAGCGGCTTGAGGCACTGCGGCGTGCGTTCGCCGAGCCGGGAATGCATTACGAGCTCATCTGCAGCGGCGCCTACTTCGCCTACGTCCGCCATCCGTTCGCCGACGAGCCGGCCGTCGACGTCGCGCGGCGCCTCGCCGACGATCACAACATTCTCTGCCTTCCCGGCAGCATGTTCGGACCCAGCCAGGAAGGCTACCTGCGCTTCGCCTTCGCCAACCTCGAGATCGAGGAAACGGCCACGCTGGTCGAACGACTGCGCGCGAGCCAACGGCGAACGTCCGCGCATCCGGCCAAGGCATCGTCGTGAGTGAAACCGTCCTTACCCGCCGCGATTCACTGGACTTCCGCGACCGCATCTACCGCCCGCAGCTCGACCCCCTCGCGGAGCGGTTGCTGCCCGAGGAACAGTGCATCGTGCTGCGCGATCAGGGCGCGGAAGGTACCTGCGGCGGCTTCGGCCTCGCCGCCGTGATCGACTATCTCAACCGCAGGCGCGGAGTCGAGCGGCCCGTGAGCACACGCATGCTATACGAGATGGCCAAGCGTCACGACCAGTGGCCCGGCGAAGACTACGCGGGCACCAGCGCCCGCGGTGCGATGAAGGGCTGGCACAAGAACGGCGTGTGCCCGGAATCGGCCTGGCGGTACCGGGTGGATCGGCCCGGGTATCTCACCGCGGCACGAAGCCGCGCCGCGCTGAGGACGCCGTTGGGCGCCTACTATCGCGTGCTTCCCGCGCGCCCGGACCTGCACTGCGCTCTGGCCGAGACCGGCGCCGTCTACGCCACCGCCGCGACCCATGTCGGCTGGCATCGCCGGCGCCTCCGCGCGGGACGCATCCCGTTCGAGCCCGGCTGGGTCGAGCGCGGCGGCCACGCCTTCGCCATACTCGGCTACACCGACGAGGGCTTCGTCATCCAGAACTCCTGGGGAGAGGGCTGGGGCGCACTGCGGCTCGAAGGCGTGATCTACCCGGGCTGCGCCATCTGGGGCTACGAGGACTGCGAGAAAAACCTGTGGGACGCGTGGGTGGCGCAGCTCGCCCTGCCGATCGCGCGCGCAAGCCCCGTGCGCAGTGCCCGCTACGTCGACGCCGGCGGGAGCGCGCGGCCGCAGGCGCCGGCCCCGTCCCAGCGTGAGATTCGCGACCATTACCTGCACATCGACGACGGTCGCTATCACGCCTGGGGCGACTACCCCTCGCAGCCCGAGCAGGTCGAAGACATCATTGCAGGCACCGTCGGCGGCACCCGGGACCGCTCCGGCACTCACCTGCTGCTCTACGCCCACGGCGGTCTGAACTCGGTGAAGACCGCCGCCTCGCGAGCAGCCCGGTGGCGCCCGGTTTTTGCGGCCAACGCCGTGCATGAGCTGCATTTCTTCTGGGAAACCGGACTGTGGGAGGAACTCGGCGACGTGCTGCGCGCCAAGCAGGAGGCGGCGAGCGGCCGCGCGGGCGGACCGACGCAGTGGTGGGACCGTATGATCGAGCGCCTGACGCAACCCCTCGGGCACGCCCTGTGGCACGAGATGCAGCGGGACGCCGAGATCGCCTTCAGCGACGAGCGCGCCGGCAGCCATTGCCTGCGGCTGCTCTCGCGGGCCCTCGCGGGCACGCCGCCGGGACAGCGCCCGCAGCTGCACCTCGTCGGCCACAGCGCGGGCGCCATCTGGCTCGCGCACCTGCTGCGGCGCTGGACACGGCTCGAGGGACCGCCGATCACCAACCTGGTGCTGCTGGCGCCCGCCTGCACGGTGTCCCTTTACAACCAGTGCATTTATCCGGCCCTGCGGGCCCGCCTCGTCGAGCGACTGCACCACTTCTACCTCGACGACGCCGCGGAGCGTCGCGACAACGTCGCTCAGGTCTATCGCAAGTCGTTACTGTATCTGGTATCGCGTTCGTACCAACAACGCGGCGCGGTGGTCCCCCTGATGGGCATGGAAACCCACCTGGACAAGCTCCACGATACCGGCATCAAGCGTCGCGTCTCGCATTTCAACACACGCGATCATCGTGACAAGACACGCGCGAGCTCGCATCTCGACTTCGACGACGACACGACCACCCTCAACGCCATGCTCCGGATCATCGTCGGTCCGGATCCCAAGGCGGTGTTCGAGAACGCGCATGTCGCCGGCCACTGAGCTTTCATCCCTTATCCCCCCCGACCGGCGCAGACCAAGACAAGGAGCCCGGCAAGATGATGACTGTACAGCGTTTCCTGGCAGTACTGATCCTGATGACGTGCAGCGGCCTGGCGCAGGCGGCCGGACTCGAGTCGGCACGCGAGGCGCGGCTGCTGACGAACAAGGTGCTCGAACGGGTCGTCGCGGGGTATTTCGAAGGCGGTCTGCGCCTGCTCGAGCCTTACGTTGTCGTACCCAAAACGGAGTTCGACGCGCTGTTGCAGCGCACCACGGCAAGCCTGCCGGAGATTCGCGAACGCTTCGGTGCATCTCTCGCGGTCGAGCGGATCGACGACACCCAGGTCGGCGAGTCCGTCTACCGTGTCCGCCACCTGCAGAAATTCGAACGACACGTACTGCTGTGGACGTTCATTTTCTACCGCCCGCGTGAAGCCTGGGTGCTGGATGCTTTCTGGTTCGACGACAAGATCCAGAATCTCTTCGGCGATTGACCACGTGTCCGGTTAGCTCTTCAGCCTCTCGTTGCGAGGGTCGTAGAGCGGCCCGGGCAAGACGGTGGCCGCACGACGTTCGCCGAGCACGTCGATGTCGAAACGCTGTCCCGGCTCGGCGTACGGCGGCTCCACGTAGGCGAAGGCTATGCTCTGATTCACGGTGTGCCCGAAGGCGCCGCCGGTCACCACACCGATCAGCCGCTTGCCATCCCAGACCGGCTCGTTGCCGAGACAATCGGCGTCGTCCGCCTCGACGGTGACGTAACACAGCTTGGTGGCGATGCCCTCCCGCTTGCGTGCGAGCAGCGCGTCGCGGCCGATGAAATCCTTGTCGAGACGCACGAAACGCTCGATGTCCGCCTCCACCGGCGTGACCTCGGTGGTGAGCTCGGACCCCCAGGCCTTGTACGCCTTCTCCATGCGCATCGAGTTCACCGCATGCATGCCGAAATCGACCACGCCGTGCTCCGCCCCGGCCTCCATGAGCGCCTCGTAGAGCCGGGGCATGTCCTCGACGCGATGGTGCAGCTCCCAGCCGAGCTCGCCCACGTACGAAACGCGAAGCGCCCGCACGGCGACCCCGGCGACATCGAACGTGCGCGCGTGCAACCAGGGAAAGTCCTCGTTTGCGAGTGCGAAGGACGTGAGCGTCTGCACGACGCTGCGAGAGCGCGGACCCGCTATCACCAGCACGGAATAATCATCGGTGACATCGCTGACGGTGACGTCCTCGCCGTCGCGTATGTGCTGCACCAGCCAGTCGTGGTCGTGCAGCTGCGCGACGATGGCCGAGAGGAGATAGTAACGATTCTCCTGCAGGCGCGTCACGGTGGCCTCGCCCTCGATGCCGCCGAGCGAGGTCAGCATGTGCGCAAGCACGATGCGACCGTCGTGGCGCGGCATGCGGTTGGCGCACACTCGGTCGAGAAAGGCCTCGGCGTCCGCGCCGCTCACCTCGTACTTGGCGAAGCTCGACAGGTCCAGCACCCCGACGCGCTCGCGCACGGCGCGGCACTCGGCGCCGACCGCCGCGAAGGCGTTGCTGCGACGAAAGCTGTGGTGCTCCGCCTCCCCCCCGAGCGCAAACCAAAGCGGGCGCTCCCAGCCGAACGCCTCCCCGAATACCGCCCCGCGCTCTTTCAGCCTGTCGTAGATCGGGCTCGTCTTCAGCGGCCGGCCGGCACCGCGGAATTCACCCGGGCGGCGCACCTGGTACATCTGCTGGTACTCGTCGATGGACTTCTCCACGGCGTAACCGGCAGCCATGTGCGGACCAAAACGCCGCGGGTCCATCTCGCGCACGTTGATCTCCGTCTGGCCGTGCACCATCCACTGCGCCAGGTACTTGCCGGCGCCGGGCCCCTGGGTGATGCCGATGGAGGCGGCCGCGCACAGCCAGTAGTTGCGCAGGCCGGGGGCGGGACCCATGAGGAAACCGCCGTCCGGCGTGTGCGTGATCGGCCCGCTCACGACCCGCTTGATGCCGAGTTTGCGCAGCGCGGGGATGCGCTGCATCGCGAACTCCAGCGAAGGCGTGAGGCGGTCCAGGTCGGGCGGCAACAGTTCCATGTCGAAGCCCCAGTCGATGCCGTCGAGGCCCCAGGCCTGCGCGTTGTCCATCTCGTAGGGGCCGATGATGAGACCCTGCCGCTCCTGGCGGTAGTAACAGGAGGCGCGCGGGTCCCGCACCACGGGCAGCTCCGCGCCCGGGACGTCGACGTCGGCGAGATCCTCGGTGACCAGGTACTGATGGATCATGTTGACCACGGGCAGCTTGAGCCCTACCCACGCACCCACCTGAGCGGTGAAACAGCCGGCGGCGTTGACGACGTGCTCGCAGACGATGTTTCCCTTGTCCGTCATCACCTCCCACTCCCCGCCCCCGCGGCGCCGCGTGTCCAGGGCGCGTGTGTGCCGATAGATCTCGGCCCCACCGCGGCGAGCGCCGGCGGCCATGGCGTTGGTGCTGCCTGCGGGATCGGTGTGCCCGTCTCCCACCGTGTAGAAGCCGAGCCGCACGTCGTCCACTTCGAGAAAAGGGTGAAGCTCGCGGATCTCGCTCGGCCCGATGAGATGGCACTCGGCGCCGACGACGTCGAGGAGGCCTTTGACGCCGTGGAACCAGTCGACCTCGTCCGCAGTTCGTGCCAGGCGAATGGCGCCGCAACCGTGCCAACCGGTGGCCTGACCGGTCTCCGCCTCGAGGCTCTTGTAGAGCTCGGACCCGTACAGGTGCACCTTGGCCATACTGAGACTGCCGATGAAGTGTGGAACGAGGCCGGCGGCATGCCAGGTGGAACCCGACGTGAGCTCGCCTTTCTCCACCAGGACAACGTCCGTCCAACCCTCCTTGGTAAGGTGATAGAGCAGGCCCACTCCCATGGCCCCGCCTCCGATGACGACGACTCGTGCGTGTGATTTCATGACCACTCCTTCACGGCCGGGGTCGTGAGGCCGGAAACACGGCAGCAAGCTCGCTAGCGATCGAAGAACTCGAGCAGCGCCTCCAGCGTTTGCGCCGGCGCCTCTTCCGGCAGAAAGTGTCCACAGGGCAGCGCGCGGCCGGTGGGCTGCGCGTCGCTCGCTTCTGCCCACACCTGGAGCACGTCGTAGGTGCGTGCGACCAGTCCGTGCTCGCCCCACAGTGCCAGCAACGGGCAGCGGATGCGCCTGGCCGCGTCACGATCTGCGCGATCGTATACCAGGTCGATTCCGGCGGCGGCGCGATAGTCCTCGCAGCTGGCGTGAATGGTCGCGGGGTCGGCAAAACAGCGCTCGTAGTCGCGGAGGCAGCGTGCGTCGAAAACCTCCTCCAGACGCTGCGGATCCGAGCGCGACCAGCTGGCCAGCACACGCCGGAGGTAGAAAGCGGGTTCGGCGCCGATCAACTGCTCCGGCAGCGGTGCAGGCTGGGCGAGAAAGAACCAGTGATAGTACGCCATGGCAAAAGCCATGTCGGCACGCTCGAACATGGTCAGGGTGGGCGCGATGTCCAGCACCGCAACCCGGCTCACGCGTTCGGGATGATCCACGCACAAGCGATGGGCAACCCGGGCGCCGCGATCGTGGCCCGCGACAGCGAACACGTCGAATCCCAGATTCTCCATGAGCGCCAACTGGTCCTGCGCCATGGCCCGGAAGCTGTAGGCCTCGTGACGGGCATCGCTGCTCGGCTTGTCGCTGTCGCCGTAGCCGCGCAGATCGCTGGCCACCACGGTGAACCGCTCGCTGAGACCGGGCAGCAGGCGCGACCACATGAGGTTGTTCTGCGGGTAGCCGTGCAGGAGCAGAAGCGGGGCGCCGCTGCCGGCCACGCGGTAGGCGATCTCGACGCCGGTCGCGACCCGGCGCCGCTCAGGGCGCGTGCCTTCAGCCGCCGCCATGGGCGCTCGCCGCCGACCGCGGTGGCGCGGCCCGCCGGCCTTCGAGGGCAGGAGACGCCAGGGGAGCGTCGACGACCCCTGTCAGATGAGGTCCCACTTGCCTTTCGGGCAGGCGTTGATATTCATCCAAGTCTTGAGCGGCATGAAACAGTCACAGCCGCGGCACTGCTTGGTCCGCGCATTGAAATCCTCGCACTCACGACACAGCGCGTAGCGCTGGCGCTGAACCGCCTTCGGCACCTTGACGTATTCCTTGGTCGATTCGAGCCAGCGCAGACCCTGCTTCAGGCGCGCCGTCCACGGACTGTCCTCACCCAGAAAATCGTCGTTGCCCTGCATCGCTCGGCGTCAGCTTCGGTTTCGACAGGCCTGCATTCTCGACGACGGGCGCAGGCGCAGCAAGGGCACACCGTCGAGACGCTGCTCGCCGTCGCTCAACCATACCGGCGACACGGCTCGGCGGGCGGCGGCGGAATCAAAGCCTCACGGGCTCTTGATCACGAACGCCTGGCCCGTGGCCAGCTCCACGATGGGCTCGGGCTTGTCGGCAAAGAATCTTTGCGCCGCGTTGCGCGCTCCCGGACAACTGGCGAGACCGTAATCGTCCAGAAGAATGACGGCGCCGTTCACGAGGCGGGGGTAGAAAAAGGCGAGAGAGTCCCGCGTCGCGTCATGCAGATCCACATCGATGTGAACAAAACGGAAGCGGTGGTCCGCGGCGGGCGCGAAACACTGCGGTATCCATCCCACCACCAGCTGACAGAAGGCGAACCCGTCTAGGTTCGCCTGTGCGACCTCGAGGGGGTTGGACAGCTCTCCCTTGCGCCACCACAACCCGTCCCCCCACTGCGAGCGGTCCTCCTCGGTCGGCTCGGCGAGTCCCTCGAAGGAGTCGAAGCCGAAGTGGCGCTGCGCGTCGTTGTAGGTACCCTCCAGCGCGGTGCAGATCAGGGCCGACCCGACGCCTCGACGCACCCCGCACTCGGCAGTGCTCCCCGACAGTTTGCGCACGGATGCGGCCATCTGCACGACGGTGAAACGCCGGTCGATGATTCGCAGAGCAGAGCGGCGCTTGCGCGCATCGAGCTGCAGATAGCGTTCGTAAGGACGGCGCCACGACGGGTCCAGCAGCCACAGCAGGTGGGGCTTGTAGAGCACACGCCCGGCCCTGGCCGCAAGCCTCTCGACGGCGCGGTTCAGCAGCTTCTTCCCCAGGTCGCGCTTGTACAGTCGCACGTCGTTCTCTTGTCCCCCGCGCGTCGACAAGGTCTCGGCCGCGCCACCCGTGCGCCGTTTCCCGGGAACAGCCAGCCGCCCCGCCGCACGCGGCGCAGGCGCGATGCGCGGGGAGCGAACCCAGCCCTGCGCCGCAACCGCTCAGATGCCCGTGCGGTGTGCGGAGCCCTCGGCGACCGCGTCAATCGTGGGCGATGCTCCTGTCGGTGAAGAGGTAATCCTTGAGCTCTTTGTCGAAGGACGGATCGCGCCTGCGGATCCACTCGAGCACCATCGCCGCGTGCTCCTTCTCCTCGTCGCGGTTGTGCGCCAGGATGGCACGCAGGTCGTCGTCTTTGCAGGCGTCGACTCGCTGGTTGTACCAGTCGACGGCCTCCAGCTCCTCCATGAGCGAGGTGATGGCGCGGTGCATGTCGCGCGTGTCGTCACTCAATTCCTCGATCGCTTCGTGGTATCCCTCGTTCGCCATCTCGTCTGCTCCCTGTGGATCGTGCGCGTGTTCCGCACGGGTTTCGACCCACTCTAGCGCCAATGCTGCGGCTTCGCCACCGCTGCGTGAAGCGCCATGGGGCCGGCGACGTTCGCGGACGCGTCACCGGCCTCGAGCGGCGGGCAAGGCCCGTCTCCGGCAAGGCCTGCCGGGCCCGCCGTGCACGACCCGGCAAGGCGGCGTCACAGCGGCGGGAAACGCGCCGGCACTGGTATATAGTAGTGCCCGCGCCCCCGCCGCGGTTCATGCGGTTGGGCGGTACCGGTCGGGGATCACCGATGAACAGAGACGACGTCGACATCATCGAGAAATCGAACGTATTCGAGGGTTACTTCCGCGTCGACCGCTACTGCTTGCGTCATCGGCTCCACGACGGCGGCACCGGCCCCAAACTCGTGCGTGAGGTGTTCGAACGCGGTCACGTGGCGGCGGTCCTGCCGGTGGATACCGCCCGCGACGAGGTGGTCCTAATCGAGCAGTTCCGACCCGGCGCGTTCGCCGCCGGCTGGTCGCCGTGGCTGCTCGAGTGCATCGCCGGCGTGGTCGAGGCGGGCGAGTCGACCGAAGCCGTGGTGCGCCGTGAGGCCCGCGAGGAGGCCGGCTGCGAGCTCGCCGAGCTGTTGCCGATCGGCCATTTCCTGTCGTCGCCGGGCGCGTCTACGGAGACGGTGGCGTTGTACTGTGCACGCACCGCCGCCGCAGGCCTCGGCGGGGTGCACGGCGTGCGCGAAGAGGGCGAGGACATCAAGGTTCACGTGCTGGCGGTGCGCGACGCCTTGGCGCTGCTCGACGACGGCGGCATCCTCAACGCCAAGACACTCGTGGCGCTGCACTGGCTGGCGCGGCGGTATCCGTCACTCAAGCGGAGCTGGCGCTGAGTGCGGGCCCGTCGGGAGCGGGAAAGTTGAGCAAACGCCGAGCCGACACGGACTTCGTTCATCTGGGGTGGGATCGTGCCGCCAACCGCGGCTTCATCAATCCGCCGGTGTACCGCGCCTCGACCATCCTGGCTCCCGATATGGCGGCGTACACCCGCGCGCACGACGCCCGCGGCGAGCGCGGCCGCGTGTACTACGGCCGCTTCGGCACACCGACCACGTTCGCACTGGAAGACGCGGTGGCCGCGCTCGAGGGCGGTTACGGAGCGGTTTCGGTCAGCTCCGGCATCGCAGCCATCTCGGTCGCCATGAATGCCTTCCTGGACAGCGGCGATCACGTTCTCGTCGCCGACAGCGTCTACGCGCCGACGCGACTGTTCTGCGACAGGGTGCTTGCGCGCCTCGGCATCGAGACGACCTACTACGATCCGCTGATTGGCGCCGGGATCGAGACGCTCGTGCGCCCGGGCACGCGAGTGATCTACATGGAGTCGCCCGGCTCGCTCACCTTCGAGGTGCAGGACGTGCCCGCGATCAGCGCCGTTGCCCGTGCCCACGGCATCGTCAGCATCGTCGACAACACCTGGGCCACGCCGCTTTTCTTCAAGCCCTTCGCTCACGGCGCGGACGTGTGCCTGCACTCGGGCACCAAGTATTTCATCGGCCACTCCGACGCCATGCTCGGCGTGGTGGTGGCGCGCGACGAGGTTCACTATCAGCCGGTGCGGGATTGCCAAGTGCACTTCGGACAGTGCGCCGGCACCGAGGAGACGTATCTCGGCATACGCGGCCTGCGCACGCTGCCGACACGCCTGCGGCAGCACGAGGACAGCGCACTGCAGCTGGCGACGTGGCTCAAAGACCGCCCGGAGGTGGCACGCGTGCTCCATCCGGCGCTCGCGGACTGCCCCGGCCACGACCTCTGGCGGCGGGATTTTACCGGCGCCAGCGGACTGTTCGGCGTCGTTCTGCACGAGGCTCCCGAGCAGGCGGTCCATGCGATGGTCGACCGCCTCGAGCTCTTCGGTATCGGCGGGAGCTGGGGCGGCTTCGAGAGCCTCATCATACCGGCCCACCCCGAGGCCATCCGTTCCGCCACACGGTGGCGGGCCGAGGGGCCGCTGCTGCGGCTGCACGTCGGCCTGGAAGACCCCGCCGACCTCATCGCCGATCTCGAGGCGGGCTTCGCCGCCCTGGCCGCGGCGGCGAACGCCGTGGATCTATAATGCGCCCGTGGACGAGAGCCGAGATCTCCACAGCGAGTACCAGCGCCTGCTCGACATGCGCCTCACGCTGCAGCTGGCGACGGTGGGCGGCGACGGGCTGCCGCACGCGAGCTACGCGCCTTTCGTTCCGGGCGGGAATGATTTTTTCGTCTACGTGAGCGAACTCTCCGAGCATACGCGGAATCTGCTCGACACGGCGCGGGCGAGCGTGCTCGTGATCGAGGACGAGGGCGAGGCGGAAAACCCGTTTGCCCGCCGCCGCCTCGTGTTCGATTGCCGGGCGACGACGATCGCCCGGGACACGCCGCTTTGGAACGAGACCCTGGACCGCTTCGAGCAACGCTTCGGCGACATCGTGCAGACGTTGCGCGGGCTGCGCGACTTTGTCCTTTTCCGGCTGCACGCCGAGTCCGGCGTGTACGTGCGCGGATTCGGCCAGGCCTATCGTCTCGAGGGGGAGAAGCTCGACCGGGTCCGCCACATTGTGCCAGGGCGCCGCTAGGGCGGCGCCCGCCGAACGCTTTCACAGCCAATCCCACACAGCAGGTAGCCATCGTGATCGTAGAGCAAATCTGGACCGGCAACGCCTATCGCAATTTCAACTACCTCATCGCCTGCCCGGAGACCGGCGAGGCGCTGGCCGTCGACCCTCTCGACCACGAGAAGTGCCTGCACAAGGCGCGCGACAAGGGATGGGAAATCACGCAGGTGGTCAACACCCACGAGCACGGTGACCACACCGGCGGCAACGGCCCCGTCATCGAGGCCACCGGCGCGAAGCTCCTGGCGCACGCCAACGCCGGCAGCCGCATCCCTGGCGTCGACCGCGGCCTGACGGCGGGCGACATCGTCAAGGTCGGCAGGACCGTCGAGCTGGAGGCACTCGACACCCCGGGCCACACCATGAGCCACGTCTGCCTGCTGTCCCACACCGACACGCCGGCGCTGTTCTGCGGCGACACCCTGTTCAACGCCGGCGCCGGCAACTGCCACAACGGCGGCCACCCGAACGAGCTCTATCACACGTTCGCCGAGCAGCTGGCGAAGCTCCCGGGCGGCACGTGGATCTATCCGGGCCACGATTACATCGTCAACAACCTGAACTTCACTCTCGATCGCGAGCCGGACAACGCCGCCGCCAAGGGTCTTCTCGAAGCCGTGCAGAACCAGGATCCCGACAACGCGCTGGTCTCAACACTGGCGCTCGAGAAGGAGGTCAACACCTTCTTCCGTCTGCACAGCCCGAGCGTCATCGCCAGGCTGCGGGAGGCCTTCCCCGAGCTTCCCGACGAGCCCGACGCCAAGACGGTGTTCCTCAAGCTGCGCGAGCTCAGGAACCACTGGTAGCGGGCACTCATGGACCGGCGGCGAAGGGACACTCCACGGGGCGATAAAGCTCACGGGCGCTCGGCGCCCCCGGGCGCACGCACCCGTATCAATGCGCGCTGGCCATGACACGGACTGTCCCGAATACCCTTGTCGAAGCCCACGCGGGAAGCCACTACCGCATCACCATCGAGCAACGCCCGCGGCGGGTGCGTGCGGTCTGCGCCGGCAGGGACATCGCCGACAGTACCCGTGCACTGGTGCTGCGGGAGACACGCCATCGCCCCGTGTACTATTTCCCCCGCGAGGACGTACGCATGGATCTGCTGCGCGCGACGCAGCACCGCACCCACTGCCCGTTCCGGGGCAACGCCTCGTACTGGTCGCTGTCGGTCGCAGACGTGATCCTCGACAACGCCGCCTGGAGCTACGAGGATCCCTACGGCGACGCCGAAGCGATACGCGGACACATCGCGTTTTTCACGGACGGGCCCGTCACCATCGAAGAGGACGCCGGCGCCCCCGCCGCCAACGCGGCTGAGGGCTCGTCGACGCTGACCAACCCGCTGGTCCCCTGGCTGGTGCGCGAGGCGTGGCACGCCGCCACGACGCAGGACCTCGTGGCGCGTTTCGTCGAGTCCGCCAGGGCCGCAGACGTGCCGCTTTATCGTCTCGCCATCGTCATCCGCACGCTGCATCCGCAACTGACCGGCGCGAGCTATGTCTGGCAATGCGAAACAGCCGAGGTAAAGGAGAGCTTCGTTGCCCACGAGATTCTCCATAGCGAGCAGTACCTGAACAGCCCCCTGGTGCCCATTTTCGAGGGCGCCGGCGGCATCCGCCGCCGACTCGACGGCCCCGACCCCAGACTCGATTTCGCTATTCTGCGGCAATTGCACGAGGAGGGCGTCACGGACTACGTGGCCATGCCGCTGCTGTTCTCCGACGGTCAGATCAACGCGCTGACGCTGGCGACGCAGCGGGCGGGGGGCTTCACCACCGAGCACCTGGGTCATCTCTACGAGATTCTGCCCACGCTCAGCCGGCTGTTCGAGGTGCACGCGCTGCGCAACACCTCCGTCACGCTGCTCGAAACCTATCTCGGCAAGCACTCGGGCAGACGCGTGCTCAACGGTCACGTCAAGCGCGGCGACGGCGAGGACATTCACGCCGTCATCTGGTTCTGCGATCTGCGCGAGTCGACGGCGCTCGCCGACTCCATGTCCCGCGAGCACTTTCTGCAGCTGCTCAATCGCTTCTTCGACTGTGTCGCCGGCGCCGTCATGGATCACGACGGGGAGGTGCTGAGGTTCGTCGGCGATGCGGCCCTGGCTATTTTCCCCATCGAGCGCCTTCCCGCCTCCGACGTCGCGGGCCCCGCCGAGCGGGCGCTCTCCCCAACCGCGCGGGCCTGCACCAATGCCATCGCCGCGGCCTACGAGGCGCTGAGGCGCATGGATGCGGACAACGCCATGCGCACCGCGGCCGGTGAGGCGCCTCTTCGCTTCGGCATCGCCCTGCACCTTGGCGACGTCACCTACGGCAACATCGGCACCGCGACCCGCCTCGAGTTCACCGTCATCGGGTCTGCGGCCAACGAGGCCGCACGGATCGAGGCACTTTGCAAGCAACTCGGTGAGCCGGTGCTGCTGTCCGCCGAGTTCGCTCGCAATCATCCGGGAGACTGGATCAGCCTCGGCAAGCATCGCCTGCGGGGTATCGCCGAGCCGCAGGAGCTGTTCAGCCTCCCCCGCCGGGACTGAGCTGCCCGCGGCGCATGGGTGAGGCCCCCGGGTCGTCGAGCAGCAGCGTGATGTCGTCGCCCGCGGCCGGACGGTAGCGCAGCACGAAACACCGGTAGGCGGGACAGTAACCACGGCCGATGAGCGGCGGCAGCGCCTGGCCCGCGGCGCGGCGACGCTGCGTCTCGCGCAGATGGCGACGGGCCGGGGACACGATCCAGTCAAGCGACACCCGGTCGCTGCGGTGGAACAGCTTGACCACATCGCCCTCCGGCGTGCGGATCGTGCGCGGCTTGCCGGCGGCCGTCTCCAGAACCTGGGCACGGCCCAGGATTCTCCTGTAGCGGCGGGCGCTCAGTGTGCGTCGACGCGTCCGCCCGGTGCGGTGGGCGCCGTCGCGCCGCGTCACACCGAAACGGCGCCGCGCCCACAGGTAATCCTCCGGGTGCTCCCGCAGGTGGCGCTCGAAGAACTCGACGACGCAGCGGGTATCGCGGGTCTCGTTTTCCCCGGTGATCTCTTCGAGCGGAGCATGCAGGATCACCTCCACGCCATCGTCCCCCGGCAGCCGCCGTTGCGTGAGCGGTATCACCGCGGCACCGGTCAGACGCGTGAAGCGCGAGCTGGTCGGAAGAAAACCCGTGTCGACGCCGAGGAACGGCAGCCTGATCTCGCGCCCGAGGTTGGAACCCTCATCGGCCGTGTACCAGAGAACCCCGTTGCTCTTGAGGCAGCGCAGCATCGCGCGCACGTCGTGCCGCGCGACGATCGCGGCGGCGTTGCGCAGTCGCCCACGGCGGCAGTGCACCTCGAATACCGGATCGTCGCTGGGCGCGTAGACCGCCGTCAGCGGTTGCACCCGCGCCAGGACGCTGGCGCCGATCTCGAAGCCCGAAAGATGAAACGTCACGATCTGGGCGCCCTTGCCGGCGCGCAGGGCCGCCTTGAGGTGCTCCATGCCCGACACCCGGCCGATGTCGGCGAGACCCTGCGGCGCATACCAGCAGCGCGCGAGCTCGCACAGACTCACGCCCGTCGCCTCGAAGTTTCTTCTCACCAGCGCATGGAGCTGCGCCGGCTCGAGATCGGGGAAGCAGCCGCGCAGATTCGTGCGCACGATGTCGCGCCGCCGTCGGCTGAGGCGCATCAAGACACGACCGAGTGCGCGGCCGAGGCGCTGCTGCGTGCGGTAGGGAAGCGGCGCGATCAGCTGCATCAGGCCGAGGGCGGCCCGAGTCATCCAGTATCGCGGGGACAGGCCGGCCCCGACGTAGAGACCCGCCGCGCTCCCGTCGGTACCGCTCACAGGCGACGGCGTGATCCCGGCCCCCGCCGCGGCATCGCGGCCTGCCCCAGACGCCACCCTAGGCCCAGAAGCCGACGACACGCTCGATGGTCCAGAAAGCCGCCATCGCTCCGATCGCATAGCTCGCAGCCATCTCCGCCGCCGGCCGCGGCAGGGCGCCAAGGCCACGCATCGCGGGGCCGCGAGCAAGCACGCCCGCCACGAAAGCGGGCTGGCCCCGCGCCACGCCGGGTTCGTCGGCTCCGCCCTTTTCGACCACGGCCTCGTAACGTTTGCGCAGCTGCTCGTAGAACGCCTCGTTCCCCACGCGCTGCCGCTCGCTCACGGGCTCTGTCCGCACCCGCTCGCGGACCCCCTCGAGCGGCGGCAACCGTTCGGACTCATGGGCGCGCACGTAGACCAGGTGCCTCCCGTCTCCCGACTCCATGGGACCGTGCCAGCGCCGCGTGCCCAGCGGCGTCACCGCATCGGCGAGGCGGGCGCCGAACACACGGGCGATCTCACGCCGGCTCGCCCGCTCGTGATACGGCTCGATCAGGGTGGGATCGCCGAAGGCCGCTGGATCGACGTCGTCGCCGCGATCGCGCAGCGCCAGCAGCATCTGCCCGGCGTCCGCGAGCGCTCCCGGTCCGCGCCGGTCCGCATTGAGATAGATCTGAGTGAAGGTGAGCCGTGCCGGCGCCATGAACCGATCCGGGTGCGCCTCCGGAAACCGCTCGAGCTCTTCGTCGCTCGGCGGAGCCGGCGCCGCCAGGTCGGCGCCGAGCAGCAAAAAGTGCGGCAGCGGCTCACGAAGCAGATTTCGGATCAAGGCAGAGCTGGCCTGGGCTGTGGCGGAGTCGGAAATGGTACTCGCCCGCACGAGCGCGTGTCGACCGGCGCCGAGCGCGTCGCAGCTGACCCGCGACCGTCGTCGCGACCAATGTGCGCGTTGAGGTAGAGTATGCGCAGGCGATCCGCGCCGCCGATGCGAACCGCACACATGAAATGCGCCGTACTCATGGTCGTCGACGGGTTGCGCGCCGACATGGTGGCTGCGCCGCTGACCCCGGCGCTGGCCCGGCACGGCGACGCGGCGCGTCGTTTCACGCGACACCGCTGCGTATTCCCTTCGGCCACGCGCATCAACTCCGCGTCCATCGCCACCGGCTGCTACCCGGGCAGTCACGGCCTCGCGGGCAACGCCATCGCGCTCGACGACGGCACGGGGCTGAAGCCGGTCTCGGTGGGGCCACCCGGCTTTCGTGATCTGCTGCGACGCACCACCGGACGCACCCTGCATCGGCCGACGCTGGCGGAGCGCGTGCGCGAGCATGGCGGGGCTGTCGTCTTCTCCAACTCCTCGGCCGGCTCGGCCCACATGCAGGATCCCGACGGCCATGGCACGCTGTATCACCGTGACGGCTCCTTCGCGCCCGGGCTGACGTCGATCACGGGTTCGGCGCACCTCGATGTCAGCCACGACGGGGCGGGCGACGCAGCCACCGTCGAGCGCTTCTGCGAGGCCTTCCACAGCGACAACGCCACCGCGCTTTGGGTCGTGTGGATCTGCGAGCCCGACCATTCGCAGCACGTGCTCGAGCTCGGTTCGCCCGAGCACCTTGACGTCGTGTGCGCGGCGGACGCCTGCGTTCACCGAGTCGTCGACGCGGTGCAGCGCCGCCGGGGCCAGGGCGACGACGTGTTGCTGATGCTGTGCTCCGATCACGGCCACGAGACGGTCGACGAAATCATTCCTGTCGCCGAGCTGATGGTCGCCGCCGGCTTGAAGCAGGCGCCGGATTCGAGCGACGTGGTGCTCGCCTCGAGCGGCATGGGGGCATTGGTGTATCTCGCCGACGACGCCCGCGAACGCGGCGAGGCGATCGCCGCATGGCTGCGCCGCCAGAGCTGGGTGGACCGGGTCTACGCCCGCGCCCAGCTCGCCGAGGCCGGTCATCGCATCGACTCGCCCCTCGCCATCGTCTTCGGCATGGCCAAGCGCGACGATCCCAACCGCCACGGCGTGCGCGGCCACGGCCACGTCGCGGCGGACCCGTTCACGCGCACCGACGCGGCCGGCTGCGGCCAGCACGGCGGCTTCGGACCCTACGAGAGCAACCCGTTCCTGCAGGTGAGCGGCGGCGGCTTCCGCCCGGGCAGCAGCGAGCACGCGAGTCGTGCGGTGGACCTCGCACCCACCGTGCTGACGCACCTCGGGCTGCCGCTCACCGGTCTCGACGGCGCGCCCCTGCCGCGAGGCTGAGCATCGTCGAGGCGGCCCGCGGCCCCCGGTGCCCCCCTGCCCGCGCCGGCGCGTCAGCGCATGACGAACGGGTTCGGCACCTCCGTCGAGGTCGACAGCCACACGCTCTTCGTCTGCATATACTCGCGCATGGCTTCCTGTCCGTTCTCGCGGCCGAGACCGCTGCGCTTGTAGCCGCCGAAAGGTGACATGTAGCTGACGGCACGATAGGTGTTGACCCAGACCGTGCCGGCCTGCAGCCGCTCCGACATGATCAGTGCGCGTCGGATGTCCTGCGTCCAGACCCCTGCGGCGAGACCGAACACGACATCGTTGCCGATGGCCACCGCCTCGTCCTCGTCCTTGAACGGAATCACTGACAGCACCGGTCCGAAGACCTCCTCCTGTGCGATGCGCATCGAGTTCTTGACGCCGCCGAAGATGGTGGGCTCGACGAACCATCCTTTCCCGCACTCGGGACGGCTCGCCGGTCCACCGCCGAGCAGCGTCTCGACACCTTCGCTCTTGGCGATGTCGAGATACCTCAACACCTTCTCGTACTGCGGCTTGTTGGTCACGGGACCGACCTGCGTGTCCCGCTCCATGGGATCGCCCATCTTCGCGGTCTTGGCGAAGGCGATCAGACGCTCGACGAACTCATCGTGAATGCTTTCCTGCACCAGCAGCCGGGATCCGGCGATGCACGTCTGGCCGGTGGCCGCGAAAATTCCCGAGATGGCTCCCTTGACGGCATTTTCCATGTTGGCGTCGTCGAAGACGATGTTCGGTGACTTGCCACCGAGCTCGAGGCTCACACGCTTCATACCGCGTGCGGCGGCCTCGTAGATACGCGTGCCGGTGACGTCGGAGCCGGTGAAAGCCACCTTCGCAACAAGGGGGTGCTCGACCAGAGGCGCGCCGGCCTCGGGACCGAAACCGGTGACGACGTTGACGACGCCCGGCGGAAAGCCCGCCTCGTCGAACACCTTCATGAACTCCAGTATCGACGCGGAGGTGAATTCCGAGGGCTTGACCACGACGGTGTTGCCGGCGGCGAGGGCCGGCGCGAGCTTCCACGCCGTCAGCAGCAGCGGCGAGTTCCACGGAATGATGGCCGCAACCACGCCGAGTGGCTCGTGGCGGGTGAAGTTGAAGTTGCCCGGCTTGTCGATGGGGATCACCGACCCTTCGATCTTGTCGGCCAGCCCGCCGAAGTAGTAGTACCACTGGGGCACGTAGTTGAGCTGACCCGCCATCTCGCTGATGAGCTTGCCGTTGTCGCGCACCTCGATAGCGGCGAGAAACTCCGCCTTCTTGGCGACCAGGTCGCCCAGGCGCCGCAGCAACGCTCCGCGCGCCGAGGGCGTCGTCCGCGGCCATTCGCCCCCGGTGAAGGCCTGGTGCGCCGCGCGCACTGCCCGGTCGACGTCCTCCGCGCCACCGCGCGGTATCAGCGCCCAGGGCTGTGCGGTGTAGGGATTGTGGCTCTCGAAATAGTCCCCCGACGCCGCCTCGACCCACTGGCCGCCGACATGCATCAGGTAGCGATCGAGCTTCTGTTGCGCATTAACGTCGTTCATGGTGGTGACTTCTCCCTTGATAATTGTGCCGGCGGCCCGCGCAGCGGTGCGGGTCGCGAAGGCCGTGTCTCAGTGTCGCCGGGCGCCGGCACCGGCCGACGCCGGCGGCGGCGCCACGATGCGGCGAAAGGTCAAGTTGACGCGGCTGCCCAGGGGCCGGCGCGTCTTTGGCAGCGCATGCCGCCAGTGCTGCTGCGTCTGCCCGCGCATGACCAGCAACGAGCCGTGGTCCAGCCACAGCTCCAGCGGCGGGCACCTGCCTCGCTTCTTGTGCCGCAGCACGAAGCGGCGGCGCGCGCCGAGGCTGAGCGACGCGATCACGGGCTCGGGTCCGAGCTCAGGCTCGTCGTCGCTGTGCCAGCCGACGCTGTCGCCCCCGTCGCGGTACAGATTCGCGAGCACGCCGTTGAAGCGCTCCTGCGTGCACGACTCGATCCGCGTGCGCAACTCCGCCAGCGCCGGAAGCCACGGCAGCGGCGAGTTGGTGAGACCGGAGTACGTGTAGCGCGCGTCGGCATCGCCGTACCAGGCCGCGAGTCGCGGCGAGCGGATCTCGCGGCCGCGGATGCGCACCACGGGCCGCCGCCAGGCGATGGCGTCGCGGCTCAAGGCAAGCAGTCCATCGGCCTCGTCCGGCGACAGAAAGCCGGCATCGTAAACCAGCTCGCCGTCCGGAATCTCGATGGGGTGCAGCATGCCTTGAACGCAGGGTCACGGGCGTCGTTGCACTATACCAGAGGCGAACCGCGCCACGACCGCGGCCGCCTCAACGCCGGCCCGCGTCTGCCTGCGCCCAGGGAAAGAGCGCCCGGCACGGCAGGCGGCCGCGCCCGCCGAGCCGCTCGGCGATGCGCAGGCCCTCGTTCCACTTGGCCATGCGCTCGGAGCGCGCGAACGAGCCCACCTTGAGCTGCGCCACGCCCCAGCCCACGGCCAGATGCACGATGGTCACGTCCTCGGTCTCACCCGAGCGCGCCGAGACGATGGCACCCCAGCCGGCCTCGCGTGCGGCATCGACGGCGTCGCGCGCCTCGGTCAAGGTTCCCACCTGGTTGGGCTTGATGAGGGCCGCGTTGCAGGCGCCGGCGCGGGCCGCCGCCCGGATACGCGCTGCGCGGGTGACCAGAAAATCGTCGCCGACCACCTGCACGCGTCCGCCGACGCGGCGCGTGAACTGCGCCATGGCGCGGGTGTCATCCTCCGCGACCGGATCCTCCACCGAGACGATCGGATAGCGATCGATCCACGACGACAGCAGGTCGAGCATGCCGGCGGCGTCGAGCTCACGGGCGTCGCGCCGCAGCCGATAACGGCCATCCTCGCTGAACTGCGTCGCAGCGATGTCGAGCGCGATGCCCACCTCGTCGCCCGGGCGCCGTCCCGCCTGCTCGATGGCCTCGAGCAACAGCTCCAACGCCTGCTCGTTGCTGTCGAACGCCGGCCAGAATCCGCCTTCGTCAGCAACCCCGCGCAGGCGCCCCGCCCGTGACAGCAACTCCCCCGCAGCGCGATAGATGTCGGCGGTCCACTCCAGCGCCTCGGCGAAATCGGCGGCGCCGACGGCGACGACCATGAAGTCCTGCACGTCCACGCGCCCGCCGGCGTGGGCGCCGCCACCGAATATCTGCACCTCCGGCAGCGGCAGCGTCGCCCGCTGATCGCCGCCGAGATAGCGCCACAGGGGTAAACCGGCCGCGGCGGCGGCGGCATGCGCCGTCGCCATCGACACCGCCACCGTGGCGTTGGCGCCCAGGCGATGCTTGTCCGCCGTGCCGTCGAGGGCGATCAGGGCGCGGTCGACCCCGGCCTGGTCCTCCGCATCCAGACCGCGCATCACCGCGGCGATCTCACCGTTGACATTGGCCGTTGCCCGCGCCACGCCGTAGCCGCCTTGCCGGCGGCCGCCATCGCGCAACTCTCGCGCCTCGCCGGTCCCCGTCGAGGCGCCGGCGGGGGCCATGGCCCGGCCCACGGCCCCGCCGCGCAGTCGCACCTCCGCCTCCACGGTGGGCCGGCCGCGCGAGTCCCACAGCGCGCGCCCCCGTACCGACTCGATGACGCTGGTCACAAGCCGAGCTCCGCCGCCCAGGCGGCGGCGACCTCGCCCGGGGTCCCGACAGACTCGCGCAGCAGCGCGCGCGCGGTGCGACGCACCCGCTCGCGCGCGGCATCGTCTTCGAGATACTCCACCGGCGATTTGCCGTCGACGCGCGCTAGGAACAGTCCCGGCAACAGTTGCGCCGCGCGCGCCTGCAGCGACGCGGGCGTCTCCCAGCTCACGCGGGCGAGATAACTCCTCTCGAGTGCCGCAAAGCAGGCGAGAAACGCGCGTGCGGCCCTAGGCACCCACAGGCACTTCAGCAACAGGTGGTTCAGGCAGAACGCGAGATCGAAGGCGGGATCGCCGAACCAAGCGCACTCGGCGTCCAGGAAGACCGGGCCCTCGGGTCCCAGCAGAATGTTCTTGGGGCTGACATCGCCGTGCACCACGACGGCCTTGTGTGTCGCGGTGTCGGCCGCGAGCCGCTCGAGCGTCGCGGCGAGATCGGGGTGCACACGCGCGCTGGCGCCGAGGTAGGCGTCCAGGCGGATGGCGCGGAAGATCTCGTCGGACGCGAACAGGGCGGCGTAACGCTCGGCGTCCGCGGTGAGCGCGTGTATTGTGCCGAGGCGCTCGCCCACACCTTCGGCGTCGGCCACGAGCGCCTCGCCGCGGCGCAGCTTCTCCTTCCACAGCACGTAGGTGGCGGGATCGAGGTAGTCCATGGCGAACAGCCCGTGCTCTACGTCATGGCCGCGAACCCGTGGCGCCGCCCCCGGCACCAGCGCGGCGACGGTCTCGTACCAGCGCACCTCGAAGGCGTTGCGCGCCACGGACACGCGCCACTCTGCATCCACCTTGAGGCGCTCGCGGGCGCGCTTGACGCACAGGCAGCCGTCGGCGAGGTCGACCTTCACGATGTCCGACGACACGCCGCCGGGAAGCGCTGTCAGCCTCTCGATCTCCCCGGCCGAGCGCACGAGTCCCATGCGCTTTAGCGTCCGTCGCAGCAGAACGTCGTCCACGCGAACGCCCTTACCCGGCGTGCCGGGCCCGGCTGCCGCCACGGCGGCGCCGCCGGCTGGCGGGTGGCGTGCGCGTCAGCAGCAGGGCGCCCGGCGTCGCGTCGAGTTGGGTACGCACGTGCCCCGCCAGCAGCGGGACCAGCACGTCGCGGGGCAGCGTGTCGCTGTCGAGCAACACGGCAAACCCTCCGTCGCGAAGCCGCTCCAGAGCTCGCGCGACGAGCTCGGTCCCGGCGTTCGCTACGGCGACGACGATGACATCGAAGCGATGGCGATCGATGTCCGCCAGGAACTCGAGTGGGGCCTGGGGGTGCACGGCCACACGCAGGTCTGCGCCGAGCGGGCCGAGATCCGGCGACGATCCCGGCGCCAGATTGACGATCAGCCGGCTGGTGATGTCCATCCCGTCCAGTGTCCACAACGCATAGACGATGGCACCGGCGCCGAGGTGCAGGCACACGCCGCCCGGCTTCGATGCCGCCAGCACCCGCAGCAGTGACCCGAGCGCGGCGTCGCACTCGCTGGGCAGGCCACGACCCGCGAGGCACTCGCGCAGCGTCGTCAGCTTCGAGGGGGGCTTTACGAAGGGCACGTCGGCCTGTGGCGGCGCAAAGCGATCTCAGTCACCGCCGCCGGCTGCGCCCGGCTCTGCGCACGCGCTCGCCCACGGCGACATGATGAACGCACCGCCGGTGGTGGTGGCGCTCGCCGGGTCGTAGGCCGCCACGTTGGGGCAGGCGAAAAGGTTCGGGTAAACGCCGCGCCCCACCACGAGCGGGCGGTGCGCGGCCAGCGCCTCGAGCACCGCCGCCGGCAGCCGCTTATCGGCCGTGACGCGCTCCGTGCCGCTCACGTCCACGCGCGGCTGCGTCATGGCCGCGTCCACCGACAGCCGGTAGTCGACCAGGAACGAGATGAGCTGGAAGACGGCCGGCATGATGCGGCGTCCGCCGGCGGCACCGAGGGCGAAACGCACGCCGTCGCCTCGGTGCAGGACCACCGGGCACATGTTGGACAAGGGACGCTTGCCCGCCTGGATCGAGTTGGGATGCCCCGGCCGCGGGTCGAACCACATGATGCCGTTGTTCATGAGAATGCCCGTGCGTGGCAGCGTGACCTTGGAGCCGAACAGCGACAGCAGAGTCTGGGTGAGAGCCACGACATTGCCGTGGCGATCGGCAACGCCGAGATGCGTCGTGCACGACATCGCTGCCGTCTCCGGAACGTCGCCAACGCGTGCCAGGCGATGCGCGTATGCCTCGATCAGGCACCCGACGTAGCTCTCATAGGCGGCGGCGTCGGGCTCGATGCCGGGCGCGAGCCGCTGCTCCAGCGCACGCAGCGCGTAGTGCAGGGTCGGTCCGGCGGTCAGACCGGGCACGATATCGGCCCTCGCGCCGCGATACCGGACTGATTCCACAGGCGTCAGGTGCGCCTCGTACTGCGCCAGGTCGTCCATGGCAAGCCCGATGCCGAGCTCCCCGGCGTCGGCGACGATGTCCTCGGCGATGGCGCCGCAATAGAAGTCCCGCGGTCCGGCGGCGGCGAGTCGGCGCAGGGTCTGTGGCAGCCGCGCCAGCGTTATGCGCGGCACGGCGCCGCCCCACTCCCCCACCGGCACGTGACCGCCGGGGAGAAAAATGCGCCGGCTCTCGTCGAATTGGTCGAGGTCACGGGCGGCGCTCGCGATCTTCAGGGTCGCGTACCAGTCGACGGCCATGCCCCCGTCGGCGATGTCGATGGCGGGTTGCAGCGTCTGCTCCCAGCTGCGTGTGCCGAACGTCTCCAGCGCCAGCGCCATGCCCGCCGTCATGCCCGGTACCGCGATGGAGAACCGCCCGCTGATGTTGCGATTCTCGAGCACCGCGGGCCAGCTGAACAGGTCCGGACCGATGCCCTCGACGACCGGATAGTCTGCGGGATCGAGGCCGAGGGGGGCACGCACGCCGAACTCGATGGCGTAGGAACGGTTCTCCCGCGCAAGGAAGACGACCATGTAGCCGCAGCCGCCCAAGCCGCTCATCCACGGCTCCACGGCGCCGATGGCCAGTCCCGCGGCCACCGCGGCATCGACGGCGTTACCCCCCGCCGCGAGGACGTCGGCGCCGACACGCGACGCCACATGATGCTGAGAGACCACGACGCCGCCGCGCGAGGCGATGGCGGGCTTGCTGACGGACCATGTCTCGGGAGGAACGTCCACGACACTCTCGTCTCGGGGTTGGTCGGGCCGCGTCCGGCCGGGGGGACGGCCCGGCCAATGATAGCCCAAGACGCCCCCGCCCTGGCGCCTGCGACACCTCGTTGCGGGCGCGGCGCGGGAGCGTCGCCTAGCCCGACAGCCCGAGCTTCTCGTCGAGAAAAGCGCCCAGCACCGGCACGGCGTCCTCGTCCATCAGGTCGATGGCGGCGGCGCCGGTGAGCTTCTCCACGAGGGCAATGGCCGCGCCGGTGTTGGCGGCCGGCCCGGTGACCAGATCCGGGTGGATGTTGAACGCCGTCTGCACCCCGAGCACCGCATAGGGATCCGAGGCACAGAGCACGGTCGCGCGAATGTGCGAGCGGATCTCCTCGATGGCCGCGTCGCCGTTGTACGGCTCCAGCGGCGACGCGCCGCACTCCATGACGGCGACGTCTGCTCGCACCTCGCTGATGCGACCGAGCAGCTGACGCAGCAACGGTCGATACTCGTCCTCGGGACAGACCGTGGAGGGCAGCCCGACGTCGACGAAGTCGAAGATGCTCTCGGCCCCCGCGTCGTGGAAGCTCAGCACGTCGCGGTAGCGTCCGGCGCCGGTCAGCTTCGCACCGACCACGCGCAGGCCCTTGGTCGACAGGTGGTGAATGATGCGACGTCCCGCGGTCGTCTTGCCCGCCGACATCGAGGTGCCCACGATGAGCACCACCGGTGTGTCGAAAGGCCGCTCCGGCACGCTCGCGACGAAATCGTGCATGCGCAGCTTCGAGCCCCGGCGCAGGACGTGACCGCTGTAGATGAGCGAAGTCATGCGCGGCAGCAGGCGCGACGTGGAGGTAGCCTTGCCGAGCAGGCCGGCACCGGTGAGCGCCTCCATGCGACCGTCCGCCTCGATGTCGCGCCAGCTGCCCACGCCTTCGAGCGTGGCGGCGCGATGACCGAAGGCACCGATCAGCCTGTCACCGGGGACGACGTCGACCAAGCGCCCGTTACGGAGCTCGATGCGGTAGAACGGCGTCGGCGTGCCGGTGACGACGGCGGCGACGTAGTCCCCCGTTTGCCAGTGCTCTCTTGCCAGGGGGCTGACCTCGAACGACTCCTCAGCCAGGTCTGCGATGCGCGTGAGCGAGGTAAAGAAGTGTCGCTGCTTCATCGACACCCTCCTGCGATGGCGCGCGCGGCGGCGAACCCGGCGCCTTACGAGCGCCCCAGCGGCGGCGCCGCCAGCAGCATCGCGAGCAGCGCCGCCCGCTCGAGGGTCTTGTCCACATAGATGAACTCGTGGCGCGCGTGGGCCCCGTCGCCCACCGCGCCGAGCCCGTCGAGCGTCGCCGTCACGGGGCTCGTGAGGTTGCCGTCGGATCCACCCCCCGCCAGACCCTCACCCAGGTCGAGACCGACGTCGCGGCCCATGCGCGAGGCAAGATCCCACAGCGCGCGGTTGCGCGGCGTCGCCTCGAGCGCCGGCCGGCCGATGCGGCCCTCCACCTCAATGCTCACGCCGGGCGTCTTCGGCACCAGCGCGCGAATGGCGTCCTGCACGCGCTCGGCATCGGCCTGCGTGCGCACGCGCACGTCCACCGACGCCGTGCTGCGAGGCGCGACGACATTGGGCCGCAGGCCACCGTCCACCGTCCCCACGTTCACGGTGATGCCGCGCTCGGCGTCGTTCAAGGCAAACAGCTGCTGGATGACATGCGACATCTCGAGGATCGCGCTGGCGCCGCTCTGCGGGTCGAGTCCGGCATGGGCCGCCTTGCCCTGCACGATGATATTGAATCGCCCCACCGCCTTGCGCGTGGTCTTGAGCTTGCCCGCGGGACCGAGCGAGGGCTCGAGAACGAAAACCCGATCCGTGCGTCGCGCCAGACGCACGATGTGGCGACGCGAATCGGGGCTGCCGATCTCTTCGTCCGAGTTGAGGAACACGTACGGCGTCACCGAGGCCTTCGCGCCCACTTCGCGCAACGCCCGCAGGGCGAAGACGATCTGCGCCACACCGGCCTTCATGTCGTAGACGCCCGGGCCGCGAACCATGTTGTCGACGTGCTCGAACGGCATCTCGCGCAGCGTGCCGAGAGGCCAGACGGTGTCCATGTGGCCGAGTAGCAGCTGCGGCGGGCCGCCGCCGCGTTCGGCGTGCGGGCGCGCCAGCAGATGCCCCCCGCTCACGCGGCCGGACACGTGTACGCTGCGGAAGTCGAGCTCCTCGAAGGCCTCTGCGAGCAGGGCACGTACCGGCGCCTGCGCCGACGCGTCGCTCGACGGCGATTCGCGCCGCGTAAGCTCCGCGAGAAAGGACACGAACTGCGATTCGTGCTCCTTCAGGTAGCGCAGTATCTCGGAACCCTGGGGCGTACTCATGGGATGTTTACCGCTCCATGCCCTCGGGAAACGGAAAGGAGCGGCTCTCGCCGATCGCCGCGAACCGTCCCGGATGCAGATAAGCCAGCAGGGGCGAGAGGTGGATGAGATCCTGGTCGTCCCGTTCCTCGGCGCGCAGAGCGTCCTGGTGAACATGGGCGGCGACGACTCTCCCGACGATGAGGCTGTTGGCGCCGAACGCGTCGATGATGCGCTCGAGTTCGCACTCCAGGTAGACATAACTGTCGTCGACGAAAACGCTGTCGACGCGGCTCGCCGGAAACGTGCTCACCGCGTCCAGGCTCATCTTCTGGTCGTCTTCGCAACGCGGTGCGGCGGCGAGGCTCGCCTGCATGATCTGGCCCGGGCGCAGGTAGCTCATGGTGAAGCAGCGCTCGCGGCGGGCGTTGCGATAGGTGCCGTGATGCTCGGTGCAGACGAAGCCCACCTGATTCTGCCAGCTGAGCGGCATGACCATGTGTTTCGGCGCCAGATCGTAGCTTCCGTCCGGCTCACGCGTTCCCACCAGAAC
>JABAOH010123008.1_pt2 | contig 52531 bp, 51 predicted proteins | sample 7062181 | NCBI WGS metagenome assembly JABAOH01 (sample SAMN14538630, study PRJNA623070) | marine sediment metagenome | biome: marine biome [ENVO:00000428]; feature: marine pelagic biome [ENVO:01000023]; material: deep marine sediment [ENVO:00002113]; isolation source: pool of 5 deep marine... | reverse complement strand
GTACTGTTGCTTTACGTTTGTCAGGTGCGGGGGAGCCCAATGTTGATTTTGGCAATGGCAAAAGCAATGGCTACGGCACCCCATCCCCGCTACCAAGGCTATAGGAGGGTACAAGTTGGAAAGCAAGGTCCGATGGTTCCGCTCGCTCTTCAGCACGCGCGCCCCTTCAACCTTTGTCACTATCAAACATAGGAACCAACCAACTCATCGCTCATCTTCTCAAGGTCGATTTGAACCCGCTCACCCTTCTCGCCCACAGAACTCAAGGCGCCCCGGAGGTATGCACCATCTATGAAAACGGCCGCTCTCTTGGCTCCAGCTTCGCTTCCGACGGCCATAGTTGCTACTAGGTAATATCCGAGTGCTTAACAATATCGTCGCCGGATCTCACACTCAGTCTCAACTTGCTGCGAGCGAACGCTTCCCGGCAATTAGGATTTGCGAATCCCTCTGCGTCCGCTAATACACAATAAGGAGATCAGAAGTTCGAACCTCTTGGATATGAAAGTTGTCTTATGTCAGCCAAAGCAAACTGGGGGTTGGCGCAGGAGAACTGTTAGGTTGGAAGTACATGCAGTCAAGTTCTCTAATTACACAAACCTCATAGGCTGGTGACCGACATTCCCGGGGCGCTATTGGTGGGTGTCGGGATGAGAGAGATCAGCCTGTCTCAAGTTTCGGAAACAGTGAAAAGGCTCTACATCGAGGCCTGCTACGAAATCCACGATGACATGCTGGACGCCTTCGAACGTGCAGCTGAGATGGAGAAGTCTCCGACCGGGAAGCAGATTCTTCAGCTCATGATCGAGAACGCGGCCCTGGCGAAGGAAGAACAGCTTCCCATGTGTCAGGACACGGGCATGGCCGTAATCTTCGTTGAGCTTGGGGAGGGCGTCACCTTCGATGATGCTGACCTGATCGGGGCCATAAACACGGGGATTGCGGCAGCCTGCAATGACGGCTATCTGCGCGCCTCCGTCGTGGCAGACCCGCTGGACAGGATAAACACCAAGAACAACACGCCGGCCGTCGTTCACCTTGACCTCGTCCCCGGTGATGAATTCAGGGTAAGGGTAGCAGGCAAGGGCACGGGGGCGGAAAACATGAGCGCCCTGAAGATGATGTCGCCCGCCAAGGGGGTGCCAGGGATTAAGGAGTTCGTCCTGGAGACCGTCAGGAACGCTGGACCCAACGCCTGCCCGCCGGTAACCGTCGGCATCGGCCTCGGAGGCAACTTCGAGACCTGTGCGTTCCTCGCCAAGAAGGCCCTATTCCGTGATCTGGGTTCCCGCAACCCGAAGCCCCACCTCGCCGACCTGGAGGTAGAGCTGCTAGAGGAGATTAACGCCCTCGGCATAGGCCCCCAAGGTCTGGGGGGAACCGTAACGGCCCTCGCCGTTCACATCGAGGAGGGGCCGTGTCACATAGGCAGTCTGCCCGTGTCGGTCAACCTTGAGTGTCACGCCCACAGGTACAAGGAGGCGGTCCTGTGAAGTCACGCGCCGTGACCCTCGAGACGCCTCTTGCAGTGGAGGACGTCGTCGACCTCAGGATCGGCGACCGGGTGTCCCTCAACGGGCTAATCTACACCGCCAGGGACGCCGCCCATAAGAGACTCATAGAGGCTCTCGACAAGGGTGAATCCCTGCCCATGGACCTCCAGGGTCAGGTCATATACTACGTGGGGCCCACACCGCCACGACCGGGCAGGGTGATCGGTTCCGCGGGCCCGACGACCTCCATCAGGATGGATACCTACGCCCCCAGGCTTATCGAGGAGGGGTTGAAGGCGACTATCGGCAAGGGCTATCGTAGCCAGCCGGTCGTGGACGCCATGGTCAAGCACAAGGCGGTTTACTTCATAGCCGTGGGGGGTGCTGGCGCCGTCCTAGCGAAGCGGATAACGTCGGCGAAGGTGATCGCATATGAGGACCTCGGGACCGAGGCCCTTCGCGAACTCGTTGTGGAGGACTTCCCTGTAGTGGTCGCCAACGACACCGTGGGAGGGGACGTTTTCAAGGAAGGGCCCCTGAAGTACGCCAAGAAATAGCTGGGGCGGCCTCGAGGCAGAGGTTTCCTCTGTCTCCCGCGATTCAGGAGCTTCCTCAGAAAAGCTTATCCAGAGGTCTCAGCCTTCTGGCTCCATCGGAAGGGATGGTGGGCACTATTGGTGGAACTCCTTGAAGCCTTCCTCATGGCAAGCGCAGTGGTGGCAGTCGCCCTGCTCACCTGGATCGCCTTCCGCCTTCGCAGGGCGCCGGCCGTATACGATCCCTCGACCCTGGAGGTCGCCTTCCGCGCCGGCATCGCCCGGAGCTCGGACGCCCTTAGAGGAGCCTTCGCCACGTCCATGAGGGAGCTCGGCCTCGTGGAGGATGTAGGTAGCATCAAGACGACGGCGCAGCAGATCCTCAACTCCTCGACGAGCCTCCAGACGCTCTTCGAGGTCAAGAGGGGCAGGGCCCAATTCGCGGAGTTCCATCTGGAGGAGATGCTTCGAGAGATCTTCCCGCCGGGGCGCCTCCACATTCGGAAGAAGCTTCCCGGGTTCGGCATCCCCGACGCGAGCCTTCGCACCTCCGATGGCATCGTATGCATTGACGCGAAGTTCCCCCTCGACAACTACCGGGAGATGATTGAGACCCATGATGAGAGTGAGAAGCTCCGAAGGGCTAAGCTCTTCGCCACCGACGTTCGTCGCCATGCGGACAAGATCGCGCACGACTACGTCAGACCGGAGGAGGGAGGGGCGCCCTTCGCCCTGGGATTCATTCCAGCCGAGAGCGTGTATCAGTATCTGGCAGAAGCAGAGCCCGAGCTAATGAGGGAGGCGGCCTCAAGGGGCGTGAGCTTGGTGTCGCCCAGCACCCTCGTCACGACCATGAATCTGCTAAGCACCTCCCTCAGAGCCCAGGACATCGCGGAGAAGGCCGAGGACATCGAGGAGAGGCTTGGGAGGCTGCAGCGTGGGTTTGAGGAGTTTGAATCGAACTGGAAGATCCTGAGAACTCACCTGGACAACGCCCAGAGCAGGATGGCCGACACAGACAGGTCCTATGAGAAGCTTCGTCGGTCCTTTCTGAAGGTTGCTAGACTGGAGGAGGAGGTCTCCGAGACCGCGACCCCGAAAAGCAAGAAGTATTGGTAGGCGGATGTGGGCAGGATGGCTCAGCTCACCTGCTACGGCGGGGTTGGCGAGATTGGCGGAAACAAGTTCCTGCTCGAAGTGGACGACGTCCGCATCTTCCTGGACATGGGGCAGACCTTCCAGTTCCTCAAGGACTTCTTCGTGGACCCGTGGCTCATGCCGAGGAAGCGTTTCGGTCTGCGGGACCTCCTGGCCCTCGGACTAATGCCCCGCATTCCCGGGCTCTACGACAAGAAGGTCCTCAAGGGCACGGGAATGCCGTGGACGCCTCCCGAGTTCGATGGCGTCTTCATCAGCCATCCCCACTTCGACCACATCTTTCACCTCGCCTACGTCGACCACGAGATTCCCATCTACCTCGGTGAGACGGCTCACACCATCATCCAATCCTGGGAGGCCTCTTCGAGCATGATTGACCTAGGTCCCCACAACTACCGTACATTTCGAACTGGTGATGTCCTGCACGTCGACGGCGTGGAGGTGGAGCCGATCCACGTGGACCACTCCGTCCCCGGGGCCTACGGCTTCCTGATTCATACACGGGACGGGACCGTGGTCTACACGGGAGACCTGAGGTGGCACGGTCCCCACGGCGAGATGACCGACGACTTCATGGAGGCCGCCCTGCAAGAACGACCCATCGCCCTCATAACAGAAGGCACGCGGATGGAAGAGAAGGAGAGGCATACCAACCACAGCGAGCAACAGGTCCTGGACGGTGCGAGACGGGTCATCCAGGGGGCCGGAGACCGCCTTGTGGTGGCCACCTTCTACCCTCGGGATATCGACAGGATGAGGACTATGTACATGGCGGCTACCGAGGCCGGGAGGGAGTTCATCACGTCGGCCCGCACGGCCTTCCTCCTGAGGTCCTTGGAGCCTGACAAGGGGTTACACTTCCCTCGCGTCTTCAGCGACTACCAGGCAAAAGCCTACTTTCGGCAGCTGTCTGCGGCGAAGCCCTGGGAGAGGGAGCTGAGGGACGATCTGGGGGGCAGAGCAGTGGACGCGAGCTACATCAACGACCACCAGGGTGAAGTGGTCATCCAACTGGACTTCTCTCACCTGGCCGAGCTAGTCGACATAGCTCCTGAACCTGGGGGGCACTTCATCCACTCCAAGAGCGAGCCCTTCCAAGAGGACGACGTAGAGGACGCGATTCTTAGGAATTGGATCGATGCCTTCGGGCTGGTACACCACCAGCTACATGCCAGTGGTCACGCTAGCCGCCGAGAGTTGGAGGGGATGGTTCGAAAGATGGGGCCTCGGAAGGTCGTTCCCGTCCACACTGAGCACCCTGAGATGTTCGTGGGCCTGGTGAAGGACGTGGAGCTTCCCAGCGTCGGACGGCCTATTCCCCTCTAGCGAGGGCCCTCAGACCGTCAAGCGTTTCACATTCCAGGGTGTTCCCGCTCCCGAGTCCGAGGGAGGGACCTTCGGCGGCGAGCGGTTCCCGCCTTCCCCCTTCGTTGCCCGATACTGGGCGGCTTCCCGCTCGAGATCGAAGTCAAGGTCGTCACTGGACTTGTCGGCGGTGAAGACCTTGGCGGCGTCGAAGCGAACCTTCCTCCTCTTGGCTGCCCGCCGAACCGCCATGGCTCCCGCTGGGCAGGCGATGGGATGAAGCTTGCTCCCTGGTTATCTGCCGTGAGAGGGACCTACACCAGTTTCCCGTTGGACACGATCTCCGTGCCGTCGAGCTTCACCGTGGCCCTGAGGACCGTTGCACCCCAGTGGAACGACGTGTCGTTGGCCCCACCAAGGTAGTCGTTGTTGCCGATGGCTACTCCCACGACACCGCTGGCGGTCCAGTCCGTTAGGTTGTAGCCCAGAGGCCTCCCGCGCGGGTTGATTCCTAGAGTGAATGAAGCTATCCTGTCCTTGTCTCCGGTGGCAGGCCCGTAGAAGTTCTCCCACGTCTGCTTGTTCCTGCCGACGGAGTAGTCCTTGAGGACCCCTCCATCGAAGTTCCAGCGAACGTTCGTGAGCACTCTACCCCACAAGGCCATCTTGTCGAAGACGACGGTGCCCTCGGCTGTTGTCTCCCTGGGCGCAATGGAGACGCTTCCGGCCGGTAGGGAGGCCCAGTAGTTGCCCTTCTTTATGTCCTCCGAGTCCACGATGCCGTCCTCGACGTGGGCCTTTCTTCCAGCGACCTCGAACCGGAGATCCGTCCCGTTCCTGGCGGTGATGTGGACCTGCGTTGTGTCCTCAAGTCGGGAGGACGCATGTCGACCCACTTTGGCCAGCTCGGTGAGGTCCGCGTTGAGGGCGCTCCGCACGTTCCTGGACCACGAGTCGTAGTTCAGACCGTACTTGACCGCCCTAAAGGGCGTCACGGTTCCCAACTCTACGCCGATTCCTCTGATCTTTCGCTCCAAGGACTTCTCGTGGAAGGGGCGATCGGCTTCGTTCATCGCGCTCAGCCGCTCCGCAGGCATCTTCTCGAAGATGGCCGGGTCTTCGGGACCCCCTAGGAACGTCACGGCGTTTAGGAATTCGTAGGCGTCCAGCATCAGGGGGGATGGGCTCTTCAGGTACTCCTCCGGCACCTCCGAGAGGTATCGGCGATATGCATCGTCCGTGGAGAGCATGATGTGGGCGTGCGCCCCCACCTTCGCGGCCTCCACCTGCAGCGCAACTGCAAGGGGCACGGTGTGCTGGAAGGTCTCGATGAAGTACTCCTCTCCTTCCCTCAGGGCCAGGCTCTTCCTGACAACCTGCTCTGCGAGCTTCTGCTCAAACTTTCCCAACTCTCTTCCTCCTAACCTTGACGGACCCCGCACTCCTCCCCCTCGGAGGGGTCCCCGAACGGGGACGGCAGAACCCGCCTTCAAGCGGTAAATCGTTCGTTTGTATAAGTCACTTTTGGTTTACAAGAGCCCCGAAGGTCAAGAGCCGAAGGCCATCGCCAGCCTTGCCAGGGCCGCGGATCCGAGGGGTAGGACAGCCTCGTCCACCTGGAAGTGGGGGCTGTGAAGAGATGCGGTAATCCCCTTCTTCTCGTTCCTCGTGCCTAGCAGGAAGAAGCTCCCCGGCACCCGCCTGAGGTAGCGGGAGAAGTCCTCTCCTCCCATGGAGGGCTCGACCTCTATAACCCCGCCCTCTCCGAAGACCTCACCAAGGACGCCCAAGGCATGGGTCGTCACCTCCGGATCGTTCACCGTGGGGGGGTATCCCTCCTCGAAGCGAAGATCGTAGTCGGCCCGATAGGCGGAGGTCACGCCTCCGATGACCCTTTCCAGCCTCTCCTTGAGGCTGCTCCTCGTCTCCTCATTGACTGTCCTCAGGGTCCCCTCCAGATGGGCCTCTGAGGGAATGATGTTGTCCACGGTTCCACCCTCGAGCTTCCCCACGGTCAGGACGAAGGGTTCCAGCGGATCGACCTCCCGGGACGCCAGGGACTGAAGGGCCACCACGACGTGGGCCCCCGCCAGGATTGGGTCCACAGCCAAGTGCGGCTTGGCGCCGTGTCCTCCCTTTCCCTTCACCGTGACGTAGAAGGTGTCAGTAGCTGCCAGAAGCGCTCCCGTCCTGTAGCCGATCTTTCCGGAATCGATAGAGGGCCACACGTGGAGGCCGAAGACGTAGTCGACCTTCGGGTCCTCCAAAACACCGTCCTCGATCATGGGTCCGGCCCCGCCCTTCTCTCCCTCCTCCTCAGCGGGCTGGAAGATGAATTTCACCCGGCCCGTAAGCTCCGCCTGAAGGCCCTTCAGCACGCGGGCCGCCCCCAGAAGCATCGCCATGTGCGAGTCGTGACCGCAGGCGTGCATCGTTCCCCCATGGGCCGAGGCGAAGGGCAACCCAGTCCGCTCGTCGAGGGGGAGGGCATCCATATCTGCTCGCAGGGCGACGACCTTTCCTGGGGAGGCGCCGTCCAGCAGGGCAACCACTCCCGTCCCCCCGACGCCTTCTTGGACATCCAGCCCGAGTTCTTGGAGGACGTCGGCGACGACTCCGCTAGTCTTCACCTCCTCGTAGGCCAGCTCCGGAATGCGGTGGAGGCTCCGCCTCCACTCAACGATCTGGTCTCTGTGGTCCATGGCGGCCTTGAGGGTCCTGTCCATCTCTCCACCCTGAACCGGCGATGAGGGCGCGAGTAGAAAAGGGCTTCGCGCTGTTCCCGTGCTTGTTAACGAAGTCGTGCCTATCGAATCAAAACCTTAATCAGTAGCCGTGCAGTAGATAAAAACGGCAATGAAGTACAGATTGGATGCCACAGATGAGAGGATCCTGCGGAAACTAATGGAGGATTCCAGCAAGAGCCTCGCCCACATCTCCAGAGAGCTCGGGCTCCCCAGGCCCACGGTGAACTATCGCATCCAGAGGATGAGGAAGCAGGGAATCATCAGGAAGTTCACCGTCATAAGAAATTTCGCCAAACTCGGTAGGGGAATTACGACCTACGTGTTTGTGCGCAGTGACCGGAGCAGCGGCGTGAGCGAGAAGCAGCTCGCCGAGAGCTTCTCAAAGCTCCCGGAGGTGTACGAGGTCCACATCATAACCGGAGAGTGGGACATCCTGATGAAGGTCAGGGCGGGCAACGTGGAGGAGGTGAGTGACTTCATCCTCGAGAAGCTGCGGTCCGTGCCCGGGGTGGAGAGGACCTTCACCAGCACGGTGCTGGCCACGTTGAAAGAAGAGGCCTGAAACGGATAACTGATTTTTGTCCCGGTGGTCTTTAATAGCATCAAACGGCAGAGATACCCCGTTCCCAGGGGAGGATATCATAGAAGACCTCAGGAGCGGGACGACCTACCTGATCCGAGAGAAGAAGGGAAAGGCGGCCTTCGAGCTCTTCGGACGAGAGGTGTCTCAGAGGCCTGGCCTCTGCATAACGCGCAAGCATCCGGAGATTGCCAGGAGCCACCTCGGCGTTCCCGAGAAGGTGAGGCTCAAGTGGCTGACCCCTTCTGTGGGCAAGGACAGGGTGGATCCGAAGGCCTTGAACACCATGACCAAAATCGTCTATGACTTCGTCTTGGAGTTCCCCAGAGCAGCGTTCCTACTGGACGGGCTCGAGTACCTCCTCCTGCACAACGACTTTTCCAAGACCCTCCTGTTCTTGGAGCACCTGAACGACTTTGTTATGCAGAGCGAGGGCATCCTACTAGTGCCCATAAACCCCGAGGCCCTGGACGACCACGACATAGCCCTCATGGAGAGAAACGTGGAGGTCTTGGAGGGGGAGGAGCTTGTCTCCAAGGCAAAGGTCGAGAAGTTCGTCCAGCTCATTGACCGCTATTTGAAGGGCTGACCCGACCCTAACGAGCCTTCGCCACAGATGATGGGAAGTCTTATGAGCTCAGGCTAGACTCCCTTTGGGGCCGGGGGAGTGTCGATGGCGAGAGCCGGGCTCATCGTTGCAGGCCTACTGATGATGCTTCTAAGCCCCCTGGGAATCCTCTTCTTCCTCATAGGGGCCCCCATCCTATTCATCGGGGGCCTCGTCATCTTCATCTACGGGCTTGTTGCCCCCAGTGAACTGGAGCTGAGGGCCGTCTCCCAGCGCCCGATCGTACAGCCTCACCAGCGCCCAGGCCGCCGACCGGCTATCCGAAGTGTCCAAACTGCGGAGGGGAGAACTATCCCCAGGACGTGTACTGCAGCTGGTGTGGCCAGAGGTTGTCGGGCTGATCGTGGCGTTCCTGTGCAGACTCCGCAACTGGAGGCCAAAGTTCTTTGTGGTTTCAGGTAGTTGGCGCGCAGACGTCGATGTTGAGCCTCCAGGAAGAGGAGGACCTCGAGAGGGAGCTGAGACGCGAACTCATTCTCCTCCTCCATGTCAACCAGAGTGAGTACGCCCGCCTCCCGGAAGTGGACTTCGAGGAGGCGCTGGATGGGTTGAAGGAGGTCCGAGGATTGCTCATGGCTGTGAGCAACGAGCACGCCGCCATCAAGATCTCCGTTCCCCCCTTACTTCCTGGAGCAAGACTGAGAGAGGTCCTGAGAGGAGGGTTTGTACGAGGTATGGGACGAGAGGTTGCCTTCAGTGTCCGCCTCGTGCCGGAGCTTGCAGACACTGTGGAGGTGGCTCACGATCTGATGGAGGACTGGTCCGAGGGGGGGACAGGAGTCGTCTGCTTCACAGATGAGGCGTCGGCGGGTGAGCCGTCGAGGTCGCTCTCCGAGCTCAGGCAGATCATCGGTGGAAAGGTGGGTGGCGATCTCCTCTCAGCGTTCCCTGTGAACCACTTCGACATTCTGTGCGTCTGGGACGGTCCCGTGGACGGCGTCGTATGGGGACCCGAGAGAGTGGTCTCAGATACTTTCACAAGTCTGTCGAAGGTGACGGTAAGCGCCACCGCCCGTTCCCTCGACTCTGCACGAGGGGTCGTCGTGGCCTTCCACACCTAGCGTCTCTCATCCTCACGCTCCTGATGTTGACGAACGTCTGGAGGGCATCTTAAATGAGAGAGTTCGAGTGGAGAGGGGAGGTCTACAGGTTCACCTCAGCGGAGGACGTTAACGTGGTCGATCAGAGCTCGCGCTCCTGACCGATGGCCTCCAGCTCACCCTCCTCCCCGAGCTCGAGGACGTGCCTGAACTCGTCGTGAAGTGTCCTCTCGGTAAGAACAACCCCGGTCCGGTATGCAGCCCTGGCGAGAAGATGACCCGCCACAGGGTACGTCAGCAGCAGGAACACGATGATGGCCAGGGCCTTGATGCTCACGGGATCGAATCCGAAGATGACGATGCCTGATATGAGGATGCTGATGATTCCAACGGTGGACGTCTTAGTGGCAGCGTGGATCCTGTTATATACGTCTGGGAACCGGAGGATGCCCAGGGCCCCGCTGAAGTAGAAGAAGACCCCCAGGACCAGGAAAGCGGTGGCGATGATTTCCTGGATGCTTTCAAGCAAACACATCCCCCCTCTGGAGGTACTTGGCAATGGCCACGGTGCTGATGAAGCCGAAGATCGAGAGGACCAGGGCCGCATCGATGTAGAGCGATGAGTCCTGATAGAAGGCGTTGAGGACCAGCAGGGCCACCACAATGGAGACCAAGGCCTCCAGGGCGACGACTCGATCCGGGATGCTGGGACCCTTGATGAACCTGTAGAGAACGATCGGTATGATCCCGCCGAGTGCCACCATGGCGTAGGCGAAGATCACCTCAGCACCCTCCTCACATACCTCTCCACCTCCTTGAGCTCCTCCCGGACACGGTCCAGGTCCCTGACGTCGATGGAATGTACGTACATCACGCCCTTCTCCATGTCCACCTCCATGGTCAGCGTCCCGGGAGTCAGCGTGATGGTGTTTGCCATCATCGTGACCTCCAGCTCGCTCCTACCCTCCACGTCCACTGCTAGTATCCCGGGATGGACTGGCAGCCTCGGGTGCAGGGCCCGGTAGGAGACGTCGAAGTTCCCCTGGATCACGCTGATCACGAAAAAGCCCAGATACCTCAGGAAGGCGGGGAGGCGGCGAAGCACTCTGGGGAAGCTCTCCATGAACTCGGGCTTGATGATGGCCCTCGTGATAAACACGGCGATGAAGCCGAAGAAGAGGCCCACGATGAAGGAGACAACGGATAGGTCTCCCCGAAGGAACATCCACGCCACGGCCAGCGCAAGGACGAGGTAGGGATACCGCCTCAAGGTGGCCCTCCTAAAACGCATAGTGAGCCCCCGCCACTCCCGCAGACCGCCTCCACATAGATCTGGGGGTCCGCTACCTGCGAGCCCGCGGCCGCCACGAGCCCCATTAGCGGCTCGGGAAGGAGGCCGAATAGTAGACACAGTCCAGCGAGGACACCGATGGGCACCAGGAAAGCCAGGCCAGGACCCTTCTCCCTCTGCCCCTTCTCCCTTCCCCAGAAGATGTCGAGCCAGGCCCTGAAGGTGTAGAGAAGGCTGAGCAGAGCACCCACCAGGGCGATAATGACGTAGGTCAGATGGCCGGAGTCCACGAGGGATTGGAAGATGAGAAGCTTGCTGACAAAGCCGTTCATGGGCGGGAGGCCCGAAAGAGCCATCACACCTACGAGGAAAGTACCTGCCAGGAAGGGTGAGGAACGATAAAGGCCACCCATACCCGCCAGGGACCGCTCCCTCGTCACGTGCATGATGCCCCCAGCGGCCAGGAACATCATGCTCTTGATGATGGCGTGGTTGATCAGGAAGAACAGGGCCGCCGCGAAGGCCTTTCCTGTGGCGAGTCCCACTCCCAAGAGGATGAAGCCCATCTGACTCACGCTGCTGTAGGCTAGCAGTCTTTTGAGATCCATCTGGCCCAAGGCCAGGAGGCCTCCCAGCAGAATCGTCGCAAGGCCCAAGATGAGGAGGACCTCGTAAAGGGGCTGGAAGCCTTCGAACAGGAGGGAAGTTAGGCGGATCAACCCGTAGGCTCCCACCTTAATGAGAATCCCGCTGAGGAGGGCGCTCATGGGCGTCGGCGCAGAGGGGTGGACGTCGGGCAACCAGAAGTGCAGCGGGACGATGGCGGCCTTGAGACCGAATGCGGCGACGAAGAGGAACGCTATGATGTCAAGATGGCCCGCAAGACCCTGGGACCGTAGGTCATCAATGACCAGGTTGAGGTGGGCCATGTTCAGCGTGCCAGTCGTCCCGTAGAGGGTGCCGATGGCCAGGAGCATGACTGCGGCGCCTATCAGGTTCAGGACCAGGTACTTGAAGGTCGCCTCCAGCTTCTCGGCCCGACTTATGAGGCCCTCCGGGTCCCAGCTTATGACCAGCCCGTAGGTGGAGAGGAGAATCATCTCGAAAAAGACGAAGAGGTTGAAGATGTCCCCCGTCAGGAAGGCGCCGTTGACACCCGTCAGCAGGAAGAAGAACAGGGGCAGGTAGGAGAGCCGCAGGGATTCCCGCTCCATGTAGCCGAGGCTGTACACAAGGGCCGCCAGGAAGATGCCCGAGGCCACAGTCACCAGGGTTGCACTCAAGAGGTCGGCCACGAGGACGATGCCGACGGGGGGTGGCCAGTCCGACAGCCTGTACACTTGAATCCCGCTGCTGTGCACGTCCACCAGGAGAGCGAAGGCCAGGGAGAACAGGGCCAAGTTGGAGGCCAAGGCGACCGCCCTCTGGAGGGGGGACCATCGGAAGAGCGCGAGGACGGTGACGGCGGTAGCAAGGGGAAGCACTACCGAGAGGGCGACTAAGACGCTCATCCCCTCAACCTCCTAAAGGAGTCGGCCTCGGTGCTTTCCTCCTCCTTGATGAGGGCGAGGCTAAGGACCAGGGCGAAGGCCGTCACCCCGAACCCAATCACGATGGCCGTCAGGATTAGGGCCTGGACCAAGGGGTCTGCAGGCCTGCCCGCAAGCCCCACTATGGGGGCAACGTCCCCCGGAAAGGCTACCGCTATAAGCATCAGGTTGGCCGCGTTGGAGAGGATGCCCAGTCCAATGACCATCCTGACGGCGTTGCCGTGCCTGATGGCGTATACGGCGATTCCGAAGAGGAGTCCGATAATCAGGGCCAGGAAGCTAACCAGGAGACCCACCTCCTGCGCTCCTCCGGAGGATGGTAAGGATGGACCCCACCACGGCCAGGTAGATCCCGAAGTCGAAGCCCGTAGCTGAGGTGAGGATGACGTTGCCCACCAGGGGGATGTTCACGTCCAGAATCAGGTTGCTTAGAACCGGTCTCCCGTACGCCATGGGGAGGAGGGCGAAGAGGACCGTGAGGAGGATGCCGGCGGCGGCAATCGACCTGTAGTCTGTTCCAAACCTCTCTTCGACGTACTGTTTCCCAAAGACCAGATAGAGGAGTGCGAAGACGCTAGCGGTCATGGCGCCAGCGATGAAGCCTCCCCCGGGCTCATCGTGGCCCGATATCCACAGGGTGAGGGAGAAGAGGATGCCGACGTAGAGGACGACCCCAGTCGTCACCCTGGCGACTACGCTACTCAGACCTTCCACCTCCTCAGCAGCGTGTAGACCGCCAGGGAGGCCACGACAATGACCGTGATCTCGCCTAGGGTGTCGAAGGCCCTGAAGTTGGTGACCACGATGTTGACTACGTTATGTCCACCGGTGAGCTCGACAGGCGCCCCTAGATAGTATTGAGCCACGGAGGAGAGGACGGCAGAGATCGACAGGCCGACCAGGAGGGTCACGCCCAAGACCATTCCCGCGGCCAAGACCACATCCAAGGGCCCCCTCCGCCTCGGAGTCTGGATGGCGCGGAAGGGGATCTTGTAGAGCACTATGAGGAAGACAACTAGGAAGACCATCTCCACTAGAATCTGGGTCATGGCCAAATCCGGCGCGTTGAGGAACATGAAGGTCGTGGCCAGGAGGAATCCCATGCCGGAAAGGCTCAGCACGGCGTAGAGGAGACGCTTCAGGTAGGCAGCCAGGGCGGCGAAGAGCACCAGGGCGATCAGGATGATGACGATGGCGACGTCGCGGGCATCGTCGATCTGAGGCATTTCGAAGAGCCCGACGGAGGGGCGCCAGATCATTGCCAGAAGGACGAAGAGGATGAGGACGCCGGTGTACCTCCGGATGGAGCCGTTCTGCACCGCGTAGCCGACCGCCCCGGCGACCCGTCTTGCGGCTCCCGTCAGGCTGCCGTAGACGCCATCTAGGGTGGCGCCGCGCAGTCCCGACACGGACCTGCTCAGGATGGCAGCCACCCGTTCGTACTTCCACAGGATCAGGGAGCCGAGACCTATGGAGATGAGGCTCATCACCAGGCTCTCAGTCGAGAGGGAGAGCAGACTGGGGGAGAAGGGAGCGCCGTCGGCGTGAACGACGCTCGAGATGAGGCCCGAGACAGCAGTGGGGAAGACGCCTAGGGCAAGGGTGAGTCCCGCCAGGATCAGGGCGGAGACGGAGAGCAGCGGTGACTCTCTCGAGACTTCTGAGCGTCTCCGACCGAGGAAGATTCTGGAGAAGAAGTAGAGACTGTACGCGAAGGTTAGGGCGCCGCCCACGACTGCCAGGACGGGCATCCAAACGGTCCCGCTTTCTAGGATTGATTCGAAGTATACCTCCTTGCTCAGGAAGCCGCCCAAGGGAGGAAGCCCCGCCATGGAGATAGCCGCCAAGCCTGCCGCCACGGCGGTGACGGGCATTCTCCTCCCCAGCCCTCCAAGATGTCGGATATCGGAGGCCCCTGTGGCGAGGGTGACACCACCTGCGACGAGGAAGAGGGCCGCCTTCATGCCCACGTGGTTCACCAGGTGAAGGAGCCCAGCCTCCTGCGATGTGATGGAGGCCAGCCCAAAGGCGGAGACTAGCAGCCCGAGTTGGCTGATGGTACTGTAAGCGAGGATCTTCTTCAGGTCCACTGCTCGGATGGCCAGCAGACCACCTATGATCATCGTCGCGATGCCAAGAGGGAGGATAAGGAGGGTCCACTCCACAGAAGCTAGGGCGGGAAGGAAGCGGATCAGGAGGTAGATTCCCGCCTTCACCATGGCGGCCGAATGGAGGTAGGCGCTGACAGGAGTGGGAGCCACCATGGCATCTGGCAGCCAGATGTGCAGTGGAAACTGGGCGGACTTGGCTGCAACCGCTATGACGAAGAGCAGTAGGATGGGGAGGAGGAGGGGGCTTGCACGGAGAGCATCCCCCGACGCCAAGACCTGGCCCACGTCGAAGGAGCCCGCGACGGACGAGATGAGCAGGAAGCATATTAGGAGTGCCAGGCCACCGAGGGCCGTTATGAGCAGTGCCTTCAGGGCGGCGGCTATTGACTTCGCTTCCCGCCGCCGGAAGCCAATGAGCAGGAAGGAGCTGATGGTGGTCAGCTCCCAGAAGATGAAGAGGAGAACCAGGTCCCCCGCCAGCGCCAGGCCCACCATCGAGCCCATGAATAGGGACATGTAGGCGTAGAACCGGGGCGTGCCCTCCTCGCTCGCCATGTAAGTGTAGGAGTAGGCGAGAATGACGGCGCCTGCGCCAGTAATCAGGATGGAGAATAGGAAGCCCAGGGCGTCGAGCCTCAGGGCGAAGGCGATCTCAGCAGTGGGGATCCATGGATAGGCCACGGAAACGGGACCGGCGGTGAGCCAGACCGTGAGGATAATGGCGAAGGACGCCGCGCCGGCGGCCGTCGCGAGGATGGGAGCGGTCTGCGCCTTGAACCTCTCCAAGACGGGGGAGACAAAGGTTGAGATGAAGGGTAGTGCGACGGCCAATGCCAGCCAAGCTCCCACATCCAAGACGCTCACTCCATGTCTCCGGTAAGACTGATTCGAGGCAACCACGGGGCCTTTTAAATAGGTGCGGCGTCGCCGCAGCTAGGCTTCCAGGACCCCGGCATTCCCTTCCTCCGGAAACCTCTCGCCCTAGTTCTCCGCGAAGCATTTTACCGGCGGAGCTATGGGTCTACTCAGATGCTCGTCCTGAGTCGCCACGACCTTGAGGACCTCATTGACATCCGCACTGTAATCGACGCCGTCGAGCGGGGGCTAGTGGAGCACGCCAGGGGGACGGTCACCATGCCCCCAAGGCACATCATATCGGTCGGCGACAAGGGCACGATATACACCATGACCGCCTTCCTGGCGGGGATGAGAGCTGCGGGAGTGAAGGTTGTATCGGACTTCCCCCGCAACCTGCAGGGTGGGATGGCGGCTATCACCGGCGCCGTTGTCCTGCTTGACGGAGAGAGTGGTCAACCCCTCTGTCTCCTGGACGGTGGCTTCATCACGGCCATGAGGACCGGGGCCGCGTCGGCCCTAGCCGCCCGCTCTCTCTCGCTGGTCGATAGTGAGATCGTGGGAACATTGGGCACGGGAGTCCAGGCCCGGACCCAGATCCTTGGACTCTGGACGGTTCGAGACATTCGGCTAGTCAAGGCCTACAGTCGGAGCCGTGAGAATGTGAAGCAGTTCTGCAAAGAGATCGCAGATCGGTTGGGGGTGGAGGCTCTCGTGGCCGATGGGGCAGAGGAGGTCGTCAAGGGGAGCGACGTGGTCGTAACTGCGACCAACTCTCGCACCCCGGTGCTCAGGGGCGAGTGGCTGCAACCCGGGATGCACGTCAACTCCATTGGGGGTGGCCCTGTCAGAGAGATCGACTCGGAAGTCTATCGGAGGTCGCTGGTCGTTGTGGACTGGCGAGAGGGTGCCAGAGAAGAAGCCGTCGACATGAAGCAAGCGATTTCGGAGGGCGCCTTCTCGACCGACCTGATATACGCAGATCTAGGGGAGCTAGTCGCTGGGATGAAGGCGGGCAGGACACGGAAGGAGGACATCACCCTCTTCAGGTCAGTAGGTATGGCCTTGGAAGACGTCGCCGCCGCCGCGGTGGCCTACGAGAAGGCGATGGAGGCGGGAGTGGGTCAGGAGATCGACCTATAGACTGGCTTGGTAGGACAGGTCGCCGAGAGGTCTGGTGTCTCGGAATGGTCAGACGCCCCGTCAATCAAGGGAGTATAACGCCGCCAAATCCTCCATGTGTCTGTAGTTACCCAAGGCCTCCTTCACAGTTAGAGGACCAGCTTCTGTTACCACAGACCTCGCAAGCCGCGCCGGTATCCGCTCGAAGTAGAAGTTAAGGACCTGGACCTCGTCGCTGATCTCCCTGGGATCTCTCGACTCCTCCCGCCACTCGATCTCCTGCCCTTCCAGCTCGACCTTGATCAATTCCATCAATCCATAGTAGGGGACTCCGAACTCCTCACAGGCGAGGGCCAGGCCGATCGTCCCGATCTTGTTTACAAGAAAACCGCTCCGTAGAAGGGAGTCGACGCCTGTGACTACTGCCTCGCATCTCTCCACGAGACCGGGTCCCGCGGCGTCGGCCAACAACGTCGCCTCGATGCCATCCCTTCGGAGGGCCTTCGCCAGCGCAACGCCCTCCCTCAGAGGCCTCGACTCACACACATAGACAGAGGGAGAGACTGCTCGGAGGGCATGGAGCGCCTCCAGGACATCGCTGCTGTAGCTGATTGTCATTATCGTCCTGGCCTCCCCCAACACGCTGGTTGAGGCGGATGCAACCCTCAGGCGGGCTTGACCCAATCGTTCCCGCAAGGCATCCAGCTTGCCCCACTCCGACGCCCCAGCGAGGCCATTGGCCAAAGCTGACGCATTGACCACCGCCGCCATCCAGGGTTGTGCAGCCTGTAGGCGGTTGTGGAGGGCATCCGCCGCGACTCTGGGTTCACGATTACCTTTCAGCCCCCCGTAAGCCTCCACAGCTCGGAGGGCAAGGGGGAGGGCCCCCGAGGTCGTGTCGGAGGCTATCTCCTGGACAATCCGCTCAACCGGACCGGGAAGCATCCGTCATCGTTCTCTCGAAGTACCTCTGGAAGCCCCTCAGGCTCGTCTCTATGGTCCTCTCCACGAAAGGGCGTGAGAAGCCCTGGACGTCAGCATACCAGTCGTCGTAGATCTTCCTGGCGAGTTCCCGGAGGTCCCCACCCTCGAAGATATTCTTGCTCCATTCGTACCACTTCCTGTGATTCGCCAGCTGTTCCCTGAGGGCCCTCTGAGCGTCCCGCCTTGGGCCGAAGTGGGTGTACATCAGCGCCCGAGGGTTGAGCCTAGCCATGGCCTCCATGGATTCCAGGGACTCAGGATAGTCGAACTCTGGATAGGGCGTCGCGGGGATGAGCCTCTTGTCCTCCGGGAAGTAGATCCCTGCCGAGTCCCCCGCGAATAGGATGCGATTCGCCCTGTCGAGGACGGAGATGTGGTGGCGCGCGTGACCAGGAGTATAGACCACCTCCAACTCCCTTCCCCCAAGGTCCAAAACCTCTCCCCCTCTAAGGTCCACCATCCTGTCCTCGGGTATCGGCTTCAGCGTCCCATAGTCGCGAAAGGCCTTACCAAGGGCGCGGTTCGCACTTTCGAGAAGGCGCTCGGGCCTCGCCAAGTGAGGCTGTCCTCGCTCGTGGACGTAGACCTGTGCCTCAGGGAAGTGATCGAGTAGGAAGCCGGCCCCACCCGCGTGGTCGAGATGGATGTGGGTGACAACCACGTTCTCCACCGAGTCGTGGTCCACCCGGAGCCTATCCAGCGCCTTCAGTACGTGGTGGTAGACAAGGGAGGTCCCAGTCTCGATGATCGTCCTGTGCTCATCGTCGATGAAGTAGACTCCGCCGAAGTTGGTCTCCCCGAACATCTGCGTGTCCACCAAGTAGGTACCATCCACCATCTCCAGCGGTTGGACCGACACATCTACCTCGTTCACGCTTCTGCAGTCTCCCCATCTTGTTTAAGCCTTGGCCCGGGAGTGCCCGCCCCGCGCCCGTGGTCCGCGAAGAGGTTTAATTCCCTCCACGGTTACGCTTACCCGTGGGGGACGAGACCTTGGAGAAAGCCCAATTGGAGTACATCAACCGAACCTCGGGTTCGAGGGCGCTGCACGAGCGAGCCACTGCGGTAATTCCCGGGGGGATATCCCACGAAATCCGTTACTTCGCCCCATACCCCTTCTACGTGAAATCCGGCAAGGGTTCGCGCGTGTGGGATGTGGACGGTAACGAACTCCTGGACTTCTGGATCGGCCACTTCGCCCTGATGTTGGGGCACAACCATCCGGTTGTCGAGGAGGCAGTGCGCGACCAGTTGGAGCGGGGCATGCACTGGGGCATGGCCCACGAGAGGGAGTTGCAGCTAGCGGAGGCCGTCACTCGGACCGTCCCATGTGCAGAGTCAGTACGGTTCTGCAACACGGGAGCCGAAGCGACGATGTACGCGGTTCGACTGACCAAGGGCTACACCGGTCGCTCGACCGTCCTTAAGGCTGAAGGTGGCTGGCACGGCTTCTGTACGGACCTGCTGGTAGCCGTCCACGGGCCCTTCGACAGGCCCGAGTCCCCTGGCATCCCGGAAGAGGTTCAGCGTAGCGTCAAGACCTTCCCCTTCAACGATGTGGAGGGGGCCTCGACGGCGATCAGGGGGGAGAAGGACCTCTCCGCGGTCATCGTGGAGCCCGTCCTCGGGGCGGGAGGCGCCATCCCCGCCGACCGCGAGTTCCTGAAGGTCCTTCGGGAGGAGACGGAGGCAAGGGATGTGCTCCTCATCTTCGACGAGATCATCACCGGCTTCAGGCTGGCCGTAGGGGGAGCCCAAGAGTACTACGGCGTGGTCCCCGACCTCGTGGCCCTGGGAAAGATCCTTGGCGGGGGACTCCCCGTGGGGGCCGTGGCGGGGACCGACGACATCATGCAGCTGTCGTCCCCGACCGGTGGGAGGGAGGGCCGAAGGGTCTCCATCGGTGGCGGTACCTTCTCGGCAAATCCGCTGACGACCGCCGCAGGCCTTGCCGCGCTGGGATATCTGGAGGGCCACACGGACGAGTATCGGCGCCTCGCCCTCCTCGGAGAACGGATACGCTCTGATGTGCCGAAGGGCTTGGCCGAGGAAGGCGTAGAGACAATCTGCACTGGCACGGAGTCGCTGTTCCAGGTACACTTCCCGCGGGAAGCTGGTGTGGAGATCAGAAACGCTGGCGACGTTTACGAGAAGACACACCGCGGCTTGCGGGAGAACGAATTCAAACTGTTGCTCCTCAATCGCGGCGTCTACACGATGCATGGTGGCGGGGCACTCTCCTTCGCCCACACGAAGGAGGACGTAGACCACCTGGTGGAAGCCGCGAGGGCCGTTGCCGGGGACGTGAAGGGGGCCATGGGGTGACGGAGGATCTGAGGGTCGCCGTGTACGGCGTGGGCGCCATCGGCGCGGCCTTGGTGAAGGAGTGCCATAACCGAGGGTTTGCCGTGGTAGCGGCCATAGACGTCGACCCCGGAAAGGTCGGAAAGGACCTGGGAGCCGTTGTCGGCTTGGAGGAGGATATGGGGGTGTCGGTCTGCGCCAACATCTCCGATGCCGTGAGAAGGGGCGAAGCGGACGTTGCCCTCCACTGCAGCACATCCTACATCTGGGAGGCCCACTCACAGGTGGCGGAGCTCGCTCTGGCGGGACTCGACGTTGTTTCCACTTGCGAGGAGCTCTCCTATCCCTGGAGGGCCCACCGCCACATTGCCATGGAGATGGACCAGGCGGCCAAGAGGGAGGGAGTGACCGTCCTGGGGACGGGGGTGAACCCTGGCTTCGTCATGGACGCCCTCGTGATAGCCCTGAGCAGCATGTGTACCGAGGTCCGGAGGGTGCACGTTCAGCGAATCGTGGATGTGGAACAGCGCAGGTTGCCGCTCCAGAGGAAGGTAGGAGCGGGGCTGAGCGTCCGTGAGTTCGAAGAGAGAGTCCGGGAGGCCAAACTGGGGCACGTGGGCACCCAGGAGTCCATCGACATGATAGCGGCGGCCTTCGGCTGGAACCTGACCGACGTCACCGTCGAGATCGAGCCAGCCGTCGCCAAAGAAGGGGTGGGAAGTTCTGAACTCAGGGTGTCCGCGGGGAAGGTGGCGGGCATCATCCAGACGGGGAGAGGATTGAAGGGCGACGTGGAGCTCATTCGCTTGGACCTACTGATGTACATGGGGGCGGAGGAACCTCGGGATGTGGTCACAATTGAGGGCTCCCCAGGACTGCGGGTTACAATTCCGGGCGGGACCAGGGGCGACGAGGCCACGCTGGCGGCCGTTGTCAACGCAGTACCTCGCGTCGTTGAGGCTGAACCAGGACTCAAGACGATGCTAGACCTCCCGCTGCCCAGCTATGTTGAGACCCCTTGGAGGCGCGACTAGCCTCCCTCTGGCATGGCGGGAGGAGACCTGCCGGCCCTGGCAGCCGGATCCTTCGCAGGAATCAACAGGAGGCCAAAGGACGTCAACCATATCGCGGCAACGAGGAAGGGGGCAATGTTGTTGGCGATCGGTCCCGTCGCCTGGGCAACGCTAGCCAGAACCAGAGGGCCCAGGACCCACCCGAAGTCGGCGATCATGCGGTACACTCCAATGGCCGTACCCATGCTCTCCGGAGGAGCCAGGTCGGCAGCCCAGGCGGCCATGGGACCGTGAAGACCTATGGCAAGGCCGTAGAACACCATCATCATGGTCAACGTCGAGAAGCTCTCGGAGAAGAACACGAGAGGTAGGACGAGAGCCGTGAGGAGGAGGCTGGCCATGAACGGAAGCTTACGCCCGTACCGGTCAGCGATGTGACCGGAGGGAACCATCGTCCCGAGGGATGCGATGGCTGCAAAGGTCAGAAGCAGGCCTATGACCGCGGTGTTGAAACCGAACTTCCCCTCGGACCAGAGCGGAAAGATCACGCCGTTGAACCCGCCGCGGACGAAGAAAGCGCTCAGAGTAGCTAGGTTCACCAGAAGAAACGAGGGGTTCCGCATGATGCGTCCCACCTCACCCAGGGATACGCTGTGACCCGTGGGCATCGGCTGGGCCGCCGGAAGGAAGAGCACCATAAGGACCAGTCCCGTTCCCGCCGCGAGGGCGTAGAAGAAGAAGGGAGCCGATAGGCCCCACACGAAGGCTACGTAGCCGCCGACGGCGGGACCAGAGATGCCGCCCATGAGGAGGGCCGCCACGTAGTAGCTCATATACCGGCCCCGCTTCTCCGTCGGCACGGACTTGGCCAAGAGGGCTGTGGACGAGGTGACATAGAAGGCGGAGCCCACCCCCTCGACGACACGGACAGCCAAGAGGACCCAGTAGTTGAAGGCGAGACCGGCGAGGAGGGAGGAAGCGGCTATGAGAATCAGGCCGTAGCCCATCACACGCTTCTGACCTCTCCGGTCCCCCAGGATTCCCGCGGGGAGGTCTACGAGGGCCCTGGCCAAGGCGTACCCCGAGATGAGGAGGCTCACCATCACTTCGTTGGCGCCGAACTCGATGGCGTAGAAGGGTAGGGCCGGTGTAAGGATGGTAATCCCCAGGAGCACGAGAAAGACGATGATCGAAAGGACCAGGACAGTCCTGTTCTCTTCTCGCAGAGCGCGGGCCTCCTACTCCGCACCAAACAGGGGCACGCTGAAAAAGGATGTCCCATTTGTCGGGGATTAGAGTTGAATCCTAGCTAGAGTCTTCGTCGATGCGACTCCGGGAATCTTGCGGACCTTGTCGACGACCACCTCACCTATGAGGTCGTAGGTCTCAGCCTCGATCCGGATGATCAGATCGTATTCACCGAAGAGGAGGTGCACCTCGGCCACCTCCTCCACCTTGATGATCTCGTCAAACACCTCCCTCTCCCTTCCTGGCTCCACCCTGATGAGCACAAAACCCGTGGCCATCCGTTCTCCAGGCACCAACGGCAGTTTGTGGATATATTGGTTGGTGTCGGTCAGCGGTTTGGATCCCTGCCTTGGTATTTCTTCCCAAAAATCGCACCGTAATCATCAAGTCATCCATCCAGTTGACAACGTATTGACCAGTGCCTCATGAGGGAGGTTAATGGCTGGAGGTGAAGATCCTCGGGACCAAAAGGACACGGAGTCGGAGGCCTCCTCACGGAGAGCTTTCGTGAAGACCCTCGGCATAAGCGGCATTGTGGGAGGGGCCGCGTACCTGATAGGGGACCGATGGGGGCCCACCATGCTGCTCAGCCCAGGTCTCGGACCTCGGGGGTCTGCGGGACCGAGCTACGTCGTATTCCAGACAGGTGGGACCGTCTACGGCCAGAACGGAATCAATGGGACCATTGAGTTCCAGGGGACAGCCACTTCGGTACTGGAGTCCATCGCCTCTTCCATGGCCCCACAAGGTGGACAGGTATTGGTGGTAAGGGGCAGCTATGTGCTAACCCAGACCTTTCCCGAGGAGGACTCCGAGGGACCGATTCTCCTCACCGGTGAGGGTAGGGGCACCATCCTCGGAAACGGTGGCCAGCCCTTCGACGCCGTCGATCTGGAGAAGATTGGGGCCAGAGATCTCTCCTTCGAGGACATGAACAGTGTGCTCTGCTACACCGGGCTCTCCGCGAACGCGATGAACCGTGCTGCCCGGTCCCTTCCCTGCGACTTCCGCGGCGGAGAGAGGCTCCCGAACACGGAGGTCAGGTTTCTTGGAGACTACATCCGGGTGAGGACCACCGCGCCCGGCTCCTACCCTGCGATATCGACAGGGACGGCCGTACTCAACCGCATGGACCCAGACCGCCTCCTGCGGGTTAGAGCCACCGTTCGACTCTCTCCCCCCAGTGCGAGCGCGGTGCCGCTCTTCGCCGAGCCCTACAAGGGAGACTTCAGCAACTTCCTGGGCTTCCTCTGGGACCCCCCCAACCTGTTCACCATAACCCGGCTTGACGGCGCGGACACGACCAACGCCCACCTCACATCGGAGGCCCTCATGGAGGGCGACCATGTCTACGAGATCGAGTACAGATTAAACTCGGTCAGGTTTCTCTTCGACGGCGGCGTTCTGGACGAGCACACTACGAACATCTCTCAGCCGCCTCACGAATGGTCGGCGGCGGAACCCAACGGGAGTGCTATGTCCTGCTATCTGAAGCGTCCATTCCTCGAGGTTGTGACCCCTTGACGCTGGAGCGGACGCCGCCCATGCAAGGCGGGTGACGGCTTTGGAAATCAGGCCGCTCAAAGGAGAAGATCCGGAACGCATTCTAGAGTTGTGGCGTCTGGCTGGCCTGTCCCACAGGCCCCGAGGTCGGGATACTGTTGATGCACTCCGGGCGGAGTTCGCAGGGGCCGGGGATCTTCATCTCGGAGCCTACTCCGGAGGGGACCTGATAGGGACTGTCCTGGCCACAGACGACGGAAGGAAGGGCTGGATCAACAGGCTTGCAGTACATCCGGAGCGCCAGGGGGAGGGCGTCGGAACGCGCCTTCTAAGGGAAGCGGAGGCTCGGCTTCGCAGTCGCGGTAGGAGGACAATCGCGGCCCTCGTCGAGGACTGGAACGTGGAGTCTCTGGACTTCTTCCAGAGGAGGGGGTACCGCCTCCAAGAGGGCATCCATTACCTCAGCAAGCGGGAGGATCAAGAGGTCTGAGGTCTCGACCTTCCTCGAATCCATGTTTGTCGTCAAGCTCCTCCAGGGAGCGCCTTATCGACGAGGCCATGTACGGGAGGAGCCTTGGTGATGGCCTAGACTCGATGACGATGCGGACCTCTCCCGTTCCCGGGAAGCAGCCCAGGACCCCTACCCCTTCCCGTTGAAAGTAGTGGGCCTTATAGCTCATCTTCAGGGCGCGACCGAAGGGTAGGCAGAGATACGATNNTCCGCAAGCTTCAGCTCAACGCCTATTAGGTCTCTCCCGGAGGCGACGAGGTCGGCGATTCTCCCGTTTATGGGCACCTCGTGGTGAACCGCCCTGCCCTCACGGAGGAAGAAGTCCGCAACCGGAGCACGCAGCTCAGCCTCTCTCACGACCGCCCACAGGCACAAGACCTTTCATATAGACTTCGGGGGGAGGGAAGCGAAAATAACCCTCACCACCATAGCCTCCGCGATGAAGCCGAAGGTCTTCGTTACCAGGGAGATTCCAGCCGATGGCCTTCGCCTGCTTCAGGATCACGCCGAGGTTCACCTGAACAGAGAGAACCGAGCCCTCTCCAGGAGGGAAATCCTGGAGGGCGTCGGGGGGTGTCGTGGTCTCCTCTGCTTCCTCAGCGATAGGGTGGACGCTGAGGTGATGCGCGATCCTGAGTTGAGGGTCGTCTCGAACTACGCAGTAGGATACGACAACATAGACGTCGAGGCTGCGACGAGGCTGGGAGTCATGGTAGCCAACACCCCGGTGGAGGGACTGCGCGAGACCCCAGCCGACTTCACCTTCGCCCTCATCCTTAGTCTCGCCCGCAGAGTGTGTGAGGGCGACAGGCTGGTTCGCGACGGGCTCTTCGGCGGATGGGAGGCCCTGCTCCTCCTGGGACAGGACGTCTACGGCAAGACCATCGGCATCATAGGGGCCGGAAGAATCGGGTGCGCCGTGGCTCGTCGGGCGGTTGGCTTCGACATGCGGATCCTTTACACCGACGTCGTGCAGAATGAGGAGATGGAGAGGGACTTCGGAGGGGTCAGGGTTCCTCTGCAAGATCTCCTAGCGGAGTCCGACTTCGTCACCCTGCACGTGCCCCTTACGCCTGAGACGAGGCATCTGATTGGAGCCAATGAGCTCGCCAGCATGAAGCGGACGGCAATCCTGATCAACACGGCCAGGGGCCCAGTGGTTAACGAGAAGGCGTTGGTTAGAGCCCTCGGGAACGGGGAGATCGCAGGGGCGGCCCTGGACGTCTACGAGAACGAGCCCGCTGTTCAGGAAGATCTGCTTGACCTGAAGAACGTGCTTCTCCTCCCGCACATGGCCTCCGCCTCCCTGGAGACGAGAACACAAATGGCGGTAGCCGCGGCCCGGAACGTGGTGGACGCGCTGGAGGGAAGGAGGCCCCGCTTCCTGGTCAATCCAGAGGTCCTAACGTATCGGGCCCGAGAATAGAATGAGAAAGGATTTAACAGTACCTGGCCGATTCGGGCCCGATGGGCGATACACCTGAGGATCGGCTCATCTACAGGACGGCTCCGTCGCGCCTCATCTTCTTCCACTACTACCTCCTGATTGTCATCCTGGCCGGTCTAAGCGCTGGGATGTCCCTTGGCTATCTTCAGTTCGACCTCCCGGACATAGCTGGATTCGACCTCGACCTGTACGTACCACTGGCCGCGGCCGTCCTTGCCCTGCTCCTGTTCTTCTACGCCGAGCTCAAGAGAATGCTGCGCAGGTACATGGTCTTCGAGAACCGCGTGGCTCGCAGAGAGGGGATCCTTAGCAAGAGGATTCAGTACATGCCGTACAACAAGGTGGAGAGACTCGAGCTCAACCAGTCCATCATCAAGCGGATCTTCGGCATCGGGGACCTCCACATTGACACTGGCGAGGACAAGATGATCTTCCAGGCCATTCGACGCCCCGCCAATGTCGAACGTCTGGTCTCCGAGAGGCTGGTCGCCGCTGACATCTTCACCAGGAAGGCAGCGGGCACCGGTGAGCCGCCGTAGGCCACGTGCTCAACTACGCTTTCTCCAGCACTGCGATATACAAACCTGGGTAGCTCACGGAGTCCACGTATGTGGAGGGTCGCCACCCAGTGCCGTGCAGAATGTCCTCCAGCTCACCCTTCGAGACCATTAGATAGTCACACCACGGAGTCGCGTACGTCTTGAACCGGACGCGGATTCGGACCTGTCCAGGCATCCTCCCGCGCTTTCTGTTGAGCTCGTGGTAGGCGAGGTGTTCTGGCTTGTCTGTGTGGAGAGGGTCCCGAGTATCGGCAAGTATCCTCCCATCGCTGGAGGTCATACTTCCGAACCGGCGGAGCATCCACTTCGCCCGCCGAGGATTGTTGACAAGGCCGAAGTTGTTGCCCATCATGACGATGGTGTCAAAGGTTCCCAGCCGAGAACTCAGTTGGGTCGCAGGCATGAGTCGAGTGTGCTTCAGCCCCCTCTCTCGGCAGACCTTCAGGGCGAGAGGCGAGGTGTCGATGCCCCAGACTTCATGACCCCGCTGCTGGAGGTACAGAGCAACACGTCCCGCTCCGACGCCCACGTCGAGGACCTTTCCCCGCACGTAACGCATCGCCTCCCGATGGTGGTCCGGCCACTCCTCGAAGGGATCAAAGTAGGCCTTGGCCCCCCAGGCGGTGTCGATGAAGCCATCGTCCCGCTCCACAATCTCGGTGCCCTCCCCCGTCCTCAGATAGTGATAAAGCAGGTTTCCGAAGGCGTCCTCACGGTCTTCTATCGTGTTGCTTCTCCCCTTTCTTCCTGTAAACGGCAATCCACGGACTGCCAAAAACCTTCCTCTCCTCCCTGGTGGTCCTCCGTCGATCCGCGAAGCTAGCATCGCTCCAGTGGACCAGGGGTCGGAGCACGGAAGCCGGCTTCTGGGAATAGACGTCGAGGCGATTGGAGAGATATGTCTTGATGGTGTACCTCCTCTTCTCCCCGAAGTCGCCAAATCTCTGAATGAGCCTCTCCCAGTCTTCGGGGAACTCCTCCTTGAAAACCTCTACGAAATCCAGGATCGTGAATGAACCCTCAGGGATGGCCCTTACCGCCTCCTCTATCTTCCTCTCCTCGAGCAACGTCCTAGCCGTTGCGACTCCTCCTCGTCAAATCAGGCCCAAGAAGTAGTCAACCCAGGCACCTTGAAAGCCCACGATCACAAATTGGACTGCGATGGCAGCTAGAATCAGCCCCATAATCCTGCTGAAGGCCATCATCCCGACCCTCCCAAAGCGCTTGGCGATCCACTCCGAACGGAGAAGCAGCACTTGAGAGATGGCCATTGTCACGAGTATGGAGACGAGGACCAGTATCGACTTGGCTACGTCCAGGCTCGGAACTGCCGACTCCCCCATGAGAACTATGGCTGTGGTTATGGCCCCAGGTCCCGCGAAGATTGGGATTCCTAAGGGGACGACCCCGACCTCCTCCCTCGCTGACGCCTCCTCGCGTTCCCTCTCCGTTAACTTCGCTTTGGGCCTCTCCCCGTGCATCATGTTGAAGGCAATGCTGAACAGTAGGATGCCACCCGCAATCCGAAATGCATGGATCGACGTGTGGAAGACAAGGAAGATGTAGTTGCCCGTCAGGGCAAAAACGACCAGGGTGACGGTGGCCACGATCACCGCCCTCTTGGCGACCTCCGTCCGGCGCTCCCTAGTGTAGCCCTCGGTGAGGGTGACGTACACGGGTATGTTACCGACGGGATTGACGATGGTGAAGATCGCCGCAAAGGCGGACAGGCCGAAGGCGAGAAGCTCCAACACGGTCGACATCTTCGGCCTCCTAGAAGGGCTCGAGCGCCTTCCTCCCGAAGGTCATGTATCCAGTGTGTCCCAGCATGTCGAAAGCTGGTCTGGTTCCCCGCTTGACCTCAATTCGTCTCTCAAGCACCTCAACAGTCCGGATTTCCACAAACCCCTCCTCCCTGAGGGCGAGGACCGTCTCCCGGAGCTGTTCGACCGTGGGGGAGTAGGAGGCTAGGTGGCCCGTTGGTTGGAGAGCTTCACCCGCGGCGGAAAGGGCGCGCCATGGATCCGGTAGGTCCAGGACAACGGCCTTGACTTCTCTCTCCGATATGCCCTCGCAGATGTCCCCCTCCTTGAACTCCACGAGTCCATCGAAGCCAGCCGCCTCGACGTTTCTCCTTGCGACCTCCAGAAAGTCCGATCGTACGTCGTAGCTCGACACCTTTCCATTGGGGGAGACGGCGTGGGCAAGGGCGATGGTGAGGGCACCAGAACCGGAGCCTCCCTCGACGACGTGGTCGCCGGCCTCAAGGCTGCAGTTGAAGGTTATGGCCGCAGCGTCCTTGGGGACGATGATCTGAGCCTTCCTGCGCACGGTCTCCATGGAGTCCCTGACCGAGGGGCGGAGAACCATGTAAGCCTTCTCTCCGACGCTCATCCTCCTCCCGATTAGTCGTCCAAGACTGTCCGTGGCCACCTTCCCCACTCCCTTCACGTGCACGAGGCCAGCATCGAGGGGGACCAGCCACTTCCGCCCCCGCTTGTCCAAGAGGACGACCCTCCCCATGAGCGTGCCAACATCCACGACCTAGAAAACCTTTCGTCGGGTCTGGACTCGTCGGCACTTCGACTCTTGTCGAAGTCGCCTTCGACAAAAGCTTTAATCCAGGCTCCAGTTGCATCTGCCGGTGGCTGAATGAACACCTCAGAGATACCCGGGTTCTACAGGAAGACCCTGGACGAGCGACTGGAGATTGTCAAGACTGCAGGAAACCTTACCGCGGAGGAAGCTGCGGTCGTCGCCAACACCGGTTCCCTGGAGGCCGCCATGGCTGACCGTATGATCGAGAACGTGGTCGGTGGCATGACCCTCCCCATGGGCATCGCGGTCAACTTTCTGATCAACGGGAAGGACTACCTGATTCCCATGGCGATTGAGGAGCCTTCCGTCGTCGCCGCCGCGAGCAACGCCGCGAAGATGGCCCGTTCGGGGGGCGGCTTCCACGCTGAGACGACGGACCCAGTGATGATCGGTCAGGTACAGATCGTCGACGTCCCCGATCCAGAGGGGGCGAAGGTTCGCGTCCTCGAGGCCCGCGAGAGGCTGCTCGAGGTCTGCAACGAGCGTGATCCCGTCCTGGTCAAGTTCGGCGGAGGGGCCCGCGACGTGGAGGCCCGGGTGATAGAGACTCTCCGAGGCCCCATGCTCATAGTCCACATCTCTGTGGACTGTCGGGACGCCATGGGGGCCAACGCCGTCAACACCATGGCCGAGGCCGTGGCCCCCCTCCTCGAGGAGCTCACCGGCGGGAGGGTTTACCTCCGGATAATCTCCAACCTGGCGGTCAAGAGGCTCTCCCGTGCCAGGGCCACCTTCCCTGCGGAGGCTCTAGGTGGAGACGAGGTCGTCGACGGGATCCTCCAGGCCTACGCCTTCGCCGCCGCCGATCCCTACAGGTGCTCTACCCACAACAAGGGCGTCATGAACGGCATTGATGCCGTGGTCATAGCCACCGGGAATGACTGGCGAGCCATCGAAGCAGGGGCCCACTCCTACGCCGCCATGGGAGGACACTACAAGCCCCTGACCGTCTGGGAGGCGGACGAGAACGGGGACCTAGTCGGATCCATCGAGGTACCTATGGCGGTGGGTCTCGTGGGCGGAGCCACGGCGACCCACCCAACGGCCAAGGCCAACGTGAAGCTCCTGGGTATCAAGACCGCCTCAGAGCTGGCCCAGGTCATCGCCTCGGTTGGCTTGGCTCAGAACCTGGCGGCCCTGCGGGCCTTGGCCACCGAGGGCATTCAGAGGGGGCACATGTCCCTCCACGCGAGGAATATAGCCGTGATGGCTGGAGCCGAGATCGATGAGGTGGACGAGGTGGTGGAACGCCTCGTAGCCGAGAAGGTCATCCGTGTAGATCGAGCTCAGGAGATCCTCGCAGAGATGAGGGGCAAGTAGTGCCAAGCCTGGTGGCCTAAGGCGCAACCTCCTCCACAGTCTCCTCCGCGATGAAGCCGCCGAGGACGTCGTCGGTGCCGTGGAGAACGTCAACAACCCCACTCCAGTCGGCCAGCTGTGACCTGTTCTCCGCCTCGAAGGTCCTGAGCCTGTTCTTCAAGAGCTCGCGTATCAACCCGTGGCGTTTTGATGTGGTAACCACGGTGAGGTAGCAGTAGTCACCTCTCTGGATGATTACCGATATATCTCCGAAGCTGGCCGTCTTCAGTGTCTGTCCCTGGAAGAAGGGCAGGGCGTGGGTGAAGAAGTTCTGAAAGGCATCGAAGGTACCTACGAAGATATCGTCATCCGTTTCTGTGTCCTCCGAGAGTGCCGCCGCCAAAAGATCTCCAGTCTTGTAGGTCAGGTAGACGGCTAGGGTCTCCCCCTTGATGGCCTCCCTGAGGTTGAAGAGCTGCAGTACGCCGACTCCACGACCCCGTCGGAGGGCCAAGAGTAGGACCACACCGGGAATCACCAGGGTAGAGGAGTAGAGCGGGGTGACGCTCTCCTGTAGCAAGGGGAAGTAGGGGTTCGTGAGGACCGCAAAAGCTAGTACCAAGGAGGCGGCCCCCATGATGCCCACGATGGAGAAGGACTCGCTGCTCATGGCGTCGACGGTCAGTAGGGCGCCTTGCTGCAGGAGGTAGATGCCGGCTACGATGAGGGTGAGGGTGTAGAGGAGGTAGTGGGTCAGTGCCCCTTCAGCCCAGAGCGGTAGAAGTCCGCTGGACTCCCAGGCGGTAGCAATCCCCGGGATGTTGGAGACGACGAAGTGAAGCGTGATAAACACGGCGGGGACGGCAAAGGGGACGTCGAACCAGACCCGCCCGTGCACCAGCCACTTGGCGAAGTAGAAGAAAGTGAGGGAGGCCCACAATAGGAAGAAGTGGGAAGGTGGTAGGACCGCGGTGACTTCATCCAAGACGCCAAAGGCGAGGATTAGCCAGTCCCAGAGGGCGAAGGCGGCCACCAAGAACGCCGTTCCTGTGAAGGCTATGCCAGTGGAGACCTTGAGGGCACCTCCTCTCGCCTGTAGGAACCCGATTACTGTCCAGACTACAGCTGTCGTTAAGGGGATGTGGGCTAGAGGCAGTGCGACCATGGGGCCTCGCCAAGCGGTCTTACGTCTTCACCAGGAAAGTCCGAAGAAGGCGTATTTAGCCTATCCGCCGTGATTATTGAATATCAGAAAGCTCCGGTGTCCGTGTCTAGGGGCGGTCAGCGGACGAGGAGAATCTGGATGTCCATCACGTTTGTCCCCGTCGGCCCCGTCAGGATGGTGTCGCCGAGGCGCTGGAAGAAGGTGTGGGAGTCGTTGTGGTCCAGATATCTGGAGGGATCCATCCCAAGGGATCGCGCCCGATCCCAGGTTGTCCCATCCACCACGGCACCCGCTGCGTCGGTCTCTCCGTCTCTTCCGTCGGTCCCAGCGGAAAGGAGGACTGCCCTCCGATCTCGTAGGAGTGATGCAGCGGCCAACACGAACTCCTGATTGCGGCCACCGATGCCCTTCCCGCGGACTGTGACGGTAGTCTCTCCTCCCGCCACAATGGCAGCTGGCCTTTGAGGAGGTTCACCTTCCTTGCCTGCAGGTGGCCAGTCCTCGGGCCATTCTTCTGGGGACAGCGCGTATCTTGCGAAGTGTGTCCCAGCGTCCCTTGCCTCACCACTCATCCCGGTCGTGAGGATTATGGAGTGATACCCGCGCCTCTCCGCCTCTTGGATGGCGGCTTCACAGGCCATCCGGTTGGTCGCCACGATGAAGTTGTGAACCTGCCGGAAGGAAGCAACCCCTGGCTTCGGAGTCTCCGGCACCTCGCCCCGTATGCCTGCATCAATCCGCGTCTTCACGGAGGCTGGGACGACCTCCCACAGGGCGAATCTCTCGAGGACTTCCCTCGCATCGCCGAAAGTCGTTTCATCCGGAGCTGTCGGCCCAGAGGCTATGAAGGACACCGGATCCCCCACGATATCGCTAACGATTAGAGCCGCGACGTTCCCCCCCGTCTTGGAAGCCGCGTCGGCCAGGTGGCCCCCCTTCACGTTGGACAGGTGCTTGCGAACGATGTTCTGGCTCACGATGTCCATCCCACTCGCGAGAGTTAATGCGGAGACTCGTCGGAGGTCCTGCATCGGAATCTCTGTGTCCTCCAAGAGGGCCGAGCCGCCCCCGGAGATGAGGACGACTAGGAGGTCTGAGGGGCCACACCGTCGCGCCATCGCGAGGGCCTTCCCTCCAGCCTCGAGGCTTCCCTCCGTGGGGTGGGGGTGGCCGCCGATGACGATGTCCATGCCCGGCACGTCTCCCGTCCCTGCCTCATGAGTCACGACGAGACCCTCATCGACCTCCAGAATCTGCAGCAGGGCCTGGGCCATCGGCAGACTAGCCTTGCCAAAGGCGATCATCCGCACGGTTTCGACGTCTGCAAGATCGAGGCGGAGATCTTCCACCTCCAGATCCTTCCCCCGCCTCCTCAGGTTCCGACTGATAGCATCTCCGGCGTCCACCGCCTTCACCGCGGCCTCGAAGATGTGGAGGCTGTCCCGGCGCATTTCCCTGAGTTCCGGTGTGGCGGCACCCCCGAGGAGTTCCCGCAGATTCCGAATCAACACTGGCTCTAAGGGACAGGACCCCAAAAAGGTGTCTCAGTGGCACTCTCACTACTTTATACGAGGAGTCCATTACGCAACCGCGCGGTCCCATGAGAGTTTTCGAAGGGGTCTTCGTCCCCCTCATTACCTTCTTCGATGAGGAGGGTAACGTCGACATCCAATCTCAGCAGAGACATGTGGCCAACCTCCTCAACGCCGGAGTCCATGGCCTCGTACCCATGGCGAGCATGGGGGAGTTCAACGCCATGGAAAGGCATGAGCGGCGGGATGTGGCTGTGGCCGTCATCGAAGAGGCATCGGGCAGGGCAAAGGTCGTCGTGGGGACCGGGGCGCCTTCCACCCGTCAGGCGGTGATGCTCTCCAAGGATGCGGAGGCAGCGGGAGCGGACGGCGTGATGGTCGTGACCCCTTTCTACGGCAAGCCTGGACCCGACGCGCTCAGGAGGCACTACGAGGCAATCCGGGAGGCGGTGGAGATACCTATTGTCGCCTACACCCTTCCCTCCTTCACGGGAGTGGACCTTCCCGCCAATCAGGTCTTGGAGCTGGCGGAGGCAGAGACCATCCAGGCCCTCAAGGACAGTTCGGGTGACCTCGCGAGGGCTCTCGAGGTCATTGACGCCATGCCCGAGAACTTCTCCTATCTCACCGGCTCCGACCCCCTTTTCTCGGCCGTCGTGATTCACGGCGGCCAGGGGGGAATTATAGGCTCCAGCAACGTGTTCCCCGATGCGGGGGTGGGGTTATTCAACCTGTTGAGGCGCGAGAGGCTCAAGGAGGCCATAGAGCTACAGATGAAACTAGCTCGCTTTGCTCAGGCCAGCCGAGTGGGCACTTACCCGGCCGCTGCCAAGTACCTGGTGGGACGAGTGTGGGACCTCCATTCGACCTGTAGGCCTCCAGCCGTCGAACTCACCGAGGAGGAGAAGGAGACGGTCAGTCAGATCATAATGCCCCTGCTCTCCTGATTCCTCAGGCTGACTCCTCCGAGGGGGTAGACCTCGTATGTCTGGCCCTTCTACGACTCCACTCGTTACGGGAGGCCATCTGGAAGGAAGAAGCGAGAGGCCACGAGTCGTAGCGCGCGTCCGTTATGAATGATATCATCCATCCTTTTCGCAAGGCTCTTAAATGCCCTCCTGAGGCCTCACATTTCCCTGAATGGAGACTCCACGAGAGGTCGCAAAGGTCGTTAGGATTCTAAGATAGATGGGCAGTCTTATATGTTCAATCACAGCTCCACGGGAGGGGACAAGATAGCTGATAAGAAACCTATCATCAGACTGTACTTCGCCAAAGTCAGGGAAGGATTCTATGATCTTTCTGAAGAGGAAAAGATAGAGTTCATGCGTAAGGATCGCGAGAATCTGGACAAACTCGGGTGCCAGGTCCTGATGATGATCGACTGCCGTTGGTCAAACGAAGAGTGGGATTACGTCGGAGTCGAGGAATGGCCAACAATAGAAGCTCTTGAGAAGCGCGGCAAGTTCGAGAAGGAGGAACTTGAATCATTCAGGATGGGTGAAATGAAGACTTATCTGGGTACTCGTGAATCCTTTGCCGAATACGGGAAGGAATGAGACCTAAATCGATGGAGAGAGACCAAGACCATGTCGTTGGAAGAGAATAAGGCAATTGTGCGCAGATGGATTGAAGCCTATAACAAGCGTAACTTAGACTCATTTGACGAGTTCATAGCACCAGACTATGTTGACCACACCAATAGAGTCGATGCAGAAGGCCTCAGACAGTTATTTAGCATGGGTTCCACAGCTTTCCCCGATTGGCATGAGACTATCGAAGACATCATTGCTGAAGGGGATAAGGTGTGGGTTCGTCTTACCTATACGGGGACACATACAGGCGAATTCATGGGACTGGCTCCTACAGGCGAGAAGGTAAAAGGTATGGGTAGTGTTGACATCTATCGCATTGCTAATGGCAAACTTGTAGAGTACTGGAACGTCAGGGACACGTTGAAATTCGCCAGTTAAATGGGCGCTATCGAATACAACGAAAAAGGAAAGATACTCTTTCCAGAAGATGTCGAGTGACGGCCTTCACCTCCCTCGTGAATTCGCCCCTCACTTGGCCAAAACTAGGCCAACCCGTGCCAATCCGCCTTAGGAAATCAGACGAGACGGATCTTACGGAAGGTGATCATAACGGTCAGGATTCCCATCAGGACGTTTCTCTGTCAAGCGTAGGAAGAGGTCTAGATAGTCCCTGAGGTGTCTGGTCATGAGGAAGTTCGCCCGGACGTGAGCCCTGCCGGCCTCACCCATCTCCGCTCTGAGATCCATGTCTCCCAGCAGCCTGACTGTCCGCTCCACGAAAGTGTCGAAGTCCGAGGCAAGGAAGCCCGTCTGTCCGTCAAGGATCTGCAGCGGAATGCCGCCGGCCCGCCATCCCACCACGGGTGCCCTCTTCCACAGCGCCTCAGCCACGACGAGGCCGAAACCCTCTCTGATTGACTTCAGGATGGAGACGGGAGAGAGGCGCTGGAAGGCGTTTACCTCGAGGCTTCCTACCCCCCTCATATTGGTCAGGAGGAAGATGTCGGGATCCTCCCCAGCCTTCCTGAGGGTCTTCTCGTAGTACTCCCATCCTTCCGGGTCGTCCAGTGCCATGGATGTGATGAAGAGCAGCTGGACGCCCCGCACCCTCCACTTAACCTTCCTGAAGGCATCGATGGTGCCCAGGGGATCCTTCCAGGGATCGAAGCGGGCCACACAGCAGAGGGCCGGTCTCTCAACGTCGATTCCGTACCGGTCCGCAATGGCCCTCACCTCCTCAGGGGGCACGGGCCTGTTCTTCTCTGACAGGGGGTCTATGCTTGGATGGACAACGGTGGGGCTCCTCAAATCGATCCCCTTGGGGATGTAGTCCTTGAGACTGTAGATGGAGGCGTCGTAGGCAGGAAGGTAACGGGCGAGGAAGTCCCGGCAGTCTTTGTTCGCGCGAGTAAGCTCTATGTGGGCACGCCAGATCCACTTGCCCTTCCTCCTAACCTGCGTCACGATGGAAGCGGGCTGCGGATCGTGAACGACCACGACGTCCCACTCATCCTCCAGGTCCTCCGCGTTCCGTTCGTTGACCTCCAGGTAGTGCTCCCTCATCACGTCGCTGATGACCACGTCGCCCCCCTGGAGGCCGTTGTGGAGGCTCTTGGTGATCTTGAAGAACCCTTCGTCACCCTCGAGGACCATCCAGTGGGCGTCCAGGCCTACGTCTCTCATCAGCGGGACGAGCGATGCAAGGATCTCAGCGACTCCGCCACCGTAGGGCGTAGCGTTTATGTGGAGGACCCTCAAACCCTGAAGGCGGTCAGCTGCTTCCCGGAGGCCGTGGAGGCGCTCCTCGCTCACAATCCCCCGGTAATCGTCCAAGAACTTGCTCTCGAGACTGACCGAGCGAATGGGTTGCCCCCTCCAGCCTGTGCGAAGCGGAATCGAAGATGTATTTAAGAGCGTTTCGCGGTCCAGAGCCCGAGAACACTTAGACAGGTTGGGTGGGAAATGCCGCGTGACGCCTTGGAGAGCCTCGATTCCTTGGAGTACCTGAAGGAGAGGCAAGAGGAGACGGGAATCTTCCTCGACCTCGACGGAACCCTGAGTCCCTTGGTGGACAATCCCAAGGAGGTCGAGTTCGCCCCTGCCACTCAAGAGACCCTGCAGTCCCTCTCGATGACGTTCGGTGCCGTGGTCATCGTCTCGGGGAGAAGCGCAACTACGCTGCAACGCATCGTCCGTCTGCCCTCCCTCACCTATGTGGGCAATCACGGACTCGAGGTTGTCGAGAAGGGTGAGAGACGAATCCTCCTACCTGGTGACGTTGCCCAGAGGATGAGGGACGTATCTGAAGCATTGGAGTCAGCGATTGATTACGACGGTGTGCTACTAGAACTCAAGGAGCTCAGCCACGCCATCCACTACAGAAGGGCTTCGGACCCGAAGGAGACCAGGAGGTTGCTACTGGATAGACTCCGAAGTCTTGACCTCGAGGGAACCCGGATTACTGAGGGTAAGCTGCTGATCCAGATTCGACCCGACTACCCTCTCAACAAGGGCACTGCGGTTCAGACGATCTCCAGCGAAAGAGGAATCCGTCGGATCCTATACGCTGGGGACGACACGACAGACCTCGACGCCTTCCGGGCGGTCAGCAGCGAGAGGAGGAGGGGGAGACTAGCGGGATCGCTGGTGGTTGTCGTACACAGCGACACACCGCAGGAACTGCTCAAGTCTGCGGACTTCGCCGTGGCCGGTGTCGAGGAGATGCAGCGCCTCCTCAGATGGCTGGCGTCCTAGTCCGCTCCCTGGGCGGTCCTGCATATCGTTAGACAATTATAGTGTATCTCGATATCGACGCATTGGTTATTGCATAGTGCAATACTCCGAGACGAATACCTCCCTCTGGATGGTTGAACACGTCTCGCGGGAAGACTTATAACTCCCGCTCCTCCATACAGCCGGTGGGATGGGATGAGGGCAGCGCTCTACGCTCGTGTTTCTACCGAGGACCAGGCCAAGGAGGGCTTCTCTCTGGAGGCACAGATCGACAAACTTCGTTCTTACTGCGACGCCAGGGGCTGGCAGGTCGCCGGCGAGTACATCGACGACGGCTACTCCGGGCGGGACGAGGCCCGACCCGCTTACTCCAGGATGATGGAGGAGCGTGAGGCCTGGGACACCATCCTCGTGCTGAAGATGGATCGGATCCACCGGAACAGCCGAAACTTCATGGAGATGATGGACAGGCTCCGCTCGTGGGAGAGGGAATTCACGAGCATGCAGGAGTCCCTCGACACGGGCACCGCGATGGGCCGATTCGTCATGGACATAATCCAGAGGATAGCTCAGCTAGAGAGCGAGCAGATCGCCGAGAGGGTCTACATCGGCATGCAACAGAAGGCCAAGTCTGGTCAAGGCCACCTAGGATCGCCTCCTCCCTACGGGTATAGGTATGAGGGAGGCGAGCTCGTGGTCAATCCTGAACAGGCTCCTGTCGTGCAGGAGATCTACCGGAGATATCTCCACGGAGATCCACTCCAGTGGATCGCCGTCGACCTTACCCGGCGATTGGCCGGAAGGAGTTGGTCCATCTGGTCCGTCCGTTACCTCCTGCAGAATCCCGTCTACGCGGGTTACACCTACTGGGACGGGATTCTGACGGAGGGGGAGCATGAACCCTTGGTGAGTGCCCACGATTACGCCCAGGTCCTTATCTACTTCATAGAACGGACCCGTGCCGACTCCAGCAGAAGGAGGCTTGAGGAGCTCCTTTCTGACATACGGGCGACTATTGGCCCGGAACAACACATAGGATACGAGGCCGTCACGAATGAAGTGTGAGAGGTGCTGGTCGCAGAACGAGGTCGAGGACCGCCCGCGCGCATCCGGCGAGCCCGTGCCGCTCTGCCGTGCCTGCAGGGACTCGTCTCCCTCGAACGAGTTCCTCTTCGAGAACCTCTTCCTTCGGTACGCCACACGAAAGGAGTTGCTGAGTTTTTTCGAGACCGGTGATGAGAGCGAGGCCCTCCGGCTCTGGTGCGCTCAGGCAGGGATGAAGGTCCGGGACCTCCGCCGTATCCTTCAGCTGGAGCGAAATCCGATGGACCTCCTCTCGACACCGAACCCACTCGGAGACCTGACAGATTCGGTGCCCCCCTACGGATACGCCGGGGGAACTGCGGGACCCGTGACATCGGCCCTTGAGGCCGAGGTCGTCAAGAGCGTCTTCGACCTCTACCTTCGGGGGTGGAGTCTTGAGAAGATTCGGCGGATGCTGAACGACGGAGAGGTCCCCGCCCCTAGGGGTGGGCAATGGTACAGATCCACCGTCCGATACATCCTCCGTAACCCATTGTATGCGGGATACCGCCGCCGCCGTGAGATGCTCCGAAGGTCCTCGTACCCCGCAATCATCGAGACGGATCTCTTCGACCGTGCTCAGATGATGCTAACCCGACGCTGCCGCAGGCCGGAACAACGGGTTCAGGTGCGCCCGCTGCTACGAGTGATTTGAGGTACGGTTTACCGATTCTCAAACATCCTCTGTACAAACTATAGTTATATATGACCAATGTGGACCTATTGGTCACTGTCTTAGTGTAGTTATATTGGTACCGCCTGATATAATAACCTACCATATGATATTGGAAACCATAGTATTATGTAGCTCCGACGTCGATCCCTTCGCGGCGTCCCCATGGAAGAGAAGAAGCTCACGAGCATTCAAATCTCGACTAGGACGAGGGATAGGCTGTATTGGATGAAGTTCCGTAAGACCTACGACGCGTTCCTCAACCAACTCATGGACCTGTATGAGGAGCTAAAGGGCGATGAACTAGGATTCAGGGAGTGAGGAGCTTACGTCCGTCCGGGAGATATCCGTTTGAGGGACTCGTTATGAAGAATCTCCTGACCGGTCCCCTCCATGGCCTTCTTGTCCGTGACCAGGACGTAACCTCGGTCCGCAATCTGCAGGGCCTGCCTCGCGTGCTGCCCGACCATAGGTGGTGACAGAGAAGAGAGAACACTGGACATCGGTTTCATAGATCTGATGTGAGATTTCCCTATGTCTCGAAGCGTGAGAAAGAGGTTAACCTGGTCCGCCGGCTTCTCAAACCTTCCGCGCCTCGGAGGACCCGCTCCACAGCCTTGCTTCCCTCCCTCTCGCCCAAGAGGTGGGCAATCTCGCTAGCCGTGAGCTCAAGGTGAAAGGCCTGGGCCATCCTGAAGTCCTCATCATGGCGGAAGAGCAAGGTGAAGGTCGGAAGAAGGTGGACTCGAGCCATCCTTTGGGATGTGTGGGTCGCCGTCCCGAGCTTATCGAGGATGGAGGCCATGGTCGCGCGCAGACCCCGTGAGCGGGACATCTTGGAGAGCCAGAGGGGGAAGCGGTACCTTGATCCAGCGTACATGCCGCGGCGAGCAACGGCGACGCCGCCCGCCATGAGATCGCTCGCATATTTCCACAGCGCGTACTGCTGCTTGCGCCGCACCATCCCCAGGTATTCGTCCGCCCTCGCGAGGTTCTTCATCCCTCGGTCCAAGTCCCGAGGTTCTCGGAACTCGAAGGGCAGGTTTTCGTCTATCCATAGGATCAACCGCTCGGGGTCCTCGTCGAGCGAACGGACGCTCTCCCTCGCACGGTCTAGATTGCCTGACCTGAAGATCTCCCCCAGGGCCTGGAACACCTCTGAGCGCTCGTCACGGTACCCCAACGCCAGGAGGTCCTCCTCGATAATCTCGTCCTTCCCCTGGGCCAGGGCCTGCAGGTCGTTGATGGCCGACCTGATGTCCCCACCCGACCTCTCCGCCAGGTATTGTAGGACCTCCTCCGCCGTCTCCAGCTCCTCCTTCNNCGGGGCGCTCTGAACTTGACCGTGTCGCAGAGCCGCTTGATGGCGGAGGATCTCCTCGTCAGCTCATAATAGTCGTTGACTATGAGCGCAATGGGTTGCTGCGTCTTCCTGACGGTGTCGACGATGGCGCCGATTCCGCCGTAGTCCTCTCGACCGAAGAGGTTGTCCGCCTCGTCAAGAATGATGAGTTTCCGCCCGCCCTCCTGGTGCCTGATGAAGTCACCCTCATCCGTGAAGGTCTCGTAAAGGGCACCCCGGGTAGCTACCTCCTTGACGGCCGCCGCGTTCCGCTTGTCCGAGGCGTTCATCTCGATGACGCCCCATCCGAAGTCCCTGGCGAGAGCATGGGCAGCGCTCGTTTTGCCGATGCCCGGGTTGCCAACCAGAACGACAGCCCGCTTCTTGGGATTCCCCCGCTCCCACGACTCCGCCCAGGCCTCAAGCTGACCCGTGGCGGCAGGATTCCCTGCGACGTCCTTCAGGGATCTGGGCCTGTACTTCTCGGCCCAATCAAGCATCGAAGTGAGAAGGGAAGACGAGGATAAGGTTTTATTTGGGCCCAAGGGGCTGAGAGCACTGTTTAGTTGAATGCTAAATCTGTATTCTCATAATCGATAATAGCGATGAATTTATGCAGTGAAGCAAAACCACTGACACCCGTGGACCTTGGTACCATGCGCGTAGAATGCTGATTCCCTCCAGGGCTCTCTCGCCATGACCGATCTTCTAGCGCCATGGGATTGAGGGCTGTCGGCGGCGAGAATCTGCCCCCAGGAGGAGAGTGCAGAGGAGGAATGACCGCGGTCAGCAGGGTCCTCAGAGGACTAGGGCTAGAGAAGGGCTTTATTGAACAATAGCCTTGCGGCGCTGGATGCTAGATCCCCAGACCGAGGAGGTCCTCATCCATCAGGGCTACAAGCTGGTGGGGGCTCACAGTGGCGTCAAGCTATGCCACTGGACCAAGCAGTCTCTCAAGCACGGAAGGGGCTGCTACAAGCAGCACTTCTATGGCATCGAGAGCCACCGCTGCATGCAAATGACGCCCACAGTGAACAACTGCAACCTCGGATGCCTCTTTTGCTGGCGCGATCAGGCATATTGGGGGGAGGGCCTTGGGAATGTCGACAGCCCCGACTTCATAATGCAGGAGTCCCTGGAGGCACAGCGGGCCCTCCTGTCAGGCTATAAGGGCAACCCAAAGGTGGACTTGGAGACGTGGATGGAGGCCAACGATGTAAAGCACGTGGCCATCTCCCTAACGGGGGAGCCCACCATGTACCCCCGGCTTGGGGAGTTCCTCGAGATCTGTCACGAGAGGGGGCTAACCACCTTCCTCGTCACCAACGGGACCGCACCCTCGGCCCTCGAAAGGCTGGATCCCCTTCCTACCCAGCTGTATGTGACCGTTGCGGCACCTGACGAGCGCATCTACAACGAACTCTGCCTACCGCAGTCCAGACAGGAGTGGTGGAACCTCATGAAGACTCTCCAACTCCTGCCCTCCCTTGATACAAGAAGGGTGATTCGTCACACCCTCGTGGACGAATGGAACCTGGGCTGGGAGGGCGAGTACGCTCAGCTCGATGGCATCGCGGAACCCCACTTCGTGGAGTGTAAAGGGTACGTGTGGGTCGGTCAGTCGAGGCACCGCCTGACCATGGGTAACATGCCCTCCCACGCGAAGATCAGGCACTTCGCCTCGCGACTCGCAGCTGAGGCAGGCTATGAGGTGCAGGGTGAAGTGGAGCGGAGTAGGGTGGTCTTGCTCACGAAACCCGGCTATGACCCTCGCCTCCGGACCTGAGACTATCCGATCTGATTATCAGCAATGATAAGCGTGTGCACGGGTTTGAAGTATACCGAAGGGCGGCTCCGGGAAACGGGACTCGGGCTTAGCCTCACGATCGGGTCTTGCTCGATTTGATTATCAGCAATGATGAGCGTCTGAGGGAGTTAAAATAGGCCCGTTTACAAGATTCCTTCAGGGTATAGAGTGGAGTTCGTCGTCCAGTTCCTGACCGCCCTGGAGGAACCCCTAGTGTTCCTCCCGCTGCTGTTCGTCTACAGCATACTCGTGGCCGTAATCCTTCCGACGCCGGTGGAGGTCGCCCTCATACCGCTATTGACACAGCCCGCCTTCTTCGGCATAGCTGCCGTTACGGTCGGCCTCGGCAAAGCCGCAGGAAGCTGGATGATCTTCCGCGTCGGGATCAAGGCCGATAAGATCATCGAGGAGACCTCCGCGAGGAACTCCTACATGAAGAGGTTCGTGGACTGGTGCATTCGCTTTGTAGCGAAGACGAAGTACATCGGCCTCTTCGCATTGCTCGCATTTCCCTTCATGACCGACACCGTCCCCCTCTACGTATACTCCCTCTTCAACCACGAGGGGACGTTGCTCAACGCGCACTACTTCATCATCACGAACTTCCTGGCCGGGGTCAACAGGGCGCTAATCATCCTCATCGCCATCCTAGCCCTAGGAGCAAACTTCCTGCTGTGAGGGCAGAGCCGACCGATGGCGGGGCGGGATGGTCCAGTTTAGACAATCGCCCCTATGGGCGCACCGGCTCTTGTCGGCTGAAGTCCCACTAACCCCAGAGGTATCGACCGTAGTGCTTGGGGAAGTAGCCCATCTCGGGTGCAATACAGTTCTCGCCATCGTAGCATGCGCAGGTATGACAACAGGCCTCCTCAAGAGGCGGATGGGCCATCAGCCCGATACAGCTCCTCTCACAGGGCATTGGGAAGTAATTGCGTGCCGCACTATTGTCCCTTTCGTAACTATTCTATAGTCTAAAAAGGGTGAGAGCGCCAAAACTTCTGCGATAGGGTTATCGGAGGGGGGTCCCTATTCCGACGCGTGTTCAGCATCCCGACGGTGCCTACTGCGCAAGAGCTACTGGACAAGGCCTTTCGTAGGGCGAAGAAGGCCAGGGGTCGGGGCCGCAGTCGTCTTGACAAGTCCAGATCTCTCTCGTTGTCCCGGGTAGAGGCCCTCACCGAGACCGTCAGGTCCACCCTCAAGAGGGTGTACAGCTCCTTCCCCAGTTTCGACCAGCTCTCCCCTTTCTACCAAGAGTTGGTGGACATCATCGCGGGGGTCGACGAGACCAAGAGGGCCCTCGGCAGGCTTCGATGGACTTACGAGAAGGTGGGTAAGGTGACCCGAGAGGCACGCGCGGCCCTCCGTAGGAGCCAGGGGATCGGGGACGTGGAGAAGGCCAGGAAGGCTTGTTACGGGAGGGTCTCCTCCCTCGTGGAGGAGTTGAAGGACCCGCTGACATTCCTGGGCGTTGTCAGGGACGATCTCAAGAAGCTTCCCATCGTGGACCCCGCTCAACCCACCCTGGTTATCGCTGGCACCCCTAACGTGGGAAAGAGCCAGCTGGTGAGGACAATCAGCACCGGACGACCGAAGGTGGCGACCTACCCCTTCACCACCCTGGACCTCTTTCTGGGGCACTTCGAGTTGGACGCTACCAGGTGGCAGGTTATGGACACCCCTGGACTGCTGGACAGACCGATTCACGAGAGGAATGAGTTGGAGAGGAAGGCACTCGTCGCCCTTCGTCACTTGGCCAGTGTCATCATCTTCCTCCTGGATCCTACGGAGACCTGTGGTTATCCGATGGAGGAGCAGGAGTCCCTGCTGGCTGAGCTCAGGGACCTCTACCCGGAGATCCCGATACTGGATGTGGAGAACAAGGCCGACCTGGGGCCGCCGGCAGGGGAGAGGTTGCAGGTCTCAGCCCTGACCGGACAGGGAACGAAGACTCTGTTGTCTGAGGTATTCCTTAGAGTTACCAGCCCCGCTCCTGAAGACGCTCCTCCACAGCGAGCTGAGTGATATCCAATCCCTTCATCGGTTCCCCGAGGTCCTTGGAGATCTCTGCGATGACGCTGGGGTCATCGAAGTGGGTCACGGCCTCCACGATGGCCCTTCCACGAGAGGCTGGGTTCTCCGACTTAAAGATGCCAGATCCCACGAAGACGCCATCGCAGCCCATCACCATCATTAGGGCCGCGTCCGCTGGAGTGGCGAGGCCGCCAGCAGCGAAGTTGACCACAGGGAGCCTCTGCAGGTCCCGTACCTCCAGCAGGACCTCGAAGAGCCCTTCCTGGCAGTCCTTCATCTTCACGTGGCCGAAGATGATGTCATCGTCGGAGACAGGCTCAAAGCTCCCCTGGGACTTTCGGACCTCCTCCAGAAGCCTCAGATAGCTCCTGCCGTAGTTGCTAGCCACGCGACGCAGGTCGTCGCGATCCATGCCTTTCAACTCGGCAATGGCTCGGTTCAGAAGGTGCATGTGACGGACGGCCTCGATGACGTTGCCCGTTCCGGCCTCTCCCTTGGTCCTCATCATGGCGGCGCCCTCGAAAATGCGCCGGCAAGCCTCGGCCAGCGAGCGGCAACCGCATACGAAGGGGACCGTGAAGTCGGCCTTGTAGATGTGGAAGTAGGGATCCGCGGGGGTAAGGACCTCCGACTCATCGATCATGTCCACTGCCAAGGACTCCAGGGCCCTCGCCTCCATGACATGGCCTATCCTCGCCTTCGCCATCACAGGGATTGTGACAGCGTCGATGATCTCCTGGACCCTCTTGGGGTCGGCCATGCGGGCGACCCCCCCTGCCTCGCGAATGTCGGCGGGAACCCTCTCCAGCGCCATGACTGCCACCGCCCCCGCCTCCTCCGCGACGACGGCCTGCTCCGCATTGGTGACATCCATGATGACGCCACCCTTCTGCATCTTGGCGAAGCCCCGCTTGACGAGTTCCGTGCCGAATCTAAGCTTCTCTAGCTTCAGATCGATGGGCATAAAGGTCGCCTCTCTCCAGGCGGATTTACTGCCGGAACCTTATTTCTACTTTTCTACGCCTCGACCTGGACGGTACTGGCCAGCATGTGAGCATGTAAAGGGAATGACTCATGCGTCAGGCGTCTGCCCCTGAGAATGGTCTAAGACATCCAGATAGTCACCGTGCGCCACGCCTACTGGTGCTTTCTAGCGGGCCGTCGGCTCGTCGGCCAGGTGGAGAGCTTCGCCAGTCAGGAGTAAATGGAAGTGCTATCATCCAACATGCAGCTAGGATTACCTCTTTCTAGCCCTAAAGACGAAGAAGACGACCACCACGGCCACCCCAGCCACCACACCGATGATGACGGCGATCAGGACCGGGTCCAGGCCGGTAGCAGTGGTCACCACTAGAGTGCCTACCATCCCCGCTGCCGCATGTCCTCCTATCATGCACACATAGGTGTAAGTGCCCTCGGCCGCAGGCGCTGTGAAGTTAGCCCACATGATCTCACCGGGGCCTACGGCTACGTCGGAAATCTTGGAGTTAGCGTCATAGTAGTCCTCCAGTGCTTGTGGTGCGGTCGGGACATCGGCGTCCCTCTGGGCGAAGAGCGTGAACGTGTGATCGGTGTTACCACCGACTATGCGGAGGGATACCTCTTCACCAGGTGCCACCGTCAGAGTGTCTGGATTAAACCTCAGAATATCCAGGAGGTTGACATCACGCTCTAGGCCTCGTACGGGTTGGGCAGACAGCGCGAAAACTCCCGCAACGAGGACGACAATCACAGGCAAGACGAGAAGCTTACGACCCCTATGCATGAAAGCCTCATTGCACAGAGTCGGCACTTGCTAATGAAGTTGGCGTCCTAGGAGATGCTTCGCCCGCTCCAAGGGGGCCCACGGCGATGGATCCCGCCGGTGGAGGCGACCAGTCCCCAGCTTCCACACCACAACGATTATCTACGCCTCTCAGGTAGGGAATCCTCAATGGGGACTGCCCGCGCGCTGTGTATCACTGGCATGCCGGGGTGCGGGAAGGAGGAGTTCCTCCAGGTAGCATCGAAGGCCGGACACAACGTCATTCGGATGGGGGACGTCGTTCGAGAGGAGGCAGCCAGGAGGGGAATTGCAGCAACTGATGAGGGAATAGGTGGGATGGCCCACAGAGAGAGGGAGATCCACGGCTCCGAGGTCTGGGCAGTCAGAACCCTCGAGCTCGTAGAGGTCGACCAGGTTGTGATCGATGGGATCAGGAGCCTTGAGGAGGTGACATTCTTCAGGAAGGCCTTCGGCGACGCCATCGCGGTCGTAGCCGTCCACGCCTCCCCCCAAACGCGTTTCAATCGCATCAGGGGGAGGGCGCGCGAGGATGACATTGAGAGCGAGAGGGAGTTCCAGATCAGAGACCAGCGAGAGCTAGAGTGGGGGCTGGGCCAGGTCATCGCCTTGGCGGATCACGTCATCGTCAACGAGGGTGGGCTGGAAGGGTTTCGCAAGGAAGCCAAGAGGGTCCTCCGACTGGTGTTCGGGTAGTGGGATGTTCCATCGCCTTGAGTTCAGGGTTCACTGTCACGCAACGGAATTGGAGGAGAGGGTGAGACAGGCCTTCGCCCTGGTCAGCGGCGTGGAAGGGCCGGAGGAGACCAGGACGGAGGGCTACTACGCGAACCCCATAAAAGTCCTCAGAACCATCGTTCAGGATCAGAAAGATATAGCGGCTTTCTGGCGGAAGGTCAAGGAGGCGGGGGAACTCGACCGAGTCATCGGAACACTCAGCGTCAGGGTGGACAGGGACTGTATCCTCCACCTGCGTTTCGATAAGCAGGAGGCGTTTTTCGGGAGGCTGAGGCTGGTTGACCACGATGATGTCGTCTCGGTGAAGGGGAAGGTGGCATCCTATCCCGCCAAGAGGGAGAGGGCCCTGGAAGTGGGGAGGGCGTACTTGGAGAAGGTGTGAGAGTGAGGCTGACCGACAATCAACGGAAGCTAATCACCGACGGTACGGAGGCCGAGAGAAAGGCCATGGAACTCCTCGTCGCCCTGGGCGAGATCTACGAGGCGGATCGCCTGATACCGATCTCGTCGGCTCACGTCTCCGGAGCCAGCTACAAGATCGTGGGGGAGGCTGGATTGGAATTCCTGGAGGAGTTCTCCAGAACGGCTCGCGTCAGAGTCCGTACGACAGTCAACCCCTTGGGAATGGACCTTCGGGCATGGAGGCAGCTGGGGATCCCCGAGGATTTCGCCTCCCGACAGATGCGCATCGTCGAGGCCTACCGGAGGATGGGCGCGGAGGAGACCTGGAGCTGCATCCCCTACCAGATCGGCAACCGACCATCCTTCGGCGAGCACGTCGCCTGGGCCGAATCATCGGCGGCCATCTTCGCCAACTCCGCGTTGGGAGCCAGGACCAACCGGGAGGGGGGTCCGTCGGCCCTGGCCGCCGGCATAACGGGGTTGACTCCGAACTACGGGCTCCACCTGGAAGAGAACAGGGTGGCCACCATCAGGGTCAAAGTGGCGGTGTCGGTGGACGGGTACGAATACTCCGTCCTAGGTCACCATCTGGGTCGACTCCTCGGGATGGGAATACCCCTGATCCAAGGCCTCGACGGTGAGGAGGATGAGATCAAGGCCCTGGGAGCCGGCATGGCCACCAGCAGCGACATCACGATGTTTCACGTCGAGGGCCTCACGCCCGAAGCTGAGCACGCGGACTCACCGGGCCTGGAGGTTCTCGAAGTCGGCGAAAGGGAAATCCACGAGGCAAAGGCTCAGCTGCTCTCCGCAGAGGATTACGAGCTCGTCGCCTTCGGCTGTCCTCAGCTCTCGGAGCGCGAGCTGGAGGAGGTGGCCGACCTCTTGGAGACGGAGGAGCCGAAAGTCCCCGTGTGGGTCTTCACCTCCCGCGTCGTCGAGGAGCGTGCGAGGAAGGCTGTAGGGCGCATCATGAGGATGGGGGGTACTGTCGTCCTCGATACCTGCCCGGAGGTGACACCTCTGAACCTGGTGGCCAAGGATGTCGGCAGCCCGGCCGCGAAGGCAGCAGTATACCTTCCCTCGCTGTCGGGGCAGGGGGTGTTCCTTGCCGGTGGCCGGGAGCTGATGAGGAGAGGCAAATGAGGCTAGGGGCCCGGAAGATCTACGGTGGTAAGGCACGGAGCGAGGCCCTCGTGCTACCAGGGCCCCTTTCGCTGCTCGGTGGGGTTGACAGGGAGACGGGGGAGCTGCTGGATGAGAAGACTGGTCTCCGCGGAGAGTCCGTGGCAGGCAAGATCTTGGTCTTTCCGAGGGGGAAGGGAAGCACGGCGGGCTCCTATGTCCTGTACTCTCTAAGCGTCAGAAAAAGAGCCCCTGCCGCGTTGGTATGTCAGTCAGCCGAGGCGGTGGTGGCCACGGGGGCCATCCTCGGCGAGACGACAATGGTCGATGGCGTCCAAACGGATCTCTTCAGGACGGGTGACGAGATCCTCGTCGATGCGGATCACGGATATGTCGAGATTGAGGGCTTAGAGGTTGTCCATGTCGTCACCGCATTCCTCAGAAGCGCTGGGGGCATCCTGCTCCTCAAGCGGAGCCAAGAGGTGAAGAGCTTTCCCGGCCACTGGGCTGGTGTCTCAGGATTCCTGGAGGAGGATGAGGATCCTCTCCTCAGGGCCAGACTCGAGATCCATGAGGAGACCGGCATCAGCGTAGCTGAGCTGGTGAGCTCAGGGGATGTTGTCTACGCCCGTGGGGATCGGGGGCCTGTGTGGGCAGTACATCCCTTCCTGTTCGAGGTCGACCGGCGGGACGTGTCCCTGGATTGGGAGCACATAGAGTTCCGCTGGATCGCACCCGAGGAGTTGGACAAGTACGAGACTGTCCCCAAACTAGCGGAGGCACTGAGGAGCGCCCTCAGCGGACCTTCTTCAGGCCGATAATGACCCTCTCCCCTTCCACGGCCCAATCCTTCACGATGGATCCCTTCGGCCGCTGCTTCACGAGGGAGAGATTCTTCGTCCTGGTCTCTGTGCAGATGTAGTCTCGCCACTCCTCGAAGTAAGCCTGCAAGCGGCCGCTGGATTGGACCTCGGTCTTGACATACTCCTCCACCGACATGTCCAGGTCCTTTCGCATCTGCTGCACCCGTCGTACAAGCTCTCGGGCGTATCCCTCGGCCTCTATCTCAGGCGTCAGTCGGAAGTCGATGTAGATAGCGCCCTTGGAGGTGCTCCCCTCGGAGAACCCTTCGGGTAGCCTGTGCTCGAACCCCACCATCTCCAGGGTAATCTGAATAGGTTTACCCTTGATCTCCACCTCGTACGATTCCCTCTCTACGGACTGCCTAACGACCGAAGGGTCGGCCTTGGAGAGGGTCTCCAAGATGGCTGGGAGGAGTGACTTGTACCTCTTTCCGATGACGGAGTGGATGGGGGTCATGCCCAGATCGAGCTCCGACCAGATCTCCCCGGGGCGGAGGACCTCAAGAGCCTTGGAGTTCGTCTGGTCGAGGAGGATGTCCTCCATCTCCGCTAGGGCCCGCCGCGTGGGCTCGTCGACAGGGGCGACTATGACTCGGGCCACTGGCCATCGCAGCTTGTAGCTCTTCGCCTGCCTCAGCCTGCTGACCTCCTCCACAATCGCCCGGGCGGTGGACATGGTCTCCTCCAGGGCTTCGTCCCGAGTGTCAGGGTCGTGGGACGGCCAGTCCTCCATGTGAACCGTCGGGTGCCTGCCGCCCAGGTCCTGGTAGATGGCTTCGGCCATGAAGGGAGCCATGGGCGCCAGCATCTTCGAGATCCCCATCAGCACGTCGTGAAGAACCCTGTAGGCGCACCGCTTCTCGAGGCTATCACCCTCCACCCAGGTTCTGTCTCTGATTAGCCGGACGTACCAGCGCGAGAGGTCCCGGACGATGAACTCCTCTAGGCTCCGGGCGGCCCTGTGCAGCTCGTAGGACGAGAATCCTTGGGCTACCTCGGCCATAACCGCCTGCAGCCTGCTCAGCATCCAGCGGTCCTCGTAGGACATCCGATCCTTCATCTCCTTCAGCGTGTGCCTGGAAGGATCGAAGGCGTCCAGTGACATGTAGAGGGTGGCGAACCTGTGTACGTTCCACAGGATATTCAGCGTCCTCTGGGCGTTCCTAACCTCATCCCACAGGAAGGCGAAGTCGTCCCACGGGGGAGCCGCTTTCAGCTCGTAGAGGCGGAAAGCGTCCCGGCCGTATTCCTTGGCAACGTCCCCAGGTGTGAGGGCGTCGCCCCTGCTCTTCGAGAAGGCCTCCTCCCCTTCGGGGGGCCAGACCCAACCGTGCATCAGGACACTATCGTACGGGCACCGATCGAAGGCCACCACGCCCGCCCCCAGCTGAGAGTAGAACCAGCCCCGCGTCTGGTCGTGGGCTTCCGTTATGAAGGGTGAGGGCCACCAGCGCTTGAACTCGTCCATGCGCTTCGGATAGCCGAGGCTGGCCCACGAGCACACCGCGGAGTCGAACCACACATCGAGAACATCGGGTACGCGGGACATGGTTTCTCCGCACTCCTCGCAGATCAGATGGATAGAATCGATCCACGGCCTGTGGAGGTCGATTCCCTCCTCGTAGCCGGCGGCACCAGCAAGCTCTTCCGTGCCACCGATGACCCTCAGGTGATCCTGGGAACACTGCCAGATGGGGAGGGGGATGCCCCAGTAGCGCTGCCTCGAAATGGTCCAGTCCTTGGCATTGTAGACCCAGTCGTACTGGCGGGCGCTACCGGCCCAGTCGGGTGTCCAGGTCACCCGCTGGACCTCGGAGAGCATCTTCTCCTTGAGCTCTGTCACCCGGACGAACCACTGGTCCGTGGCCCTGTAGACGATGGGCGTAGAACATCTCCAGCAGTGTCCATATCTGTGGACCAGGTCCTCCTGGTGAAATAGGAGGCCCTTCTCCAAGAGGTCCTCGATGATCCGGTCGTTGGCCTCCCTGGTTGGAATTCCTGCGTATTTGCCGCCCTCCTCCGTGAAGCTGCCCCTGTCGTCTATGGGGCTGAACGGATCCAGACCGTGAGCTCGGCCAATCTCGAAGTCCTCCGGTCCGTGGCCCGGAGCGGTGTGGACGAGGCCTGTGAACTCCGCTGTCACCGTGGCGGAGGGCAGCACCTTGTGGAGCCACTCCCCTTTCAAGGCCCCCTGGACCGGTACCTCCTCCAGGAGGGGGTGCACATACTCCAGGCCGACGAGGTCTGTCCCCTTTGCCCTCTTTAGGACTTCGTACACTTCGATGCCGGCGGCCCCCATGACGGCGTCGACGTTCTTCTCCACCACCCAGGTCGCCTCCTCCTCCCCATCGACCTTGAATCGGACCCACGCATAGGAGAAGTCCGGGTTCACGGCAACGGCCAGGTTGGCTGGCAGGGTCCACGGAGTGGTGGTCCATATGAGAAGGCTACCGCTGCCATCCGACAGGGGAAACCTAACGTAGATCGAGGGGTCGGTCTCATCCCAGAACTCGATCTCGTACCCGGCCACCGGGGTCTCACAGCGGGGACACCACTCCAGGGACCTCTTCGCACGGACAAGGAGGTCCCGCTCGTGGGCTCTCTTGACGGTCCACCAGGCCGACTGAATGTAGTCGTTGGTGATGGTCATGTAAGGGTTCTCCCAGTCCATCCAGACGCCCAGATCCGAGAACTCGTCTGTCATCTTCTGGAGGCGCTCCAGGGCGAAGCCACGGCACTTCTCGATAAAGTCGGCGACTCCGACTTCCTCCTCAATCTGCCTCTTGTTGGTTATTCCCAACGTGCGTTCGACGAGGACCTCCGTTGGCAAGCCGTGCATGTCGTAGCCGGGCTGATCCCTTACGTGGTAGCCCCGCATGCGGAGCCATCGAAGGATAGCGTCCTTGATGATCTTGTTGCGGGCCGTGCCAACGTGGACGCTTCCCGTTGTGTAGGGAGGGCCGTCGGTGAAGCCGAAGCGCTCCCCCCTCTCCCGATGTTTCTTGGTCCTCTCGTAGGCTTTCTTCTCGACCCAGAGGTCTCGCACTCTGCCCTCAAGCTCTGCTGCCCGATAACTCTCCTCGGCTTGCTTTATCATTGCACCGCCTCTTGTCGCCCGGGATTTATCTTCTCCCGTAGCTGGGGAGAAAGAGTGGTGGTCAGTATAAAACAGTTCCCAGATCGCCATGTCAAGAAGGTTTAGGAGCTGCCGCCCTTCGGGGGCCATGACAACATCGTTGAAGGATGAGGTCTCAAGGGTGACCGGGATCTTTGGAGCGTCAGCTTGTGGGTTGGGGCTCCTAAGCACGGCCTTTGTCGTCGCCATCATTTACGCAGACGCTCTCCCAGCGGTGCTGCTGGTGATACTTCCCGTGGTCGCTCTTGGTTCAATCCTGCTGGCGGCCGCCTTCTCCGATTTCGTGGACCGTCTCGGAGTCCCAAAGCCCCGACAGGTCCCGTGAGTCAGAACTCGGCTGAAGAGCCCTTGGCACACTCGACCCCGAGAACAGAGGGAGGGCCGGGACCGAGAATTTCCGGGCCTGGCTTCGACAGACCCTGTTGAACCCGGGTCAGGGGATCCACAGTCCCCCAGGATAACCGCTACCCCATCCCGGCCGCAGCCTGATACATGAGAGAGAACGTTAAAGGCCTTTTGGCAACTCACTAGCGGACCAGGAAGTAGCCGAAGATCAGGAGGCCAATCCCGAGAAGAAGGGGGATGAGGAGGTATAGCTCCGATGGAGCAAGAATTACTGAGATTGCAGAGCCGAACAGTAGGAGTAGGCCTGCAACTCCGAGGTACTTTCCGCTGCGCTTCCTCCTCTCTCTCGCGG
>JABAOH010000484.1_pt2 | contig 52586 bp, 45 predicted proteins | sample 7062181 | NCBI WGS metagenome assembly JABAOH01 (sample SAMN14538630, study PRJNA623070) | marine sediment metagenome | biome: marine biome [ENVO:00000428]; feature: marine pelagic biome [ENVO:01000023]; material: deep marine sediment [ENVO:00002113]; isolation source: pool of 5 deep marine... | reverse complement strand
CACGTCAGCCATAGGGCTCGTTTTAACAAAAGGTGCAATTTCAGAGGAGATATATAATATCTTTAATTTTTTCTGCATAATTACCTCTAAGTTCTTGAACTTTTAAACGAAGGAATCTATTCATATCAAGTTTAATTCTATAATTGTATCTCACGCAGTGTATTAGCAGCCTCCTCTGGAGGAGTTGGATTAATATAAAAACCAGAACCCCACTCAAAACCAGCAACTTTTGTTATTATAGGAATAATTTCTATATGCCAATGATATTCTGAAAATTCATGATCTTGTAAAGGAGATGTGTGGATGATAAAATTATAGGGAGGATTTTCCAGAGCTTTGTTTAGTCGTTGTAACGTTTCTTTAATAGTTGCTGCCAATTCATAAGTATCTTCATATGAGATATCTTTAAAACTAACACTATGTCTTGCAGGCAGAACCCATGTTTCAAATGGGAACCTTGCTGCAAAAGGTTCAAAAACAATAAAATTGGGATTAGAAATGACTAATCGTGAATTCCACTGTGTTTCCTGACGAATAATGTCACAAAAAATACAACGCTCTTTGTAGCTATAATATTTCTGAGCACCATTTAATTCCTCGACAACACGCTTTGGAATAATTGGTAAAGCGATGATCTGAGAATGAGAATGTTCAAGGGATGCACCAGCCGCTATACCATGATTTTTAAATACCAAAATATATTTAAATCGAATATCTTTTTTTAAATCAACAATCCGTTCTCTAAAAATCCAGAAAACATCTCTAATATGATTAATGTGTAAATCAGCCAACTCAATTAAATGATCTGGACATTCAATAATTACCTCATGAGCACCAAATCCGTTCATTAAGTCAAAAATACCTTCCTCCCGACGATTTAGGTCACCTTCTATTTGAAGAGCAGGGAATTTATTAGATACAACTCTTATCGTCCATCCTAGTTTATTAGGAGCAGAATCATTTTCCCGTTTAGCGATAATCTCTGGAGGGATTTTATCTTCATTGCCAGGGCAAAATGGGCAAAATCCTCCCACCTTTTTTTTTGATTCTACAATCCAATCATGAGGTCGTTTACCCCGATCAGCAGAAATAATTACCCATCTACCGATAATAGGATCTTTTCGTAGTTGAGGAGGTTCACGTGTTACATCCAACATATTGAGGTCTTTTGCAGTTCAATATAACTATCGACTTGAATATATAAATTTTAATATATATTTTTTTCTTTTAAAGTCAATATAAAAATAAAGGTCGAAAGGAGAACACTCTACCTTTCGACCTTTTAGTTTAAAATTGGAAGACCTATATTCTATTGTTATAGTCTTGATAAGAATTGCTGAGCCTTTTCAACATATTCACTTTTTGGATAATCACTAATTAAACGATCGAATTCCTGTCGAGCCCTTTCACGATCTCCCAATTTCCAATAACATAATCCCAACTTTAATTGAGCATCATCCATTTTATTTGAATTATTAAAAGAAAATACTTTCGTAAATTCGATGATCGCTTGATTATAGTTGCCAAGTCCGTAATAACATTCACCAATCCAATAACGACAATTGTCTGAAAGCGAACTGCTAGGATTTCTGGCTAATAATTCTTCAAACATTTGTATAGCCAGTTTATAATTTCGATTATTGTATTCTGATAAAGCATTCTGGTAGTCTTCTCTAAAATTACCAGTCGAGGTATATCCTCCACTTGGTGTTAACGGTTGTCTTACATAATCTGTTTCAAGCCGATTGATTTTTTGGTCTTTCTCAGCAATATCTGATTTTAACTTTGAGATTTCAGAATCCTTATCTACTAATTTTCTTTCTAAATCACTAATTTCTTCTCTCAGTTGATCCTCATTTTTTGGACCTTTCTGAACGGTAGGTTCTTCAGTTTCCTCTTTTGTTATACCCAGAAGCCGGAGCACCTCATCCTCATCTGGACTGGGCTGTGTTTCACTTGTTTCTGATATGCCAATTATTTGATCAATTTCGGACCCTTCCTGTTGCAACTTATCGCCAGTATCGAACTTGGGTTGATTAGAACTACATCCCCAAATGATCAACATGCTTAAAATCAGGATACTAATGATACCTGTAAAAATCATTGATTTCATAACATTCCCCTCTTTAAAATTTATTTTTGTTTTCTTAAAATTAGGTAGCTTGAAGTCCCCCAACCGGCTAAAGCAGCGGTCCCTCCAATTATCCGCCATAGCTTAGAATATCCGAGAACTTCAACCCTGACAGGAAGCTTTGGTAGTCCACAATAACCAACACCGCTAATTGCTTCATCAACAGAAATTACACAATACTCTACGCCTTGTTTTTTCACACTTCTGCCAGGTATAACCCCTTCATAACGTGTGCCACCAATATTTCTCAGTTGTCCTACTTTCCATTGATCAAACCCGACTGGTCTATAAAGAATAGAGGCAACTTTTAATTTTTTGTTTTCATAAATATCGGCTGTTATTTTTATATCATGTCCTTCCTCAACTCGTCTGACTGGGGAATGAATAACAACTGGAGGCTCCGTATCAACTGCTGTTTCATCATTGACATTTGAACTCATTGTGATAGTAACTGGTGGTATTCCTTCTGGTTTTCCATCATGATCCATATATCCATCAGGGTCTTCCTTAATTTCAGGTTTCAGATCGAGTTCATCCGGGATTCCATCATTATCGCGATCGCCTCGATTACTGGTCCGAAAATAGTAAGTAAAACCTCCATACAAATCTATTACTCCGTCGTTTTCATCTCCAGAGTTATTATTATCGAACAAATCTGTCAATGAATATCTGAATGTAGCCCCGATATTAAAATAAAATGTATGCGATCGATTTAATAAGATTTCCAATCCACCACCGCTCTTCATGAATGAATCATATCCTTTGCTATATTTGCCACTAACGGGGTCAACCTTGGTTTGACCATCAATGGTATAATTCCAGTAGACACCACCTCCTCCAAGAATTACATAAGGATTTATTTTACCTAATGGAAAAAATGAAAAAATGATGTGTCCCTCATAGGGCATAATAATCGTTTCAATTTCGGGATTAGTTTTATCACCTACAGTACCATACCCCCCTTCTACACCAATAGCTAAATACTCAAATAAATTATAGGTTAACTGACCATATACAAAAGGCTTAAAAGATGGATTTTTCCAATCTCCCTCCAATCTATTCAATCCTGCTTTTAAACCTATCCCAAAATTTGATTGTTCTCCGCCGGCCCAAACTTTAATTGATGAAAAAAGACAAAATATTATTATGCTTAAAAAAACTATTTTTTTTATCAAATCTACTCTCCTTTTATATAAGTAAAAGAGTTTGTAGAACTTAGTTTTAAAAATTTATTAAACTTTCTGTAAAAAGTCAAGCAATTTTTTCATTTTTAACAATTATGTTACAAATTCTACTAGCAAATAGAATTTCAAATTTAAAATAGGAGGCGTTCCTTTAAACCTATTTGAAATAAAACGATTAATAATTTTTTTATAATCAATAGATATCGTATTGTCAATTTTTTTCGTAATTAATTTATTTAATTATTTTCTGTTATTTTTAGTTAATCTTAATCTGCGTAACTTGTAATAAATCAATAAACCACCCATTAAAACTAAAGCAATACTAATTCCTTGATTAACAGAGATAGAAGAATTTCCAAGTTGAAAAAGAACCATACTATTTTCATAGTATCTAAAAAAATCAACAACAAAACGAGAGATACCGTATAGGATAAAAAAGATATATAGTAAAAAACCATCAAACTTTTTATAGCGCTCAAAAAATAAAATCAATCCAAATATAATAAGACCATATAATGATGAATAAATTTGTGCGGGATGAATTGGTTCACCAGAAAAACAATAACCAGCTGGACTATCCTGAGGAAAGATAACTCCCCAGGGAAGATCTGTCGGCACACCATAACAACATCCATTTAAAAAACAGCCGATTCTGGTAATAAAAATCCCGATACCTATTGCCGGCACTATAACATCGACTATTCTTAATACTGGCAATTTTTTTATTTTCAAGTAAAGTACGCCGAAAACAACTGCTGCAATAAAACCTCCTAGCATTGTCAAGCCAGCAATTCCGATCTGACCCGAGCTCTGGAAAGGATTAAAAGTATCTAACCAATGACCCCTAAATTCATCCAAATGAAAAATAACATATAAAAATCTTGCTCCGAAGATCGCACTAATTACAATTACTACCGAAAGATCAATAATTTTATTCGGATCTATGCCACGCTTCTTTGCTCGATACATGGAATAATAAATCCCGATAAGAAATGATATTGCCAACATTAAGCCATAACTATGAATTTCTAATGGACCAATTTGAAATAATTTCGAATGCACTTTTCTGCCCTATATTTTTAGAGAGTTGGATAAAAATTTCATTTTTCATTTACAGAAAAAATATATTCAGGCGCGTTAATTTATCCTACCCCTTAAGTTAATATCTAAACCTCCTAATCGAGGCATTAATTATAATTCCGATTAAAATCAAACAAACAATTAAAAAAGAGCCACCATAACTTAAAAACGGCAATGGTAATCCTGTAACCGGTATCATGCCAACTGTCATTCCAATATTCACAATAACATGAAATCCTAAAACTGTTACTGCTCCAATTGTCATCAGGCCAGAAATCTTGTTTCGGACTTTCGAAGCAATATAGATTCCACGCAGTAATAGTATTAAAAAGAGAGCCATTATAAATAGACTCCCAATAAAACCAAGCTCTTCTCCGATTACCGAAAAAACAAAATCTGTATGCTGTTCAGGTAAAAAACGCAATTGAGTTTGTGTTCCCTTCAACAAACCTTTTCCCCAAAATCCACCAGAACCTATAGCAACTTTAGATTGGATAACCTGATAGCTCAAACCCTGGGGATCCATTTCTATTCCTAAATAAGTAAGAATGCGGTGTTTTTGGTATTCATGTAGATGATTCCATAATATTGGTGTTATAATACCAACGCTAATGTTAATAATCACAACTAGTAAAGAAAAAAGAAGTCCTCGTTTAAAAAAGAACAAAGCTATTGCAATTAGTATCATGGCTAGAAAAAATGTATAAAAGTTAAATGAAGATATCATCACTAATAAAGGAGCAACAATAATAAAAAGAAAAAATGTGGGTAAACCTGCCCAAAACAATACTGGTAAAATTATAGCTAAAAATACCAAAGCCGTACCCAAATCAGGTTGTTTCGCAATTAATAGAAATGGTAAAAAGACGATACCAAATGCAATAGCAATATCTTTAAACTTACTCAGATTCCTTTTTTCATCTGATAGAAATCGTGCTAAGGCCATAACGACACTTAGTTTTGCAAATTCAGCCGGTTGAAATCGAAAGGGCCCCATAGTAATCCATCTCGCGACCGAACCACCACGATTTAAAATCAAAGTAAAAAGCAACAGTATAATTGCTATACCATAAAGCCAAAAAGCAGATACCTGATAAGCTTTGGTTGGTACAATAATAGCTACGAATAAAAAAATTATACCTAAAAACACCCATAATAATTGGCGAGTGAAATTGGCTTTCAAAGCTGGAGAATCAACTTGATAAGAGGCGCTGTAAATGGCTATTAATCCCATTAGTATAAGAACGAATATAATAAAAATGAAAACGTAATCAGCTCTAGATATTTTTATGTCACTAAATTCTATCATGATTATTTTTTTGCTCTATAAAAATAATTTTTGATAATTAATCTGGCAATTGGAGCGGCCACTTTTCCGCCGTATCCCCCATTTTCGATGAAGATACAAAATGCAATTTTAGGATTATCCGCAGGTGCAAAGCCAATGAACCAGGCATGATCTTCACCATGTGGATTCTCGGCCGTACCCGTTTTACCTGCGACGGTAATGTCACGATAAGCTGCTGCACGTCCTGTCCCATGTTCACCATGACAGACTCGGATCATACCTTGTTTTAATATTTTGAAAGTTTCTTGTGAAACTCCAGTTATTTTATTCGAATCAATTGACGCCCAGATCCTGGTTCCGTCAATGGGATCTTCAAGATAATTGAGAAGATGAAAGGGATAATAAACACCTTCATTGGCAATGATCATCGCCAATCGACCCATTTGAAGCGGTGTGACCAAAAGATCGCCCTGACCAATTGCGAGATTTAAGATTAATCCTTTTGACCACCGATCTTTGCCATATTGTTGGTCAAGATAATCTCTATCTGGCACCAAACCAGATTTTTCAGCAATAAGATCTATATCAGTAGATTTACCGAATAAAAAGATTTGGGAGAATTTGGCCCAATTATCTAACCCGACTTTGAGTCCTAATTTATAAAAATAGACATTACACGATCGTTCAATGGCCTCTAACAGATTTAATTGGCCATGTCCTCCTAAATTCCAGCAATCATACCTTCGATTGCCCAACCACGTATAACCAGGACAAAATGCTTTCCAATCCGGCTGAATTCTACTTAGCTCCACCGCTGCTGCAACTAATACAAGTTTAAAAGTAGAACCTGGTGGATAAAGACTTTGTACCATTCGATCATATAATGGCTTGTCAGGATCATTGACTAAGTTTTGCCAAATCTCTGGTGAAATTGGCTTGGTAAAAATTTCAGGATTGTAATCTGGTTTACTCACTAATGCTAACACCGCTCCATTAGTACAATCAACAACGACTGCCCCTCCTCTAAGTGTGTCCATGTTAGCTTCCAGTAAACGTTGTAAATCTGCATCCGTAGTTAGATGCAGATTTTTCCCCGGTAATGGTAAAATTTCCGGTCGATCTTTCAACTTTCTGATTTCACGTCCTAGTGCATCAACTTCAATGTATTGGTAACCACGTAGACCTCTTAACTCTTTTTCGTAATATTTTTCCAACCCTTTCTTTCCAACAATATCACCTAAACGAAATCCTTCATATTCGACTTGATTTAATTCTTCCTTATTTATTTCACCTAAATAACCAAAAACATGCGGTGCATAAACTCCAGAAGGGTAATATCTTTTTGGTTCAATTTGATAAATAATGCCTGGTAAATCTAATCGTTGCTCTTCAATATTAGTAAGCATTTCAAAATCTATTTGACGTTTTAATTTTACTGGCGTAAAAAGACCACTTCTCTCACGTTTAATAATATTTTTAATTTCAGAAGTTTTCGTGTTCAAAATTTGTCCAGCTAACTCTAAAACACTATCGGCTTTGTTGACTTCGAAAGGTATTGCGTAAACAGAATACGAGGGATGGTTATCGACAAGTACGTCTCCATTTCGATCACAAATCAGTCCACGCGTTGGCTCAATCACTTCCTCTCGAATCCTATTTTTTTCTGAAGCTCGAAAATATTGGGCTCGCTTATAAATCTGTAAATAGAAAAAGCGGGCAATTAGAATTAAAAATAGAACTATTAAAAAAAATGAATATAAGTATTGTTTTTTCTCAATTGTAATTCGTGGTTGCATTTTCTGTTTTTTTATTAATTATAAGCATATTCTGATTGCCAGAATAATGGTTTAAAAATTAGATAAACTATTACAGACAAGAATAAAGTATATAATGATCTGGGAATAATAAATTGAAATACCAGCCGAAAAAAGCCGAAATGACTACTCAAATTATAAATGAATCCATAAATAATTTCATGAACCAAAACTAAGGTTGTGACAGTAACAACATAAATAGACAAATTGTACTTCTTTTTCGGTTGCTGAAAAAAGCATCCCCAAAATCCAACTATTGATTTCGTCAATGCTGATAGTCCAAAAAAACCTGTAGTGAAAACATCCTGGATTAAACCGGAAAAGAAACCAATAAGTGTCGCACTACTCTTATTTTCTCTCAGACTCATAATAATTACAAAGATTAAAATCAAATCGGGCGTAATATTTTTAATAGATATCAGATGAAGTAGATTTTTTTCAATAAAAAGTAATAGGAAATAAATTATAATGTATCTAATATATTGCATGAATTGTATCTTCTCGAATATATCCTTCTTAATTTACTCGGCATTTTTCAGAGTAGAATATTTAGTTATTGTTCTTTTTTTCTACAACAACAAATACTTCTTCAAGTTTTTCAAAATTTACCGATGGTTTGACTTTTACATCCATAAATAATCCTCTTGGCGATTCGGTAACGGAGCTAACGCGACCGATTCTCAATCCGGGTGGGAAAATTTCTCCATAACCCGATGTGATTACCAAATCTCCAATCTGAACATCGGAACGTTTTGGTACTTCATTTAATAAACAAAATTCACCACCTTCCCAACTCAAGATACCATTAACACGGCTACGTTGAATTTTTACGCTAACACGAAAGTTACGATCTAATAATAAATGCCCAATTGAATGCTTTTTTCCAACTTGATATATTTTTCCCACAAGACCATCTGTTACAACAAGCGGCATATTTTTAGCCACGCTATCTTCTTGCCCGATGTCCAGTACAAGGCCATTTATAAATCCCGATATATTTCTAACAATGACTCGAGCTACAATTAATCTAATCTCATTTCTTTGTTTAAATCCAATCAACTCTCGTAAGCGTTCATTTTCAAAGCGCATTTCATACATGGCGCTATTTTCAAGAGCTAATCTTGTATTTTCTAAAAGTAATTCCTCATTCTTATGTTTTAAATCTCTGTAAATGCGAATTGAATTCCATTCTTCTTGTATAAAACTGAGCAATCCCACCATCCAAATTTTGAAAGATTCGACCTGTCTATTTTGATTGGACGAAATCAGAATTAGTGAAATAAGAATCAATACAGCATGGAGTATATAATCTCTATAACCAGATATATTACGATTAAATGCCATAATTTTATTTACTTATGTTAAATATTCATTTACAATAATTAAAAGCTGGAGCACTCAAAATCCAGCTAGTATGAATTTCCATTAAATCGTTATTATAGAGCCAGCGCATAAATTAATATTTATTGGTTTCACAATCAATATATTGATGAATTCCATTTTTCACAGTCTATGTATGGTATATTAACTGATTTTTAAGTTAAATTATGCGTCAGCTTTATAAACTACCTTTAAATGAGCTACATAATGTATTCTCTTCTGGTCTTCGTTAATACTTTATGATAATTTTCCAAATCGTCGAGGATTTTACCCGTGCCCCGCACTACACAAGTTATGGGATCTTCGGCTAATATGATGGGCAAATTCGTTTCCTTCCTTAATCGCTCGTCCAGCCCATTCAAAAGTGAACCTCCACCGGTCAAAATAATTCCGCGATCGAGAATATCAGCCGATAGTTCAGGGGGTGTTTGTTCCAAACACATTTTCACAGCTTCTACAATCGCACCAACTGGTTCAGCTAAAGCCTCTTGGACCTCATCAGAAGTGATTTCTACCGTTTTAGGAATACCGGCGACCAGATCGCGCCCTTTTACAATTATGAATGCTTTATCATTGGAAGGCGCAGCCGAACCAATAGTACATTTAATCGTTTCAGCCGTATTATCACCAATCAAAAGGTTATATTTTCTTTTGAAATATTGCGCTATCGATTCAGTCATTTCATCGCCAGCAATTCGAATAGAGATATCGTTAACAATTCCAGAAAGCGCAATGACAGCAATTTCCGTTGTACCGCCACCAATATCGATAACCATACTTCCGACAGGTTCACTGATCGGCAATCCCACCCCGATCGCTGCGGCCATTGGTTCATCAATCAAATAAACTTCCCGGGCACCAACATGTTCGGCTGAATCTCGAACAGCTCGTTTCTCAACATCTGTTATCCCAGACGGGACAGCAATCGCAATCCGAGGGCGAATTAATCGGTTTACTTTTACCCTTCGAATGAAATATCGGATCATTCTTTCTGCTAATTCAAAATCGGCAATAACGCCATCTTTTAATGGACGTACTGTTACGATTTCACCTGGTGTGCGACCAACCATTTCTTTTGCTACACTTCCATAGGCAACAATTTCTTGATTTGATTTTTTAACCGCAATCACTGAAGGTTCATTTACCATTATTCCCCGACCTCTCAAGTATACAAGCGTATTTGCGGTACCCAGGTCAATAGCAATATCAGTTGCAAAAAATGATGACAAAAATGAAAAAGGCATATTAACTCCCCTGAAGATAACCCTCGTAACTGTCTAAATCATGTAAGTAAATTAAAAAATTAATCCCAACCTCTATAACTGAAATTTGTATTTCCTTATCGCCAATTTAGTGTCTAAAATGACGTACTCCGGTAAATACCATAGCTAAATTGTGTTCGTTAGCAGCTTGAATCACTTCCTCATCACGAACAGAACCGCCTGGTTGAATAATCGCAGTTGCCCCAGCTTCTGCTGCAGCATCAACACCATCCCGAAATGGGAAGAACGCGTCTGAAGCCACGACTGTACTGGACAGCGAGAGTCCGGCTCTTTTTGCTTTATCAATTGCAAACATGGATGAATCTACCCTGGACATTTGGCCTGCACCAATTCCAATAGTCCGATCTTTCAAACAAAAGACTACGGCATTCGATTTGACCCACTTTACTACTTTCCAGGCAAATTTTAACGCTTCCCATTCCTCAGTCGTTGGCTGGCGTTGTGAGATAACTTTTAATTCTACATCACTTACACTTTTATTATCTAAACTTTGAATTAACAACCCCCCGGCCACTCGCTTATAATCATACCATGTTGAAATTTTGGAGTCAATATTCAATTTTAAAAGCCTTAAATTTTTCTTCTTTGAAAGCAATTGCAAGGCTTCTTGTTCATAATCGGGAGCAACAATAACTTCAATGAATATTTTATTTAATTCTTTAGCTGTTCTTAAATCAACGATTCGGTTAAATCCGAAAATACCGCCAAAAGCGGAAACGGGATCTGTAGCAAAAGCTTTCTCGAATGCTGAGTATAGATTATTTCCAATAGCAACTCCACAAGGATTATTATGTTTCACGATCACTGAACAGGGCTCTTCAAAATTTTTTAATATTTTTACCACGGCGTCCAGATCCATCAAATTATTAAAAGAAAGTTCTTTTCCATGAAGTTTTTTTAAATTTGTGATCCCTCTATCATTATTACCCATTTCTCTGTAAAAGGACGCTGTTTGATGCGGATTTTCACCATAACGCAGATTTTGTATTTTTTCAAAACTTAACGCAACATAATCAGGATATTCCGTAGTTGTATCCAAGCTTTGTAAATATCTAGAAATCAAACCATCATATCTATAAATCAGTCGAAAAGCTTCAATGGCCAGTTTTTTTCGAGTTTCTAAACTAAGCGTTCCATTATTTTGGACTAATTCTTCTATGATAGAAAGATATTGGTCGGGCAAAGTTACTACTGTAACCGAGGAATAATTTTTTGCAGCGGCCCGAATTATTGTCGGCCCCCCGATATCAATGTTCTCAAGTGCCTCATCCAAACTTACATCAGGCTTGGTGGAGACTTGTTCAAATGGGTAAAGATTAATTACGACCATGTCAATAGGTTTAATACCATTTTTTTCTAGCTGATGGAGATGATCAGGATTATCACGTTTCGCCAATATAGCTCCATGAATTGCAGGATGAAGTGTTTTGACACGTCCATCAAGCATTTCAGGTGCACCAGTAATTTCTGAAACCTGAAGGCATGGAATTCCATTTTCAGTCAATAACTTAGCTGTACCGCCTGTCGAGAGTATTTCAACATTAAATTGTTTTAGAGATTTTGCAAATTCAATGATTCCTTTTTTATCGAAAACACTAATAAGAACTCGTTTAATTTTTTGCATTTATCCTCTCTTGTTTCTTAATTTAATTATTAGAGCTCTGGTTTAATTTTAACCCGCCGGCCCTCAATTTCGACTCGATCCTTTGCGAATAACTGTAAGGCCTCTGTATATATCTGATGCTCAACTTTAAGAACACGTTCGGCTAGTGTTTCTGGTGTATCGTCATCTAAAACGGGTACACACCGTTGGAGAACCGGAGGACCTGTATCATATTCCTCATCCACTAAGTGAACTGTCACCCCTGAAACTTTACAACCATAATCGAGTACTGCCTGATGCACATGAATCCCATACATTCCTTTTCCACCAAAAGAAGGTAGCAACGCTGGATGAATATTTAATATTCGATTTTTAAACCTTCGCACTACAGTAGGGCTTAACATTTTTAAATAACCAGCAAGGATAATAAAATTCACCTTATATTCATCTAAAATCGATAATAATTGTTGATTAAAAAGTTCCTGATCTGGAAATTGTTTGCTCGAAAGATGAATTGCAGGGATACCATTACTTCGGGCAATCTCTAATGCTCCGGCAGAAACTTTGTTGCTTATCACAACTTGAATTGAGGCCCCTAATTTCGCTTTTTTTATATTATTTAAAATTGCCTCGAAATTAGATCCTCTTCCTGAGGCTAATACACCTAACCGAAGATGAGCCATTTTTAATCCTACACATTAAATTTATCTCTTACTGCACTTTCAATGATAATCAATCCCCCCTGGTCTGTATCTAAAATGGCCTGAACCCCTATGGGCATGGTGTGCTTTACTGGACCGTGACCATAAGCAAAATTGGCGATAATCGGGATATCTAACGGACCAAAATAATCTTCAAATATCTGATCCAGTGTCAGACTTGGTTTTTCGGGATCTTTTGACACACAATCGATGAACTGTCCTAAAACAATTCCTACTACTTGATTCAAAATACCCACCAACTTCAATTGAGCCAGATAGCGATCAATTCGATAAGGTTCTTCATCAATATCTTCAAGAAATAAAATCGCGCCTTTAAAATTAGGACAGTATGACGTTCCTAACAAAACGTTAATTAAAGAAAGACATCCCCCTAATAGCTTTCCCTCAGCATGGCCCGGTTTAAACACCTTAATTGCCATATCAGGTGGATTGGGCAATAGTCCTATTGGAGAGATCGATGTTAATGTTTTCCAGAAAAATTTTTCTGTAAAAGGATCAATACCTCTCCCCATTTCCACAGCTACCATAGAACCCGAAAAAGTTACCACCTCTGTTTTTTTCCAGATCGCCATATTAAGTGATGTAATATCACTATAGCCAATAAAAATCTTGGGATGATTCCTGATTGCTTCAAAATCAATCTGGTCTATAATTCGAGGAGTTCCATATCCACCGCGGGAACAGATAATAGCATCAATTTGGGGGTCACGAAGCATTTGGTTTAAATCGTTTACCCTATCAATGTCTTCCCCAGCGAGATATCCACGTTTGTTCAGGACATGAGCACTTTCTACGACATTGAATCCTAAGTTCCTTAAATAGCTCATTCCTTGATAATAAATCTCTTCATCAGGAGGACAACTGGCTGGTGAAATTACGCCAATTGTAGCACCATTATAAATCCGAATCGGTTTAATCCCAAAAACTACATTCGAATGCACCATATCCTCATAACGATGTACAGATCAGTCTTTAACTATCTTTTTGAACCAATAATCAGTAATTTCTAATGTAATTCCGCCAGGCTTCCCAACCCGTTGTCAAAAGACGGTATTCACCAAATCCGGTTTCATCCATAAAGACGAAATTTTTATTGATATCGTAATAATACCAAATTTCATGTGGTTTATAGTCACGATCAAAAGGATGTCGTTCAATATCATTTGGTGGACCAAATATAATATAAATCATGCCCATGTCGGTTTTCCAGCCATCGCGAAAAACACTAAAATTTTCATTCGTGTAGAGAACCCGGTTGTAAAACTCATCCATCCATTCGTTAGCGTTTGTGCCCGGTGTTGGATCATGATTTCTCCAAAATGCCTTAAACATCTCCAATTTCTCATCAGCAGAAGCGTTATTTAATTCATTAAATTCCTTCCTATCAGCAATATATTTTAATTGTTGGATTGCTAAATCAATATCTGATATTGTAGACGGCATATTGGCCCAACGAATAACAAACATCTTTTCTGTTTCATCAGTTCGTAATCCATTTTTAACCTTTACTTCTAATAAATAGACGCCTTGAGAAAGTTGGGGACTTGAGAGTGGAAAAAATTCCATAGTTCTGAATCCATCTTTCCTACGTTTATAATCGCTTTCGATAATCGGCTTTCCTTTTGAATCTTTAACTTTGTATGAAATCTGGAAATTCTCATCTTTATCTGATTTACTGTAGATTTCGTAGTAAACATATAATTCTTCACTAAGCTCCTTGATATAGTCAGCTACATCAGGACTGAATGATTTTACACCAAGTGAGTCTACTTGAATGTCTCGAACGAAGGCTAAATCACTCACCATTATTTTTTTTTGATTAAAATCTTTTAAATTTAATTCGTCTTTTATGGTTCTTGATTTTTTAGTTTCAACGTCGCTAATAGTAATTGCAATCTTATAATCTCCCGGTTCCAGATCAAACTTTAAATAAGTAGTACTATAAACCTGTCTCGAATTGGTAAGATCATAGTTTTCTGCTATTATTTCTTCCTCTTCAACTTTGCCATCAATCTGATTCTCCTTTTTATCAAAAATTACAGCCGAGACTTCATAACTGGCACGATAACGATCATCTGAAAGAGAGAACTGGAGTTCATCATAGGCAATTTTAAGGAAGACCTGCAATCGACTCAGTTTGGAATCGGGGGAAGTAACGTTGATGAGATCATAATGAAAAATTGGCACATCATATGCACGAGAATAGTGCATCTCTGCTTGGGCCCAAAGAGCGTTCTGACTTACAGCCATCCCTAAAAATATAAATATTGAAAAAACAAACAAACTTTTCGTTTTCATAACAATAAACCTCCCACCTTCGAATTACATCCGAAGATATTTTTTTTTAATAATTATTTACCCTCCCCCAAAGATCATACTCCGTAACGTTCTCAATTGTGACTGGATAAATATTACCTACTTCTACATCTCCTGTCACATGCACAGTATTATCAATCGATGGACTATCCCATTGAGTTCGGCCTAAAAAATGTGAATTTGTTTCATCTTTTTCATCAATGATAACTGGAAGTGATTGATCTAACAATCGCTGATTTTTCTTCCGTGTAATCTCAGATTGAATTTCCATAATTTCATCAAATCGATCCTCTTTTACTGTCTCGTCAACCTGATTCAGCATGTGAGCGGCTACTGTTCCTCCTTCTGGCCAATATTTAAATACACCAAGATGTTCAAATTCGGTTTTGACAACAAAATCCTTTAACAGTTCAAAATCCTGTGAATCCTCACCTGGATACCCTACCATTAGTGTTGTACGAATGGCAATTTGGGGAACGTTATCTCGTATTCTGTCTATTAATTTTCTAATCTCGTCTCCTGAAATGTCTCGTCCCATAGATTGTAGTATTTTTTCTGAAATATGCTGAATAGGGAGATCAATGTATCGACACAATTTCTCGTGGTTTTTATACAATTCGAAAATGCAATTATCAAGATGAGCCGGATGGGCATAAAGAATACGAATCCAGTTTATCGATACAATCTTAACAAGTGAATTAATCAAGTCACATAACAACTTTTTATTACCTTGCTTCCAGCCGTAATATGTTGTATCCTGAGCCACTAAAATAAGTTCCCTTACACCATTATCTGCTAACTCCTGCGCCTCATCAATAAGTTCCTTTATTGGTCGATCTCGATAACTTCCTTTAATTATTGGAATTGTGCAATAACGACATCGATTGTCACATCCATCAGATATTTTCAGGTAAGCATAATGACCGGGGCTCTGTAAAACACGGCGCAACAGACTATCTTTACTATTTAACTGCAACTGTTGCGATAATTTCCGACCAATTTTCATAAAATCGTGTTCAGCAAAAAAACCATCCACTTCAGGAATTTCTTTTTGTAGTTCATTGATATATCGCTGTGGTAAACACCCAGTGACATAAATACATTTAATCTTACCTTTGGTTTTTAACTGAACAGCTTCCAGAATAGCCTCAATGGCTTCTTCTCGTGCAGGTAAAATGAATGCACAGGTATTAATAATCACCACGTTTGCCTGATCAACGCAGTTTACAAATTGAACCTGATTGTCAAAGAGCCTGGCCATTAGAAATTCTGAATCAACTACATTTTTGGGGCAACCAAGGGTTACGATATAAATTTTCATTGAAAGAGCGCCTCAACGAACTCAATGTGATCAAACGGCTGTAAATCATCAATTTTTTCTCCCACTCCAATAAATTTTACCGGGAGACCTAATTCTTTGCTAATGGCAAGAACAATTCCTCCTTTAGCCGTCCCGTCCAGTTTCGTCAACACAATGCCAGTTACACCAACTGCTTCCGTAAATTGTTTCGCCTGATTTAATCCATTCTGACCTGTTGTCGCATCCAATACTAATAAAGTTTCATGCGGGGCGTCAGGCATCAATTTACCTAATACTCGCCGAATCTTTTTTAACTCTTCCATTAAATTTGATTTCGTATGTAACCGACCTGCAGTGTCGATAATTAATACATCCAGATTTCGACTGATTGCAGCCTGCAATGAATCATAAGCAACAGAGGCTGGATCAGCCCCGGGCTGATTTCGAATTATATCCGCATCAGCCCGTTTAGCCCAAATCTCCAATTGATCAGAAGCAGCAGCCCGAAATGTGTCCGCTGCGGAGATCAGAACTTTTTTATTATGGTTTTTAAATCGCGCAGCCAGTTTACCAATGGTTGTAGTTTTCCCAGTTCCATTGACTCCCACAACCATTATTACGAAAGGATGCTGTCGAGGTTCAAAATATTGTTCGTCGATCCTTGTTTGGTACTGTTGTTTATGATTCTCAAAAGCCTTCAACATCGCACTTTTTAAAAATCTCATAATGTTATCAGTTTTTCTGATTCCTAACTCAGTGACCTTGTCACGAACTTCCTCAATTAGTTGCAGAGAAACTTCAACACCAATATCACCACTAATCAATATTTCTTCAATTTCATCAAACAAATCTTCATTTATAACTTTATGAGATCGAATACTGGCATTAACTTTTCCAATAATTCCTTCATGGGTTTTAAACAATTTTTGTTTTAATTTTCCGATCATCCCTTCACCTCTGCCAATCATGATGTGTTAAATAATTTCGGAATCTCTTATTCAGGATTTCTTATATTGGTCGTATCCGCTTCAGTTGCAATCAAATAAGCTTTTGAAGAAAGTTGTTTGGCTAAACTGTTGGCCAGAGTTCGAATATCTTCAACATTATTGACTCTCGCATTGGCTGCAGCCAGAGCCTTTCCAGTTTCCACTTCGATAAGTCGGGAGTCTGCTTCGATCGAAGATTTCAACTGACTAATGCTGCCCATCACGACTCCTTCCAATCCTGACAACTTACCAACTTCAACAGCAGTTTCGGTATCAATAATCCCACTTTGACTGAGAGATTGTTCTTTTAATACTTTTTCCAATTGCACTCGTTCCATTACGGTAAATTTGTCGGCCTGGATTAAAGCGGTAATTAACATTTCTGTCAAAGTTTGTCCTAATTTTGTCTGCCCAGTCCTGGCATTGGCGTCTTCAAACAGAAATACTGCGATATAAGGTTTATACTCATCCTCAGGAGGCTTGATTTTTTCAATTTCATTCTCTGGTAGAGGTTTCATCCTCAAATTTACAGGTCTATCTTCTTTTATATTGCTTTTTATTTTGTCAAGAATACCTTTTGCTCGTTCACGGTATTCAGGATTTTTTAAAGACGCGATAGCTTGCTTCAATTGCGTCCTCGCTAAATCATGGTTCCCCTGTTGAAAATTGATCATACCGATTACGTAAAGAGCCCTTGGCGATCTTTTATTAAATTCAAGGGCTAATTTAGCATGCTTATTTGCTTCTGGTAAATTTTGTTCCTGATAATATAATAGAGCTAAAAGTTCATGTGCCAGAACATTCTTAGGATTCAATCGAATCGCTTGATTCAGTTGCTCCCTGGCCCGATCAACTTTGTTTTCTTTGAATAATTGAAGCGCGGATCTGGTCAACTCATTTGAACGTTTCACACGTACGGGTAGTTGTGACCAACTGGTATCTGGTATCAGCCAAAATATGAAAATGACCGCCATCAAAATAGCTAATATTACTCTAGTCTTCATGGAAACCTCCGCTGATATAAATTGTTATGTCTATACTTTATGTTTTTACTTTTCAATTTACAGAATACAATTCTCCTTGTTTTTAACTTCGTTAATTAACTTTACTAACTCAACCTGAAAATATCTTAATAATGTCCGGTATTAATTTAGGATGCTGAATCAATGCTGTTTTAAAAATATTGACAATAGTCTGTTTTTCTGACGGTTTTTTGGAAATCGCTGCTGCTGTTCTATTTAAATCGTCATCAGTTAGCTTATAAATAGCCTCTTTTAATCTATAAGCTCGACGATGATAGCTCCGATTTACTTTATCCCACTCTTTCGCATAGTCAGATAGCCGCCTCTCACTCATATCGTTTTCTTTAACTGCTTCAGCCGCAACTCTTCCAGCGATTTCACTGGCGAGTATGCTCTGGACAATTCCACCTCCCGTAAGCGGGTTCGCCTGATGGGCGGCATCTCCAATAATCATTAATCCATTAGTTACAACTTTATCCATAAACGGGGCACAAGGAACTCCGCCCGCTACCGTTGTCAAAATAGCTGCATTAGGAAATTTTTTTTCTATAAATTCCTTTAAATATGATAATGGCGCTTTATGAGCGGCATACTCTCCGGAAACACCAAGGCCAATATTAGCCAGATGCTCATTTTTTGGAAAAATCCATAAATATCCCCCGGGAGCTAATGCATTGGAAAAATAAAAATCACAATAATTGCGTTCAAGCTTAATATTAGAGACCACCATCTGTACACACGACTCAATGTCTTTTAATCTGACATTCGTCTTTAATCCAGCCCATCGACCTACACGTGATTCCACGCCATCGGCGCCAATCACAATTTTCGCTCTGATTTGATAATGATTACCTAAATGAAGGACTTGAACCCCTGATCTCGAACCACTTTCATTCAAAAGTCCATAGACATAGGCTTTTGTAACAACCTTGACTCCGCTCTGGGCGGCCATCATTGCCAGATCGTAATCAAATCTTTTCCGATCTAAAATAAATCCAATATCTTCATGATGAACCTTCACGATTATTCCATTCGGAGCCACTAATCGCACAGCTTCGATTCGGTTGGCAATCCATTCTGGTTTTGGCTCCAATACCCGACGCAATCCTTTCTCTCCAACTGCTTCGCCACATCGAACAGGAATCCCGATTTCACGATCTTTTTCCAGTAATAGAACTTTAACCCCATTTTGAGACGCAACCCGAGCGGCTGTCGAACCCGCAGGCCCGGCACCGACAACAACTATGTCATAAGGCTCATTCATTTCTTCTTAAACTCCAAAACCCTTACAGGACAAACCTTCACACAGTTCATGCACTCCGTACATCTCTGATGATCGATTACTAACCGCGCCTCAAACAGTTCGATAACATTTATCGGGCAAACCGATACACAGGTACCACAGAAGTCGCAGAGATCATTTTTTATAGTAACCATTTCAATATTCTTTCATTACACCTGTTCAAAATTCAAATTATTAAAGCCCTGAGATATTAAAATATCTTAATGCGAGAAGATTCCAACTACGCTGCAAACTTCGGATACTCTAAATCAAACCGCCTTCGGTAATACCATTTCGAAAAATAAAAATTCAGCAATATTATCAGAAAATAAAGCGGATATTTTAAACAAACAGCTAATGATGTAAATAAGATTGTAAATTTAATTGCCTTAAATATGTCTTCCATTTCCTGACTGACAGCAGCAATAAGAAATAATGGAAACGCAACCAGTGCTGGTAAAAACAACATATAATCTTTTAATAAATAGGAAAAAATAACTGTTATAAATTCAAATCCTAACGCCCAATAGATGGATGTTTTCTGACCATATTTAACGCCGAAGGTAAATTTTCCCGTTGCTTTATCTCCAGGAATGTCTGGAAGTGTGGTCAACAAGTAGACTGCCACCAAACCTATTGCATACGGAATGGTATAAATAAGAAAAATCCAACTCGACGTACCCGCAGCGATCCATCCACATGATGCCACAGACCAGCCACCAACAAAATTTGCAATGACTCCTAAAATCGGCTTATCTTTCCAGCTAAACGGTTTAAAACTATAAATTACACCAGTAAAAATAAAAATGATAATGAAAATAAGCCCAAGCTTATCATCCAATAAAAAAGCAAAAATAATTGAAAAAATCGTCAGCACGATTCCTTCAAAAGTCGCTACTTTTTTTTCGATGATTCCATTGGCTATGAAAAACAACTTTTGATTCTCTCTGTCAGACTGAATATCAGCAATCTGATTAAAAATAAAAACTGCGCCCATTAAAAGCGAGAGCAATGTCGCTACAATTATCGCACTATTTGAACCTATTGTCTCCGAACCAGACAAAGTATTTTTCAGATCGAAAATGAGATTTGCATGATAACCAGCTAAAAACACTGTCCAAACCGGGAAGAATAACGTTGGTCTAAGCACGAACATGTAATCCAGAAATTTAATGCGATTCATTAGCCTTTACATTATTAAATCATGACTTTTTGGTGGTTCGTACTATTAAATCATAATTGTATTTGCGTCTATGACAATTCCATTTTCTAATTGAAATTTTTCTATTTTCGTATTGGGAACCATCGGATAATCACCGCTAAAACAAGCCGTGCAATACTCTCCTCGTTCGTGGGGGACAGAATTAAGCAATCCTTCCATCGAAAGATAGGTTAATGAATCTACTTCTATAAACTTTCTTATTTCTTCAACGGACATATTGGAGGCAATCAATTCTTCCTTCGTTGGGAAATCCATACCATAAAAGCATGGAAATCTAATTGGCGGAGAGCTAACTCGTACATGGATTTCACTTGCTCCAGCGTTCCGTACCATTCTTGTGAGAAGTTTTAACGTCGTACCTCGAACTATTGAGTCCTCAACAATAATAACCCGCTTATTCTTTAAAACACCCTGCACTGGATTAAATTTTATTCGGACACTAAAGTCTCGCATGGATTGGACAGGATGAATAAAAGTTCTACCAATATAATGATTCCTGATCAATCCGATCTCAAATTTAATGCCAGACTCCTGAGCATAACCTAACGCAGCCGTATTACTGGAGTCGGGTACGGAAATAATCCGATCAGCATCGACTTGGTTTTCTAGTGCCAGAGTTTTACCCAGTCGACGACGAGCTTTATCTACTTTTTCTCCAAAAATCCGACTATCTGGGCGCGAAAAATATATAAACTCAAATATGCACGCGCTTCGTTCGCTTTTCTCATCTAACCAAAACGAAGATAAGCCATTTTTATTGATAACTACAATTTCACCCGGATCAACCTCTCGAATCAGTTCAGCATCCATAATATCCAGTGCGCAGGATTCAGAAGCTAAGATATATGCACCATCTTTTGTACCAATACAAAGCGGTCGAAAACCACGTGGATCTTTTACCGCGATCAATTCATGCTTTGTCAGAATCGCAAGGGAATAAGCCCCTTTAATTTGCTCTAATGAATCTTTAATTTTCTCAACGATTGTCTGTTTCTTCGACCTTGCAATCAGGTGTAAAAAAATTTCCGTATCCGTCGTTGTTTGAAAGATAGCCCCTTCATTTTCCAGTTTTTCATGAAGTTCCTGGGAGTTCACAAAATTACCATTATGCGAAATAGCCATTGGTCCGTCTTTTGAACTAACAACCAATGGTTGGGCATTAATCGGCTGAGTCGAACCGGTTGTTGAATATCGATTATGACCGATAGCGTGGTGACCTTTTAATTTTTCGATATCGTTAATATTTGAGAAGACATCCGCGACTAATCCCAGATCAACGTGTTTGTAAAATTTTCCTTGATCATTGGAGACAATTCCAGAGCTTTCTTGACCTCTGTGTTGTAACGCATAAAGCCCTAAATAGCTAAAATAAGCCGCTTTGGGATGCCCATAAACTCCCACTACTGCACATTCTTCGCGGGGTTTATCATTGTGCAAACTGTGTATCTTCATAGAAACTCAAATATTCATCTGATCTTCTCAAAACTATCACTCATTTTTAAAAATCTGAAACGAGTGCAATTCCTACTATTGTTCCTAAAATATCTGCAATAAAATCTTTCACACTAAACGCATTTTGGGGCATGAAGCCATCCCGAATCTCTTTCAAAAGTCCTAACGAAATAGAAAAACAAATACCTACTTGTTGAGACTTTAGATTAGAGAAATTTTGTTCGTCATGTAAGAAGTAATAACCAATACCACTTAAAAATGCACTTGTTAAAAAGTGATGCATTTTATCCCTACTAAACCATGAATCTGAAAGGGTAATTTTAAATTGATGATTTAGAATTGGAGAATTTGGATTCCGAACAAAGTTCCATTCAAATTTATTTAATTCATCAATTTTGTCCTGTCCAAAACACAAAGACGTACAAATTAGTAAAAATGATATTATTAATCCGGTGTTGATATTCATATAAAATTCTTTACTAAAAAAATATTAAAATGGTGTGAGTCAATTTGAATTCTTCTTATTCTCTTATTTTTTGAAACTTAAATCTATTTCAAAAGGCTTAAGCTTATAAACCCAATTCTGTATCAATCCCCTGCATTGATTTTAAAGCAATTCCCAAAAATTCTTCCAGTTTTAAACCGAAATTCTCACAGGTTTTAATCTGTTCTCGATTTGCCCCGGCGGCAAATCGTTTTTCCTTGAAACGTCTCATGATGAATTCGACATCGAGGGATTTTAATTTTTTATCTGGATGCATAAGCGCAGCCGCAACGATCAACCCTGTTACAGGATCAGACGCGTAAATTGCTTGACCCATTAATTTTGTTCGAGGTGCTTTCTCATTATGACATTTAATTGCCTCAATGATTTCCGAATTGAGGTTATATTCTTTCAACATTTCTTCTGTAACTAGTGTGTGTCGATCAGGATCGTTCATGGTTTCTTCGTAATCAAGGTCATGCAACAACCCAGCCAATCCCCATTTTTCCTGATCTTCTCCAAAATGTTCAGCCAGTCCTCTCATCACGGCTTCAACAGCCAAGACATGTTTGAAAAGATTTTTATTTGAAAACTTAGATTTAGCTAAATGATAAGCTTGTTGTCTATCCATTGTTCAACCTTATATTAAAAATAATTTCCAGTCCATGCGATGTATGCTAGAATGATGAATATTGCGATTGGGCAGATCAAGCGAATTAAAAAGGCCCACATACGCCGATAATAAAATAGACTACCTTCGGCCTGAACTTCTTTAGATACGGCATGAGTGCCCCATTTGTATCCAGCGAAAACTGCTATGAAAAATGCACCGATAGATAGTGAATAATTACCAAATAAAGCATTCATAAAATCTAGAAAACCGAAATTTTCCTTAATAAATGTTGTAAAGAAATAATTGGACCCAAGGGCTAAAGCAGAGGGTATACCAATAAAAAATGTAATAATTCCCATTAATGTAACAGCTTTTTTTCTTGACCAACCATGTTCATCGACAAAATAGGCCACAGGGACTTCTAATAATGAGATGGTTGATGTCAAGGCTGCTACAGATAATAATAAGAAAATACCTGCGCCAAAAATTATTCCTCCGGACATTTTAGCGAAAATCGAAGGCAACACGACAAACACTAATCCAGGACCTCCTGCTGGATCCATTCCCATAGCAAACAATGCAGGGAAAATGACAAGTCCAGCGAGAATTGCGATTAACGTATCAAAAAGGCAAACACTGGAGGCCGATGTAACTATATTATCTTTTTTGGAGATATAACTTCCATAAGTGATCATTGTTCCCATCCCAAGACTCAATGAAAATAAAGCCTGACCTAAAGCCCTGGCAAAAGTAGTCAAAGTAATTTTTGAAAAATCAGGTTGTAAATAAAATACCAACCCTTCCATAGCCCCTTTTAAAGTAACAGATCGTATTGCCAGTGCGATTAGCAAGAAAAATAGAATCGGCATTAAAATTTTTGACCACCGTTCGATTCCAGTTGAGACTCCTCCCATTACCACTATAACAGTTAAAAATATAAACAAAAAGAATAAACCAATTGAAATATAAGGATTTGCCGAAAACGATTTAAAAATTTGATCGGCCTGTTCAAATGACGTTATATTATTCAGGTCGCCCAATATAATCTTAACAAAATAACCAACCATATATCCTGCTATCACTGCATAAAAGGAAAGGATACCAATACCAGTAAAAACTCCTAATCCACCGATGATTTTCCAGAGACTTCTAGGAAATAACTTCTTAAAAGCGCCCACTGGATTTTTTTCAGTATTTCGTCCTATTGAAAGCTCAGCAATCATTACAGGCAAACCAATGAGAATAACAAAAATTATATAAATGAACACAAATGCCGCGCCACCATTTTCACCAGCGACGTAAGGAAAACGCCAAATATTACCAAGACCAATCGCAGAACCTGCTGCTGCCACAATGAAACCGATTTTCGAATTCCAGTTTCCTCTTGAAGAATCTAAATTGGACACAAGTTCCTCCTGTGAATTACTAGTCTAATTTTTATTCTCTGGACAGAACCTCAACGTCTTTTTTTGACTTAAGTATTAATTTCTATAAAACCTCACTCCCATAGCTAAAAACGCATACAAATAGACAACTGAATACCCGCGGACTTCCCAATATCGATAAGTGTAACATTTAGAAATGATAAATCGGGACTTTCGTCAAAATCAGATAAATGTGCATCAACAAAGGCATCGGCCATACTAAACAAGATCGCCCCCACTAGCCACCAATTTGAAAGATTTCGATTGTTGATATAGAACTCTCGTTCCAAATCCGTTTTGCTTGCTTTGTATTTTTGATTCAAATAGATTGAATTTGCTACAAGACCCGTTTCGACACAGAATACCAAAATAGCTTTAAAGATTTTTTTATTATATAACTGTCCCCAACCAGGAATAATCATCGAACGAATCATGGCCCCAGTAGGCGATTTAACTGAGACTTTTATAGTATCATCTTTGTTAAGGAAACTATCAGCTCCAGTATTTAAAATATTTAAAGCAAAATTTTGAGCTATACTTGAATAAGTCCACAACATACCTATTAATAAAAAAATTATAAATAAACCATTTCGATTAAATTTTTCCATTTAAATATTAGCCAAATTTACCCTATCTTCAATAATATCGACACTATTACTCAAATAACTTCGATAATAATATTTATAAAATATTTGAACCATTTTCTTTTCTTCGCTATTCAAAGGGCCATATCTAACAACTTCCAGAAGATGTCTTAAATCGAAAAGGGCTAAATATCTCAAATCTTTTTGATCCAGTTGTTGAATGTAATCGATTTCTAAAATCTCCATTAATCGATCAATTTTAATTTTTTTAAAAGCTTCAATTATATTTTTATCAAAATGTGATCCAATACTTTTCTCCAAAATATCCATCACATTTTCAAACTCCATTCGGTCGCGATAATGTCTTTTTGATGTTAGTGCATCGAACACGTCCGCAACTGCCAGAATACGAGATTCTATGGGAATTTGATCTCCGACCAATCCTATAGGATAACCAGAACCATCCATTTTTTCGTGATGTGAAGATGCAATTTGAGGAACATCCTTAAAATCGCGACTGAAATTTATCTTTTCAAGAATACTTTTAGTATAAGCTGCGTGTTCCTGAATATGACAATATTCCTCAATCGTCAGACTACCATTTTTACACAATACAGCTTCTCGAATTGCTATTTTGCCGTAATCATGTAATAATGCAGCATAACGTAATAGCTCGCGCTTTTTAGTTGACAGATTTAATATGCGTGTTAATTCTTCAGAATATAAGGCGATACGATCCGAATGTCCCGCAGTTAAAGGATCACGGGCATCGATAGTACTGGCTAGTGTCCGCACAAAACTATCAAAGGTCTTTTTTTGCTCCTCATATAACTGGGCATTTTCAATCTGGGTCGCAGCAATTGCTGAAATTGCATCTAACATTTGTTCATCTTGTTTGGTAAATAGACCTTCATATTTATTTAACACCTGAAAAACACCGATGATCTCTCCCAATTTATTTCTCATTGGAAAAGCAAGTATATTTCGGGTAAAATAACCAGTTTTTTTATCAATCTCTTGATTAAAGCGAGGATCTGCATAAGCATCCGGAATATTTAACACATCTCCTGTGGTTGCCACATAACCTGCTATTCCTAAATTACTGGGAAAACGGATATCTCGTTCACCATGCGCTACTTTTGACCAGAGTTCGTTCTTTTCCCTATCCAATAAAAATACAGTACATCGATCGGCTTTTAACGCTTTTCTGACCTCATCCATGATAATCAGCAAAAGATTATCAAGCTTCAATTCGGTTGAAATATTTCGCGTGATGTTGAATAAAATGGTTAGCCGTTGATGTTCCTCTTGATATATTTTTAATTTCTTAAGAATCTTATTCTTGTCAAACACCTCTCTCTTTTGGATAACACTCATTTTTTCGCTCCTACCGTTCCCCCCGTTCATATTACATCGATTTTTCCTGTTTAAGCCCTCCAGTAAATTATCAAGTATTCAATATATCAATTCTATTTGAGTAAAATCTAATCGTCATCAATTTCTTCAAAATCAGCATCCTCAATATCAGCATTGGATAAATCTAGTGGTTTCTTTTTTCTTGGCGATCCTTTAATTTCTGATTTATGACTTGGGGACTTTAATAAAGTTTGAAAAAATTTTACTGCTAAATAAATTAATAGTAACAAAATAATCAGCCTAATTAATGTCATAACATTGCCAACTATTAAGGATTATAAATAAAAGTACCTTTAATATTACTTAATATTAAGGTTACAATTTCGTCAAAATCGTTTTTATTATCAACAAAATCCATAGTTGTTGTGTTTATGATTAATAATGGAGTCTCATTATAGTGATTAAAAAAATTATTGTAAGCTTTATTAAGCGCTTGTATGTAATCAAAAGAAATATTCCGTTCAAACTTACGATCACGCTTCTTTATATTTTGCATTAATCTTTCTGGAGTGGATTTTAAATATACTACTAAATCTGGTTTGGGAATATCCCTTTCCAATAAAGTCACAACCTTCTCATATAAAAATAATTCTCGATCTTCTAAATTTAAATAGGCAAATATCTTATCTTTCCAAAATGTATAATCGGCTGCGATTAATTGATGAAAAAGTTCCCGCTGCGGTATTTCTTGCTGTTGGCGGTAACGACTTAATAGAAAAAACATTTGTGTCTGGAAAGCAAAACGTTTTGAATCTTCATAAAAATCAGCTAGAAAAGGATTTTCTTCAACTTCTTCATATATCGCCCTCCCTTTAAATCGTTCGACGATCATATTTGTAAGTGTTGTTTTGCCAACACCAATTACGCCATCAATCGCAATATATTCAAGATTGAGTTTTTCTGTCATTCTGAATCAATAAGTAATTTCTTTCCGTCCATAAGCCAATGAATTAAAGTGTTATCCTGACAATCTTTCAATAATTGATCAATATTTTTATTTAATTTAGGATGAACGAAACGTGTTGCTATCTCTTTTAGAGGAAGTAGTACAAATTGACGTAAATGAAGTTCCCGATGAGGTATACACAGCATCGGATGCATTAAAATAATATTATGATAACTTAAGATGTCAATATCGATCTTTCGCGGTCCCCAACGATAAATGTTTTTTCTTCCAATCTGTTTTTCTATCTGCTGAATTAATTCTAATAATTTAAATGGTTCCAACCTTGTCTCAATCTCTACTACAATGTTCAGGAACAATGGTTGATCGGAAACACCATATGGCTCCGATTCATAAACAGATGATATTTTGGTTAATCGAATTTCACTTCCGAGAGACAGTACTTTTAAACAGCACGCCAAATTCTTCAACCTATCGCCCAGATTTGTTCCTAAGCCCAAAAAAATGCCTATCATATAAATATATAATTACATTATTTTTATTTTATGAGTTAAACCTGCTGTTTTCAATCAAAAGAATAGTGAGCTTAACTTCAAACCGATGACCACCATTTTTTTAAATTTACTCAGTCAATATAGGCGGGAAAGACCATGTTGTAATTATTGAGATTTTCCATTTTTATGCAATTCTCAATTTAGAATTACCTCTAATATATTAAAAGAATTCAATTTTGTCAAGCTAAAAAAAAAGCCCCGATATTAAAGGGGTGAGAATAAATAATATAGAATTTTGTTTTATTCTAATCTTAAAAATAACAACAAAAGGATGTTACTGAAAATGATAATCTATTTTTCTCACCCTCGAAACTAACGGGGCTAAATCCAATTATCTGATTAATACATTCCACCCATTCCACCACCTGGAGGCATAGGAGGCACTTTCTCTTCTTCGGGTTTTTCTGCAACGGTGGCTTCGGTCATAAGTAATAACGCTGCAATACTGGCAGCATTTTCTAAAGCAATTCGAGAAACCTTAGTAGGATCAATAACGCCTGCTTTCATCAAGTCTTCGAATTTTTCAGCTTCGGCATCAAAACCAAAAGCACCTTCACCTTCTTTTACTTTCTGCACAACAATAGAACCTTCCCACCCTGCATTTTCTGCAATCAGGCGAATGGGTTCTTCCAAGGCACGTTTCACAATATCCACACCAATTTTCATATCACCGTCCAGCTTTAGATTTTCCAAAGCTTTCATAGCACGGAGGTAAACAACACCACCGCCGGGAACGATACCTTCTTCAACAGCAGCACGAGTGGCATGGAGAGCATCTTCGACACGTGCTTTTTTCTCTTTCATTTCGACCTCAGTTGCTGCGCCGACTTTTAAAACAGCAACGCCTCCAGCCAACTTGGCCAGTCGTTCCTGTAATTTTTCTCTATCATAATCAGACGTGGTGACTTCAATCTGCTTTTTGATTTGAGAAATTCGGCCTTTAATATCTTCAGAGGTGCCAGCACCTTCGACGATAGTAGTATTATCTTTATCAATGGTAATTCGTTTAGCTGATCCCAGATCAGAAAGTGTAACGTTTTCCAACTTAAAACCGGTTTCTTCAGAAATCACACGACCGCCGCTAAGAATAGCAACGTCTTCTAACATCGCTTTTCTTCGATCACCGAATCCAGGAGCCTTTACTGCGGCAACTTTTAATGTTCCACGAATCTTATTGACTACTAATGTTGCCAGAGCCTCACCTTCAACATCCTCAGCAATGACCAATAATGGTTTGCCCATTTGCGCTGTCTTCTCTAAAATCGGAAGCAGATCTTTCATAACAGATATCTTTTTATCGTGGATAAGAATATAAGGATCTTCAAGCACAGCTTCCATGGTATCAACATTGGTCACGAAATAGGGAGATAAATACCCACGATCGAATTGCATTCCCTCGACGACTTCCAAATTCGTTTCCATTGTTTTAGCTTCTTCTACTGTAATCACGCCGTCTTTTCCAACCTTTTCCATTGCATCAGCAATCAACTCACCAATGGCTCGATCATTATTGGCAGAAATGGTTCCTACTTGAGCAATCTCAGTTTTACCGGGAAGGTCTTTGCTCATTTTTTTGATTTCTTCAACAACTTTTAATACTGCTTGATCGATTCCACGCTTTAAATGAGTGGGATTAGAACCAGCAGTTACGTTTTTAATCCCTTCTCTGAAAATAGCCTGCGCTAAAACAGTAGCAGTGGTCGTACCATCACCAGCTACATCACTGGTTTTGGAAGCCACTTCTTTTACCATCTGTGCCCCCATATTTTCAAATGGGTCTTCAAGTTCGATTTCTTTTGCGACGGTAACACCGTCTTTTGTAACAGTTGGGGCACCAAATTTCTTATCTAAGACAACATTGCGGCCTTTGGGGCCAAGGGTAACCTTCACAGTGTCTGCTAAAGTATCTAATCCTTTTTTCAACTTCGCCCGTGCATCGACGTCAAAGTTTATAATCTTTGCCATATTTCAAAATCCTCCATAATTTTCATGATTCCATTAAATTACCAATTTACTATAAAACTGCGAGAATATCACTCTCCCGCATAATTAACAAATCTTCACCATCGATTGTCACTTCTGTTCCAGAGTACTTTCCATAAAGTACAATATCCCCTACCTTTACTTCCATTGCGAGTTTTTCACCACTATCAGAAACCCTACCAGGACCAACAGCGGTAATCTTTCCCTGCTGAGGTTTCTCTTTTGCGGTATCAGGAATGATAATGCCTCCCTGTTTCTTTTCCTCTGGTTCAATAGGCTTAACTACAACACGATCAGCTAGAGGTCGAATCTTCATTGACACTTCTCCTTTCACATTGATTAGATTGTATTATTGATTAATTGACATTTTATTAATATTTATTAATTTTTTAGTTAATAAAAATATTTAGCACTCTCTTAAATTGAGTGCTAAAATTGCTGTATAAATATAAAAATTAAATTCAATTTTGCAATTTTGTTATATAATATATTTTCTCATATATATTAAATAAGAATAGAATATTTTTATATATAATTATTAAACGCTAAAAAATGTCATTTTAGGGGTTTTTTTATTATATATTGATTTGTTAAATTATTTGTAATCATTTCAGTTAACCACGGATAATATTTTTTATTTGAACTAACGCCAATAAAAAAATCAATTATAATTTTTTCATAATTTCAATTTAAATCGGCAAGAAAAGGAACCCAAAAACTATTATTTATTACGTTTCATAACAAGCAAAAATTATCACGTGTAATGGTTTGATCACGATCTGGACCGACTGAAATGATGGATACCGGAATTCGAACAAGAGATTCTATCGTTTCGATATAACTTTTTGCATTGGCTGGGAGATCTTCAAAATGTTTAATATCTTTTGTAGATAAATTCCAGCCGGGAAGCGTAATATATTCAGGTTGACATTGTTTAAGTATTCTTTGTTCGGCTGGAAAATTTGTGATTCGTTTCTGGCCAAAACGATAATGAGTACAAATTTTAATTTCAGAGAGTGTATCCAATACATCAAGTTTTGTAAGGGCAAAACAATTTAGACCATTGATATGAACAGCGTAATTTGCTATTACGGCATCAAACCAGCCACACCTTCTTGGACGTCCTGTAGTAGCACCATATTCCTCTCCCAACTCCCTCATTTGATCAGCCATATCCTTTAGAAATTCGGTCGGAAAAGGACCATGGCCAACGCGTGTTGTATAAGCTTTAATAATCCCTATCACACGATCAATTCGAGTTGGACCAATCCCCAAACCAGTACACGCTCCTCCGCTAACCGGATTGGAAGAAGTCACATAAGGATAAGTTCCAAAATCGATGTCTAATAATGTTCCTTGCGCTCCTTCAACCAATATTTTCTTTCCATCCCTGATTGCCTGATCCATATATATCGAAATATCAGTAATGTACTCATCTATTTTCTTGTCAAAGGAGAGATACTCCTTTGTTATTGATTCGGCATCAAGTCGATCTCTCTTATAAATTTTTTCCAGAATTTGGTTTTTTTGATTTATATTGAGTTCTATCTTTTGAGTCAATGTTTCTTTGTCTAATAGATCAACGACTCTAATTCCGGTTCGATTGACTTTATCTACATAAGCTGGACCTATTCCTCGCCCTGTCGTTCCAATTTTATCTTCTGTTGGAAAATCTTCCTGAGCCTGATCAAGAAGCTTATGATAGGGCATAATGAGGTGAGCACGATGACTGATCAGTAAACGACCCGAGACTTTGACTCCTTTTGATTCTAAAAATTTAATTTCATCCAATAGTACTACTGGGTCAACGACAACACCATTACCTATAATACACATTGTTTGCGGATGCAGAATTCCGCTAGGGATAAGGTGAAGTATATATTTCTCTCTTTGTAAGACAATAGAATGTCCAGCGTTTGCTCCCCCCTGATAACGTGCAACAACATCTGCATCTTTGCTCAATAAATCAACAATTTTTCCTTTCCCTTCGTCTCCCCACTGACTTCCTATAATGACATTTACAGACATACTGACCTCGTTTAAATTCATTAAAAAACTCCGAAACGAGGAAACCGTTCGGAGTTTGATAAAAAAAATCGAAAAGTAATTATTCAGCTAAGTATTATGACAAAGACTTTTGAGACGATATTTGGCAAAATCATTAATGTCAAAATAATTATTTGAAACTAGCTATTGCATCTCCAACTGAATCGAAAGTCTCAAAAATCGTTATTAATTTTGTGATAATTAAAAGGCTTTTGATTCTATCAGTAACATTGACGAGTTTAAGATCGCCATTATTATTCCTCATGGTAGTGAGACCCCCAATCAAAATACCAAGACCAGAACTGTTCATCCAGCTTACTTTTCCCAGGTCTGCCACGACTTTTGTCTTTTTCTGATCGACCAATTCATGTAATTTTTCACTTAATAAATTAGCATCCGGACCACCCATAACTTTCCCTGATAGTTCTAAAACAACAACTCCATCTATTTCTTTTTCTTTTAAATTCATAGTTGTTCCCTCCAGTTCTCTTGTTAAAATTTTATTAAATTCTGACTAATCTACTGAATTAAAAGCATTTCATCCTTTCATCGTTTTAGCGAATTGATCCAGACCGTCCCTTCTTTGCCTCAGATTTTAAATACCATTCAACCACGACAGGGCTGGCGATGAATATTGATGAATACGTTCCCACTATAATACCAACAACCAATGCAAACGAAAAATTATGAATAACTTCTCCACCAAAGAAAAATAAAATGAGTACAACTACAAAAGTCGTTAAAGAGGTTAAAAATGTACGACTTAGCGTCTGATTAATACTAATATTGAATATTTTAGGATATTCCTCACGACGAAGTACTTTCAAATTTTCCCGGATACGATCGAACACTACGATTGTATCATTGAGTGAATATCCAATAATGGTTAGAAATGCTGCTACAATTGCCAAAGATATTTCAAGATTTAGCATTGAAAAGAAACCTAATGTAATTAAAACATCATGGAATAGGGCAATGACGGCCCCAACAGCAAATTTAAACTCAAATCTCCAGCTAATATAAATCAATATCAGAGCCAGAGATATCAATATCGCCTTAATAGCATCACGTCTCAATTCACTTCCTATTCGAGGACCAACCGTTTCTTTCGACCGAAGCTCGAATTTATTATCTTGTAATTGTTTCGTTAATTCATTAAGCACTTTTTCTGAGACATCTTCCATTGTATCTTGCTGTTGCAATCTTATTAATAATTCATTACTAGTAGCAAACTCTTTTATTTCACTGTTTCCAAGACCAATAGCAGAAAGAATGGTTCGAATTTCACTAACATTTACCGGATTTTCAAATCTTAACTGAAGTGAGGTTCCACCTGTAAAGTCAACACCATAATTTGGGCCTTTGATAATCAGTGATCCGATTCCAATTGCGATTAAAATTGCAGAAATTGTAAGTGCAATCCTTCTTTTTCCAATAAAATTAATATTAGTATCTTTTATAATTCGCATCGTGATTTCCTTTTTACTTATCCTGTATATTACATCGATTCCTTCTAGGTGATGAAATATAATCGAAATTTATTTTTTTGCTCTAAATACTTAACTTTTTAATCTCCCATCGTGCTGTTACAAAATCAAAAATAAACCGAGACACAACAATCGCAGTAAACATACTTGCAATAATACCGATCGACAATGTAACCGCGAATCCCTGAATAGGACCTGTACCAAATTGATAAAGAACCAGTGCAGTTAAAAAGGTGGTTACATTCGCGTCCAAAATAGTCGTAAAGGCTCGTCCATATCCAGCATCAATTGCTGCACGAATCGTTTTTCCCGTACGCAATTCTTCTCTAATTCGTTCAAATATAAGAACATTAGCATCAACCGCCATACCTATCGTTAAAATAATTCCAGCCACTCCCGGGAGAGTCAGCGTTGCATGAAAAGCAGCAAGGACTGCCATTACAAACAAAATGTTAAGCACTAATGCGAGATCGGCAACAAAGCCAGATAATTTATAGTAAATGGTCATAAAAATAATTACAATTAACAATCCAACCATAGCTGAATATTGACCTTTTTGAATAGAATCTTGCCCTAATGAAGGTCCTACTGTACGTTCTTCTATAACCTCCAGTCTTGCTGGTAAAGCACCGGCTTTCAGAACAACGACGAGATCTTTTGCTTCATCGATATCTCGCATACCTGTGATACTGGCTCTTCCATTAGGAATTCTTTCTCGTATTTCTGGTGCCGATGCGACTTTATTATCCAGCACAATTGCTAAAAATTTTCCGACATTAGCTCCTGTAATCCTTGCAAAATCTTTAGCTCCTTTTGAATTCAAATCTAAGATAACTTCAGATTCACCGGCACCTCTCATCGAGCTACCTCCTGCTTCACCGGTGATATTTACATTTGCATCCTCGATATACTCTCCAGTTATCTCAGGCGTCTTTTTGAGAAAATAGAGGCGATACCAGTCTTTATCTCCGATACGATCAGACTTATTCTTCCAGAGAAATTCAGACTCTTCAGGAATAATCTCTTTCACTTCCGGGTAATTAAGAATAACATCAACCGCTTTCATATTTTGCTCCGGAGCGGCGATCATATTCTCTAAATTCCCAAACAATGCGAGAAACGGATGTTCTTCAAACATATCTTTATCAACGGAAAGCGATGTGTCTCCTTCACCTCTTTCTTCAGTTCCAGAAATGTCCCCAAACAATTCATCTAAATCAACTTCTTTCTCATCTCGGACCTTTTCCTTTATCTGAGCAGAGTCTGTGTTGGCAGTATCTGGTGCCATTACTACTGCTAATGCGGCTGAATCCAGAGCTCCATAACGCCGTTTCTTCACAATTTCATCGATCTTAAGTAGAATTGAACTAGTATACTCTGGATCTCTTAATAATTTAAATTCTAATTGCGCAGTTTTTCCAATGACAGATTTAGCTCGATTTATGTCTAAAATTCCGGCAAGTTCGACAACAATTCTTCGATTTCCCTGTTTTGTAATCGAAGGCTCAGAAACACCAAATTGGTCGATTCGGTTTCTCAATACCTGCAATGCTCGATCTATTGCATTTTCAGATTCTTTTCGCAGATCAGATATGATTTTCCTATCCGATTCACCTTTTTTCCCAAAATAACGATTTAAAAGAATATTCTTTTCATTAAACTTGGGTAGAAGGACATCAAAAAAATCAAGATCATTATGTTTTGCTTCGGAGTCGATTTCCTCTAATAATTTCTTCATCTGAGCGTCGAAATTTTTAGCAACATTACTTAAAAAATGGGGAAAGTCGACCTCATACACCAGATAGGTACCTCCTTGAAGATCCAATCCCCTTTTTATTGCCTGTTTTTCACTTTTAACGATTTTTTCGTCCAAGCTAACAATCTGTTTGGCTAACTCACGAGCTTCATTTATATTGGATGAATCTTTTATTGCTTTCAATAACACCAACTCGAGGTTCTCTGCTAATAAGGCATTCTTGATTCCATCTACATTAACATCAGCAATCTCTTGAGCTTTCGTGAAATTCTTCCCCTGTCGTTCATTTAATCTGGAGAGATTAAATGTTGGATAAAGTTGCCATAAGGCAAGCAAGAATAACGCACCAATCAAAATAAACCGATAAAGCAAACTCCTCTTTTGTCGTTCCATCAAAAAATAACCTCCAAAAATTTAAAGCATAAAAATTACTTCGACTAAAATAAAAACAATTTACAATATAATTTTTTTTCAACTAAAAGTCAACAAAAATTTCGTTTTCATCTGGGGAAGTTAGATAAACAAATCAGATTCAAGCTAGCAAAAATAGTGGTTGACTTTTTTAAAAATTTTATTTAATTTTTTAAACGACCGAAGATTAAAAGAATATTATTATTTTTTCAGATTAGCACATTCAACTTCTGGGAAAGACCTCCAATAATCATTAACACAACTCTAACCAAATTGTCTCTTTGTATTGACATAATTAATATTTTCGACTAAGTATTGCAAAACTATAATAGCCAATGATTAATCTGTGATTATGAAAATCAATTTTTTATTTTTCGCTAAAATTTTTTCATTTGCCTTATGGCTGTTTTTACTTTTATCACACCCTAGCAAAAGTCAAATTATACTCTCAGAGGTTATGTTTGATCCATTGGGGAGCGAATATTATAATGAATTCATTGAAATCTATAATATTAATGCAACAGATACAATTGATTTAGCTGACTGGCAAATCAGCGATAGCATGGATACGGATTTCATTATAGCTTATGGTCGCGGTACTAGGCTAAATCCACAAAGCTTTGCTCTCATCCTTGACCCCGGCTATTTCGAAAATTCTCAGCAATATGAGAATCTGATTCCCCAGGATGTTTTAATTTTAACTATTGACGACGGATCCTTTGGTGCACAAGGATTGTCCAATAGGAATTCGGAACCTATCATTCTGATTTCCAGTACCGGAGATACTGTTGCAAAATATCGCTACTCCCTCGATAATCAACCAGGATATTCCGATGAAAAAAGAAACTTGCTGGGGGACGATTCTCCAGAAAATTGGGCTAACAGTAACGTGTTAAATGGAACTCCTGGATTCCTTAACAGTGTGAGACAATTTGACAATGACATTTCAATAGAGTTATTGGGATTTCCTCCTGAAGCATCTCCGGGACAATCTATATTTTTAATTGCTTCTGTTACAAACATTGGGATAAATAGTGCATGGAATATAGAGATATCATTTTTTGAAGATTTGAATTTAGATTCTCTTTTCTCAACTGACGAGCAAGTTGGTCCAACAATGTTTATTCAAGATTCTTTACGCCCGGGAGAAAATCAACAAGTGCGAATGGCTGTTGATTCATTAAGCAGTGGGCCGCATTCATTTTATGCCAGAGCTATATTTCCCCAAGATCAGAACATCATAAATAATGTCGCTTCGATAGATGTAAAAATTGGTTTCCCACCAAATACTATTGTTATCAATGAAATTATGTACCGTCCATCAACAGGAGAGGCCGAGTGGATTGAACTATATAACCCAGAGAATGAACCAGTTAACATAAAGCAGTGGCAATTTTCAGATGCCCACACCGAAATCAGAATTAATCTTTCAGATTCTGTAATATATGTTCCCAATCAGGATTTTCTAATTATTGCTGAAGATAGCGCCATATTTCATGGTTTTCCGAATATTCCCTCTAAAATTCTAATTCCTTCGCAAGGATTTCCTGCACTGAATAATAGTGGAGACTTAATCTGTATTTATGATTTAATTGGGACCATTATTGACCGTGTAAACTATGCGCCCACATGGGGTAGTGAAACAGGTATTTCCTTAGAAAGAAAATTATGGAACCGTGATTCAAATGATCCATTAAATTGGTCACTTTCTAAAAACAGTGAAGGCGGAACACCTGGTTTTCGAAATAGTGTTTCACCAAAAAATCATGATCTGAGTTTAAATGTCTCCATTACTTTAAGTGTGCCTGATTCAATTGATATTATTGCAACAATTTATAATATTGGTTTATTACCTGCTGCTCAATTTCGATGTGATTTTTATCTCGATCAAAATATGGACTCTCTAAGTCAGGAAAAAGAATTGGTTAGTTCATTTACTTATAAACAAGAACCCCTTCTATCCAATGATTCAACAATCATATTTCATAAGATTGCTATTACCAATCAGGGTCTGAACCAGGTAGTTTCAAAATTAATCTATGATTTGGATGAAAATCAATCCGATAATGTTTCAATAAATCAACTTTTTGTTCCCTTTAAACATGGCCAATTGGTACTTAATGAAATTATGTTTCGCCCATTATCTGGCTATCCTGAATGGATTGAAATATTCTATCCAGGAAAAAAACCAATAAATTTATTCGGTTGGAAATTCAGCGATTCAAATACTCAACAGAAACATATTATTACAACTCAAAATTTTCTAATTCATCCAGGCTGTTATATTGTTTTAGCAGAATCTGAAGATATCATTACACAAATTAGAGATTCCTCTTCGATCAATTTATTTATCCCCTCATCCTGGCCAACCCTAAACAATACATACGATCAGGTGATTCTTTATGATTTAATCGATAACACGATTGATAGCGTGACATACTATTCTAATTGGAGTCCCAATTCTGGCCTATCACTAGAACGAATTGATTTTTTAAAACCAAGCACTGACAGCACAAATTGGGCACCTTCTATTGACTCAACAGGCTCGACACCGGGAAGATTTAATAGTGTCTCACTCCTCGATTTCGATCTCGCAGTCACAGGAATGAGTTATAGTCCGGAAAATCCATTTCCGGGTAATGAAATTATAATCACAATCTGGATAACTAATGTTGGCCGTCTTTCTATATCAGAATTTCAAATAATCTGTTATTTGGATCTTAATCAAGATAGTCTTTTTCAAGAAAATGAAAAGATTGGAAACGTCAACACATTTAATCAATTCTTTGAACAAGAAAAAACAATAAATATATCAATCCATTACATCCCCTCTCATTCAGGTCGTTATTGGCTTAATGCACAAGTATCTACCAAGACGGATTTTAAATCATCAAATAACTCTTATTCTGATATTTTAAGTGTTGGATTTGAACAATATGCTTTAGTCATCAATGAAATTATGTACTCTCCTTCACCTGAACAACCAGAATGGATCGAGTTGTACAATCCAAAAAGCAATGCTGTTGACATCCAAAATTGGACATTTTCTGATTCTGATAGCAGTGACAGAAAAATAATAATGTCAGATCATTTTTATGTTGAACCACATTCATTTCTAGTCCTCACAGAAGATTCGACATTGCTTGACTATTTTGATCTACAATATAGCACTTTATTAACCTTTAGTTCATGGCCAAACTTAAATAATGATCAGGATGAAATATTCATTTTCGACGCTAATGGAAATATCATTGATGAACTTCATTATAATAATAGATGGGGAGGAAATCAGGGGAACTCAATGGAACGCATTAATCCTGATCTTGCCTCAAATGACAGTAGCAACTGGGATTCCTGTGTCGAGATTCGAGGAGGGACACCGGGACGAAAAAATAGTATTTATGTTGAGATGTTACCGGCTGAAGCTGAGTTAAGCATCTCTCCCAATCCTTTTTCACCAGACGGAGATGGAAGGGACGATGTTACCATCATTAACTATCAACTTCCTTTTAATCTTTCACAAATTCACATAAAGATATTTGATGTCCGCGGTCGTTTGGTGCGTTTTCTTGTTAATAATAGACCGTCAGGGATAAACGGTTCTATTATTTGGGACGGGCGCGATGATAAAGGACATATCTGTCGGATGGGAATTTATATCGTTTATCTTGAAGCGATTCATTACGATCGAGGAGTAGTTAAATCTTTGAAAAAAAGTGTGGTTTTAGCAAAACAATTATAAAAAACAAATTACTTAAAACTTTGGTCAATACAAATTTCACTTCTATTAAGATAAATATTTTGTAACAAGTTTGTCATATAAGGCTCCCACCGGATGAAATTATCTGTACTGATTTACGGTAAAAAAGGGCCTGGAGAAAATATTATTTAAAAAGCATTGCAATATGAAAATTGAAAAATAAGCAGTTATACCTTCTTAGTTTTCTTCTAATCTTTCTTTAATAATCCTCTCAAATCGTGGTCGGTAAATAAGATTGTAGACATCCTCCTTATCCGGGAATAGTTGAAGTACACTTTTCTTTGTGGCATTCACTAATTGAATTGCTTCTGGAATAGACAGGTTTCCCTGTCGTAAAATGGCCGATGTTAAATCAATAATCATTTTCAGATAACGCATTTTACGTTGCTCTTCCCGTAGTTCTACCGGATCAATCATTTTCTTCCTCTAAAGATAATCTTGATAATAATTGATGAACCTGTTTAATATGACTCCCAGGCCAATATATTTTGTTACACCTGTCGCAATAATAGAATTCTTTGACGTGATGATAAACAAATTCAGGAACTCGTCTTTCAACCTCTTGCTTTGGAACAGGTTGAACAAGATTATTGCAAAGCGTACATCGAGTAAAAATATACTCCTCAACATTAAGATTGAAATGTTTAACTACTTGTTTAACCTGCTCTCTCACAGAAAGTTCAGAAATAAAAAAACTATAATCTGGATTCATTCTTTGGGCTAATTTTAAATCTCGGGTCAACAAAACTCTCTTTTCCTGGTGTGCCTTGAAAAATAATTCATCATCTGTAAAATTAGAATCATATATTGCATCATAACCGAGAATCCGAAGCCATTTGGCCAATCTACCCAGCATGACATCGACAATAAATTTCACATCATCACCTTAAATAAAGATACTTAGATTTCCATTGTTTTTCTCTTTATTCAGTTACAACCACCCTTGAAGACGGTACCAATGATAGGTTTCTTGTAAACCTTGTTCCAATGGGATTTCTGGAACAAAGCCTAATTTTTGTTTGGCTTTAGAGCAATCAACCAACCAATAACTTTGTTTCATCTCGACGGCTTTATCTCGATTAATGATCGTAGTATTTTTAAAAACATTGGCCACTTGTTCACTGAGATTGGCAACAACATCAAGGACAAACTCGGGGAAACGAATTGTCATAACTCGTTTATCCATCACGCGAGCGATCGCATCTTCTACTTCAATCCAGCTATATCCTTTCTGATTTGCCATAAAAAAAATCTCATTCTCTGCATCGGGATGCTCTGCAGCCAGTATAATTCCTCGTACCAGATCATTGACATTGATTAGATTGACAATTTTCTCCTGGTTACCGATTAAGGGCTTAATTCCAAATTTTATATATTTAAAAACCCCCAAAAAATCATCGTCACGAGGACCATAAACAACCGGTGGTCTAATAATTGTTATAGGAAAAAAACTTTGAAAATCCAGAACCGCCTGTTCTGCAAGTTGCTTACTCCTTCCATAAGCTGAGATCGGTTTCGGAGGGTCGGCTTCCGTCAATGGAATACCATTCAAGCTTGGTCCAGCAGCAGCCTGACTGGATATGTAAACAAATCTTTTTAAAACTGAATTGTGTTGCCGACAGGCTTCCAAAAGATTTTTTGTTCCTTCGTAGTTTACACGAAAAAATTCGCTTTCCTTATGCGCTCTTAAAATTCCACCCAAATGGTAAATATAGCCAACATCTGAGATGAATAGAAAAAATGAGCTAGAATCAGTGAAATCGCCATATACAAACTCAACCGGGAGATCTTTATTCCATCTCAAATCGCTGGTTTTTCGAACTAAACATATTACACGATATTTTTGTTTCAATAATCGTTCGACAAGGTGGCTCCCAATAAAACCATTACTACCAGTAATCAGGACTTTCATCTTTGAACTCTTTATTTTCAAATGTAATTTTTTGATTTAGACTTTTTTATAAACTGGATGTTTGAATTAAAACACAATGACCAGAAGGTCTTAATTTCAAAGGAATTTGTTGACTCAATTTCTTTTGTGACAATATAAAATACAAATATTTTTTATTATAAGCAAGATTTGAATACAATTTTTACCATTTAAATTTTTAATCTTGACTATATTCAAAATGATTTATATATTTCATGTTAATATAACTTAAAACTAATGATAATTCATAAGGAGATGTAAATTGGACCTATTCGAAAAGTGTTACAAGTACACTCGAGCTGAAGAAGCAATGGCTCAAGGCTATTATCCTTATTTCAAGGCAATTCAATCTGGGGCCGGTTCTACGGTGATCATTGATGGCAAAAAATTCATCATGATCGGTTCTAATAATTATCTTGGGTTAACACAGGATCCACGCATTAAACAAGCTGCAATTGAAGCACTCGAACGTTTTGGCTCTAGTTGTACTGGTTCTCGTTTTCTAAATGGAACGCTTAGTTTACATGAGGAGTTGGAGGAAAAACTGGCTAATTTTGTCCACAAAGAAGCGGCTTTGGTTTTTTCTACTGGTTTTCAAACAAACCAGGGAACAATTTCGACGATCGTTGGAAAAGACGACCTGATTTTCAGCGATCGAGCCAACCATGCTAGCATTATTGAGGGTTGTCGTCTATCATTTGGTAAAATTGTGAAATACAAACATAACGATATGGATGAATTGGAAAAACAGTTGAAAAACCGTAACAACGATTCTGGAGGTAAATTAATCGTTTCCGATGGTGTCTTTAGTATGGAAGGAGATATCGTTAACTTACCCCGATTACTTGAGTTAGCTAAAAAATACGACGCCCGTGTTATGATCGATGATGCACACTCTTGCGGAGTTCTTGGAAAAAACGGCAGAGGCACAGGTGAGCATTTCGATTTAGAAAACGATATTGATCTTATTATGGGGACATTTAGCAAATCTTTTGCCTCACTTGGAGGATTCATTGCTGGTGAGAAAAAAGTAATTAACTATATCAAACACAATGCGAGAGCGTTAATTTTCTCAGCGAGTATGCCCCCATCTGCTGTCGCCACTGTGAGCAAAGCCTTAGATATTCTTAAATCCGAACCAGAACGTTTGAGACAACTCTGGAAAAATGCTCATAAAATGAAGAAAGCCTTTGATGAAATGGGATTCGATACAGGTAATTCTCAGACTCCAATCATTCCAATTATCATCGGCGACGATATGAAAACCTTCGCTTTCTGGAAATTGCTTTATGAATATGGAATATTCACGAATCCTGTTATTAGCCCAGCCGTAGAGCCAGGTCGTTCAATGCTTCGAACGAGCTATATGGCGACTCACACTGATGAAGAACTGGATCATGTTTTAGAAACATTTCATAAACTGGGTAAACAATTAGGATTTATCCAATAAATAATAAATGAAAAAACGAGTTATTGGATCTAAAATTTCAAGAAAGGAATCCTGAATCAGTCATATATAATTTTCAACTAATTGAAAACCCAACTGATAAAAAAGCTTTAAATAAATTTGGGATTATCTATCCGTTGGAATCAAAGATTTAAAATCATTTACAAAATTCATTGTCCTGTTGTGCTAAAAAGATAACACCTGTTTCAACAGATCCCACCTCAACTAAAAGGGTGAGAAAAAGTTAATTGGAATTCTTAAAATTGTTCCACTATTATTTTTATTAACCTTAAAGAAACGTAGAAATACATTTTATTTATTCTCAAATTCTAAAGGTATAAATCTAAATCAGGTGTTTATTTTTTTTAACTTTATTTTAAAGATTAATCAGTGATAAAAAGTCTAACACTGGGAGGACGATCATGTCCACAGAAATAATTAATGTCACTCCTGTCAAATCGAAAAAAGATCTAATGGACTTTATTAAGCTCCCCTGGAAAATTTATAAAAATGACTCCTGTTGGGTCCCACCACTAATTAGCCAGCAGAAAATATTATTTAATAAAAAAAAGCATCCTTTTTTCAAACATTCTGAAGCTGACTTTTTCGTTGCCCGAAAGGGAAAAGAAGCTGTCGGCACCATAGTGGCGATTTTAAACAATCGACATAATCAAGTCCACAACGAAAATGTCGGTTTTTTTGGCTTTTTTGAAACCATAGAAGATTATCAGGTTGCAGAAAAACTCTTAGACAAGGTAATGGATTGGATAAAAAAAAGGAACTTAGACTATATTCGTGGTCCAGAAAATTACTCTCAAAATGAAGTTTGCGGTTTACTTGTCGACGGTTTCGATAGCCCTCCCGTGATCCTAATGGCCCATAATCCACCATACTATCACAATTTTATCGAGAAATATGGTTTCACTAAAGCGATGGATATGTGGGCTTATTGCATGGATAAAAATACTCAGATACCAGATCGTATGGTAAAAGTCGTAGAGCGAATAAAAGTGCGGAGCAATGTTACCTTCCGAACGATTAATAAAACGGACTTAAAAAACGAAGTCGAGCGGGTTAAACAGGTCTACAATAACGCCTGGGAAAAGAACTGGGGATTTGTTCCACTGACCGACCACGAAATCGAGCATATCGCTAATGAACTAAAACAAATCATCGATCCAGATATTGTCTTTTTTGCCGAGGCGGATGGTAAACCAGTAGGATTTTCTCTATCAGTACCCAATATAAATCAAGCGTTACAGAAAATCAACGGTCGGTTATTTCCATTTGGCATTTTTAAATTATTACATCACGCCAAAAAAATTGATCGAATCAGAGTTATTATAATGGGCATTATTAAAGAATACAGAAATAAAGGAATCGATTCAGTTTTTTATTTAGACACTTACAAAAAAGGGATCCAAAAAGGTTATACCTGGGGTGAATTTTCTTGGATTCTGGAAAATAATGATCCCATGAATACGGCTCTGAGAAATATTGGAGCCAAGGTTTATAAAACTTATCGCATCTATGAGAAAAAAGTACAGCAGTAACAGTGAAGCTTTGTTTCAAACAGACAGATCAATTAATGGTAGAAATTATGGCATCAAGCTCGAACATCTATATTTTTGACCTCCAAACAAGAAAAACTTATGAGGATGTTGGTGGTAAAAAAGGGATCGCACAAATGGGGATTTCTTTTGCAGCCCTTCTGAACCATCAAACCAATGAATTAGAATTGTTTACAGAAAAAGACGTAAATCGGTTAATAGATAAAATCCTTTCATCACAACTTATAGTTGGTTTAAATTTAAAAAAGTTCAGTTACAAAGTTCTATCTAGTTTCGGCAATACGGATTTTCAAAAGATCAGAAGTTTAGATATTTTAGATTACCTCAGAAAAAAAATTGTACTGAAACCCTGCATCGATGATTTATTTTTAGGGACTTTGGGCATTAATAAATCGATAGATAATATGAAGATTGCTCGACTTTTTAAGCTGGGAAAGACCGAAGAAGTCAAGCAAATAACAATTCAAAATGTAAAGGCCTTAAATTCAGTGTATTCGTTTGGTAAAGAAAAAGGACATGTGTTTTTAAACGACCGAACTGGGCAACGCTGGAAAATATCTGTTTCGTGGTAATTCTTCTATAATATCTTCCATGAATTTAGTGTAATGTCAAAAACACTTTTGATTTTCTTAATTTAAATGAAGAAAATATTACTATATTTACAGAAACAGAAATTAAAATCTTTTAGAAAAATGAACAATTTACTCGATTCCGAGTTGTAAAAATAAAATGCTGACAAACCAGCATGGAGGTGATGCCATTTTGAATTCCCACATTACGCACTTTTTCATGTTACTCTCCATTCTGATCTTTATGCTTTCGTCATGTAAAGATCCCGACATGGAGAAGAAGATTGATGCACGTTTGCGGTTACAAATAAAGACGTTGGAAGAATCTTCTCAACTAGATAAAAATATATTGATTGTGTTTAAAACAAATGTAGCTTTGACTGATTTACACAAATCTGTGTTTCAAAAAAAGGGGATAAAAATTATTGCAAACATTGGTCATATATACACTGCTAAATTACCAGCCAAAGCTCTCTATGACCTGGCAAAAATGAAGTTTGTTGAATCCATAGAAGGATCAAGAGAATTTAAAGCTCATCCCAGTGATTCTTTAGGAAAGACACGAAAATTTTAAGGAGAGTAACAATGAGTTCGAAATTAAAATTTTTTTTCGCTGTTATAATAATTTTCTTCTTCAGCCAAGCTTTTTCAGGAGAACTTTCACCGCCTGGTTATCAAAAGCTTGATCCAAGATTATGTTTACTCTTAGATCATCCAGAATTAAAACCACTGGTCTATATCCAAATGACAGGAAGAGAATTTATAGAATCTATTACAAAAATAAATGTTTTAATTAAGACAACCCTGAGCAAATCAGCCCTCAACAAATTTAGTATAAAAGTCCAGGGAAGGATTGGAGATATCGTCGCTGCTACCATGCCAATTGACCAGATCCCGGATTTAGTCACTCATCCTGAAGTCTCGTATATTCAGGGTCCACGAGTTGTTTCAATTCATAATGATGTCAGTGTGCCAGAAATAGGTGCCTTGAAAGCCCGTCAACAATACAATCTTACCGGTAAAGGAGTTATCATCGGGATCATCGATACCGGAATTGACTGGCGTCATCTGGACTTCCGCAATCCAAACGGTACGACTCGTATTAAAGCTTTGCTGGACTTGAGTGAACCAGGATTTGATAAAGCAGGAGGTATGTTGTACACAGAGCAAGAAATAAACAATGCGCTTAATGGTATAGGTACTGTAAATGAGAAGGATCTTGTAGGACATGGGACGCATGTTGCGGGGTCGGCTGCGGGAAACGGTCGCGCGACCGGAAATGGAGTTCCTGCCAATACTTATATTGGAGTAGCGCCAGAAACCGATCTTGTCATCGTAAAAGCAAACCGTACTGAAGGCATTAATTTTGAGCGTAATGATTATATTCCCTCGATGGAGTTCATTGATAGTGTCGCCACTGCTTTAAACAAATCTTATATAATTAATATCAGTTCAGGAGGAAACTTCGGACCTCATGATGGTAAAGACCTTAGTGAACAGGCTATCGATGAACTCCTGACAGATCCGAAAAATAAATGCAAAGCAATCGTTGTTTCAGCAGGAAATGATGGAAATAATAATGTTCACGCAAGTGGTACTTTTGGCGTTGGAAAAACCAATATTGATACAGAATTTACGGTAGCTTCATATACACCAAGTCCCGATAATGTTAATGACTATGTGATCTTTGAAGGTTGGTATGATGGTATATTCAATTACTCAATTAAAGTGACTTCGCCGACGGGAGAGATTTTAGGACCTATCAACAGTGGGCATGAATCAGGTAGAGACACCAAAGATGGTGCAATTGTAATTGATAATGCCAAAGGAGGCCCAAAAACAAATTTAAATGGTGATAAGCAATTTCTGATTCAAATTTTTGATAACACAAGCTCCCAACCACCTAAAGCGGGGATCTGGAAAATAAATGTTTACGGTGCGACTGGTCGTTTTGATATGTGGCTTGCTGGTTCCACCATGGATGCTTCAATTTCCTCGAATATAGATAATTCTATGATCGTTGGGACTCCTGGCACGGCTTTTAATGCCATCACAGTTGGTGCCTATATCACCAAAAAAAGATGGGTCGATCTTGATGGAAACTCTTTACAAAATCCAAATCTTATCGTTTATAGTGCCTCAAGTTTCTCCAGTTCTGGTCCTGCCCGTGACGGCCGAACAAAACCAGAAATTTCAGCACCTGGAGAACTCATCGCAGCGAGTTACTCGGCAGATGCACCCCCTAATGGACAACACTCTATTTTTAAATCAAGCTATTCCCAATGGCCTAACGCTTACATCGTCAGGGATGGAAAACATGCCATCACTCAAGGAACCAGTTTTGCGGCACCACATGTCGCGGGGACAGTCGCTTTGATGTTGCAACAATATCCCAATAAAACACCAGGAGAAATACGACAGGCAATTATTTCAACGGCACGAACAGATAATTTCACCGGTACAGTACCCAACGACAAATGGGGTTATGGTAAACTGGATGTACTGGCTGGTTTACAGCTTCTATCGGTAAACGATCCGGTATCTGAATCAAAAGTCTCTAAATCATTAGAATTACATCAAAACTACCCCAATCCATTCAATCCGACAACCGTTATTCCATATTCAATTCCTGACATAGCAGAGGTTCAACTTAGCGTGTACAACCTATTGGGACAAAAAATACGAACGCTTATAGATAATGTTCAAGATCCTGGAAGCTATAAAGTTACCTGGAATGGAAAAGATGATAGTGGAAAAATGGTTTCCAGTGGGATTTATTTTTATCGGTTGGCTGCGGGGATTTTCTCTCAAACGAGAAAGCTAATTTTATTACCATAGCTTTCGCAGAGCGTAGACGTGACGTGGAGCATCTACCCCCTACGCGCTACGCTCTACGTTGCCTTCTTGCTTCACTAAAAATCAGCGCTGCTGCCACCGAAGCATTGAGCGAATTAATATTTCCAAATATCGGGATTCGAACTAAAAAATCACACTGCTCTTTAACGAGACGACGCATTCCTCTACCCTCACTCCCGATGACAACTGCTAAGGGTCGGTTCAAATCTGCTTCATAAAAGCTCATCTCTGCTGTTTGATCTGCACCGGCGATCCAGACGTTATTATTTTTAAATCCTCTCATTATCTGTGCCAAATTGGTTACGCGAACAATTGGAATGTGTGAAACTGCACCCGCAGAAGTTTTGGCTACGGTATCGGTTATTCCAACTGAACGGTCTTTGGGAATGATGATGCCATGAAATCCAAACGCTTCAGCGGAACGAATAATGGCGCCGAAATTATGTGGGTCTTGAATTTCATTGAGGATGGCAATCAAAACAGGCTCGTTTTGGAGGTNNGGGCGGCAACCACTCCTTGCGTCCGATCATGCCCGGCAATTTCAATCAACTTCTTGCGATCTACTTCACGGACTGGTATTCCACTTTGACGCGCTAACTGAACAATTTTTCTATCAACTTGACTCTTCGATCCAATAGAAAGATAAATTTTATTAATCGGCTGTTTCGCCTCTAAAGCTTCGATGACTGGATTTTTTCCGTAGATTATATTTGCCATTGAAGTTATCCGTCCCATTCCAATATTTATATCTCTAACTAAAAAAGAAAGTTCGGTTCGGTTTACAAAAAATATTCAACATAATGTGATCGCTAATTTACCCATATTATCCACTTCGATAAATACATACCTTAAAAACATTGAAAAAGTATATGCAAAATTTAATAAAATACAAGCTTTACAATAACTTCACAACGACGATTGTTATATCGTCATGTTGTTTAGTCTTGCCTGTAAATTTCTCCACTTCGCTTAATAAATTTTCTATAGCTTCCGATGCTGTTATAGAAGATGGTACATTTTGAATTGTCCTCTCAATTCCTTCAAAATCAAATAGTTCATTTCTTTCATCCATTGCCTCTGGCAATCCATCTGTATAACAGACTAACATATCTCCTTTTTGAAGTATTATGGTTTTTTCTGTGTATTTTACATCTTCTTGAACACCCAAAGGAAAATGATTTCTTTCACTTTTTATATACATAATTTTACCATTTCTTTTAAGTATTGGTTGGGGATGACCTGCGTTAGAGACCGTGAATGTCTTACTATTTATATCAAGCACTCCATATAACATCGAAGTAAACACATGTGGCTCTGTCTTTAAATATTGTGCCCTATTAATTTTTTGAAGGAAAAGACGTGGTGACTCACCGCAGCCAACTTCTCTATCGACCATTCCACTTGTCATTACTGCGTTCATTGCGCCTTTCATAGCCTTTTCGCTAACGTCAACAATGGCAATACCTAACTTTGTTTTTTCTTCATCAACCCATATATAGTCAAAAAAATCACCTCCCACCGCTTCTGCCGGTTTGCAGACACCTGAAATATCAAAACCTTCTATGATGGGATCACTTTTTGGCATTAACCCCATTTGTGTATCGTGAGCTGCCTTCAGTTCGCCTAAAATTGGAGCCATTTTTGCTTTTACATTTTGTCGGTATAAAATATAACCTATTACTAATACAGAGATCACTGAGAGAAAAATAAACCACCAGGTTTCCCAAAATGGTGGCGTAATAACTATTTTAACTGAAACGCCCTCTTCATTCCAAACTCCATCACTGTTTGAGCCCTTTACTCGAAAGATGTATTTGCCCGGATTCAAATTTGTGTAAGTTGCACGCCGTCGCATTCCTGCATCAATCCAATCTTTATCGAATCCTTCCATAATATATGCATACTGATTTTTTTGAGGATTTGTGTAATCGAGTGAAGCAAACTCAAATGCTAAGTATTTATCTTTGTAAGACAATTCAATTTCTTCTGTATCAGAAATATCAAACTTGATTATTTCATCAAATTTTTTAATGGTAGTAATAACAACAGGAGGTATGTACGAATTATCTTTTATACTATCCGGATAAAATGCATTAAAACCATTGTTGCCACCAAAAAACATTTCGCCACTACTACTTATAAAATAGGCACCTGTATTGAACTCATTACTTTGAAGCCCATCATTAACATCATAGTTTCTAAAAGTCTCAGTTTGTGTGTTGAATTTTGATATCCCTTTATTGGTACTTAGCCAAAGATTTCCATGATCGTCTCCTAATATACCATAAACCCAATTATTAGGCAGTCCATCATTCTCTGTAAAAATCGTAAATTCCTCTTTTTCTCTTTTAAATTCTTTGTCTTTGCTCAATACGAGCTTATTGAGACCTCCCTGCGTTCCGATCCAGAGTGTGTATCCATTTTCAGCTGGATCTTCATAAATTGATAGGATATAATTATTACTTAAACTCTTCGAATTAGCGGGATCATGATTGTAATGCTCAAATATATCTTTTTCTCTATCGAATCTGTCTAATCCGTCACAAGTACCAATCCAGAGCGTTCCATAGCGATTTTCATAAAGTGTCATGACAGTATTGTTACATAAACTATTAACATTCTTTGGATCGTTGCTGTAATTTGTAAATGTTTCTTTTTTTCGATCAAATTTATTAAATCCACCACCCCACATTCCAATCCAAAGTGCTCCGATTTTATCTTCAAATATGACCCTGACACTATTTTCGCTCAATCTATCAAGTTTCGAAGGATCTTTTTTATAATGTACAAATATTTCTCTTTCTCTATCAAATTTATCAAGTCCCATAACAGTACCAATCCAAAGTACGCCTAATTTATCCTCATGAATTGACAAAATCCTATCAGAGCCAATGCTATGCGGATTAGATGGATCATTCCTGTAATGTTTAAAATTTTCGTTCTCTCTATCAAATTTATTAAGTCCGCCAGCCCAAGTACCTATCCATAAAATACCCGACTTATCTTGATAGATACAACGGACGCTATTATTACTTAAGCTGTTCAAATTAGCCGGGTCCATTTTGTAGTGCACAAACTTTTTCCCGTAACGGTTAAATTTATTGAGTCCTCCTGCATGAGTTCCAATCCAAAGCAAGCCAGACCTATCTTCATATATTGACCTAACGCGATAATCGCTCAAAGTATTAGGGTCAATTGGATTGTTTTTATAATGTATGAACGTATCTTTTTCTTTTTCAAATTTGTTTAGTCCTCCACCTGCTGTTCCAATCCAAAGATTGCCAGACTTATCTTCGAAAATCGACCAGATCATATCATCACTTAAACTGTTCGGATTCATCGGATCGTGTTTGTAATGGACAAATTTAATCTTGGCAGGATCAAGCCAATCGGCTTCGCTCAGAGCCTGTCCTGATTTTGTCGAAGGAACAAGCTTATTCAAGCCATTATCTGTTCCAATCCAAAGTGTACCGGACTTGTCTTCATAAAGCGCGTTGATTTCATTATGACTCAGGCTGTTCGGGACACTAGGGTCATGTTTGTAATGTTTGAAAATCTTATTTTCTTTATCAAACCTATTAAGTCCAGCAGGGGTTCCTATCCAGAGCACGCCTGTTTTATCTTCACAAATAGGAAAAATATGATTATGGCTTAAGCTGTTCGGATTCGCCGGGTCATATTGGTAATGCTCAAATTTCTCCGTTTCTTTATCAAATTTATTCAGTCCACCATTATCGGTTCCAATCCACAGAATACCTGATCTGTCTTCATAAATCGACTGAACGCGATTATCGCTTAAGCTGTTCGGATTGGAAAGATCATATATGTAATGAGTAAATGTCTCAGATTCTCTATTAAATTTATTTAGCCCACCAGCGGTTCCAATCCAAAGTGTACCATCTTTATCTTCACAAATTGTAATAACTCTACTATCTGAAATTGAAGTAGAGTCAAGTGGATCATGATTATAAACAGTAAAGTTGTATCCGTCAAATTTATTCAGACCATCCGCAGTTCCAAACCACATAAATCCTTTACTGTCTTGAATAATTGCCCATACTGTTGTTTGAGACAAGCCCTGTTCAAGTGAAATTCGGTCAAATTTGATGTTTTGTCCCACGTTTTTTTGCATTGATGATGATACGTCTTTCTTTTGGGCTTTAAGTTTTGACGGAAGGTTAAGATTAATGAGAAGTGCTATGCATATAGTAACGATGTCTGAAGAACTTAGTTTAAAAAGACAATTACGCCTTATAGTCTTAAATTTTTCTATCATTTCAATTTCTCCTGCTTTTCTTTCCTCAAACCCTAGCAATTTGGACTAAATGGGAATGATGATTCATCTCTCTTGGTTTAGCACAGCAACAATAACATAACATTAAATGCATTTAATAGTTAATCCAATAAAGGTCATCATTATTATAGTGCCAATTTTAGTTTTATTTTTCTCATAAGAATAACAAATCTAAAAATACCAATCCGTTTCAGAAAACCTAAAGAGAAGCTCAAAGATTATTCACAATACGTATAATTCCAGGCACATTAACAGATACAAACCGTCGGATGAATACGTGGGCTAATTGTGGTACCAAGCGGAAATTATTTACAATAATTATCTGATATACATCATTGAGATAGTTCCAATATACGTTCTCAGTTTTAACAAACTTGTCATCGATTCTTTAGAATCGATACTAGACCTTTATTCTCTTTTATTAATGACTCT
>JABAOH010002237.1_pt1 | contig 52725 bp, 78 predicted proteins | sample 7062181 | NCBI WGS metagenome assembly JABAOH01 (sample SAMN14538630, study PRJNA623070) | marine sediment metagenome | biome: marine biome [ENVO:00000428]; feature: marine pelagic biome [ENVO:01000023]; material: deep marine sediment [ENVO:00002113]; isolation source: pool of 5 deep marine... | reverse complement strand
GAAGGAGCTGCGGTTCGCCATCCGCGAGGGCGGGCGCACCGTCGGCGCGGGCGTCGTCGCCGCCATCGAAGAGTAGCGCCGTACTGGGCCGCTAAGAGGCGATGCCGAAGAAGAGAATAAAGATACGCCTCAGGGCTTTTGACCACCGGTTGCTCGACCGCTCGGTGGAGGAGATATGCGCGACGATACGGCGGACCGGCGCGCACGTGTGCGGCCCCATTCCGCTGCCCACGGAGATAAACCGCTTCACCGTACTCCGTTCGCCGCACGCGGACAAGAAGTCGCGCGAACAGTTCGAGATGCGCACGCACAACCGCCTTATCGAGATCGAGGAACACAGCGGCGACACCATAGACGCGTTGACGCGGCTGCAATTGCCCGCGGGCGTAGAGGTCGAGATAAAGCTGTAGGCGGAACAAGGTTAGATATGCCGCTCGGAATGTTGGGAAAGAAATTGGGTATGACGACGGCCTTCGACGACGAGGGCCGCGCGGTCGCGGTCACGGTCCTCGAGCTGCCGCCCAACCGCCTTACCCAGGTCAAGTCGCCCGAAAAAGACGGCTACGCCGCGGTCCAGCTCGGCCTCGGCGAGAAAAGGCGGCCTAATAAACCGGAGGCCGGCCACGCGGCCGGGGCCGGTGTCGCCGCGCCGGAGGCGCTCCGCGAATTCCGGACCGCCGATGCGGCGTCCTTCAAACCGGGCGACGTCGTCGACGTATCGATCTTCGAGGGAGTGCGGGCGGTGGACGTACGCGCGCTGTCGAAAGGGCGCGGCTTCGCGGGCGTCGTCAAAAGGCACGGCTTCCGGCGGGGGCCCAAGAGCCACGGGTCCAAGGCCTACCGGCGCCCCAAGTCCATAGGCGCGTCGGCCACGCCGTCGGAAGTTTACAAGGGCAAGAGGATGCCGGGCCATATGGGCCACCGGTGGCTGACGTGCGCTAACCTTAAGGTGTTCCGGCTCGACGCCGAAAAGTCGCTTTTGGTCGTGAGGGGCTCGACGCCCGGGCCCAACGGCGGCCTCGTCGTCGTCTCGCCGGCGCGGAAAGCCCTCCGCGCCGGGGCGAAGTCTTAAACCGTGAAGGCGAAATTATTAGATCAAGTGGGGCGTGAGACCGGCGAAGTCGAGCTCGCGGACGACGTCTTCGGCGTCCGGCCCCGCTCGGACCTCGTTCACGCGTGCGTCGTCTCGCAACTCGCCGCGAGGCGCGCCGGCAGCGCCAAGACCAAGACGCGGGCCGAAGCGCGCGGCGGAGGCCGCAAGCCTTACCGCCAGAAGGGTACCGGCCACTCCCGCCAGGGCTCGATCCGGTCGCCGCAGTGGCGGGGCGGCGGCGTCGCCTTCGGCCCGGCGCCCCGTAAATTCGGGAAGAATATTCCGCGCAAGGTCCGCCGCGCCGCGTTCAAAAGCGCACTCTCCGATAAGGTCCGCGACGGCAGGTTGCGGATTATCGACCGGCTGCAGTTCGACGAGTACCGGACCAAGGGCGTCGTCGAAATCCTGGCGGACATGGAACTGCTGGACGCCAAGGTGCTCTTCGTTATGGACGAGAAGAACGAGAAGTTCGTTCGTTCCGCGGCCAACGTCCCCACGGTCACCGTGCGCCACGCGGGCAACGTCAGCATCTACGAGGTCGTTGACGCCGACGAGCTCGTGTTAACCGAGGCCGCGGCCAAGGCGCTCGAGCGGAAGTTAGTGGAATGAAAGCGCCCCAGAACATTATAGTTCAGCCGATGATAACCGAGAAGATGGAGTACCTGCAAGAGGCGCAGCGCAAGTACGCCTTCAAGGTTCACCCGGCCGCCAATAAGATCGAAATAAGACAGGCGGTCGAGGCTATCTACAACGTTACGGTTACCGACGTCAACGTCATGAACAGAAAGGGCAAGAAGCGGCGCGTCCGTTATACCGAGGGCCGCCGTTCCAATTGGAAGAAGGCCGTGGTTACCCTTAAGGAAGGGGACTCTATCGAGTACTTCGAATAAAGCGGGCCTTTTATGGCGATAAAAAAATATAAACCGACTTCCCCGGGCCGACGCTTTATGAGCGTGCGCCCCTTCGACGGCCTTGGCGAAAAAAAGCCGGAGAAAAGGCTTTTAAAGGCCAAGAAGCAACGTGCCGGCCGGGACGGCAGGGGGCGCATTTCCGTGCGCCATCGGGGCGGCGGCAGCCGGCGCAAGGTCCGCGTCGTCGACGTTAAGCGGGCCAAGGACGGCGTCCCCGGCCGCGTCGCGTCGTTGGAGTACGACCCGAATCGCTCCGCGGACGTCGCGCTCGTGGTCTACGCCGACGGCGACAAGCGCTACGTCGTCGCCAACGACGGGATGAAGGTGGGCGACGTCGTGAACTCGGGCGCGGAGGCCGAGGCGAAGGTCGGGAATGCGATGCCGCTCCGCAACATCCCCGCGGGGACCGTCATCTCGTGTCTGGAGATAAAGGCGGGCAAGGGGGCCCAGATCGCGCGCGCCGCGGGGACCTACTGCACGCTGTTGGCGAAAGAGGGTGGCGTCGGCCACGTCAGGCTGCCCTCGGGCGAGGTCCGCCTCTTTCCGCTCGAGTGTCGGGCCACGGTGGGCGAGATCGGCAACGCGGACCAGGCCAACGTCAAGATCGGCAAGGCGGGCCGGAAGCGTCACATGGGCATCAGGCCCACGGTGCGCGGCGTGGCGATGAACCCCAACGACCATCCCCACGGCGGCGGCGAGGGCAAATCCAAAGGGGGCAACCACCCGCAATCGCCTTGGGGGTGGTTTACGAAAGGCGCCAGGACACGGAAGAAAAAACAATCCGACAAGTACATAGTGAGCCGGCGGAAAAAGTAGCCGCGTCGGCTTAAGCGACCGGGGAAGAGGTTTGGCGCGCTCGACTAAGAAGGGACCGTACGTAGACCGGAAGTTGATGGCGAAGGTCAAAAGCGTCGAGGCCTCGGGCGAGAAGGTTGTCATAAAGACCTGGGCCCGCCGAAGCACGATACCGCCCGAGTTCGTGGGCCACACCATCGCGGTACACAACGGCCGGAAATTTATACCCGTCTATATTACCGAAGACATGGTGGGCCACAAGCTCGGCGAGTTCGCGCCCACGCGGATATTCCGTTCGCACGGCGGCCCCACCGCGCGGGCCACTCGCCTCAAGTAAAGATGGAATTTCGGGCCCGGCAGAAATGGATTAAACTATCGCCGCAAAAGGCGCGGTTGGTGGCGAACGCGGTCCGGGGTTTAGACGTCCAGGACGCGGTCGACGTCTTAAAGTTTATGCCCCAAAAGGCGGCGCTCCATATAGGTAAGGCCGTCCGGTCGGCGCTTGCCAACGCCCGCGAGTATAGGGGCGACGAAAAACCGGACGTCGATAAGCTCTTTTTGAAGTCGGTCGTCGTGGACGGCGGGCCGACCCTCAAACGCGTCAAGCCGCGCGCCTACGGACGGGCCCATCGGATACGTCGGCGCACGAGCCACGTCGTCGTCGTTTTGGCCGAGAGGTCGGACGAGGAGTTGGCGCGGGCGCGGGCGCGGGGCGAGGGACGCCGGAAGGTCGCGCCCTCTAAGGCCGAGGACGCCGGCCCGGAAGGGCCGGCGGAAGCCGGCGCGGAGGAGCCGAGGGCGAGGCCGGCGAAACCCAAGAGGCCGCGCTTCCTCGGGTTTAAGAAGAAAGAGGACAGGTACGGCGCCAAGGTTAAGGGCGCGGGCGAAGGCAAGGAGAAGGCGCCCGCCGAGCACCGGAAGACGGAACGCGGGACCAAAGGCGGCCGCAAAAAGAGGTAGGGCCGCGGGAATTCACCATGGGACAGAAAACGCACCCGGTTGGCTTTCGGTTGGGTTACATAAAGACCTGGGACTCGCGATGGTTCGCGAAGCGGGATTACGCCGCAAAGCTCCACCAGGACCTGGCGATTCGGAACTATATTAAAAAGAACTTCGCGAACGCCGCGATATCGCGCGTCCACATCGAACGGACCACGGACCGTATAGTCGTTCACATTTGGACCGCGCGGCCCGGGATGATAATAGGCACCAAGGGCGCAAGGATCTCCCAACTGCGGGAGGAGCTCAAGGAGCTCGTGGCGGGCGAGCTCGACGTCGAAATACGTGAGATCGAGAACGCCGAGCTCGACGCCCAGTTGGTGGCGGAGAACATCGCGGCCCAGCTCGAGCGGCGCATGGGTTTCAGGCGCGTGATGAAAAAAACGTTGGCCACCGTCATGAAACTCGGCGTCAAGGGGTGCAAGATCCAGGTGAAGGGGCGCATCGGCGGCGCCGAGATGGCTCGCCTCGAGAGGTACGCCGACGGCCGCGTCCCCCTCCAGACGTTGCGCGCCGACATCGATTACGGCCAGGCCGAGGGCAAGACCGTTTACGGCCTCGTGGGCGTAAAGGTTTGGATATTCCGAGACGAAGTGCTGCCTTCCGAGGTCGCGGAACGGGAGGCCTCGGTTGAACGAGCGCGTCGTCCCGCGAAGAAAAAACGGCGCCGGCCCAAGAGAAGCGGCTCGCGCTAGCGGCGGCGACGCGGTCGCGGCGAGTGAATAGATATGTTAATGCCGAAACGTACCAAGTGGCGCAAGCAGCAACGGGGCCGCCGGCGGGGGAAGGCTACGCGCGGCAATAAGTTGCAGTTCGGCTCTTACGGCCTGCAAGCGCGCGAGACGTGTTGGCTCAGCGCGGCCCAGATAGAGTCGGCGCGCGTCGCTATTACCCGTCACGTTAAGCGCCAGGGGAAGCTGTGGATACGCGTTTTCCCGGACAAGCCGACGACGAAAAAGCCTCTCGAAACCCGCATGGGCAAAGGAAAGGGCGCGCCCGAGTTCTGGGTGGCGGTCGTGCGTCCCGGCCTCGTGTTGTTCGAGCTCGAGGGCGTGCCGCGCGCGACGGCGCGAGAAGCGATGCGGCTGGCCGGCTATAAGTTGCCCATAAAGACGAAGTACCTGGAGCTCGAGGAATAGCCGTGACCCTTAAGAAGGAAAGAGAAGAGTTACGTCAAAAGACGCTCGAGGAGCTTCAGATCTCGCTCCGGGAAGCCAAGAAGGAGATGTTGGGGATAAGGACCAACATCGCCACGCGTAAGGAAGAGGACAACAACCGGAGCAAGATGCTCAAGCGCCGCATCGCCCGTATCCTTACCGTGATCGGGGAGAAACAGGTTGAGGCCGCGGCCGGCACCGTGGCCGCGGGAGACGCGCGGTGAGCGCCGCGGAACTGAGAGTGGCGGAACGGGGCCGGCGCAAGCAGATGCAGGGCCGCGTGGTGAGCGACGCGGGCGACAAGACCATCGTCGTCGAGGTCGAGACGCGGAAGCAGCACCCTTTCTTTAAGAAGATGGTTAAGAGGTCGAAGCGCTTCGCGGCGCACGACGAAAATAACGAGTGCCACGTGGGCGATACCGTGCGCATAATGGAGACGAGGCCGTTGTCCAAACGTAAGCGTTGGCGCTTGCTCGAGATCGTCGAGCGCGCCAAGTAAACGCCTCTTGTGAGTCGTCGTGATAATACCGTATTCGAGATTGACCGTGGCGGACAACTCCGGCGCCAAACAGGCGTCCTGCATTCGCGTCGTGGCCGGCTCCGGCGCTAAGCGCTTCGCGGAGGTGGGCGATACCATCGTCGCCACCGTCAAGGATGCCGCGCCGCGCGGCACGGTCAAAAAAGGCCAGGTCGTCCGGGCCGTGATCGTCCGCACGCGCAAACAGACGCGGCGGCCCGACGGCTCCTACATAAAGTTCGACGACAACGCGTGCGTAGTCATCAACGAGGGGGGCGAGCCCGCGGGCACGCGGATTTTCGGCCCCGTGGCCCGCGAGCTGCGTGAGAAGCGCTTTATGAAAATAATCTCGCTCGCTCCCGAGGTTTTGTGAGAATATGCCCGGCGGCAAAAAGGAAGCCCCCGAGGCCACGCGCATCCGCCTGAAAAAGGGCGATACGGTCAAGGTAATCGCCGGCAAGGACCTGGGCAAGACGGGGAAGGTCCTGCGGGTGATACCCGCGAGGGGCCGGCTCATCGTCGAGGGCGTCAATTTCGTCAAGAGACACGCACGGCGCACGCGCGAGGACAGGGCGGGCGGCATTCACGAGGTCGAGGCTTCGGTCCACGTATCGAACGTAATATTAATATGCCCCAAATGCCACCTGCCGACGCGTATAGGAAACACGGCGTTGGCCGATGGCACGAAGGTGCGCGTATGCCGGAAATGTGGCGAGGTTATCGAGCGCTAAGTCGAATTCCATAAGCCGTGATAAAACCGCGTTTGAAGAGGATGTACGAGGAAGAGGTGGTGCCGGCGCTGATGGCCGAACTCGGCTACCGGAACCGGTACCAGGTGCCGCACCTCGTTAAGATCTCGATAAATTCGGGCCTGGGCCGCTACCACGACGACATAAAGGTCTTCGACGCCGGCGTAGAAGAACTCGCGGCGATAACCGGCCAAAGGCCGGTCGTTAGCCGCGCCAAGCGGTCCGTCGCGAGCTTCAAGGTCCGGACGGGAATGCCCTCCAGCGTGCGCGTTACCTTGCGCCGCGAACGGATGTACGAGTTCCTCGACCGCCTCGTCAGCTTCGCGCTTCCCCGCGTCCGCGACTTCCGGGGGCTCGACCCCGAGAGCTTCGACGGCCACGGCAACTATACGTTGGGCATAACGGAACAAATTATATTCCCGGAGATAGATTACGATAAGGTCGTCAAGATCACCGGCATGAACGTGACGGTCGAGACCTCCGCCCGAAGCGACGAGGAGGCGCGAAAGTTACTCGCGGCCTTGGGAATGCCCTTTGGCCGGCCGCGCGCGCGGCACTAAAGAGCGCCATTTATGGCAAAGAAGGCTTTAACCGTAAAGGCGAAAAGGGAAGCCAAGTTCAAGGCCCGGAAGTACAATCGCTGCCCTTTATGCGGGCGCGCCCGGGCCTACATGAGAAAATTCGACATGTGCCGGATCTGCTTCCGGGCGCTCGCGCTCAGGGGGGAGGTCCCGGGCGTGATTAAAGCGAGTTGGTAGCGCCGGCCGAGGTGGCATATCGGCTCAGGGGCGTTTGCCCGTCGAGCTGAGAGGTTCTGGAAAATATGGTAATGACCGATCCCGTGGCGGACCTGTTGACGCGGATAAGAAACGCGGCCCGCGCCGGCCACGAGAAGGCCGACGCCCCTCACGCCAAGATTAAGGAGGAAATAGCGAGAATCCTCAAGGACGAGGGGTTCATCGCAAATTACCGCGTAATCGACGAAAAGCCGCGGCCGATACTCCGCGTTTATATGAGGTACGGACCCGACAAGTCGAGCGTTCTGCGGCGCATTGAGCGGGTATCCCGCCCCGGGCGCCGCGTTTACGCCGCCAAGGATAATCTCCCCCGCGTCGTCGGCGGGTTGGGTGTCGCCGTGCTCTCCACGTCGCAGGGCATTTTGACCGACCGCGAGTGTAAGAAGCGGGGCATCGGCGGCGAGGTCCTCCTGAGGGCGTGGTAAGCGAAGCCGGATAGTATGTCGCGCGTTGGAAAAAAACCCGTACCGTTGCCGGACAAGGTCGACGTACGCGTCGACGGCGCCACCGTCAGCGTCAAGGGCCCGAACGGCGAACTCGAGCGCACGCTTCACCCGGCCATGAACGTCGTCGTGGCCGACGGCCAGGTTTCGATAACGCCCGCGGACGAGAGCCGCGAGAACCGGGCGCTGTGGGGGCTTTCGCGCACCCTGGTGGCCAATATGGTCGAGGGCGTATCCCGCGGCTTCGCGAAAGAGCTCGAAATAGTCGGGGTGGGATACAAGGCCGAACTTACGGGCAAAGGGGTGAGGCTTTCGCTCGGCTTCTCCCGACCCTTAAGTTACCAACCGCCGGAGGGGATTACCTTGGAGGTCCCTTCGCCCCAGGCGGTGGTGGTTCGGGGAATAGACAAGGAGCTCGTGGGCCAGTGTGCCGCGGAGATAAGGTCGCTAAGGCCGCCCGAGCCGTACAAGGGTAAAGGTATAAGGTATAAAGACGAAAGGGTTCGCCGGAAGGTACGCAAGGGCGCCTTGGGTGCCGTCGGCACCGGCGGCTAAGATTTCGATTTATGGTCCACCCCGGTAAAAAGATACCCGGTCGCGTGCGCCGGCACCGGCGCGTGCGGCGCAAGGTGAAAGGTACGGCGGAAAGGCCGCGGGTTTGCGTCTTCCGCAGCCTCCGGCACATTTACGCCCAGCTCATCGACGATGCCGCGGGTCGGACGCTGGTCGCGGCCTCGAGCCTCGACGGCGAATTGCGCGAAAAAATAAAGGGCGGAAACGTCGAAGGCGCAACCGCGGTCGGGGAAGCGTTGGCGGCGAAAGCCGTCGCGCGCGGTATCGGCGAAGTGGTTTTCGACCGCGGCGGTTATAAATATCACGGCCGGGTGAAGGCGTTCGCCGAGGGCGCGCGTGAGGGCGGCCTGCGGTTCTGAGGCCGACGCGCGGGGACGATATGAACAGAAGACGAAACGCCGATGAAGAACAACTGTTCCAAGACCGCGTCGTAACCATAAACCGCGTGGCCAAGGTGGTCAAGGGCGGCCGGCGGTTCGGCTTCAACGCGTTGGTGGTGGTCGGCGACGGCGCGGGTCGTGTGGGCGTCGCGCTGGGTAAGGCCAACGAGGTCGCGGAGGCGGTGCGAAAGGGCGTCGAGCTGGCGAAGAAGAATCTCTTCTCGTTCCCGATCGTGGAGGGCACGTTGCCGCACGAGGTTTTGGTGAAGAAGGGCGCGGCCAAGGTTTTGCTCAAGCCCGCGGGCCCGGGGACGGGCGTGATCGCGGGCGGCCCCATCCGTGCCGTCTTGGAACTCGCCGGCGTACAAAACGTACTGACGAAGTCGTTGGGGTCGAACAACCCCCATAACGTGCTCGGCGCCACGGTGGAGGGGTTGAAGTTGCTTATCTCGCCGGACGAAGCCGGGGCCCGGCGGAGCGGCCCTTTGGCGGCCGGGGCCAAGGAGGGGGTCAAGGCGGCCGCGGAGGCAACCCCGCCGGCTGAGGAAAAACCGAAGAGGCCTCGCATCGCGCGTCGCCTCCGCGCCGAGAAGGCGCGCGAAGAGAAGGAGGGGGCGGCAGAGGAGGCCGCCGCCGAATCCGGGGCCGGAGGCGAGGCCGCGGAGACGGAGGCGCCGGGCCCCGCCGCGGCTGACGAAAGCGGCGAGGGGGCCGCGGAAGAAGCCGAAGGGGCGGCCGAGGAGAAATGAAGTTAGGGGAATTGAAACCGTCGCCCGGCGCTCGGAAGGCCCGGAAACGCGTGGGGCGCGGGCCCGGTTCGGACCGCGGGAAGACGTGCGGCCGGGGCCACAAAGGGCAGAAGTCCCGCGCGGGCGCGAAGGTAAATCCCGACTTCGAGGGCGGCCAGATGCCGCTACAGCGCCGCCTGCCCAAGAGGGGTTTTACCAACGTTTATAATAAGAAGAAAGCGGTCACGGCGGCCGTCAACGTCGGCGACCTCGCCCGCTTCGGCGAGGGCGCTACCATAGATCTGGATTTTTTGAAGGAGCGTAAAGCTATCAAAACGAAGGGCATCCGCTTTCTGAGGGTCATCGGCGGCGGCGAATTGAACGCGGCTCTAACGGTCCGGGCCCATTATTTCTCGCCCCAGGCGCGGGCTAAGATCGAGGCCGCGGGCGGCAAGGCCGAGGCGGTATAAATTGTTCGACGTAATTAAAAGGTTCTTTGCCAACTTAAGAAATATTTTCAAGATCCCGGAGTTGCGCCGGAAGGTCCTGGTTACGTTGGCCCTTATCCTGGTGTACCGGATCGGCCGTCACATTCCCGTTCCGGGCGTAAACGCCGACGCGCTGACCTCTTTTTTCCAGGCGCAGAAGGGAACCCTTTTCGGCCTCTTCGACCTCTTCTCCGGCGGCAACCTGACGCGCGCGACGATCTTCGCGCTCGGGATCATGCCGTACATCTCGAGCTCGATTATCTTCCAGCTCTTGGTAACGGTCATACCCTACCTCGAGAAACTATCCAAGGAGGGGGAGGCGGGGCGCAAGAAGATTACGCAGTACACTCGCTACGGGACGGTGGTGCTTTCGATTTTCCAGGGCTCGGCCATAAGCCTTTGGCTCGAGGGTCTAAACTGGCAGGGTATCGCGGTCGTGACGTCGCCCGGTTGGGGTTTCCGGTTGATGACGATATTGACCCTGACCGCGGGCACGGCCTTCATTATGTGGCTCGGCGAGAAGATAACCGAGTTCGGCGTGGGCAACGGCATTTCGCTCATAATCTTCGCGGGGATCGTCGCCGCGCTGCCGGGGGGAATTTTGCGAACGGTTAACAACCTGATCTACGGCGAGATGGACATCGTAACGCTCATCGTGGTGCTCGCCATCATAGTCGCGGTGGTAATGGCCGTCGTTTACATGCAGCAGGCTCAGCGGCGCATTCGCGTCCAGTATGCGAAGCGGATCGTGGGGCGAAAGGTTTACGGCGGCCAGTCCACGCACATACCGCTCCGCGTCAATACCGCGGGCGTTATCCCGGTTATCTTCGCGAGCTCGATAATCATGTTCCCCCAGACGATTTTGACTTTTGTCGGGGGCCGGGGTGGGATCGTCGAGCAGGTCGCGCAGATGCTCATACCCGGCCAGCCGCTGTACGTCATATTGGACGTCGTTTTGATCGTTTTCTTTGCTTATTTCTATACCGCCGTCGTCCTGAATCCCCAGGATATGGCGGAGAATATGAAAAAATACGGCGGCTTCATCCCCGGGATCCGACCCGGCAGGAACACCGCCCAGTACATAGACCGTATCCTGACGCGGATTACGCTCGCGGGGGGGCTCTTCCTGGCGGCGATCGACGTTCTGCCGACCGTACTGATAACCTTTATGAAGGTGCCCTTCTATTTCGGCGGTACGGGCCTTTTGATCGTGGTGGGCGTGGCGCTCGATACCATGCGCCAGGTCGAGTCGCATTTGCTCATGCGCCACTACGACGGCTTCGTCAAGAAGGGCCGTTTGCGCGGGAGGGTTTGAGGTTTCGATGCAGCTCGTCTTGATCGGGCCGCCGGGGGCGGGTAAGGGGACGATAGCGGAAAAGGTCGCGGCCAAGTATAAGCTCGCGCACCTCTCGACGGGGGATATATTGCGCGAGGCGATCGCCCGGGGAACGGCGCTCGGGGTCCGGGCGAACGAATACGTCGAGACGGGCCGGCTCGTTCCGCAAGAAGTTCTGGGCGCCGTGGTGGCCGAAGGGTTGCGCGACGCGAAGGATTTCGTTCTCGACGGTTACCCGAGGACGCTGGAGCAGGCCGAGTTTTTATCCGGTTTGCCCCACGTCGAACTCGACGCCGTTGTTTACGTCGCCGTGCCCGAGGAAGTGGCGGTATCGAGGTTGGCCGGTCGGCTGGTATGTACGGCGTGCGGCGGCGTTACGAACGCCGACGACGGCGCCGCCGAAAGTTGCGCGTTTTGCGGTTCCGGCCGGCTCGAGGCGCGGGCCGACGACCGACTGGACACCGTAAAGAGGCGGTACGAAGTCTACGTGGCCGAGACCGAGCCGGTCGTCGAGTACTATCGCGCCGCGGGTATACTCCGTGAGATTGACGGAACCGGAAGTCGGAAAGCGGTGTTCGCGCGGGTGGAGGCGGCGATCGGGCCCCTCGTGGCCTGTGGCGATGATAACCGTTAAGTCCGCGGCCGAGGTAGCTCTGATGGCGCGGGCCGCGGCGATCGTCGTCGAGGCGCTCCGGGAAGCGCGGCGCCTTATCTTACCGGGTAATAATACCGCGGCGGTAGACCGCGCGATTAAAAAAACGATAGAGGATGCGGGCGGAAGGCCAGCCTTTTTGGGTTACATGGGGTTCCCGGCCTCCTCGTGTATATCGTTGAACGCCGAAGTCGTCCACGGCATACCCTCGCCGGAGCGGGTAATAAAGGAAGGCGACCTCGTGTCGATGGACGTGGGCGTGGAGTTGGAGGGTTATTATGGGGACGCGGCGTTTACGGTGGCCGTGGGTGACGACGCACCCGCGCTATTGGCTTGCGGCCGGCGTTGCCTGAGCGAGGCCATCGCGCGATGCCGGGCGGGCAACCGCCTCGGCGACGTTTCCAACGCCATCGAGAAAACGGCGCGCGACGCCGGGTTCGACGTCATCCGGGAATACGTGGGCCACGGCATCGGCACCAAGATGCACGAAGAACCGCAGGTGCCCAATTTCGGCCCGCCCGGGCGGGGCCCCAGATTGGTCCCCGGAATCGCGTTGGCCCTCGAGCCCATGGTCGTAAACGGCGATTGGCGGACGACGGTGAGCGGCGACAAGTGGACGGTGGTTACGCGCGACGGCGGCCCCTCGGCGCACTTCGAGCATACGGTGATAATAACCGACGACGAACCGAGGGTCCTGACGCGAGGTTGGGAAGAGTTCGCCTGACGCGGTGAGCGGGATACTTTGGCGAAAGAACGAACCATACAGGTAGAAGGAACGGTCGTGGAACCGCTTCCGAACGCTATGTTCCGCGTGAAGTTGGATAACGGCCACGTCATACTTGCCCACGTATGCGGCCGTATGCGTATGCATTTCGTTCGCATCCTTCCCGGCGACCGCGTCAAGGTCGAACTTACGCCCTACGACCCCAACCGCGGCCGCATCACCTGGCGTTACAAATGACGCCCCGCTTCGGGGTCGGCGAAGATGAAAGTACGTTCCTCGGTGAAAAAGATCTGCAAGAAGTGCAAGATAATAAAGAGGCGCGGCGTCGTTCGCGTGATTTGCGAAAACCCGCGGCATAAACAGCGCCAGGGATAAGCGTCGCCTTACCGGGAGAAGTATATCTATGGCACGCATAGCCGGAGTAGACTTAAACCGCTCGAAACGTATCGAGGCCGCGCTGCCGTATATCTACGGTATCGGGCCGACGGGGGCGCGCGCGATCTTGGCCACGGCCAACGTCGACCCGGATACGAGGGTTAAGGATTTGACGGATGCCGAGGTGGCCCGCTTGCGCCAGGTTATAGAAGAGGGGTACAAAGTCGAGGGGGCGCTCCGCGCGGAGGTGGCGGCCAACGTCAAAAGGCTCATCGCGATCAACAGCTACCGCGGCATGCGTCACAAAAAAGGCATGCCGTGCCACGGCCAGCGCACCAAGACCAACGCCCGGACGCGGAAGGGGCCCCGCAAGACGGTGGGACGAAAACGCAAGAAGAAGTAGCCGTGCGGCGGCGTTATTCGAGGTGAGTGTTTTTGGCCAAAGTTAAGAAGAAGGCGAAGAGGAAAGTTAAGCGGACCGTCTCCGAGGGTATCGTTTACATTAAGTCCTCTTTCAACAATACCCTCGTGACCATCGCCGACAGAGAGGGGAACGTCGTCGCCTGGGCTTCGGGCGGCCTTATGGGATTCAAAGGTTCGCGTAAATCCACCCCCTTCGCGGCCCAGCGCTCCGCGGACCAGGCGGCGAAGCGCGCCGTGGCCGCCGGGATGATGCAAGTAGAAATCCAAGTCGTAGGCCCCGGTTCGGGGCGCGAATCGGCGGTGCGAGCCATCCAGGCTTCCGGCTTGAGGGTTACGGGCATCAAGGACCGGACGAAAATGCCCCATGACGGCTGCCGGGCGAGGAAGCGGCGCCGGGTATGAGGCCGACGCGCGAGGTTACGTGAATTATGGCTAAGTATCGCGGCCCCAGCTGCCGAATATGCCGCCGCGAAGGGACCAAGCTTTTCCTGAAGGGTGAACGGTGCCACCTCCGCGGGAAATGCCCGGTTGATAAGCCGGTCAACCCGCGTAATTATCCGCCCGGGCAACACGGCTTGCGCCGCCGTTTCCGCGTATCCGACTACGGCGTGCGGCTCCGCGAGAAGCAGAAGTTGCGCAAGACTTACGGCATCCTGGAGAATCAGTTCCGAAAGTACTTCCGCTTGGCGATGCGCCAAAAGGGTGTCACGGGAGAAAACCTCTTGCGCCTGCTCGAGACGCGCCTCGACAACGTCCTCTACCGCCTCGGTTTCGTTACCGCCCGGGGGACGGCGCGGCAGCTGGTCCGCCACGGCCTTTTCACCGTTAACGGCCGGCGGGTGAACATCCCCTCTTACCAGGTTAAAGCCGGCGACGTAATCAGCCCCGCGGGCAAAGCCTTGCAAATCGACCCCGTGAAATACGGCTTGGAATACAACAGCGGGAAACTCCTTCCGGAGTGGCTGGAGTTCGACCCGAAACGAGTTGAAGGGCGGGTCGTCTCACTCCCGACGCGCGACCAGATACCGGTACCGGTTGACGAACACTTAGTGGTCGAGTTTTACTCCCGCGTTTAGGGCAGCTTTTAATGGCGAAGTGACGAGCAAAGGAGTGGGGTTGGCGCATGAAGGCTGACGCTTTCAAAATGCCGCGAGGGGTCAAATTCGAGTCCCAGGGAGCGAAGGGGGCCCGGGGCAAGTACGTTATCGAACCCTTCGAGCAGGGCTTCGGTCTTACCTTGGGGAATGCCCTCAGGCGCGTTCTCCTCTCTGCGATTGAGGGGACCGCTATTACGGCCGTCAAGATCGACGGCGTGCTCCACGAGTATTCGACGATTCCGAACGTATACGAGGATACTAGCGATATCATTATGAACCTTCGGTCCCTCGTCCTGCGCCTCGAGGCCGACCGACCTAAAACCATTTACCTCGACGTCGAGGGCGAGGGCGAAGTTTCGGGCCACGACATCATCGCCGACCCGGACGTGAAGATAATTAACCCCGGGCAAAAAATCGCGACGCTGGCCGAGGGGGGGCGGCTCAAAATGGAGATGGAGGTGAACCGCGGCCGCGGTTACGCCCCCGTGGAGCGCCTGCGCGAGGAGGGCCGCCCGATAGGGGTCATACCGGTGGACGCGGTCTTCACGCCCGTACGCAAGGTCAAGTATGCCGTCGAGGAGACGCGCGTTGGCCAGCGGACCGATTACGATCGGCTAATCGTCGAAGTTTGGACCGACGGGAGCATAAGCGCGAACCAGGCCCTCGACGCCGCGGCCCGCGTGTTGCGCTCCCACGTGGACATATTCGTCGACTTCGAGGCGAAGCGCCCCCCCGAGAAAGAGCGCGAGGACGAGGAGCGCGCCCGCCTGAAAGAACTCCTGACGCGCAACGTGAACGAGCTCGAGCTTTCCGTCCGCGCCGTAAATTGCCTTGAGATGGGCGACATAAAGACCATTCGCGACCTCGTCGGTAAAACCGACGCCGAGATGCTCAAATACCGCAACTTCGGCCGTAAGTCGTTGAACGAGATTAAGGAAGTTTTGACCGGCATGGGCCTTTCCTTGGGTATGGATATTTCCGACGTCGAGGAAGACTGATCGTGCGGCACCGTAAGTATAAAAGGAAGTTCTCGCGTACGCCCGCGCACCGGCGAGCGATGTTGTCGAATCTCGTTCGCGCCCTGTTCCATTACGAACAGATTAGTACGACCGCGGCGAAGGCGAAAGCCGTCAAGGCCCTGGCCGACCGGCTCATCGCGCGCGCGCGCGAAGATACCGTGCACGCCCGGCGCCTCGTCGCGCCCGTCGTCAAAGACCGCAACCTGATTTGGAAGCTGTTCCACGAGATCGCGCCCATCGCCAAGGGCGCCGGCGGCGGCTTCGTCCGCATCTTTAAGACCGATACCCGCCACGGCGACGGCGCCCCCACGGCCCTCGTCGAATTGGTCGACAAGACTCCCCTCTTTTACGAGCGGCGTAAAGCCGAGGAAGAGGCGCGGAAAGCCAAGAAGGAGGAGGCTCGCAAGGCCGCGGAAAAGGCGCGTGAGGCGGCCGAGGCCGCGGGGGGCGCGCCGCCCGTTTCGGAGTAGCGCCCCGAACGCCATATGGAGCCGGCTGGCCAGGCCGGTTTTTTTGCGTAAAATTATAAGGACCCGCCCGGGCGAGCTTATCCGGACGTCGCGCCCGTGGCAAACGCGGACGCCTGCCGCCCGGGCCGAGCCGTAAAAAGGTCCCTTTACGGCCGAAAGGCTTCTATCGGAAATAAGACTTGACGTAATCGATCAGATATATTATTAGCTAATATTAGTTTTTATTTACGTACGGGGCCGACGGCCGGCCGTAGACGCGGCCGCGGGAAGCTGCGTCGTAGAAGAAGGGGATTGACCCTCGTGACCGGCGGGGGAGTTTGGTGAGGAGGACGGACGTGACGAGTCTACGGGGTACGCGGACCGAGAAAAATTCGCTGACGGCGTTCGCGGGCGAGTCGCAGGCGCGGAATCGTTATACTTATTTCGCGAGCCAAGCGCGGAAGGACGGCTTCGAGCAGATCGCCGCGGCCTTCGAGGAGACCGCCAACCAGGAAAAGGAACACGCCAAGAGGTTGTTCAAGTTACTCGAGGGCGGCTCGGTTGAAGTGGGCGCGGCGTTTCCGGCGGGGGTAATCGGCACGACGGCTGAGAATTTGGAGGCCGCGGCCGCGGGCGAGAACTACGAGTGGACCGACATGTACCCCTCCTTCGCGAAGGTGGCGCGCGAGGAGGGGTTCGGCGATATCGCGGATATTTTCGAGGCTATCGCCGTCGCCGAGAAGCAACACGAAAGGCGGTACCTGGCCTTCCTCGCCAACGTCAAAGCGGGTACCGTTTTCGGAAAAGACAAACCGGTCGTTTGGCGCTGTCGCAACTGCGGCTACCTCTACGAGGGCGACGAGGCGCCCGACCCCTGCCCGGCCTGCGACCACCCCCGGGTTTATTACGAGCTGTTATGTGAAAATTGGTAGTTGGCGCGGGGGTCGCTTGGTTTGAAGGGGGAAAATAAAAAACCAGGTCGCCGCGGCCCCTTTCGCGAGTAGCGCGTTTGGTGAGGCCGCGGCGTTTATTTCGGCGGAGTAAGGCCGTAAGTTCCTCCGATTTATAAAACCGTCGGCTTGGAGGGTCGTCATGGACATTAAAGAAGCTATCGCGCGAAGGCGCGCGTACCGCTCGTTGGCGCCGGTCGAAATTACCGAAGAACTCGTTCGGGATTTGGCGGAGTGCGCCTCCCTTTCGGCCTCGTGCTTCAATAATCAACCGTGGCGCTTCGTCTTCGTCTACGACCGCCAGGTCCTCGAGCGGATGCGGGCCGTCATGTCCAAAGGCAACGAGTGGACGTTCGACGCGTCGATGATAATAGTTGTCCTGAGCAAAAAAGAGTACGATTGCGTGATACGGGACCGCGCGTACTATCTCTTCGACGTCGGCATGGCGACGGCCTTTATGATATTGCGCGCCACCGAGCTGGGCCTCGTCGCACACCCCATCGCCGGCTACAGCCCGAAGAAGACGCGGGAGGTCCTGGGCATACCGGAGGATACGGACGTCGTTACGCTGGTGAACGTCGGCCGGCACGCCGATACCATAAGTTCGGTTCTCTCGGAGACGCAGGTGGAGGCGGAGGCTCGGCGGCCCGAGCGTTTGCCCTTGGAGGAGATCGCGTTTTTAAACCGTTATCCCGCTGACGAGCGGTAACGCCGTACGCGCCCGGGCCGACGACGTAGAGGAAATTATTGCATCGCCGCCGAAGGCGAATCGGAGGCTGGGAGCGCCGGCGCGTCCCTTGTTACGGGAGTACCTAATTAATTTAATTATAAAGAACTCGAAAGGAGAACGCTATGGCCGAGAGGACCGGGCTCGTGACTATGGGCGGCGACGCGGTGACGCTGGTCGGCGACGAGGTCGAAGTGGGCGACGTAGCCCCCGACTTCGTCGTCGTCGACAACGACCTGAAGCCGGTCAACTTTTCGTCCTATCGCGGGAAAGTGGCCGTTATCGCCGCCGTACCGTCATTGGATACGGAGGTGTGTTCGACGGAGACGCGTCGTTTTAACAGCGAAGCCGCGGCGCTCGGGGCGGACGTCGTCATCCTCACCGTAAGTATGGACCTTCCCTTCGCGCAGAAGCGTTGGTGCGGCGCGGCGGGCGTCGACCGCGTCGTAACGCTTTCGGACCACCGCGACGCGTCCTTCGGCCTCGCTTACGGCGTCCTCATCAAGGAGGTGCGCCTGCTGGCCCGCGCCGTCTTCGTCGTAGGCCGCGACGGCGTCGTGCGTTACGTCGAGCTCGTGCCCGAGCTGGGTCGGGAGCCGAATTACGAAGCGGCGTTGGCCGCGGTCCGCGAGCTGACGTAAAGGCGCCCGGGGATAGTCGGTATGGCCGAGAAAAAATTGAACGTACTCGTCGGCGGCGAGGCCGGGCAGGGCCTGGCGACGCTCGGGCCGATTTTGGTTAAAAGCCTCGTGCGCGCCGGCTACCACGTCGTCGTAACGCAGAGCTACCAGTCGCGCATACGCGGCGGCCACAATACCTTCGCCATCCGGGTGAGCGTCGACAAAATCGCCGCACCGCGCGAGGCGGTAGATATATTGGTGGCGCTGAACGCGGAGACGGTGGCGCTGCACCGCGGCGAGTTGGCTTCGCGGGGCGTCGTCGTCGTCGACGAAACGTTCGCGATATCCGGCGACGGCGTTCTGGTTGTCCCCTATAAAGAACTCGCGGCAGGCCGGTACCGCAACGTCGCGTCGCTTGGCATCGTCTCCTACCTCGTCGGCCTAGACGAGCGCGTCGTGGCGGACGTCGTCGCGGGTTATTTTGGGAAAAAGAAAAAAGAGCTGGAAGAGAACCGGCGTGCGTTGGAAAGAGCGTTCGCGTGGGCCGCCGGCGTCGACACGTCGTATCAGAGGTCCCTTGTCGCGGTCGACGAACCGCCGAAGCGCCTTACGGTGAACGGGAACGAGGCCGTCGCGCTGGGGGCCATGTCGGCGGGAGCGAAATTCTGCCCCTTTTATCCCATGACGCCGTCGACGTCAATACCGCTGACGCTTATCGCACACGCCGAAGACATGGGCCTGGTGGTGGAGCAGGCCGAGGACGAGATCGCGGCGATAAACATGGCGCTGGGCGCCTCGTACGCCGGCGCGCCCGCCGTGGTTGCGACCTCCGGCGGCGGCTTCGCGCTGATGGTGGAGGGTGTCAGCCTGGCGGCGATGACCGAGACGCCGGTCGTCGTCGTCGTGGCGCAGCGGCCCGGGCCCGCCACCGGCCTGCCTACCCGTACCGAGCAAGCGGACCTCGAGTTTGTCCTGTGCGCGGGCCACGGCGAATTCCCGCGGGCCGTCTTCGCGCCGGGCGACGTGGCGGAGTGCTTCTACCTTACGCGGAAGGCGTTCGAGCTCGCGCAGAATTTCCAGGGGCCGACGTTCGTACTGACGGACCAGTTCCTCGCCGACTCGTACCGCGCGGTCGAGCCTTTCGACGTGGGCGGCTTGCCGCCGGTAGGCGCGTATGCGGCGCCACTCGAGTTCGCCGAACCGTACGCGCGCTACGCCGTGACCGAGAGCGGCGTCTCGCCGCGGTTACTGCCCGGTGCGAGCCGCCACCTCGTCGTCGTCGATAGCGACGAACATACCGAGGACGGCCACCTTACGGAAGACCTCGACGCGCGCCGGCGGCTCGCGGACAAGCGGCTGCGGAAAGCGGCCGGCCTTCGCGCGGAGGTTATCCCGCCGCGGTACGAGGGCAACGAGCGGCCGGAGCTGTTGTTGGTATCTTGGGGCTCGAGCGCGGGCGCCGTCGCGGAGGCCGCGGCCGCGCTGGCGGCCGACGGCGTGCGAGCGGCGACGTTGCATTTCTCCCAGGTATGGCCTTTAGTCCCCTCGCAATTCGTCAACCGTTTACGGGGGGCGAAGAGAAGCGTCTGCGTCGAGGGCAACGCGACGGGCCAGCTCGCGCGGCTCATAAGGGCCGAGACGGGTTTAGACGTCGGCGAGCGCGTGAGCCGATACGACGGCCTGCCGCTCACCCCCGAATATATTTTGCGCGAACTTAAAAAGTGATGTGGAGCGGGGCAGATCGGGTTATGGTTAAAATAAAGGATTACGGAACGTACGAGACGGCGTGGTGCCCGGGTTGCGGCAACTTCGCCATCCTCGAGGCGGTGAAAAAGGCACTGGTAAGCGCGGACCTCGAGCCCCACCAGGTTTTATTCGTCTCGGGTATAGGCCAGGCGGCGAAGGCGCCGCATTATTTAAACGCCAACGTCTTCAACGGCCTGCACGGCCGGTCGCTGCCCGTTGCTACGGGGGCCAAGCTCGCCAACCCGGAATTGAAAGTAATAGTCCAAAGCGGCGACGGCTGCACCTACGGCGAGGGCGGCAACCACTTATTGGCGGCGATAAGGCGCAACGTGGACCTGACGATGCTCGTCCACGACAACCTCGTCTACGGCTTGACGAAGGGCCAGGCCAGCCCGACTTCCGAGGACGGCTTCGTGACCAAGGCTCAACCCCACGGCCCGACCGCGGAGCCTTTCAACCCGCTAGCCGTCGCGGTCGCTATGCGCGCCTCGTTCGTCGCGCGCGGTTTCTCGGGCGAGGTGGACCACCTGGCCGAGTTGATTGAACAGGCCCTGGCCTGGCGCGGCTTCTCGCTGGTCGACATATTGCAGCCGTGTGTCTCGTTCAACAAAGTAAACACCTTCGCCTGGTTCAAACAGCGGTGTTATATTCTACCCGCCGACCACGACGCGGGCGACTTCGACGCGGCGATGAAGAAAGCGTACGAGTGGGGCGCCCGGATTCCGCTCGGCGTAATCTATCGGCGCGAAAGCGATTCCTTCGAGGCGCAGTTCCCGGCGGTCGCGGCGGGCCCGCTTGCCGGCCAGGAAGTGGACCGCGCGGCCCTGGCGACAGTTTTTAATAAATATGCTTGACTCCCGCGATTGAAACCGGCTTTTTGACTAAGAGCTAATATTAAATAATTTAAAACCGCGCGCCTGCGGGTTTCGGTCGCGAAAGGGCGTGGTGAGATGGCGGAGTTGGATCTTAAGGAATACGACATGGAGGACCTACTCCTCACGGCGATGAAGGCGGAGGTGGACGCCCGAGGGGTCTACCGCACGTTGGCGGGCCGGGTGCATAACGCCATGCTCAAGGACCGCCTCGAGTTCCTCGCCGGCGAGGAAGAGAAGCACCGCGTTTACTTCGAGGCGCAATTCCAAAAAGATTTCCCCGCTAAGAAAATCTGCCTGCCCGCGAAAGGCGTCGTCCCGCTCCCGGAGGTCAAAGTCGAGAGCGAGGATACGCCGTTGAGCAAGGTGCTCGAGCAAGCGATGGAAGCCGAGCTCGCGGCATACGACTTCTACCGCGGCATCGCCGGCCTTTATGCCGACGAGGCGACGCGAAATATGATATTCTACGTAGCCTCGATGGAGATGGGCCACTACCGGCTGCTGGCGATAGAGCGCGAGAACGCGGAGCGGTTCGAGGTCTTCGAGGTCTCGTGGCCCGACGTACACGTTGGGCCGTAGTGTTTGATTTAAGTCAAAGCGCGGTAGCGAACGGCGTGATATGGTTCGGGCGTAGTAGAACGGCGCGGGGTATCCCGTGAGGAAATGAACCGGAATCGGTAACAGCGCAGAAAGGAAGGGGTATCGAAATGGCGGAGAGATTGCAGATCTACAAGTGCGGGGTGTGCGGAAACATCGTCGAGGTCGTGCACGGCGGCGCGGGCGAGCTAGTATGCTGCGGCGAGCCTATGAAGCTATACGAGGAGAACACGACGGACGCAGCGGTCGAAAAGCACGTGCCGGTGAGCGAGCCGGCCGAGCACGGCATAAAAGTAATGGTCGGCAGCGTGGCGCACCCGATGGAGGAGGCGCACTACATCGAGTGGATCGAGGTCGTCGCGGACGGCAAGGCGTACCGCGAGTTCCTGAAGCCGGGGGACCCGCCGGAGGCGACGTTCTGCGTCGACGCCGAGGACGTCGTCTTGCGGGAATATTGTAACCTTCACGGCCTATGGAAGGGGTAACGCCGCCGGCGTTACCTCGAGCCGCTAAAGCGAGGTGTCCGGATTGGTCGACGCGAAGGATAGTCTGGTGTTGGATACGGGGACGCTCACCGCGGAACAGGTTAACCTCGTAATGAAGCATCTTCCGGTGGACCTGACCTTCGTGGACGAGGCGGACGAGGTGCGTTACTACTCCGCGACGAAGGACCGGATATTCGCGCGGGCGCCCGGCGTCGTCGGGAAGCGCGTGCAGAATTGTCACCCGTCCCAGAGCCTGCACGTCGTCAACAAGATCCTCGACGAGTTCAAGGCGGGCAGCAAGGACGTTGCCGAATTTTGGATAAAGCTCGGGGCGCAGTTCGTTTATATCCGATATTTCGCCGTACGCGACGGCGAAGGCAAATACCGGGGGACGTTGGAGGTGAGTCAGGAAGTTTCCGGCATTCGCGCGCTCGAGGGGGAACGCCGGCTCCTCGATTGGTGAACGTCTCGCCTCCGGGCAAGGGCGAAATTCACGTAGAGGGGTTGATATCTATGCTGAGCGAAAATATGCAAAAAGCGCTCAACGGTCAGCTCGTGGCCGAGCTCTACTCGGCGTACCTGTACCTGGCGATGGCGGCGTACTTCGACGCCGCCGGCCTACCAGGCTTCGCCAACTGGATGCGGGTCCAGGCGCAGGAGGAGCTTACGCACGGGATGAGGTTTTATAATTTCGTCAACGAGCGGGACGGCCGCGTCGTCCTCGGCCCCATAGAGGGGCCTCCCACCGGGTGGGACTCGCCGGCCGCGGCCTTCGAGCACGTCTTGGCGCACGAGCGGAAGGTGACCGGATTGATACAAGAACTGGTAAAACTCGCCGCGGAGGAGATGGACCGGGCCACGAGCGACTTTCTGCAGTGGTTCGTGAAGGAGCAAGTCGAAGAGGAAGAGTCCGCGGAGGGCGTCTTGCGGAAGGTAAAGGGCGCGGGCGCTGAGCTAGCGGCGCTGGAGGGCGAGCTGGCGGCCCGGGTCTTCAAACCGCCGGCGGCCCCGTCTTAAGGGCCCAACCTTATTCGCGGGCGGAGGTGACCGATGAACGTCGAGGAAGCGCTCAAGACGGCGCTGGAGTTCGAGAATGAGGTCCGCGACGCCTACCGCGAGATGGCCCGGGCGGCGGGGAGCGACGTAGGCCGGAGGGTCTTCGGCGTCCTCGCGGCCGAAGAGCAGCATCACGTGGAATACTTGGAGGGCCGCCTGAGCGAGTGGCGGCGGACCGGCACGGTAACGGCCGAGGGCCTAAAGACGGCGATCCCGCGGCGCGCGGCGATCGAGGAGGGCGTAAAGAAGCTTGCGAAGGAAGCTTCCGGCGAAATCCGCGGCGGCGAGGTCGAGATGCTGCGGCGGGCGCTGCATATGGAAAACGAAGCCGGCGATTTTTACAAAAGGATGGTCGCCGAGCTACCCGCCGAGGCCCGGCCGCTATTCGCGCGCTTCGTCGAGATCGAGGACGGCCACAACGCGATCGTCCAGGCCGAGCTCGACTACGCGAGCGGCTCGGGCTATATGTTCGATTTCCGCGATTTCGAAACGGTTTGATAATCGGATGAATTCCCGCTGCGAGGAGTTGACCGAGTATGGCCACGACCGAGGAAAACCTCAACGAGGCGTTCGCCGGCGAGAGCCGGGCCAACCGCAAGTACCTGGCCTTCGCGAAGAAAGCGGACGACGACGGCTTCCCGGAGGTCGCCCGCCTTTTCCGCGCGGCGGCCGAAGCCGAAACGGTACACGCTATGGCGCACCTCCGCCAATTGAAAGCTGTGAAATCCACCGCCGAGAACCTGGAGGCGGCCCGGGCCGGCGAGACGTACGAGTACGCCGAGATGTACCCGCCGATGGTCGAAGTCGCCGAGGCGGAGAACAGCCCGGCGGCGCTGACGTTCCGGTACGCGCTCGCCGCGGAGGAGCGCCACGCTAGCTTATATGCCAAAGCGCTCGAGGCCGTGAAGGCGGGGAGGGATGTCGAGACGGGAGGCGTGTACGTCTGCCCGGTATGCGGCAACGTCGTCTTCGGCAAGCCGACGGCGCCGTGCGAGATTTGCAGCACGGCCGCGGATAAGTTCGTCGAAATCCAGTAACCGCGCGTAGCGCGGCCCGCGGGACGGCCTCGGCCTTCGCGCTGGGGTAATTATGAATAAAGAAAGCTCGCCGAATGACGAGGACGTGGTATCATGGCTTGGATTAAGGTAATCGACGAGGCCGAGGCGGCCGAGAAGCTGAGAGAAGTGTACGACGACGTAATCCGCGAGCGCGGCAAGCTCTCCAACATAATGAGGGCTCAAAGCTTGAACGCGGAGGCGATGGCGCGCCACCTCGGGTTGTACGCGACGTTGATGTTCGGGGAGTCGGCCTTGACCCGGGCCGAGCGCGAATTTATCGCGGTCGTGGTCTCTTCCGCAAACCGTTGCGAATATTGCGTTAACCACCACGCCCACCCGCTAAGGTTATATTGGAAGGACGACGAACGCGTGGACGCGGCGATAGGGGATTGGCGGGAAGGGCCGTTTTCGCCGCGCGAGCGAGCGTTGGCCGCGTACGCCGAAAAGTTGACGCGGGCCCCCGCCCACGTCGCCGCAGAGGACGTCGCTGCGCTACGCGCGCGGGGCCTTTCCGACCGTGATATACTGGACGTTAATATGATTACCGCCTACTTTAATTTCGTAAACCGCGTCGCCGCGGGCCTCGGCGTAGAGTACACGCCGGAAGAGGTCCGCGGCTACAAGACCTAAGTGGGAGCGTGCGGCGTGGCTGGAAGCGAGATGGAGAAATTCAAAGCTGAGCGCGAGGAGCTGAACCGCCTTGTGATGAGATATGCCGGCAGGGAGGTCAAACGTTTCTTCAACGTCGACGCCGACGTTTACCGCGACGGCGCGCTGCCGGCCAAGGTGAAGGAACTGCTGGGTTTGGTCTCGTCGCTGGTTTTACGCTGCGACGATTGCGTTACGTATCACCTGACGCGTTGCCGGGAGGAGGGCGTGACCGACCCCGAGCTCGAGGAGGCGCTAGCGGTGGGCCTCGTCGTAGGCGGCTCGGTTACGATGCCGCACTTCAGGCGCGCGTTCCGCGCGTGGGAAGAGCTGAAAAGCGACGATGGAACCTAAGAGAGGATGGAGCCCAGATGGTAGATAAGGTAAAAATTTTCGCGAAGCTTCTGCCGCGGCTCGAGCAGGTTCTCAAGGGCCGCGCGGCGAGGGAGGAGAAACTGCAGCGCGTTTGCGACCTACTCAAGGCCGAAGTGCCCTATTTCGACTGGGTAGGTTTCTATATCACCGACCCCGAGAAGCCGGACGACCTCGTCCTCGGGCCGTACAACGGCGCGCCCACCGAACACGTGCGCATCTCCGTCGGGACCGGCATTTGCGGCCGCGCCGCGCAGACCCGCCGCATGTTCGTCGTGCAAGACGTTTCCAAAGAGGCTAACTACCTGGCGTGCAGCCCGGACGTCCAGGCCGAGATCGTCTTGCCCATCCTCGTGGGCGGCGGCGTGTGGGGCGAGCTCGACATAGATTCCCATACCCTCGCGCCCTTCTCGAGCGACGACGGCGAGTTCCTCGGGAAAGTGTGCGCGCTCGTCGCGGAAATGGTGCGAGGCCAAAGTTAACGTAACCCAGGATTCGTTATTGACGGGGGTATCGTAATGGTTACGGAAATCGTTGAAGGTGTCTACTGGGTCGGCGTCGTGGATTGGGCCTTGCGCCACTTCCACGGCTACGAGCTGCATACCCCGCGCGGCTCGACTTACAACTCGTACCTCATAAAAGACGAGAAGACGGTGGTGGTCGATACGGTGTGGGGGCCCTTCGCCGACGACTTCATCGCCAACGTCCGCGATGTCGTCGACCCGGCGACGATAGATATCGTCGTGGCGAACCACGCCGAGGCGGACCACTCCGGCGGCCTGCCGGCCATAATGCGCCGCTGCCCCGAGGCGACGGTCGTCGTCTCCAAACGCGGCGCCGAGAGCGTCCCGGGGCATTACCACCGGGAATGGAATTTCAAGGCCGTCGGGACGGGCGACAAAATTGATATCGGCAAGCACGAGCTGGTGTTCGTCGAGGCGCCCATGCTCCACTGGCCCGACAGCATGTTTACGTATCTTACCGGGAAGAACCTGTTGATGCCCAACGACGCCTTCGGCCAGCACTACGCGACGGACCGGCGCTTCAACGACGAGGTCGACCAGCTCGAGCTTTACGAGGAGGCGTTGCGGTACTACGCCAACATCCTCACGCCGTTCAGCGATTTAGTAATTAAAAAGATCGACGAGGTTTTGTCTTTGAACCTGGCGGTGGACGTGATTGCGCCGAGCCACGGCGTCATCTGGCGCGACGACCCTCTCCAGATCGTCGGGAAGTATAAGGAGTGGGCGTCCCAGGTCCCGGAGCAGCGGGCCGTCATTCTGTACGACACGATGTGGCACGGTACGCGCCATATGGCGGAGGCCGTCGGCGCGGGCCTGGCCGCGGAGGGCGTCCCCTATAAAATCTTCTACGCCCCCGTCGCGGAGCGCAACCAGGTGCTGACGGAGATATTCCGCGCCAGGGCCGTGGTCGTCGGCTCGCCGACCGTCAACCGCGGCTATATCTCGACGCTGGGCACGTATATGGAGGACTTGCGCGGCCTCGGCTTTAAAAATAAGGTAGGCGCCGCGTTCGGCTCGTACGGCTGGAGCGGCGAGGCGGTCGAGATGATCGAAGGTCATTTGAAACGGTGCGGGATCGAGGTGGCGGCGCCCGGCGTCCGCGCGAAGTGGCAGCCCGCCGCCGACGACCTGGCGGCATCCACGGACCTGGGCCGGGCCGTCGCCCGGGCCGTAAAAGGGGCTTAGCGTGTCGGCAGAATATAATCCCCAATGCCTTTTCAATCTGACGTACGGCATATACGTCGTGACGTCGTGCGCGGGCGGCAAGGCCAACGGCCAGATCGCCAATACCGTCGTCCAGGTGACGGCGGAACCGGCGCGCATAGCGGTCGCGCTCAACAAGGAAAACCTAACGCACGAGTATGTCTCCCGGAGCGGCGTCTTCGGCGTTTCCGTATTGGCTAAGGAGACGCCGATGACGTTCATAGGCCTCTTCGGCTTCAAGTCGGGCCGCGACGTCGACAAGCTCGCTCAGGTGGAGTACAAGGAGGGCTCGAGCGGATGCCCCGTCGTCACGGAGAACGCCCTCGCCGTAATCGAAGCCAAGGTCGTCAGCACGCTCGACTTGGGGACCCATACTATCTTCGTGGGGGAAGTCGTCGCGGGCGAAGTCCTGCGCGAGGGCGAGCCCCTCACGTATGTCTCCTACCGCGATATTAAAAAGGGCAAGGCGCCCAAGACGGCGCCCACGTACCACGGCCCGCCGCCGGCGGGGGCAAAGGAAAGGAGCGGCGTTAAGTTGGAAAGGTACGTATGCCAAGTTTGCGGATACGTTTACGACCCGGCCGCGGGCGACCCGGATAATGGAATAAACCCCGGTACGCCGTTCGAGGATCTCCCCGACGACTGGGTCTGCCCGGTGTGCGGCGCGGCCAAGGACCAGTTCGAACCCGAGGAATAAGCCAAAGCGAGGGCGATCTATGCAAAGGTACAAATGCCTCGCCTGCGAGTACGTCTACGACCCGGCGGAGGGCGACCCGGATAACGGCATAGAGCCGGGAACGCCGTGGGAGGAAGTCCCGGACGACTGGGTGTGCCCGCTGTGCGGCGTCGGCAAGGACCTGTTCGAGCCGGAGGAATAGCGGCGGACGGGTTCTCGCGTCGTTTTTCTTTGACATTAAAACGTTTTTTTCATAATATGGCGCGATGGACATAGGCCTCTTAGGCCTGCCGAACGTCGGCAAGTCCACGCTCTTTAACGTATTGACCGGTTGCGGCGCGGCGGTAGGTCCCTACCCATTTACCACCGTCGAGCCCAATAAGGCCGTGCTGCCGGTCCCCGATCCCCGGCTCGAGGAGTTGGCCGCGCTCGTGGGCGCCGAGGAAGCTCGGCCCGCCCGCTTGCGCGTCGTCGATATCGCGGGCCTGGTCGAGGGCGCGCACGAAGGCCTCGGCCTGGGCAACCGCTTCCTGGCGCACGTCCGCGACGGGCCGCAAGGAGGCGCCGGCCGGCCTCGACGCCGTGGGCGAGGTCGAGACGTTGACGGCTGAGCTCGCGCTCGCGGACCTGGCAACGCTCGAGCGCCGCCTCGAGAAGACGAGGCGGACCGCTAAGGGTAAGAGGGAGGAGCCGGCCGAGCTCGCCGCGCTCGAGAAGTTCCGCACGGCACTTGACGAGGGGACGCCGGTGCGGGCGCTTGAGCTGACGGACGACGAGTGGCGTTTGGCGCACGAGCTATTTTTACTTACGGCCAAAGCCGCGATTTACGTCGGCAACCTGGGCCAACCCGGCCGCGCCGAGGAAGAGGAGGCGTTCGCGGCCCTCGGGCGACGCGGCGACGCGGATGGCACGCGCGTCGTGGCGGTTTACGGCAAGTTGGAGGAAGAGTTCTCCCAGCTAGAGGGCGACGACGAGGCGTCCATGCGGGCCGAGTACGGCCTGACGTGCCGCGGGCGCGACGAGCTGCTTGCCGCTGGCGCCGGGCTCCTGGACCTGATTACTTTTTACACCGTCGAGGGGACTATAACGAGCGCGTGGCAAGTCCCGGCCGGTANNGTAGTGAGCGCCTCCGATTTGCTCGAGGCGGGCTCGCTCAAGGAAGCGAGGTCCGCGGGCGTCGTGCGGGCCGAAGGGCCGGCGTACGCGATCGCCGCGGGCGACGTAATCACCATAAAGCATGGCGCGAAATGAAGAATTTACCTAGGAGGAGATTAATTGAAACCTTTCGAGATGTTAGTTATGATCAAGCCGGCTATCGGCGACGAGGATTTGACGGCCTGCCGGGGACGCCTCGAGGGTTGGCTCGGCGAATACGGCGCCAGCGTAGAAGAGGTTGTCGACCTGGGCGAGTTACCGCTTGCCTATCCGGTGAAGAAGAATAGCCGGGGCCATTTCCTGTTGTTCTGGTTCGAAGGTCCGGGCGAGCTGCCCCAGGCTATGGCCCAGCGGATCCGCGTCGACGAGGAGATATTGCGCTATTTGCTCGTGCAGCGGCATTCGGCCGCGATCAAAACGATAAGGCGCTCGAGCGAGGAGAGGGAAGATGGTAAGAGGGGTTAACAGGATCGTACTGATGGGCAACCTCACCGCGGACCCGGAGTTGCGCTACACGCCTCAGGGTACGGCGACGGCGAATTTTCGGCTCGCCGTGAACCGCGCGTACCGGGACGCGGGAGGCGAGCTCAAAGAGGATACGCAGTTTTTCAACGTCGTCTCGTGGGGCAAGACCGCGGAGCTTTGTACCCAATACTTAAACAAGGGTCGCGGCGTGCTGTTGGAGGGACGGCTCAACATCCGCGACTACGAAAGGGAAGGCGAGCGTCGTTGGGTGACGGAGATAGTGGCCAACCGCGTCGTGTTCCTCGGCGGCCCGGGGGACGCAGAAAGCCCCGCGGCCGCCCCGGAAGGGACCGCCGACGACGTGCCCTTCTACTAGCCCTCGAGCGAACGTTCGCCGTAACGAAGTGAGGATAGCTTGTGGCGAAGTTGAAAGTACGCCGGGCGTTCAAGAGAAGGCATTGCCGATTTTGCGCCGATAAAGTCGACTACATCGATTTCAAAGACATCCTGCTGATTCGCCGCTTCACGAGCGACAAGGCGAAGATAAAGGCGCGGCGTGCCACGGGCAACTGCTCGCAACACCAAAGGCAACTGAGCCGGGCGATAAAGCGCGCGCGTTATATGGCCTTGCTGCCCTACGTGCGCGAGCTGTATCGCTAGGACTTGTGGCGCCGTAGGGGACGTTGTGGAACTCATCCTGTTAAAAGACGTCGACAAGCTGGGCCGGAGGGGTGCGGTAGTTAAGGTCGCGCGGGGGTACGCGCGCAACTACCTCATTCCGCGCGGCCTGGCGGTCCCGGCGACGAACAAGAACCGCGCGGCTTTGGCGGCCGAGCTCGCGCGCGGCGAGGGCCGCAAAGAGCGCGTGCGCGAAGGCGCGGAAGAGGCGGCGGCCCGATTCGCCGAGGTGGCGCTGAAGTTCCAGAAGTTGTGCCGGGAGAGCGGCGAACTTTACGGGAGCGTTACCGCCGCGGAGGTCGCCACGGCCCTCGCGGCGTACGGCTTCGACGTCGACAAGAAACAAGTGTCCTTCGACGAGCCGATATCCCATATCGGCATGTTCGCGGCGCGCGTGAAGCTCGCCGAGGGCGTCGAGGTAACCGTACCCGTAACGGTAGTGCGTCCTGAGGAGTAGACCGGATGGCTAGGGCGCGGCAATACCCTCAAAGCGTCGAGGCGGAATGTGCGGTCCTCGGGGCCATGATCCTCGACCGCGAGGCGCTCCACGAAGGTCTCGAACGCCTCGCGGGCGATTACTTTTTCGTCCCGGGGCATCGCCATATATACGGCGGCCTGGTGGATTTATTCAAGACCGATGCCGACGTAGACATCGTCACGTTAGCCGATGCGCTGAAGCGCCAAGGAAGGTTGGACGACGTCGGCGGTACGCCCTACCTCCTCTCCTTGGTCGAGGACATAACGACCGTAGCCTCCTTTTCCCACCACCTCAGGTTGCTCGAGGAGAAATACCTTCTCCGCGCGTTGATAGACGTTTCCGTCGACGTAGCCGGTCGGGCCAGCGGCGAGCGCGAGGACCCGCACTTATTGATAGATGAGACCGAGGCCAAGGTATTCGCCATCGCGGAGAGGCGTTTGAAGCAGGACTTCGTACCCGTCGGCGACGTCATCGGCGAGGTCTACGACGCCATCGAGGCGAGGGCGAGAAGGAAAGAACATATTTCCGGCCTCGAGACCGGTTATATCGAGGTCGACGACCTCACGGGCGGCTTGCAGAAACAGAACCTGATTATCGTGGCCGCGCGCCCCGGCGTGGGAAAGACCGCGCTCGCCCTCAACATAACGCAGAACCTCGCGCTGGACCGCGGCGTCCCCGTCGCCTTTTTCTCGCTCGAGATGTCGCGCGAGGCGATGGCGCAACGCCTTTTGTGTTCCGTCGCGCGGGCCGATCTGGCCCTCGTGCGGGCCGGACGGTTATCTTCTACGATGTGGCGACCGCTGACCGAAGCCGTCAACAGGCTTTCCGGGGCGCCCATTTACGTCGACGACTCGCCGACGCTCAACGTTCTCGAGATGCGCGCCAAGGCCCGGCGGATAAAGGCGCGCCGCGACGTTAAGTTGATAATAGTCGATTATTTACAAATGGTGCACGGCTACGGCCGGTACGAGAACCGCCAGACCGAGATCGCGGCCGTCTCCTCGTTCTTGAAAGCGTTGGCCAAGGAGCTCGACGTTCCGGTTTTGGCGTGCGCCCAGTTGAGCCGCGCCGTCGAGCGCCGCGTATCGGGCGAACCGCAACTCTCGGATTTGCGGGAGTCGGGTGCGCTCGAGCAGGACGCCGACGTCGTGATATTCCTCCACCAGCCGGCGGCCGACCGCGGCGACGACGATCAAATCTACGCCGAGACGGACGTTATACTGGCCAAACAGCGCAACGGCCCCACTGGCCGCGTTAAGCTTTTGTTCGTCAGGAAATATACCCGGTTCGAAAACGTGACGCGGCGGGAAGATGCCTTCGGGCCCCCGGTCCCGGGCGTGGAGGAGTCGTTTTGACGGTTACGGGCCCCGAGTATTTGGGAAGCGCCGCGGCGGACGCGCTCCGTACGAAGCCGCGCACAGCGGGCGAACCGCGGGAAGCGGAGGCCGTCGCGGGCCGCGCCGTGGGCGACCGCGACCTGTGGCAGAATCGCGTTTACGTTGACGTCGACGCCTTCGCCCGCAACGTCCGGGCTATCCGCGCCTACGTCGGCCGCCACCGCGAACTCCTCGCCGTGGTCAAGGACGACGCGTACGGCCACGGCGCGGCCGAATTGAGCCGCGTCGCGGTGGCGGAAGGGGTGGACATCCTGGGCGTGGTAAACGTGGACGAGGCGCGGGCGTTGCGCGTCGCCGGGATTACGTCGCCCATACTCGTCCTCGGCGCGACGGCACCCGCGGGCGCCGCGGAGATACCCCGTTGGGGGTTGGCCACGATCGCGTGCCATCTCGAGTTCGCCGAGGCCTTGGAGGCCGGGGCGCGCGAGGCGCGCCAGCGCGTGCCCGTCTTCGTCAAGGTCGATACGGGGATGGGAAGGTTGGGTATTGCGCCGCGGGACGTCGCGAGATTTTGTGACCGCCTGCGCGATCTTCCCCACCTTTCTCTCCAAGGGCTTTTGACGCATCTGCCCGACGCCGACGACAAAGGTTTTTCCCGCGAACAGGTGGCCGTTTTCGAGAAGTTGATTAACGAGGTTCGACGAAGGGGCTACGCCATACCCCGCAACCACGTCGCGAACAGCGCCGCCATTCTCGATTTACCCGAAGCGTATTTCAACTTGGTCCGGGCCGGTATTATACTCTACGGCATTTACCCCTCGGACGCCGTCAAGCGCTCTATCGCCCTCGAGGCCGTAATGTGCTGTCGGACGCCGGTAATCTTTTCCAAGGAGGTGCGGCCCGGCGACACGATATCGTATCAACGGACGTACGAGGTTAAGGAAAAAAGCACCGTCGTTACCACGCCCATGGGTTACCGTCACGGTTACCCCCGCCTGCTCTCGAACCGCGCGGAGGGCTTGTGGCGGGGGCGCCGCGTGCCGGTCGCGGGTTTGGTATGTATGGATATGACGATGTTCGACCTCGGCCCGGGCGCCCGGGCGCGCCTGGGGGAGGAGGTCACGGTTTTAGGCCGCGACGGCGACGAGGAGATAACGGCCGACGAGCTCGCGAGCCACGCGGAAACGGTTTCGTACGAGATGATAACGTCGCTCGGGATGAGGTCGCGGCGTTACTATCTGAAAGGCGGCCTACTCTACCTCGAGCCCCGCGAGCGACGGGCGTTGAGCGGCCAGTATTATTAGCCTTGCGCTCCGCGTCGCGCGGGGCATTTCTTTCGCCCTCATCGTGTTCTGGTTAAGGATCGGGCTGGAGGTATGCGCGGCCGCCGCTTTGGCGGCCGTCGCCTATCATTACGTCGGCTATCCGTTGCTTTTGCGGCTGGCCGGCGCGTTCGCGCGGGTTCCGCGGGAGCCGCCCGCCCCGGCCGCGCTGCCGTCTTTGTCCGTAATTATTCCGTGTCACAACGAGGGGGCGAATTTGCCGGCTAAATTGGGAGACCTGCGTGCGGCCGACTATCCGGGGGATAAGATCGAAGTCGTCGTCGTCTCGGACGGTTCGGACGACGATACCGCAGCCGTCGCGGAGGGTGTAAGCGGCGTTCGCGTCGTCTCTTGGCCCCAAAGGCGCGGCAAGCCGGCCGCCCTCAACGCGGGCGTCGGGGCCTCGAGCGGCGAAATCCTTGTCTTCACGGACGCCAACGCTCGCATGCCGCCTCGGTCGTTGCGCGAGCTCGTCGCGCCGTTCGCGGACGCCGGCGTAGGCGCGGCCTGCGGCGAACAGGTAATCACGAAGGGGGCTTCACCGGAGCGGACTTACTGGCAGCTCGAGAGTCACCTGAAGCGGCTCGAGGCCGCCGTCGGTTCCGCGGTGGGAGCGGACGGGTCCCTCTACGCCGTGCGGCGGGGCCTGTATCGGCCGGTGCCGGAGGGCCGTTTGATTATGGACGACTTCTACATATCGTTGGAGGCCGTGGCGGCGGGCTACCGCCTCGCGTACGCGCCCGCGGCCGTGGCGTACGAGGAAGCGCTCGACGACGTAGGCCGCGAATTCAGGCGTAAGGCGCGCATCATGGCCGGCTCCGTCGCCGCGCTCGCGGCCTTGAGCGGCGCCATCTGGCGCCGGATACCTTGCCAATTATTTTCGCACAAAATTTTGCGGTGGCTCGGGCCCGCCTTCCTCGCCGTCGCGTTGGCCGCGGCGGCCGGGGCGACGGCCGCGGGTAGCGTTTTCGCCCTCGTCTTACTCGTCGCTCAATTAATATTTTACGCGGCCGCGGCGGCCGGGTGGCTTCTGGGGGGGAGCCGTGCACCATTTTTATTCCGCGGGCCGTATTTTTTCTTATTGGCGAACGCGGCGCTGGCCCTCGGGTGGTTATTGTATTTCTTTGGCCGGAATAAACCCGCGTGGGAAAAGCTGCGCTAAGCGTTTGAGGAGTTCGATTGTGAACCGCGACGTGCGGAGCGCCCTTTGGGCCTTTTTGTTAATTTGGCCGTTGGCTTGCGGCCGCGGTCCCGCGGAGTACGGCGACGAGCGTCCGGCCATGGGGACCGTCGTCTTGGCCCGGGCGGTCGCGGCGGACGAGGGAACGGCGCGGCGGGCGGTGGAAGCGGCGTTCCGGGCCGTACGCGACGTGGAACGCGTCGCCTCCTACCACGACCCGGACAGCGAGCTCAGCCGGATGAACCGCGGCGCCGCTCGGGCGCCGGTAGAGGTTTCGCCGGCGCTGTTCGAGATCGTCTCGCTCGCGCGCGAGGTGGCCGCGGCTACGGACGGCTACTTCGACCCGACGGTCGGCCCGATTATCGAGGCTTACGGTGTTAAGCGCGGGACGCCGCGCTGGCCGAACGACGATGAGCTGGCTTCGACGATGGAGAAGGTCGGCTACCGGGGAATTATTTTAAATAAAGAAAACCGGACCGTCGCCTTCGCGCGAGCCGGGATGGTCGTCGATTTGTCGGGGATAGCTAAGGGTTGGGCCGTCGATCGCGCGGCGGCGGCGATGGCGGCGGCCGGGGCGAAGGCGGGCATCGTCGAGGCCGGGGGGGAGGTGGCGTGCTTCGGCGGCGGCCCCGAAGAGGGCGAGGTGTGGCGAATAGGGATACAGGACCCCGACGGCGGGGGCCTGTACGCGACGTTCGGCCTTGCCGCGGGCGCTTGCGCGACGTCGGGCGGTTACGCGCAGCGCTACGAGGCGGACGGCCGGAAATTCAGCCACCTCTTCAATCCGCGAACCGGGCGGCCCGTCGACGGCCCGGCCGGCGTTACGACGGTGGCGGTTACGTGCGCGGAGGCGGACGCTTGGGCCACGGCGCTTGCGGTCATGCCCGCGGACGAACTGGACCGCCTCCTTAAACCCGCCGGCGTGCCCGCCTGTCTAATAATAAGGCGCCGCGGCAATACCTTGGAACACGAAATCCGCGGCAATTTACCACGTTTCAAGACAATTTAACCCGGGATCGAACGTTTTCCTTCCCTTGTAATGGCGTCGGCTTTGTGATATAATCGAGTTGGGTTCGTTAAGGAAGTGGTCGGATATGAAGATTGACCTTTTGGAAATGCGCGTGGCCGTGGTGACCCACGACCCCAACACGAATAGGCCGGTTCTTATTCTGAAGAACGAGGACGCCGGAAAGATCCTGCCTATTTGGATCGGCCCGTACGAGGCTTACGCGATAATGATGGCTATCGAGGGCGTAGAGCCGACGCGCCCGATGACCCACGACCTCATCAAGGGGTTGGTTGACGCCCTCGACGCGCGGGTCGAGAGCGTCGTCGTGAACGACCTCTCCGATAATACTTTCTACGCGAGGATAATTATCGAGACGGGGGATGGAACGCTCGAGGTCGATGCCCGGCCTTCGGACGCGATAGCCGTGGCTCTCCGGACGGAATCCCCCATATATGTGGCCAGAGAGGTAATCGAGATCAGCGGCGCCGACGCGGAAGTCGTTCGGGAAAGCCGCGACGACCTGGCGAGCCTACTGGAGAATCTCTCGCCCGACGACTTCGATTTCGATAAGCCGTCGTGACGGCGGTTAGCCGCCGGGGGGAAGTTTTACCGACGAGCCGCGCCACAAGAAGTTGAGACGTCAACGAAGTAGCCGCCGGTTTCGCGCAACGTTGGGCGTACCGGCGGCTCTGGCTTTTTACCCCGCCCTCGCCGCGAGAGAGAGCCCGCGTGGGGCTTTTTTGTTTACCGCGATTATCACCGCCCTCGTAAGAGTTGGCCTATTTGGCCCAAGCGATAATAGCGCGTAACGAGTATCGTCGCGCCGTAGACGCCCGCGCCCCAGCACACGTTTAAGAGTACCGGCCACCGCCATCCCAGCGCCAGCGCGGCCGCCATAACCGCGGCCGCGAACGCCGGCCTGAGCACGAGGCGCCAGCGGTATAGGCCCCGCATCTTGGTGCCGACCATTATTAAATTGAAAGAGGTCGTGACCAGCGCCGCGCAAACGCCGGCCACGGCCGGGCCGACGTACGAAATGTGAGGGATGAGCGCGAGGTTCAGGCCCACGGACACCACGGCGCCCAGCGCGTTGGAGGCGAGGACCATCTTCTGAAGGTCGAAGGCGAATAGCGTCGCCGCGGTGAGCTCGCGTATGAATATCGCCACGAGGGCCCAAATCAGGATCGCGAGCACGATCCAGCCTTCGGCGTAGTCCGGGCCGTAGATAAAGGGGAAAAGCTTGTAGGCGACGATGGACGTCCCCACGCCAATGGGGATCGCGAGGGCGATGAGAAATTTGAAAGCGGCGCGCGACGCGTCGCGGAAAGGGTCGGGGGACGAGGGCCAGTATTTGGATAGGATGGGGTATATCGCCTCCCGGAACGAACCCGCGACTAAAACCAGCCCTTCCACGATCCGGGCCGAGGCGCCGTAAATCCCCACGGCCCGGTCGCCCGCGAGCACCTTGAGGAGGACCGCGTCGCTCCGCCAGTACAAGCTCGCGACCAGGGCGGAGAGGGAAAAAGGCACCGCCTCGGCGACGAACCTTTTCAAGTCGTTCCACCCTACGCCGGTCGCGGGCCGCGCGAATTTAGCGAAGCAAATCGCCGCGGCGAAGAGGACCGAGAGCACGTTCGCCGCCGCGTACAGGCCGATGATAGGCAAGACCCCCGCGCCGACCGCGACCGCGAATACGACGAAGGCCAGCGTCGCCAGGTTGTTGAAGACCAGTACGACGGCCACGAATTCCATCCGCTCGAAACCCTGGAAGACGTCGGTGAACGAGGCGAGAATGCTGGAGAAGCCGAGGGCGACGGCGGCGGTCGCCGCCGCGAGCGCGACCGTGCTCCCGGTGGCGGCGTAGATGCCGCCCGCGACGAGGGCGATGGTCGACGCTCCCGCGGCGCGGACGAGTAGCGAAATCGTGAGGTAGCGGGGCGCGTCCGCGCGGTTGCGGGCGATCTCGCGGACGACGAGGGGCGTTAGCCCCGCCTGAAATATTACGATCACGAGCGTGATCGCGGCGAAGGAGAAGGTAAAGACGCCGAAGTCGTCGGCGCCCAGGTGGCGGGCGATGACGACCGCGGCGACGAAAGATATTACTTTGGCGGTGAAACGGGCTAAGGCGAGCGATATGTAATTGCGCGAAAGCCGGGTTTGGTGGTTCATGATAAAAAATTAAGGCCCGAGGGGCCCGTCCGACCGGGAAAGGTTATCGAGGGCGGCTCGTTACCCGGCCCCGCGGCCTCCTTCGGAGCGGAGGTGCGTTATTGTCGCTAAGACCGCTACCACGAATATGAACGTTATGCGGTTGACGAGCGAGGTCTGGTACAAAGGCGCGACGAGGTTGTGTGCGAACCAGGCGACTAGGCCCGCGCTCAAGCCGACGGCGGTGGCGGCGCGGAGGGGTGAGGTCTCGCGGATGGCGCGCCGGGCGTCGAAGAGTATATAGACCATGAAAAGCACGAACGCCGCGAAGCCGATGAGCCCTTGCTCGGAAGTAATTAGCAACCAGGTATTGTGGACCGGGAACAACATCTCGAATTCCAGGCCCGTCACTTCGTACGTGAAGAAAGCCTCCGGGTAGTTGTTAAGGCCTATGCCTACGAGGGGGTTATGTTTGATCATCTCGAAGGCGTTCCGCATAAGCGCGATGCGGACTTCGTCCTCCATCGTCTCCATGAAGAACCGGACGCGCATGAAGAGCTTTTCCGACAACAACGCGAATATTATGGCGAGTTGCACGCCGACGACCGCCGACACCCGCAGCGCGTGTCGGCCCAGTTCCGGGAAACGCCGTACGCCGATTACGAGCAGGGCGATTGCCGCGACCGCCGCGGCCGCGAGGCCCCCGCGCGAGAACGTCGTCAACAACGCCACCAACGAAAGCGCGAGCAGGGCTATGATCGCCCTTTTGAGCGATTTGGACATCGGGTAGAAGAAGAACAACGAGGCGAAGAGCGGTAAGGTTAGCTCGAAGAAGCCGGCCAAGAAATTACAATATCCCGTCGTTCCGCAGGCCCGGATGGGGCTCGTGGGGTCGTAGGGCGTGGCGTGCGAGATGCCCATGTAGATGCCGAACGTCGCCAGGAGGTCGTACATTCCCCACGGGTTCAAAAACTGCAAGATCGCGACGACGGATTGGACCGCGACGTCGACCCCCAGGATAATGAGTACGATTTTAAGTTGGCGGTCGGTCCTCAAGTAGTTTACGACCACGAGGAAGAACAGGAACATCTCGAACATGCGAAGTAGTTCGTACGCGCCGTACGAGGCGTCCAACGCGAAGAACGTTGAGAATAAAGCCGGGACGAACAACAACGCGAGCGCCCCGGTGGTGCGCGGTACGCGGAGCCCCGTGCCCCGGCCGGCAATGAATTCTATGAACCAAAAGAAAATAAATAAGTATAACGGTATCTCGTAGGAGTAAAGGACCGGGACGTTTAAAATGCCGGGGTGTTCCACGTCCGGAATCGGCTTGAGGTAACGCGCGATAAAAATGGGGAGGAGGATGACCAAGAGGTAGAAGAAGGGCGTCTTTATGTCGCGGAAGAAGAGCATAAGCGCGAGGACGCCCAAGATCAACAACCCGGGCGCGAGGAACTTCAGGCCGAGGTTGACATATACCCAGGCTAACGCCAGCGTCGCCAAAACCGCGACGAGTAGTATGGTAATTCTCGTTATTCGCTCGCCAGCCATTTAGCGGGCCGCCCTTTCGCCGTTAACCCTCACGGAGGGCGTTCAAAAGCCTGGCCACCGCCCGGGCGTAGTGTGTACCGGGCCAATATATCCGGCCGCAACCCGGACACCGCGCGAACGTCTCTTGCGTCTTCCGTACGTGGGGCGGGAGCATTTCTAAGACCGCCTCCTTGGAGACCTCCCGCAAAAGCTCGTTACACTCGATGCACCGCGTCATCGCCGCGGCCGTGAACCGCAGCGCGAAGCGGCGCGCGGTCGCCGAGAGTTGCGCCAGGACGTCGTCGTCTTCGACGAGGAACGCGTCTATGTCCTCGCGCGCGGCCAAGTCGCGGCGGCGCGTGAGCAGGGTCCTTGCCGTACGGAGCGTTTCGCGCAGTACCGCGGCGCCGTCTCGGCCTTTGAGGTATACGGTATCGTAGCCCAGCATCCGCAAGTATCGCGCGAGCCGTCCCAGAGCGGCGTCCGTTAAAAACCTCCGTTCGGCGCCCCCGTCTTCTCCCATGCCGCGCTACCAGAAAGCCGGAGCCCACACCACCCAGGCCGCCATCGTTACGACGACCGCGAGCTGGACCACCGCGTCCCAAGCCGGCCTCGCGTCGCCGTGCCGGAGCAAGCGGGAGTGGGACGGGAATAATTTTACTCCGCCGCGGAGCCCGACGCGGCACAAGCTTTCAACGTCGGGCAGAGCGCCGCCGACCGCTCCCAGCGCGATCGAAAGCCTCAGGCCCCCGAGCCAAGTATACAAGACGAGGGCCGCGGCGGCCATCAAAAGTTCCGCCGCCCGATTGAAGTCCCGGTGCGAGACGAGGTCCGCGGGTATGTGCGCCGCGGCGCCTAGCGCCAACGCGACCGCGGGATGCGGCGCCAGCGACCCGAGCGCGGCGCCCACCGCTACGTGGCCGTATACCGACATCTCTTACGTTATCCACCTGACGACTTCTTCGAGCGGCCGCCGGCTCGAGCTTCCCTTCTCCGCGGGTACGCCGATGGGGATGAGCGCTACCGGTCGCTCGCCCCTCTTCAGGCCTAACGCCCGGGCCACGGCCTCGTCGTCGAAGGCGCCCACCCAACACGTCCCCAGGCCCATCTCGTGGGCCGCGAGTAGAACGTTCTGGACCGCGGCCGCGGTATCCTGGAGGCAGTAAAGCTCGCGCCCTCGTCGCCCGTAAGGCGAAAGTTCGAGCGGGGCCGCGACGACCGCGATCACCGCGGGCGCCTCCGCTACGAACCGTTGCCCCAGCGCCCCCGCGGCGAGATTCGCCTTGACCTCCTCGGACGTGACGACGACGAATACCCAGGGCTGCAAATTGCCGGCGGAAGGCGCCCAGCGCGCGGCCTCCAACAACTTCTCGAGCCGTTCGCGGCCGACGGCCGTCGGTTTAAAACACCTTATCGACCGCCGCGTCAGGATTGCCTCGTATACCTTCATCTCCTTTAACCGTCCCAGCGGTCCCCGTATTCGTTTACGAGTATTTGGTCCAACTCGTCGGCGACTTCCGCCACCCGTACGAGGGCCCGCATCGCTTCGTCGAATCCCAAGCCCCTCATTTCGCGGTTTATCTCGAGCCAGACGACGTCTTCCCGCAGCGAGAATTTCACCGCGATCCGTTGGGCGTTTTCTTCGAGCAGGCGTTGAAATAATTCCTCCCGCCGTTCCCGGGGAACGGCCATAACGGGGGCCGCTATGTTTACATAGTATTCCCCTCCTATCTCGAGCAACGACATGAATATGTCGGCCGAGCCTTTCGCGAACTGCCAGCAATGGTGCTCTTCGTTGTAGCATTCCTCGGGCTCGAGGCCCGCACGCCGGATGACGGTTTCGATGAGTCGCGTGTATTCTTCGGTTTTATCCGACATTTCGTTCGCGGACCCTCAGAAGCCCGAGGGGGGTTTGCTCGAGCTCCTGGCCCAGCGGATTGTCGGTGCAATTCCCCTCGAGCCAACGCGGGTCGACGCCCGCGGAATGTCCCAGGCAGTCGCAATCGCCGTAGTTGCCCGCGTCGATAATCGCCGCTTCACAGCCGGTCTTTTCCTTCACCGCTTCCGCGACCGCGTTTCCCTCCGCCGGCCCGTACACGATGAGCCTGATGAGCGTTTCGAAGCTCTGCTTACGAGTGCCGTCTATTTCTGCGACGCCGTGGCCCGTAACCTTGTAAAAGACGCCTCGTCGCCGGAACAGCTTGGTTAACGCGGACAAGAAGGCGGCCCACAGTATGCGCGGCAGACCCACCAGATCTATCGCGGCCTGCATCTTCTCCGGAATGCCCACCGCGCCGAAGCCGTAGGGCGGTTTGGATGCGAACCGCCATAAAATGTTGGCCCAAAGGCCCACGCGCAAATCGTCGAACGGTACGGTCCGCCCCTGGCACAGCGATAGTATTTTGGACGTTACGATTATGGTGTCGCCCGGCCGCCGCGCCGCCCGCGTATACTCGTCGACGACTTCCAAAACATTATCGCCGTACCCGATTACGTGCGTACGGATGGGGATCTTTTCTACTTCGGCCATTTGGCGCGAAACGTTGCGGAAACTTTAATTACTAATTAATATCACAAACCTTTTATGACTACAAGCCGAAACTAAGGCCTTGGGGTAGCTTAACTTGACCGGGGCGCTCGCGTATGGTAATATTGTCGCTAAATAAATTACCGGCTATCAACGCGCGTGGACAACCCTCTCGTGAAAGAAGACGCCATCTATATGGACAACGCGGCGACGTCCTGGCCCAAGCCGCCCTCGGTCCTCGAGGCCATGGTTTTTTACCAGGAACGTATCGGCGCGAGCGCGGGACGCGGCGGCTACCGCCGCGCGATCGACGCGTCGCGTCTCATCTTCGACGCGCGCGAGGCGGTGGCCGGTTTGTTCGGCGTTACCGATTCCAAGAGAATTATATTCACCTTGAACTGCACGGAGGCGTTGAACATCGTGCTGCGCGGCTGGCTCCGCGAGGGCGACCGCGTCGTCACGACGTCGATGGAGCATAATTCCGTCGCCCGCCCTTTGAATCATCTGAAACAGGAGCGCGGGATCGAGGTCGTCTACGTGCCATGTTCGCCCGAGGGTTTATTGGACCCGGACGACGTGGCGCGTGCGTTAAAGGCCGAAACGCGCCTCGTCGCGGTTATCCACGCGTCGAACGTCTGCGGCGCGGTAAACGACGTCGTCGCGGTGGGGCGGATATGCCGGGAGCGGGGCGTGCCGTTTCTCGTCGACGCCGCCCAGTCCGCGGGCGCCATACCCATAGAAGCCGGAGAGACGAACGCCGACTTCCTCGCTTTCCCGGGCCACAAGGGGTTGATGGGGCCGCTCGGTACCGGCGTTTTGTACGTCGGCCCCGACGTAAGGCCGGAACCTCTCTACCAGGGCGGCACGGGCACGGATTCGGACCAGACCTTTCAACCCGAAGCGTTACCCGACTACTACGAGGCCGGGTCCCACAACGCGATCGGCGTGGCCGGGTTGAAGGCGGCATGCGAATTCGTGGCCGAGGTTACGCCAAAGGCCATGGGGGCCCACAAGGCGAGATTGGCGGAACGTTTTGTCGCCGCGGTGGACGAAGTGCCGGGCGTTACGTATTATGGCCCGAGGGATTTTAGCCGGCAGGCCGGCGTATGTTCCGTAAAGCTCGAGGGTATGGACGCGGCCATGGTCGGCCATCGGCTCGATGCCGATTACGGGATAATGGCGCGGACCGGCCTACACTGTTCGCCCCTGGCTCACAGGACGCTGGGGACGATAGATTCGGGGACGGTCCGTTTCTCTTTTGGCTATTACAACGACGAGGAGCAGGTTGACGTGGCCGTGCGCGCGTTGGCCGAGATCGCTCGCGGGAAGGGTAGGTAGTATATGAGACGGAGCATGCTAATCGCGGCGGCGCTGCCGCTCGCTCTGCTACTCGCGTGTGCCGAGGACGAGCCGCCCGAGGTGTCGGTATGGTCGGTCTATCGCGGTCCTACCATCGGCGGGGCGAGTTTCCGGGCCGTGGACGCCTCCGGGCCCAACGACGTTTGGGCCGTGGGCGCGCGGGGAACGATCCTTCACTACGACGGCGCCAGTTGGGCTTTCTACCGCGTCTCGGTTACGGACCTCGACCTCTACGCGGTGAATATGACCTCGGGTAGCTCCGGCTGGGCCGTGGGCGCGGACGGCGCCGTCCTCCGTTATCATAACGGACAGTGGTTTAATACGGTGCACCTGGCCGGTTACGACCTTTACGGCGTCGCCTTCGACGACGCCGGTTTGGGTTTCGCCGTCGGCGACCACGGCTCGATCTTCCGTTACGACGGCGAGAGTTGGCGGGACGTTTCGCTGGCCGGGGTTACGGCCGACCTGCGGGGTGTTGCGGTCACGGGCGGGGGGACCGCCTGGGCCGTGGGGGACGTGGGTACGATCTTGTACTATGACGGCGGCCGGTGGCGACCCGTCACGTCGCCGGCGAAGGAACGTCTGAACGCCGTTGCCGTAACCGTTGACGGCGTTTACGCCGCGGGCGACGACGGCGTCATCCTCCGTAATGCCGGCGGCGGCTGGTCCGTCGTACGGACGCCGACGACGCACTCGTTGCTCGGCCTCGGCGCCGCGCCCGACGTCGCTTTTGCTTGCGGCAACGACGGCGTTCTCCTGAGAAGGAAGGACGGCGATTGGGGCCCGGTTCGCTTGGATTTGGGGCCGGTCAACCTGAACGGCTTGGTACTCTGCAACAGCGCGGAGGGGTGGGCCGTCGGCGACCAGAGCGTCATACTCCAGTACCGCCGCGCGTGGAAGTAGATTTTGAATAATAAATAAAAAGAAAGAAGGGAGCCGACCAAGCTCCCTTTTTAATTTATGGGCGGGGGTTTTTACAATAAACCCGCGGCGACCTTGTACGTGTTGACGTGAATGGTCACGGTGTCCTCGGTCCGCGCGGCGTAACCTCCCGCGAGAAGTATCGCCGCCGGGATGCCGCGCTCGCGGCAGCTTCCCAGCACCAGCCGGTCGCGTTCTATCAAACCCTCGAGCGAGAGCTGCAGCGTCCCGAGTTGGTCGCCCGCGTAGGGGTCCGCGCCCGCGACGTACGCCACGAACTCCGGCCGGTGCTCGTCGAGTATCGCCGGGACGTATTTGCGCAGCGGCGGCAGGTATACGTCGTCGCCGGCGAACGACGGCAGGCCGACGTCGAGGTCGCTCTTTTGTTTTACCGGGTAGAGGTGCTCCTCGTGGATGGAGAAGGTGAAGACGTTCGCGTCGTCGGCGAAGATGACCGCGGTCCCGTTTCCCTGGTGCAGGTCGCAGTCGATGACCGCGACTCGTTCTAACCGCCCTTCCGAGAGCATCGCCCGCACGGCGAGGGCGACGTCGTTTATGTAGCAGAAACCCTCGGCGTGGTCGGCGAAGGCGTGGTGGAGGCCGCCGCCGACGTTCATCGCCGGGCCCCGGCCCTCGAGCGCGAGCCGCGCCGCCCGGATTGAGCCGCCCGCGCCCAATACGAAGGCCCGGTAGATCTCCGGCGTCAAAGCCATCTCCGAGGAGGCGGTGCGAGGCGTCCAGCGGGCCGCGGCGAGGTCGTCCAGGTATTCCGGCGTGTGGACGAGCTCGAGCTGTTCGCGCGTCGCCGGTTCGGGCTCGTGAACGTCGCCCAGGATGCCCTCCGCCTCGAGCCGCTCCACGGTCAGGCGGTACTTCTCGATGGGGAAGACGTGCCCCTGCAGGTCGGCGGAGTATTGGGAGGAATATACGATCGGTATCGACTTCATATTAAAAGTGGATCGAAACGCCGTAGATTGGGATTGGCCCGCCTTCCCCCGGCCCCGTTCGGCAGACCGTAAACGACGGCCCGACTTTAATCGAGTAGCCCGGGATCTCGTAGAAGTACGGCCTTTTTAACGCGTTGTAAACGGCCGCCCCGGCGAAGCCGGCGGGAATAATCGCGTAGAAGGCTGCGTTCAGGGCGCCGGCCTCTTTATCCTCTTTGGTTAGGGCGTAGGCCGTACCGGCCGCGGCGCCGGTCAGGCCGTAAAAAGTGCCCGCGGTCGCCAAGAACAGTACGCCGCGGTTGGCGGACCGCTGCCCCACCGTTTCGCCGAATAGGTATACGCCGAGCGCGGAGGCGAGCGGCGCCGCGCCGTAAACGACGTAGGAGGCGTTCTCGCGGCTCGTGCCCTCGTTTTCTTTGGGGTCGCCGCCGACGGCGTAGCCGGCCACGAAGAACGCGACCCCTAAGGCGCCCCCTACCGCGGCCTCGCCGAAGAATAGCGTGTCCGGCGTCCCCCCCGGTTCGCCCGCGCGCGCGGCCGCTGTGGCGAGCGCGAGGCTCGCGGCGATGGCTAGCGACTTTACCATCCTACGGCGTCATAGGTGTAGCGTGGGGGCGACGAACAACGTGTAGCCGAGTGGGCGCTCGTCTATCGGTTCCTCCCCGTTAAGGGTCGTAATCCGGTTCGAGAATTCGAAGCCGCCGGCGACCCCGAAGTGGCTCGCGACGCGGTACGTCGCGACGGCCCCGACGGCGATTTCCAACGTCTTCCATTCGGCCTCGAGGGACCACTCGGTGCGTTTCGACTCCGGCGGGGGCGTTTGCGTCCAGGCGAGGCCGGTGCGTTTTTTAAGCGCGCCGCCGACGCCGCCCCATACGAGCGTCGTTATTTCTTCGTCGGCGAGGGACACGCCGCCCTGCGCGAGGATTCGTCGGTTCGTGGTCTTCGCGTCGTTGTAGGAGAGGGGTTTGGGGCCCGCGCCCGACTCGCCGCCCTCGTAGTCGTAATCGCTGAAGCGGGACTGGCGGTAGCTTAGGCCGACGACGGGGGCGATTTCTTTCGCGCCGATCTTGACACTTGCCGTAACGTCACCGCTGTAATAACGCCGTTTCCATTCGTCCACGTAGGCGTCGCCGGTAGAATCTTGGGCGTCGGTCGCCATTATCGTTCCCCTCGAGTAGAGCGATGCCGGCCCGAGTTGAATTCCGATAGATAACCCGAAGACGGGGTCCGCTTGTGCCGGCGGCCGGGCGTCGAAGCCGGCCACGGCGCCAACGTCCAATACCGCGGCCGCGTTTCCCGAAAAAGCCAAAAAGAACGCTAGGGTTAACCTGCCTTTCATAACCGAACGCTCCTTAGAAGCAAAAAGTGGTTTGAACGTAGAAGGCCTTGGGGGCCGGCCCGTCTCCCGACGAATTTCGCTCTTCCGAATTTTTAACCAAATTGTAAGCCGCGGTCGAGGCCGCGGGGGCGAGGAGCATGCCTATCAACAGCCCCTTGTATCCGCAGAGTAAATAACCTGCCGCGACGGGCGCGTAGGAAGCGCCTATTGCGGCGCCGACGCTGGCCCAGTCGTTACGAGAGTCGTCGCCCCATATCTCGCCCGCGCCGTAGACGCCCAGGCCGACGCCGGCGGGATAGCCGATGAAAAAGCCGTAGAACCCCCCGCCGGCGAACTCGTCCGTGGAAAAGATGTTGCCGACGGGTACGCCCGCCAGCCCCGCGGCGATGCCGCCGACGTAGCCGCACCCTACCTCCGCGGCGACCACGCCCGCGCCGTCGGACCAGGCGGGCATCGCCATAAACGCCGCCGCGGCCGCCAGCCAATTAAGGCATTTCACAAAGTATAATAATATTTCGAGCGCGCGTTGTAAATAGAAAGGCGCGTCGAATTTTAGGTTGCGGCGCCTTCGGTTGTTAATTATTATTGCGTCGTGCGCGCGAAGTTTACGGCGATATGTGTCCTGGCTTGTTTGACGTCGCAGGCGTGGGCCGTGAAATGGGCCGGCCTTCCTTTCGGATACTATACGTCGGATACCGGCCCGGCCCTCGGCGTCTATGCCGCGGCCTTCTTCCGTTTTCGCGGAAGCTTGCCCGAAACGCGCGACTCCTACGTCCAACCGATGGCGGTCTACACGTGGAAGAGGCAATTCCGCTTCGACCTCAACGGCGACCTCTATTCTCCCTCGGGTGATTGGCGCCTGCTCGCCGAGAACCGCTTCGAGAAGTATCCCACCGTCTTCTGGCCGCCGCCGGGTTCGAGGGACGTTCCCAAAGAGTATTACGCCGACTACACGAGGCGGATGTTCCGTGCGGACCTCAAGGGGTACCGGCGCGCACGCGGGCCGCTTTACGCCGGCCTGGGCGCTTTCCTAGAGAATTACAAAATCGTGGAATGGGCGCCCGAGGCGGAGGGCCTCGAGCCGGGTTTCCTCCCCGGGCCCGAGTACGCCCCCGGCGCCGAGGGCGGCCTGATAATCGGGCCGACGGCGTTCGTCGAGTACGATACGCGCGACCGCCGCAACGCGACGACGAAAGGCCTTTTCTTGCAGGCTCGCTTCTCGCTCTTCGACGAGGGCGCCGGCTCGGATTATACTTTCCGGTGGTACGAGGCTGACGCGCGCTTCTTCTGGCGCGTCGACCGCCTGGGTCGACGGTGGACGTGCGCGAACCGGCTCTTCCTTTCGGGCCGGGACGCCGCGCCGCCGTTTTGGGCGATGCCGGAGCTCGGGGGCTCCGCGGTCCTTCGCGGCCAGCCGGAGGGGCGGGCGCGGAACCGCTGGCTCGCGGCCTACCAGGAGGAGATACGCGTGCCGCTGTGGTGGCGCCTCGTTGGCGCTTTATTCGTGGACGTGGGCGACGTCGGCTTCACGATGGGCGACTTCTCGTTCGACACGGTGATGCTCACCGCGGGCGGGGGCCTGCGCCTCGACCTCGTGCGTGACGGCGAGGCGCGCGTCCGCCTCGACTACGGCCGGGGCAAGGACTCGCAGGGGATTTATTTGGTGTTCAACGAAGCGTTTTAAGTATTTAACGTAGGGGCCGACCTTCAGGTCGGCCCGCGACGCCGTAATAAAATTGGGGCGAAACGGCCGTTCGCCCCTACGTTTTTTTACGAAGGTTCGTGAGCCGTCCGTATTTAAAAGGACAGCGAGACGCCGTATAAAGGCACCGGCCTACCCCCTTCACCCGCGGCCGCGCTGACGTAAGGCCGTACGGCGGGGCGACGGCTTTCCGGCCGCGGCCCGGCCGGTTTTTTAACTTTATTATAAACTATCGTGACAAGGAACGGTTTCGTTACGACATCGATAAAGCCGTACCAAAAGAATACGTCGTCGATATCGTACAGTTTGGAGCTTTCTATGGCCGCGCCGGTACCGACGAGCATAGCGCTTTGAGCGTAAGCGGCGACTAGGGTATAGGCGAAGGTTGCCCCCGGATTCGACGACGCCCCGTCTACCCGTTCGCCGGTTAATACTGCCCCGCCTGCGCACGCGAAGGGGTAAGCGCCAAATAGGACGTAGGATGCGGCGAGGCCGCCGGGGTCGGTAGTGCCCGTGTCTCAACCGCACGAATTCATGCCGATATAAAAGGAGGCCCAGAGAGTGCCGATCTCCAAGCCCGCGGCGACGGCCGTTTCGGCGGCGTAATCCCCCACGGAAACGCCGGACGCGGTGCCCGGCAACGCCCCGGCCGCGGCCACCGCGAACGACGTTAATATTTTTATCGGCATATACGTCCCTCCCGACTTCGGTCCTATTTCCAGTACATCCCCTCCGGCGGGTAGCGCAGGAAGAGCCTGCCCCACTCGCTCTCGTCCAATATCTTTTGGACGCGCTTCTTCCCGATAAACGGATACCAGAACGCGTCGTGGTAGAGGCGCGAGGCCACGTACGCCCAAGGTACGAGGGGCGATCGTAGAAGGAAGTGCTCGAAGGGTTTGAGCCAGCCGTGGTATATCGCCTTCTGGCCGCGCGAGGCGAACGTGTCCTCGTGGGGCGAGAAGCGGAGGTTCATACCGGAGATATCGTCGCCGACGAGCTCTATCTCCCGCGGGTCGCCGACGCCCAGGCCACGTTCGTGGGCCAGGCGAATGAAATCCAATTCGAGCGGCTCGAGGCCCATCATCTTGGCGGAGACGGCGTCTATCGCGACCTGGTCGCCGGAGGCGAGGATGACGTTCGCGACGACGGGCCGCATGGCCCGCGGGCCCGGGCCGTCGCCCGCGACCGTCCCGTCCATCACCGCGAAGATNNTCGAGGTTGAGCAGGCCGCCGAAGGCGTTCTTCATCGCGCCCGTCATCGTCGTGAAGACGTGCGTCTTGACGGTGGGGAGGTGGATGATGTTGGTGCCGGGGAAGGACTTCGGGAGCCAGAGGCCTTTCTTTTTGTATACGTCGGCCAGCACGAGCATCTCGCCGCGTGGCTCGTACGGCACCCATTCGTCCTGGTCCGGGTCTTGTAAGTAATGGAACTCGAGGCCGTACTTTTCGGCGACGCCCTCGAGCTTGTTCAGGCGCGCGCCGATTTTGGGGTCGACGACGACGGTCGCGTTCTGGCAGAGGACGAGGTCCTCTTTGGCATAACCGTCCTCCAGAAGCGTTTTAACGACGGCCTCGAGCTGCCACGGCGTCGTCGAGCAGGCGGGGAAATACTTGTGCCAGGAGATGTTTATCTTGAGCTGGGTCTTCTTGTCGCGGGGGAGGTAGGAGGGGTAGTCCGCGAGGCGCATCAGCCGCGTGAAGTCGTCGATTATCGTTTCGGCGCTCGTGCGGAGCGCCGCCACCTTGGCTCGGGCCATTTATTGCTTCACCTCGTCGTTATATTATCACAAAAAGGAAGGAGCCGTCCATAGCGAAGGCCGCCCGGCGGGGCGGCCTTTAAGTTTTCTGATGAAAGGGTTTTAATAATACAAAGCCTTAACCCCGCCCAGGCTCGCCGGCGCCACGGCCGTGAAGGGCCCGCTCTCCCACAATACGTCGTCGACGCGGAAGAAGACGATGGCCTCTTCCGCGGCCTCCGCGTAGAAGAGCAGGCGGTACGTGCCGTCTTGCGACGCGGCGTACTTGAATTCGAAGACCTGGAAGGTGGAGGTTCGCGGCAGCGGCCAACTAGATACCACTTGCCACACCTCGCCCTCGAGGCGCTCGACGCGGGTTTCGGCCGACGCCGTGCCGCTCGCGGGCTCGACGCGGTAGCGGTAGGCAAAGGAAACGCGGTAGTCGTTCGTCGCCAATGTTTGGCCCTTGGTCCCCAGCGTACCCTCGCCGCCGACGTATGCGTAGCTGTGGAAGTACGCGCACCAGTTGTACGGCGCGCCGACGTGCTCGCGCGTCCAGACGCCTTTGACCTCTACTTTCTCCCAGCCGGCGGGCGGGAACTTGGCGCCCTCGAATTTTTCTTCCAGTACCACCGCGGCACCGGCGACGCCGGCCAACAGGGCCGCGGCCGAAGTTATTCGAATATAATTTATCATGAGAAAGCTCCCCGTGTACGCGGACAGCGCGGGCCCGGGCGGTCCGGTATTATTATAAAAGATATCGGCGTCGCCGTCAAAGTAAAAATCCGACGGCCGCGTGGAGGGTTACCTCATTCGCTACCACGTAAAAAGGGAGCCTTTTCGAATCCCCGTAATCGTATTTGACGGCCCGAATACGCGCTAATAATACAGCGCTTTGACGCGCCCTATGCTCGAGGGCGCCACGCCCGGGAACTCTATCCCCGGCTCGACCCACACGCGGAGCATCAAATTGGTATACGGCTTTATATCCGGTATCGAAACTTCAGAAAGTTTGCTCCACCTACCTAGGGCGTAGTACCAGGAGTGTCCCAGAAAGGTCGGGTTATTGTCCACGCTCCACGGATCGCCTAAGGGGTTGTTGTAGAATTGCTCTTCGGCCGCGACGAATGAGACCGAGGGACAGTTCCAGTTAATATCGCATTCTACCCAAACGTGGCCGTGGAGACCGCTCGGCTTGAAGTAATATCCGGTTCCTCCTGTGGGCCAAAGCATAGAACCCGGGACCCCACCGCGGAACTCGTAGAAGCCGATGCGGAAGCCGTCCCACTGGGTGTTGGGCCAGTCGTCGCGCGTATACATCTTGAATTTTAAAATTTTAACGTATTTGGTCTTCAGCGTCGACGTATTGAATTCGTTGCCGACCCACCAACCGGCGCCGGTGTACCAGATCACGCTCCACCGCCGCGAGCCGGTGTCCCACATCAGCTCTGTCGTGGCCTGGTCGTAGGCCGTGGGGGCCGCGAGGGCGGGCGCCGTGGAACTGGCGCCGCCGTCCACCGCCGCGTCCGCGGCCCAGGCCCCCGCGCAAACTACGAGCCCAGCCACGATGGTTGGAACGAGTATTTTCATTATTTTCCTCCTGGGGTTTAAATTACCAAGGCATTATAACCGGCCGGGGCTGCCGCGTCAAGGCAAATTTCCGAACGAGTAAAGGGAGCCGGCGGCTCCCTTTCCAGTCGGGGTTATTTCTCGCAAGGGGATTAGTAATACAGCGCTTTGACGCGCCCTATGCTCGAGGGCGCCACGCCCGGGAATTCAATGCCCGGCTCGACCCACACGCGGATCATGATGTTGCGGTAGGGGGCAACTTCGGGTCTGGTAGATATATACTTTTCCCATTTCCCCAAGGTATATTTCCACGAGTGTCCCAGGAAGATAGTACTGTTATCGAGGGCAAACGGGTCGCAGTTGGGGTGGTTGTAGAACTGCTCTTGGGCCGCGACGAACGCCGGCGAGGGACAGTTCCAGTTGACGTCGAACTCCACCCATATGTGGCCTTGGATGCCGGCGCTGGGCTTGAAGAAGTAGCCGGTTCCGCTGGTAGGCCAGAGCATGGAGCCGGGCACGCCGCCCACGAAGTTGTAGAAGGCGAAGCGCATACCGTCCCATCGCCCGTTGGGCCAGGCGCCGCGCGTGTAGTATTTGTACTTCAATATCTTGGTGTACTTCGTCTTGAGCGTCGATACGTTGAAGTCATTGCCGACCCACCAACCGCCGCCGGTGTACCAAGCGATGCTCCACCGCCGTAGGCCGTTATCCCACTTAAGCTCCATCGTGGCCTGGTCGGAGGCCGTGGGGGCCGCAAGGGCGGCCGCCGCGGAACTGCCGCCGCCATCGACGGCGGCGTCAATGGCCCAGGCGCCCGCGCAAACGACGAGCGCGGCTGCCAACGTTGAAACGAGTATTTTCATTATTTTCCTCCTGAGGTTTAAATGTTCCCGGCATTATAACCGGCCGGACCCCCCGCGTCAAGGCAAATTTCCAAACGGGTAAAGGGAGCCCAAGGCTCCCTTTCCAGTTGGCGTTATTATTCGCCGGCCGATTAGTAATACAACGCTTTAACCCGCCCTATGCTCGAGGGCGCCACGCCCGGGAATTCAATGCCCGGCTCGACCCATACGCGGACCATCAGGTTGCGGTAGGGCCCAGCTCCCGGGAAGTCGAGCTCGAGCAGCGCCCACCGCGCGTTGTAGTACTGCCAGCTATGCTTTAAATTCGTTGGATTCAGGTCGACCGAGAACGGGTCGCAGTTGGGGTTGTTATAGAACTGCTCCTGGGCCGCGACGAACGCCGGCGTGGGGCAGTTCCAGTTAACGTCGAACTCCACCCATATGTGGCCCTCGATGCCGGCGCTGGGTTTGAAGAAGTACGGGTTACCGCTTGTGGGCCAGAGCATGGAGGCGGGCACGCCGCCCACGAAGTTGTAGAAGGCGAAGCGCATGCCGTCCCATCGCCCGTTGGGCCAGGCGCCGCGCGTGTAGTATTTGTACTTCAATATCTTGGTGTACTTCGTCTTGAGCGTTGAGACGTTGAAGTCGTTGCCGACCCAGGATTGGGCGCCGGTGTACCAGACGACGCTCCACCGCCGTTGGCCGTTGTCCCACGCCAGCTCCATCGTGGCCTGGTAGAAGGGCATTGCGGCCGCCAAGGCGGGCGCGGCGGGACCGGGGCCGCCGTCTACGATGACGTCCGCGGCCCGGGCGCCCGCGCAAACGACGAGCGCGGCCGCCAACGTTGAAACGAGTATTTTCATTATTTTCCTCCTGAGGTTTAAATGTTACCGGCATTATAACCGGCCGGACCCCCCGCGTCAAGGCAAATTTCCAAACGGGTAAAGGGAGCCGCCGGCTCCCTTTCCAGTTGGCGTTATTATTCGCCGGCCGATTAGTAATACAACGCTTTAACCCGCCCTATGCTCGAGGGCGCCACACCCGGGAACTCTATCCCCGGCTCGACCCATACGCGGACCATCAGGTTGCGGTAGGGGCCTGCTTCCTGCTCGAGCTGGAGCTTTTCCCACTTCGCCAAGTAATACTGCCACGAGTGGTCCCGGAAGACAGTATTATTGTCGACCGAGAACGGGTCGCAGTTGGGGTTGTTATAGAACTGCTCCTGGGCCGCGACGAACG
>JABAOH010001523.1_pt3 | contig 52736 bp, 45 predicted proteins | sample 7062181 | NCBI WGS metagenome assembly JABAOH01 (sample SAMN14538630, study PRJNA623070) | marine sediment metagenome | biome: marine biome [ENVO:00000428]; feature: marine pelagic biome [ENVO:01000023]; material: deep marine sediment [ENVO:00002113]; isolation source: pool of 5 deep marine... | reverse complement strand
TATGGCTGGCCGGTGAGCGACCACGTTCACCCTGCCTGGAGCGCGGTGGGATACCCAGGCCCGCTCCCACAGCCGCCCACTCCCATGGAGCCCCTGCCGGTGCTGAAGGTTGATCGCGACACGGCACTCGAGTGTGACGTCGTGATTGTCGGCTCAGGGGCGGGAGGGGGGGTGGTAGCGGGTGTGCTCGCCCAGGCGGGTCGCAGCGTAGTAGTGCTGGAGAGGGGTCCCAACGCAGGCTCTCGGGACATGACCCAGGTCGAAGGGGACATGTTGAGTTCGCTCTACCTGGACGGCGGGCTGCTCATGACTAAGAGCGGCTCGATGCCGATTCTCGCCGGAAGCTGCCTGGGTGGGGGAACGGTCATCAACTACACCACGAGCTTGCCGCTGCCGGAGCGGACGCGCGCGCAGTGGGATCGGCACTCTGGCTTGAGCTTGTTCTCCAGTCCGCGGTTCGCCGAGTCCCTGGAGCGAGTGAACAGACGGTTGAACGTGGGTACGCGTTGGACCACTCCGGGGATGCGGGATCAGCTGTTGGAGCGGGGCTGCCACGCCCTGGGGTGGCACGTGGATGTGATGCCGCGGAATGTGACTGACTGCCTTGAGGGCCTGGAGTGCGGTTTTTGCGGCTATGGGTGCCGTCACGGAGCGAAGAACTCGACGGATCGCACGTACTTGAAAGACGCTGCGGCCGCCGGAACCCGGATGGTGGTGCACTGCGACGTGGGCCGAGTGATCACGGAGCGCGGTCGAGCGACCGGTGTGGTTGGCACTGTGCACAGTCCGGCAGGGAAGCCCTACAAACTCACCGTACGCGCTCGAGCCGTGGTCCTGGCCGCTGGCGCCATCCACACGCCAGCCATCCTCAAGCGATCGGGCCTGTCAAACAAGAATATCGGGCGCTGGCTGCGACTCCATCCGGCGACCGCGGTGATGGGGGTCTTTCCGGAGCGGGTGGAGCCGTGGAGCGGCTCGATCCAGAGTCGCTACTCCGATCAATATGCTGATCTGCACGATGGCTACGGGGCGAAGTTCGAGACGGCGCCTGCTCACTTCGCCCTGGCAGCGAGCGCGTTCGGGTGGGAAAGTGCCCGCCAGTTCAAGAGGGATGTGGCACGCCTCAGCCACTTGAGTCTCTGTGGTGTGCTCTTGCGTGATCGGGATGCCGGTCGTGTCGCGGTGGGCCGCGATGGCCGACCCCGCGTCCACTACGAGCTATCTCACTACGACGTCGCACATGTGCGGACGGCGCTCAGAGGTGCAGCTCAGGTGCTGGCGGCTGCAGGTGCCAGCGAGATCTTCACGCTGCACACTCCGCCGGTGCGCGTACGCCCTGGCGAGCGAGCCTGGCTCGACCGTTTTGCCGCCGCGGCGGACAGCCGCGGCTACCGCTACTGCCGCATGTCGTACATCGCCTTCCACCAGATGGCCAGTGCAACCATGGGTGCCGACCGCACCCGGTCAGTAGTAGGCGAGACCGGCGAGACGTACGAGATCCGCGATCTCTACGTCGCCGATGGCAGTGCGTTCCCCACGTCGAGCGGGGTCAATCCGATGATCACCATCATGGCGATCGCGGATCACGTGGCGAGGGGGGTTGACGAGCGGTGGTGATAGGGGCCGATGACGAGCGGGTATGACGGGTCTGGGTTGCTCTTCGGCAACCGCCTGGCCACCAGCCTGCCAGCCGCGTAGTGTAGAACACTCTCGCGTGCACCTGACATCATGCCTCCCGGTGAGACGCCCGTGCGGCTTCGATGACAATTGGGAGATTCGACGATGCGCGTTCCCTACCGTGGTCCGTTGCTCAGTACGCTCGTCGCGGTGTTGGCCGTTACCGCACCTGCCGTAGCGCAGCAGCCCTTCACATTCGAACAGATCCTCAGCGCCCCGTTTCCGACGCAACTCACCGCTGCGTCGCGTGGGTCACTGCTTGCCTGGGTGCACAATGACCGGGGCGAGCGGAACATCTGGGTTGCCGCGGGTCCGGCGTATCAGGGACGGCAGCTCACCCAATACACGGGCGATGACGGACAGGAGATCTCGAGTCTGAGGTTCACCCCCGACGGCGGCTCCATCGTGTACATCCGGGGAGGTGCGCCGAACCGCCGTGGAGAGATCCCGAATCCGCTGAGCGATCCGGAGGGGGCAGAGCGTGCCATCTGGATCGTGCCGGTCTCGGGCGGTGAGCCGAGGAAGCTTGCCGAGGGGAGCTCCCCGGCCGTGTCGCCTCGCGGCGAGATCGTCGCTTTCTTGCGCGGCGGGCAGGTCTGGTCTGTCTCCCTGGCGGACTCGGGCAAGGCCGAACGGCTGTTCAGCATCCGTGGATCCGCCGGCTCGCTCCGCTGGTCCCCCGACGGTTCCCGACTGGCGTTCGTGAGCAGCCGAGGTGACCACAGCTTCGTGGGCGTGTATCACGTGGACGGCCAGGGGCTCGCGTACCTCGATCCATCGGTGGACCGGGATGGGAGCCCGGCCTGGTCGCCGGAGGGCGGGCGGATTGCGTTCCTGCGTATTCCCAACCAGCGGGGGCACCTGCCGTTCATGCCTCGACGCGAGGCCGAGCCGTGGTCCATTCGAGTAGTGGACGTCGCCACCGGCGAGGCTCGGCAGGTCTGGCGTGCCAAGCCGGGGAGGGGAAGTGTGTTCCGCGGCGTGGAGNNTGGTCTTCCCTTGGGAGCGCGACGGCTGGACCCATCTCTATTCCGTACCCGTGAGCGGCGGCGAGGCCACGCTTCTCACCCCCGGTGAGTTCGAGGTGCAGCATGTGGCGCTCCGTTCGAGCGGGCGGGAGGCAGTCTACTCGTCCAACCAGGGCGACATCGATCGTCGGCACCTGTGGCGGGTGGCCGTGTCGGGTGGTCGTCCGCGGGCAGTCACCACTGGCCAGGGCATCGAGTGGTCGCCAGTCGTGACGGAGGACGGCGCGGTGGCATTGCTGGCGTCTGACGCACGAACACCCGCCCACGCCGAGGTGATGACCGGCTCGGGCCAGCGCCGGCCGCTCGCCCCTGGTACCATCCCGGAGGACTTCCCGAGTCGGCATCTGGTGGAACCCCAGCAGGTGGTCTTCTCCGCTGCCGACGGGATGCAGATTCATGGCCAACTGTTCCTACCGCGGGGTGCGAGACGTGGCGAGCGGTACCCAGCGGTGCTGTTCTTCCACGGCGGCTCGCGCCGCCAGATGTTCCTGGGGTGGCATGACCGTGGGTACTACCACAACGCGTACGCCTTCAACCAGTACCTGGCGAGCCGCGGCTATGTCGTCCTATCGGTGAACTACCGGAGCGGTATCGGCTATGGCATGGAGTTCCGTGAGGCGCTGAACTACGGTGCCCGCGGCGCCAGTGAGTTCAACGACGTGATGGGTGCAGGGCTCTATCTGCAGAGCCGCCCGGATGTCGATCCAGACAGGATCGGGCTCTGGGGTGGTTCGTACGGCGGCTACCTAACGGCGTTGGGCCTCGCCCGGGCTTCAGACCTGTTCGCTGCCGGCGTGGACCTCCACGGTGTCCACGATTGGAATGTGGTGATCAGGAACTTCGTGGCGGGATACGACCCTGCGGCCCGTGCCGACGCGGCGCGCCTGGCATTCGAGTCCTCACCCATGGCCGACATCGACACTTGGCGCTCGCCGGTGCTGGTCATCCACGGCGACGACGACCGCAACGTCCCGTTCAGTGAGACGGTGGATCTGGTGGAATCGCTGCGGCGCCAAGGGGTGGAAGTCGAGCAACTCATCTTCCCGGATGAGGTCCACGGGTTCCTGCTGCACCGAAACTGGCTGGCGGCCTACAAAGCGGCGGCGGATTTCTTTGATCGGAAGTTGAAGGGGAAGGCTAAGCTGACAGGATGATTGTCTAGGGATAGGAGGCGGAAGGCAGCGGCAGAGGGCGGCGGGACACCGGCTGCCTGTCCCCGCCGCTCTCTGCCGCATCTTGCTACGTCTACCTGCGCTTCCTCTTCTCCCGTCTCGCCCTCAGCCACTCCAGATCATCCTTCACCAGCCGTAACGCCCCATTTACACGTCCTTGAATCTCCCGGGACGTCAGCTGGTTCTTCTTGTGCTGGTTAACGTACTCCACTGCCCTCGCTACCTGGTGATCGAGGGAGAACCAGGGGATCCATCGGCGCGTCCGGGCATACCAGGTTCGCTCCAGGTCCGGCCACCGCCTGCCTCGCCACACCCGTACCTGAGCAAACCAGGACGACGCACGCAGCTTCACGTCCACCCGTGCGGTGTTGTCCCGATAGACCGTGGAGTGGACGGTCTCATCCATGTGGGGTGTCACGTGAGAGTGTGATCTGGATCACCGTTTCGGTGTGACCCCGTAGCCCTCGCGTAGTTCCATGATCTCCACGTCCCGTCATCCCGTCATTCCGTTATCCCGTTGTGCCGTCACAGCTTCTTGCCGTGTCTCCCCCGCCTGTGCAAGAAACCAAGCTCGACGCGTCATAGGAAGTAGACAACGCAACGAGGAGTATCGTGATGTTTGACAAGACGCATAGTCCCTGGTGGAACGCTCTGTTCCTGGGAATGACCGTTGTGGCCATGGGTTGCTCGCCGGCAGCGGCTCATGCCCAAGGCCAGACGCACACCTTTCAGTCCACGGCCGATCAGCGGCGGGATGTGACGATCACGGTCTACAACCAGAACTTCGGACTGGTCCGCGAGGTACGAGACGTCACGCTCGTGCGGGGGCAGGCCGCGCTGGAGTTCCGTGACGTGGCCGCACAGATCCAGCCGGAGACCGTTCACATCCGGGCGTTTGGTCGAGAGGGCAGCCTTCGTGTGCTCGAGCAGAACTACCAGTACGATCTGCTGAATCCGCAGAAGCTGTTGGAGAAGTACGTGGGACGGACGATCAAGGTTTACCGCTACAACTCAAAGACCGGTCAGGATGAGGAGTACGAGGCCGAGGTGCTGTCGGTGAACGGCGGCCCCATTCTTCGGATCGGTGACGAGATCACCTTCAACTTCCCTGGGCGATTCTCGTTTCCGGAGATCCCGGACAACCTGATCGCGAGGCCGACCCTGGTCTGGCTGCTGGACAGCCGAGCGCCCCGACAGAGGCTGGAGGTCTCCTATCTCACGAACAGCCTCAACTGGAAGGCAGATTACGTTTTCGTGATCAACGAAGACGATACCCGAGGCGACCTCACTGGTTGGGTGACATTGACCAATCAGAGCGGCGCCTCGTACGAGAACGCCCACCTCAAGCTGGTGGCTGGTGACGTGCAGCGTGTCACCTCTGGAATTCGGCGGAGGATGGAGCGGGATGCGCTCAGGGAGCTTGCTGCAGCAGAAGCTGTGCAGTTCCAGGAGGAGAGCTTCTTCGAGTACCACCTGTATACGCTGCAGCGTCCGACCACCCTGCGGCAGAATGAGCAGAAGCAGGTGACGCTGCTCGAGGGTTCGGGTATCGGAGTGGACAAGCGGCTCATCTTCTACGGTGCGCCGTATTACTACCGTGGGTCCTACGGCCAGGTTCAGTCGAACCAAAAGGTCGGTGTCTATCTCGACTTCCAGAACAGCGAAGCCAACAACTTGGGCATGCCGCTTCCCAAGGGCATCGTCCGGGTCTACAAGGCGGATCGTTCCGGCGCCCAACAGTTCATCGGCGAAGATCAGATCGATCACACGCCGCGGGACGAGCGGGTGCGGATCAAGATGGGCGAGGCGTTCGACGTGGTGGGTGACCGGCGGCAGATGGAGTACAAGGTCATCAGCGGTTGCGTGTCGGAGAGCGCTTGGGAGATCACCCTGAGGAACCACAAGGACGAGGACACCCAGGTCCAGGTCATGGAGCCCGTGGGCGGTGACTGGGAGATCCTGTCGTCGAGTCATCGGGCGACCAAGCTGGACGCCTTCACATTCAGCTACACAGTGAACGTCCCGGCTCGGGGCGAGACCGAGGTGAGCTATCGCGTCAGGGTCAGGTGGTGCTGACCACTACCTCCTACCTTCCCCTAGGGGAGGGGGAGGTAGGGGAGGAGAGGGAGTGGATATCGTTCTGAGTCTTCTCCCCCACCTCCCCCGCCTCCCCCTTATCTTTCACCGTCCTTTGACCGTCGAGCACCCAGCCCATGCCCGAGGCTGCCTCCCACGGCTTGATCACTGACCCCACAGCAGTCTTTGCCTTCATCGCGGTCGTCATCGCCGGAATCTTCTGGCTCAGCGGATTGCCTCGGCTCAAGAAGTTCTTCGAGATAACACCACCGGTCATCTACGCCTACTTCATCCCCACAATATCCACTACGGTCGGCATTATTCCCCAGGTGTCGGTGGCCTACGACTGGATGACCCGCTACCTCCTGCCTACGGCGCTGTTCCTCCTCATGGTCTCGGTCGATCTCAAGAGCATCATGAGGCTTGGCGCTATGGCGCTCTTGATGGTGGTCGCGGGCTCCATCGGCATCATTGTCGGGGCTCCGGTGGCCTTGGTGCTGTTCGGCGGGCTCTTGCCGGAAGAGGCATGGAAGGGTTTTGCCGCCCTGTCCGGGAGCTGGATCGGCGGCACGGCGAACATGGTGGCCATCGCCGAGAGCGTGGGCACGCCGGATTCCCTGATGGGGCCGATCATCGTGATCGATACGGTGGTAGGGTACGGCTGGATGGGTGTGCTGCTCTTCTTCAGCGCCTGGCAGCACAAGTTCGACGCGAGGACGCGTGCCCGCACCAGCGCGGTGGAGGAGACCAACCGACGTCTCGCTGAGATGAACGCGCACCGTCACCCCACTGAGCTGCGCCACGCGGTGTTCATGATCGGGATGGGATTCGGAGCGGCGGCACTCTGTGTCTTCGTCGGAGATCAGCTTCCCGTGTTGGGTGATCCAACCATCATCAGCCACACCACGTGGGCCGTGCTCATCGTCGTGACCGGGGGGCTCATGCTGTCGTTCACCCGGGTGAGCCTGTTGGAGGAGGTCGGGGCGTCGAAGATCGGCTATACGGCGCTCTACCTGCTTTTGGGGGCGATCGGCGCGCAGGCCGACTTGAAGGCGGTGCTGGATGCGCCAGCCTTCTTCGGCGCCGGGGTGGTGTGGATCGGGGTGCATGCAGTGGTGCTGCTCCTCGCCGCCCGTCTCGTCCGAGCACCGCTCTTCTTCTTTGCCACGGGAAGCATGAGCAACATCGGCGGAGCGGCCTCTGCCCCCGTGGTGGCAAGCGTCTACCACCCGGCCATGGCGCCGGTGGGGTTGCTCATGGCGGTGGCAGGGTACGTGCTCGGGATCTATGGGGCGCTGGGATGCGCCTGGATTCTGGGTCTGATCGGAGGGTGAAGCGCTTCCTACGGTGAGCGGTGCGCGGGGGGCGGGGTCCTAGCTCCTGGGGCTCGGTCCTAGGGGTGCACGAGTCGGATCTTGAGTCCCGAGCACCTTGCGCCGAGTCCAGAACCCTCGTGTTCCGCGCACCGCACACTGCTCACAGTCGCTAGGGCCTCCGTCTCCTCCACCACCCACTGTGAATCTTCGCCTCGATCAACTGCTCGGCGGAGAGATCCTTGAAGTTGTGTTCCTCTAGCTCCTTCACGAAGTCGGCATCCACGTTGTGGATTCGCATCCTGATGAGTGTCTCCGCAGGAATGTTCTCGTAACCAACCTCGGCCATCTCTCGAATGAACCTCGGACTCACGCCATGAATGCGCATCCGCTGCAAGGTTCTGCCGGAAAGATCGTCGTACCCCGCGTCCTTCAGCTCGTCTACGAACTCGGGGCTGACGCCATGAATCCGGAACTGCACCAGATCGTCCATGGAGAGATGGTCGTATCCCGCCTCGCTCATGTCTCGGATGAAGCTGACGCTCACCCCATGGATTCGGGCCCGGCGGAGATCGTCGGCCGACAGGCCGGGGTACCCCAGCTCCGCCATGTCGGCGATGAACTCGGGGCTCACACCATGGATCCGGAACTGCACCAGATCGGCCAGCGAGACGCGGTCGAAACCCGCCTCGCTCATCTCCCGGGCGAACCGGGGGCTGACTCCGTGGATGCGGGCCCGCCGCAGGTCGTCGGGAGAGAGGTTGGTGTACCCCAGCTCGCCCATCTCGGCAATGAATTCAGGGCTCACTCCGTGGATCCGGAACCGGACCAGATCCTCCTCGGTGAGGTTCCGGTAGCCCTGCTGCGCTAGGTCCTCGATGTACTCGACGGAGACGCCGTGGATGCGGAACCGGACCAGCTCCCGTGCGGATAGATCTTCGTAGCCCGCCTCGGCCATCTCGTCCACGAACTCCGAGTCAACGCCGAAGATCCGGAAGCGGATGAGGTCTCGGGCCGAAACGCGCTGGTATCCCCGCTCCTGCATGGCCTGGACGAACGCCGTCGTCACGTCTTGCAGGGTCATGGAGAAGTGGTGCCGGAGGGAGAGGTCGTCGTACCCCAGCTGCTCCATCCCCCGGAGGAACTCGGCACTCCCGGTCCACACGAACTCGCCCCATGCCTCGTCGCCACGTTGCTCACCGTCAAACACCACCGTCCCGGCTTCCCGCTCGAGTTCGAAGTGGACGGGACCGCTGCGGTCGGTTTGGTGCAGGTCGAGGCCGGCAAGCTCGCCAGCCACGAAAGTTGTACCGTAGCTAATGCGATCTCCCTCGATCTCGGCCCGCAGCTGGATCTGGACCCGGTCCTCCCGGTCCCAGTACTGGGCCTCTGCCTCCCACCGGCCTTCGATGGTCCGCTGTTGTGCGGGGGCCTTTAGGGCGGCGGGCACGAGAAGGAGCGACATCGTCGCCAGTGCAAAGAGGGACTTCATGGTGGGTCTCCCTGAGTCGGTGTGTCTCAAGGGGTTAGATGCCTGAGGAGGGGAAATCGTTGGAGTCCTGCTCCCCTGCCGCCTCTGCCGCTCCTGCCACCCCTTGCCGCGTCTTGACCTGCCCCTCCTCCCCCATATCCCTCCTAGAGGTACGGCGCCGCCAGCCTCGCCAGCCCATCCCGCAGCCGCACCGGTAAGCTCCGGCTGTTGACCTCCTCTGCGGTCACCTCCCGGGCGTGTTCGAGCTTCCGGCCCACCAGGCCGTCGAGGCACCGCACCAGCTCGGCGTTGTAGCACTCCACGCCGAACTCGAAGTTCAGCCGCAGGCTTCGGGGATCCCAGTTGGTCGAGCCAAACAGCGCCCAGCCCCCATCCACCAGCATGACCTTGGAGTGGTCGAATGGCGGTGCGGTGTAGAACACCCGGCAGCCTCGCGCCAGCACCTGCCACAGCTGCGCGGTCGCCGCCCAGTGCACCAGGGCGAGGTTGTTGACCTCGGGGAGGATGATGTCCACTTGTACCCCTCGGAGCGCCGCCACGTCCAGGGCGCTGATGAGTCCCTGGTCGGGGAGGAAGTAGGGCGTCACGATGCGCACCGACTTCTGGGCGCATGCCAGGGCGCCGAGAAAGACGAACCGTGCCCGCTCGAAGTCCTCGTCCGGTCCGTCGTTGATTCCCCGGGCGACCACGGTGCCGGAATCGGCGGGCCGAGGGAACCAGGCTTCGCCGCTCAATTGCTCCTTGGTCGTGAAGGCCCAGTCCTCCGCGAACGTCTGCATCGCATGGGCGACCACAGGGCCCTCGATCCGGAATTGCAGATCCTGAACCGGGTGTTTGGGCGAGTTCTCAAGGACATGCCCAGCGCGAATGTTCATGCCCCCTGTGAACCCGATCTTGCCGTCCACGATCAGCAGCTTGCGGTGATTCCGAAGATTGAAGTAGGGCATGCGCCAGGGCAGCAGAGTTCGACCGAAACTTGCCACGGGGATCTTGCGGCGCTTGAGCTCGCGCACGATGGGAGGCCAAGAGTACCGGGCGCCCACCGTATCGATGAGTATCCGGACCGCGACGCCGCGGTTGACCGCCCGTTCTAGGGCATTCTGGAACTGGCGGCCAGTGTCGTCGCTGTCGAAGATGTAGGTGCTGAGGCCTATGCTCTGGTTGGCGCCGTCGATGGCTGCGAGCATCGCAGGGTAGGCCTGATCGCCGTTCACCAGTGGCTGAACGGCGTTGCCGGTGGTGAGTGGTCGGCTGGCAACCCGGTCCACCAGCTCTGCCAGCGTGTGGAGGTGGTGCACCTCGGGAGGCAGTGCCACGCCCTTTTGGACTGGTGCCCTCGGGAACTCGCCCGACATCAGGAGCCGCAGACCCCGCTGCTCCACGGCTTGCCGGCGGATGCGGTTGATCCCCAGCAGCGCGTACAGTACGGCGCCCACGATGGGTACGAGCCAGATCAAACCGACCCACCCCACCGCTGCTCGGCTGTCCCGCTTGTACAGCACTACGTGCGCCGAGGCGATGATCGACAGCAGCACGGTGAGGGCGACCGCCAAGGGGTCCCACAGCCCTACTAGGTCGACCAGGAACGATTGCATGGGTTAAAGATAGATGGTGAGCGGCTTTCTCCCCTACCTCTACCGTTCCCCCCCTGGCTTCCGGAGGCCGCCCCCCTAGTTTGGCCTATCTCTAAGCAAAGGTTCCGCTTTCTTGAGCGACCTCCCGGCCCGCCTACAAGCTGCTGTTGGAGCCACAATGGGTGAGCGGTGCGCGGGAAGCAAAGAGCCGAACGATGATTCGCCCGGCCCTTCAGCCGGTGGTGCGGGACGTGAGGGAGCGGATTGCCCGGTTGGTGGGGGAGCGCTGAATCGGCGGAACGGCGGAAGGACGGAACGAGGGAACGTAGGCCGGCAAGATTCCGGGCCCACGTACCGCCGTTCCGTCGCACCGCCGTTCCGTCGTTATCTCGTCCCCACCTCCCCCTTCACGTTCCCATCAGCGTCGATCTCGTACATCGGGCCGAGACCGAGTTCCCGGATACCGGCCTCGATCTTCTCCCGATCACCGACCACGACCCAGACGAGCTTGTCGGGGTAGATGACGTTTGCCGCGGCGCTCTGAATCTGACGCAGCTTCAAGCCCCGTACGTTGTCCGCGTAGGTCTCGAAGTACTGGTCATCCAGGCCGAACCGCACGATCTGGGCAATGGATGATGCCACGGCGTTGGCCGTCTCCCAGGATCCGGGGAGTGTGAGCGTCTGGGAGGCTACCGCCATGCTCAGCTCTTCAGACGTTGCCGGCTTCTCGCCCAGAATCCCCTGAAGCTCCTTGGCAACCTCGTACATCGACTCCTTGGTCTTGTCGCTCTGCACCGGCGCGTACACGAAGAACGGGCGCTGGCCCCGGGCATCCCAGAAGATGCTGCCTGCACCGTAGGACCAGTGCTTGTCCTCCCGGAGATTCATGTTGATCCGGGCCGTGAAATTGCCACCGAGGAGGGTGTTCATCGTCTCGATGGCGATCTCGTCGGGATTCGCCTTGGGTGGCGCAACATGACCGGCGAAGATCACCGACTGGATTGCCCCTGGCCGATTCATGAGATAGACCGCTGAGCGCTGCTTCTGGGGCACGGTGGCGAGGTTCTTCTGCGGCACGTTGCCGCGACGCCAGTTCCGGAACAGACGTTCCAGGGTCGGCTGGATCTCGTCGATGGTGGTGGCACCCACCACGACCAGCGTAGCGTTGTTCGGCTTGAACCACGTCTGGTGGAACTCCGCCAGATCCTCCCGCGTGATCCGCTGAACCGACTCCTCGGTGCCGGAGCCGGTAAGCGGGTTGCCGTACGCATGTCCCTCACCGTACAGCAGTCGGGAGAACACTCGGAGCGCTACGCCGATGGGCTGGACCTTCTCCTGTTGGATCTGAGCCAGGCGCTGGCGCTTGAGCCGCTGGAAGTCGGCCTCGGGGAACGACGGGTTCAGGATCACGTCGGCGAAGATGTCGAGTGACGCGTCCAGGTTCTCCTGCAGTGCGGAGAGCGAGACCTGGGACATGTCCAGATTGGAACTGGCGCCGAGCGACGCTCCCAGCAGGGCCAGCTCCTCGCTGATCTCCAGGGCGCTCCGGCGCCTGGTGCCTTCGTCCAGCATCGACAGGGCAAGGCTCGCGGCGCCCGGGATGCCGTGCTGGTCGGCGGCGTAGCCAGCGTCCACTAGCAGCCGGAAGTTCACCACCGGAACCGCGTGCCGCTCAGCCAGAACCACCTGCAGTCCGTTGGACAGGGTAGTCCGCTGAAGTTCGGGGAACTTCGCAGAGGCGGGTGCGCCCGCCTCCGGCACCTTCGAGCGATCCACCTCGGAAGCGACCGTCGTGTACTCGGGGAACGGATGCACCTCAAGGATGTACACGCCGTCGGAGAGCCACTTCTCAGCGGTCGTTCGCAGGTCCTCGGCGGTGGCATTGGCCACGCGCTCGAGGGTGGTCTTGTAGAAGTCGGGGCTGCCCCCGTAGATCTCGTTCATTGCGAGCACATCGGACTTTCCACCGAATCCACCGATCCGCTCGATGCCGCGGATGAACCTGGCCCGGAACTGGGTCTTGACCCGCTGGAGCTCTGCCTCCGTCGGCCCTTCAGCCAGGAACCTGGCCAGCTCTTCGTCGAGTGCGCGCTCCACGTCGTCCAGGTCCACGCCGGGCCGGGCTGTGCCCTGGATTCGCAGCTGCCCACCGATTTCCCGCAAGCTCACGAAGGCAGCGACGTCGGTGGCAATCTGCTCATCGTACACGAGACGCTTGTAAAAGCGAGATGTCTTGCCCGCAGCCAGTACGTCAGTGACCAGGTCCAGATACCTCGCCTCCTCCGACGCCCACTCCGGGATGTTCCAAACCTTGTAGATCCGGGCCTGAGGTACCCGATCCTGCATGATCTGGCGGTGGGCACCGGCCCGCTTCGCGATCCACACGTCGTGCTTTGCCACCGGCGGCCCTGAGGGGATGTCGCCGAAGTATTGCTCAACCTTGGCCTTCGCCGTCTGCGGGTCGATGTCGCCGGCGATGGCGATCACCGCGTTCGCCGCCCCATAGTACGTCTTGAACCACTGCTGCACGTCCTCCAGGCTCGCGGCATCGAGGTCTTCCATCGAGCCTATCACGCTCCACGAGTAGGGATGCCCAGCGGGATACGTGTTCTCCGTGACCGTTATCCCCACCCTGCCGTAGGGCTGATTCTCCCCCTGCCGTTTCTCGTTCTGCACCACCCCCCGCTGCTCATCGAGCTTGGCCTGGTCGATGGCGCCCAGGAGATGCCCCATGCGGTCGGACTCCATCCACAGCGCGACGTCGAGGGCGGGCGTGGGAACGTTCTGGAAGTAATTGGTGCGATCGTTATTGGTGGTACCGTTGAGGTCGGTGGCCCCCAGCGGCTCGAGCACCTTGAAGTAGTCGTCGTTGTAGTGCTCGCTGCCGTTGAACATCAGATGCTCGAAGAGGTGGGCGAAACCGGTACGCCCGGGTTTCTCGTTCTTCGAGCCCACATGGTACCAGACGTTCACTGTGATGATGGGTGCCTTGTGATCCTCATGGACGATCAGGGTGAGCCCATTGTCGAGGACGAACTTCTCATACGGGATGGCGATTTCGGTGGTGGACTGGGCCACGGCCGTGGCGGCACCAACCGCCATCACGATAGTCGCTAGCAGCACTCTGACTATGAACGCTCGGGAACGTGGACTGCGCATACTCCATCTCCTGCTCGTTTGAAATGATGAATAAGGATCTAGCGCACTACGCCATCGGATCTGCAAATGTTCCGCACCGCCCCTGCCGCCCCTGCCACTCCTGCCGCCCTCTACCCCTCCTCCCCCCACATTCCTGCCGCACCTCCCGCCCTCCGCCACCATCATCTTTTCAAATACGCCCTCAAGTCCCCCACGTCATACCGCCCATTCCGGTTCCCCACGGAATCGAGGTACTCCTCCTCCTGGGGAGCAAGTGGGTCAGCGCCATTTTGCAGGAAGCGTTCCACGAGACGGTTGAACGCGATAGCTGTGGTGGACAGGGTCACCCGGGCCACATTGTCGTCAACGGTGATGTCGTAGAGCGTCACCGCGGAGTTGCCGCCGGAATTTAACCGGGTGGATGGCGTTGTGGAGTTGCTGAACCGGGCCGGGCCGAGCGCACCGAATGCGTCTCCGGGCTCGCCACGATTCCCTCCCTGGAGGAAGGTCCGGACCAGCCCGTCGTTCCCATCGGCCTCCACCAGCGCGACCTGGTAGATCTTCTCGCACTCGCGACATGGCCGGATCGGGCGCTCGTCGTCGATGTGGTAGATCAGGACGCCAGACGAGGGGAGGTCAAGGTCGAACCCCATCTGCTTGCGGTACTCCACCAGGAAGTACTCGGTCTCAGAGAGGGGGATCCGTAGCGCCCGCCCGCTGGTAATGATGGGCTCGAGGATGAACTCCCGGCCCTGAACGTCGTCCACCACCTGTTCATCCGCGAGCCAGCCGAGGCGGATCTTTTCCCACGGGCCCAGGTGTGTCGGCCGTCTCCATTCCGTGCGATTCGCCGTGCCACAACCCCAGGAACCGGCCGCCATCAGTGACCAGCAGCCGATAACCCAGCGGCGCCGCTCCGGCAGGATGCCGTCGGCCGCATCGTACAGATCTGGCAATCCGAGCACGTGCCCCAGCTCGTGGGCAATCGTCCCCGCGCTTTGGATCCGGACACCGTCGCACCGCACGGTACTCTGAACGATGTAGTCGTCTACCAGGATCGGCGCACCGCTCGGGCGCAGGTCGTCGGTGACATACGGGGTGTCGGTCCGGTTGGATATGCGGGACCGGTGTGGCCAGATCCCGGGGCCGCCACAGGAGGCCGAAACCTCGAGGAACTGGAATGCGACAGCATCGACGTTGCCGTCGTCGTCCCCGCTATTGGGAACGCCGTCCGGTCCGTCGTTGTCGAACTGTCCGAAATCGATAGCGGAGTCCACGGCCCCGAGGGCTTGAACCAGATACACACCTGTCTCAGCATCACTGCCCAGGCCGTAGGACGAACCGACCGCCGCAGCCAGGGTGACGCTGGTCCGCACCCACGGGAGAGCCTGACCTCTGATGCCGAACCGCCCGCCGGATGCCTCGGAGTAAAAGTCACTCACCGTCCCGTCGTCTGAGGGACCGTCGAACAGCACCCGCTGCACGTCTTGCGAGGAGAAGGTCGGCTCCGGCGAATCTGCGAAGAGGGCCTGTATGACGACTAGCGGCAGCGTGTCACCAACGGCCGCGCCTGCCTCCGCGGCGCGGTTCGCCCGGGCGATCCACCCCCGGCTGATTTCGAAGAAGTCTGGTCGCTGCCTGACCAGCTCGTAGTACGCCGGCGGCAGGGTGCGCCCAGCCATTTGTGCGGTCACTTCGATGTCTTGAGCGGCGGCCGAGCTCGCCAGCGTCGAGATCAGGCCGGTGGCGGCGCCGAGCGTCACCACGCGGAGACACGCTGAGGGGGACCGACTCCGGACCTCGATCACTGTTGCGCCACCATGGTGTACCTGACGGTGTAGCCGGACAGAGCGCTGCGAAGCTGGTTGTTGCCGTCGGCGACCTCCAATACGGTAGCAGCGGGGGGCGTGTTGATGTCGTCCACGCTGAGTTCGAGGCTGATGCGGCCGGGTGTGTCGAGGATGACGACCACTCGCGTCACGTCACCGACCTGATTTGAGTAGGCCATCCCCTCCGTCGGCGTTACCCTGCTGATCGCGGCACCGCTGAATTCCAGGACAGCCGCCCCGTTGTCACCGTCGGGCGAGACGAGCTCCGCCTGCAAGGCGCCGGGCACGGGCTCAGCCGGACCCTCGCAGGATATGACTGCCACCGCGAGTAGCCCTGCGAGCAACGAGAGCGTGCGGGGTACGGCCTTCATCAAGGTCGAAGCATAGTCAGCCAGTGAGTGATGCCATGTCTGAGTATCTGAATAAATGTACGGCGTAACCGTGTGAGGGTTCCGGCGGTGCCGTTGTCGGGATGCTGTTGCCCGCCGCCGCTCCTGCCGCCCTCAACCGCTCCTGCCGCCGTGTGCCGCCCTCAGTCCCTGTCCTCCCCAAGCAGCTCCCCCAGCTTATCCACGGACACGTTGCCCCCACTCACAACCGCGATCACCCGATCGTGTTCGTCCACCGGAATGCGTCTGGCAAGGAGCGCCGCTGTGGCTGCGGCTCCTGACGGCTCCGCGAGCAACTTGGCCCGGGAGAGGATCATCCCCATCGCCCGGAGGATCTCGTGGTCGGTGACGGTGACGACATCATCTACGTACTGCTTGACGATGGCGTAGGTGAGCTCGCCGGCCATGGGCGACGCCAAGCCGTCGGCGATCGTGGCGATCTGTTCGAGGCGAATCGCTCTGCCCGCATCGAGGCTGCGGCGCATGGCAGCTGCCCCTTCTGGCTCTACTCCGTAAACCCGGACGCCTGGCTGCGTCAGTTTCACCGCTGCCGCGACGCCGGCGATCAGTCCGCCGCCACCGATAGGCACCACGACTGCGCTTNNTCATCGAAGGGATGCACGAAGGTGAGATTCCGCTCCTTCTCCAAGGCGAGCGCCCTGTCGAACGCCTGGAATACGTCGCCGTGGAGGACGACGTCAGCACCATACTCCCGACTCGCCTCGACCTTGGACGGATCGGCGCTCTCAGGCATGACAACGATGCATGGGATGTCCGTGGTCCGAGCCGCCCACGCTAACGCTTGGGCGTGATTGCCTGCGGAGATAGTGACCACGCCCTGGGACCGAGATGTCGTACTGAGCTGTGCCAGCCTATTCAGTACCCCGCGGACTTTGAACGAGCCGGTCTTCTGCAGGTTCTCGCACTTGAGAAAGAGCTCCACACCCGCTGCCCGGCCAACGAGTGTCGCGCTGACCGTCGGGGTGGTGTGGACCCGCCCGGCAATGCGCTCGCGAGCGTCGGTGAATCGTTCTAGCGTCAGATCGGTCATCGTGCTCGACTCATCCCGTCGTGCCCCCGTGCCGTCACGCGTTCCACGCCGTCACGCCTTCCCACCGCCAGACGAGGCCAAAGCTACGATGGGACGGTGGCTGGGCAAGGCGTGTCATGGACGCTCGGACTCCGGCCGCCCGACGCTTGCAGTTGGCTGCTCAGCCGCCCACGTTTTTCGCATGGCGGGACGCGTGCTCATCGGTACCTCCGGTTTCGTCTATCCCCACTGGCGCAAGGGTGTGTTCTACCCGAGGGGCCTTCCTCAGAAACAGGAGCTCGAGTATTTCGCGAGCAAGTTACGCACGGTTGAGCTGAACAGTCCTTTCTATCGGCTTCCCGAGCGTGAGGCGTTTGTCCGGTGGAGGCAGCGAACGCCAACGAGTTTCTGCTTCGCGGTCAAGGCCAGTCGGTACATCACTCACATCAAGCGCCTGCGAGACTGCGGCGATTCGGTGGTGACCTTTTTCCAACGGGCGCGGGGGTTGGGAAAGAAGCTGGGGCCTGTCCTGTTTCAGATTCCGCCCAATATGCGGGTCGACGTCGGGCGCCTGGATGCCTTCCTCGATCTGCTGCGAGGCAGGGAGCGGTGTGTACTGGAGGTGCGTCATCCCTCTTGGCTGGTCGACGAGGTGCATCAGGTTCTAAAGCGACACCGGGTTGCCTTCTGCCTTGCCGTTGGGGGAAGCCTCGAGCTGGAAGAGGTGGTCGTTACGGCCCCCTTCGCCTACGTTCGCATGCATTCCGGGGCCGGGAGCGGCGGCAACTTCACTAAGCGGCAGTTGAAGACCTGGGCCGGACGAGTGGGTGATCTGCGAAACCAGGGGACCGATGTCTACGTCTATTTCAACAACGACTGGGAGGGGCACGCGGTGAGAGACGCCATGGCGCTGGAGGAGCTCCTCGGGCTCGAGCATTAGTGCCGATAGGCGGGCACCGTGTGGTCTCCGACTTGTTCCATCGCGTTTGCTGGCAACGTTCTTGCCGCAAGGGTGTCTAACCGTTGGGCTAGCATCGGGGGTACCCTCATGTTGCAGAAAGCAACTTCGTTTGCTGCAGGACTCTTCGTGACCCTGGCACTCAGCGCTGCCGTTGTGTCCACGGCGGGGGCTCAGTGGCGGGTGGTTGACGACGACGAGTGGTGTAGGGATCGCGACTACGGCGACCGCGACCGAGGATGGTATTGCGAGGTGCGGGAACTAACCCTGGCAGCGGATAGGGATCCCATCGCCGTGGATGCGGATCCCAACGGCGGCATTCGCGTCGAGGGCTGGGATCGCAATGAGATCTTGGTCCGGGCCAAGGTGAGTGGCCAGTCATGGACCGACGAGGAGGCCCGTGACCTGGTTTCGGGGGTCGAGGTTCTGACCGGGGGGCGGATGATCGAAGCTAGGGGCCCCAGGGGTGGACGGCGCGAACACTGGGCCGTGAGCTATGAGATCTTCGCGCCCATGCGCTCGAACCTCTCACTCGAGACTACCAATGGTGGGATCACGATCGAGGACGTGGCAGGCGACATCGAGTTCTACACCACCAATGGCGGTGTCAGGCTCCTCGGTGTGGGCGGTGATGTGCGGGGACACACCTCCAATGGGGGCCTGCACGTCGAACTGACCGGGACGGAGTGGCAGGGCGACGGCATGGACGTCCGAACCACCAACGGTGGTGTACGGATCGAAGTGCCAGAGGACTACTCCGCCCGGCTTGAGACCGGCACCACGAATGGCGGCCTGCGGTTTGATTTTCCCGTGACGGTGCAGGGGCGTCTCAACCGTCGGCTGTCCGTCGATCTGGGCAGTGGGGGCCGGTTGATCCGGGCCACCACCACTAACGGCGGGGTGGTGGTGAGGAGGCGCTGATTTCACCCCCTCCCCGCCTCTCGGACGGGGAGGAGGGGGGAGGGGGAGGAGAGACGGGGCATCCGGACTTCTTCTTTGTTGCACTGACCCCGGGCTCAGGCCCGGGGTTCTGCTTCTATCGCCGCGCCAGCTCGGCCTCGGCCGCGACATAGCCGAACGCCGCCCACTGGGAGCCCTCCAGAATCTGCCGGAAGATCTGATGGGCCTCTTCGGCGCGGCCGTTGTACAGGTGCCAGTTGCCCACGCCATAGGCGACGGTGGCGTTGGCCAAGGCATCGCCGGAGGCGGCCTCCGCCAGGAGCGAGTCGGGCGAGATCTCTCCCTTGTACATCAACAGAAGCCGGTGATAGCTGTGGTTCTCGATGATGTCCATGCCTGCGTCAATCGGGGTCAGGACTGCAGCCGCGTCCTGGCTCTGCCCCAGCCGTCGGAGCGTCATGTAGAGCCAGTGGCTGGTAGCAACCAGCATGTCGGGGTTGTTGGAGAAGTCGAGGCACATGCGGTATGAGCTCGCCGCCCGGGCGAGGTCGCCCTTCAGGTAGTGAGCCAAGCCCAGGTGGTACCAGATGTTGGACTGCAGGGTGCTCGTGGGAATGCCTCGTTCGTTGGGAAGTCCGTCCGGCTCGACCTGATCCGGCTGGCCGGCTACCAGCTGCGTTGCCCTTACGAGATCCTCGATGGCCGCGTCCAGCCTGCGGGTGGTGATGTAACGGTGTCCCCGGTGGCGGTATAGCCGCGCATCATCGGGGTGCAACGCGATGCCTGCGGTGTACGTCTCGATCGCTTCCCGGTAGTGGCCCAGATAGGCGAGCCGTCGTCCGAGCCAGATGATCGAGTCGGCGACTTCCGGCGTGGCGTTGTATGCTGCCTGGGCCTCAGCCAGCCGCCGTTCTCGCTCCTGCCGAACGTCAGGTGCAAGTGGCGGCGGTGATAGGGTATCGCCGAGGAGTGATATCGCCTCGGCCCCTGGGGGAAGTACAAATGGGGCAGGTGACCGTGACTCTCCGCAGGCGGCAATGCCAAGCACGATGCAAACAACGAGGTTGATTCTCACAGAGGCCATTCCTTTGGATCCCTGGTTGACTTTACGCTGTGCGCACCAGCGCACCGCTCACAGCTCACCGCTTTTCAACGAAAATCTCCTTCTCCGTCTCCGCCGTCTCCCCGCCGGGCGTCGTTGCTTTCAGCCGGATGGCATACCTACCCGCCTGATCATCGGGAAGCTGAAGCGTCACTGAGCGCCCGATACTGGCTCGAGTGGTCGGCTGAGCCTCACGCCATTCCAGCGTTATCTTCGGCCGTTCGCGGCTGGCGAATCCCAAGAACTCGGCAACCTTCCTGAACACGCTCTTACCCTGTTTGACCACCGTGAGCGACACGAAGGGCGGTTCGTCGGCACTCACTCGATAGATCTCCCAGTAGAGTTGAATCGGTTCACCTGGTTTGTAGTGGGCAGACGGGCGAGCTAGTCTGAGCGCGCGCCCCAGCTGCCGCGGCAGGGGCTCGAAACCCTCTATGAGCAAGAGATCTGACAGGGCAAAGCCCGTGCCAGCCGCGGAGTCGACGTCAAGCCAGTACCGCTTGCGAGCCGCGAGACTATCGGCACTGTCCAAAGCTTCGAGGCTTACCAGTGCAGGCCTTCTCGCAACTCGGGCCTCAAGCCGCGCAATGCCATCGGTTACCGTCTCCTGCACCATCGTGGGAGCCGCATGCTCGTCTGGGACGACAATCAGTGCAACCTCTGCGTTCTTCTCCCCCTCCTCCCGCTCCCCGAAGTGAAACACCCCCGCCACTACCGCCGAATCCCCTCTCCGGAAGACCAACACCTGCGGCTCGAGTTGGACGAACCTTGTCGAGTAGGGAGGCGACGCGATCTCTCGCGGCTTCACCGGGTCGAGTTCCCAATCGTTCCATCCCATCGTGGATGGCTCCGCCAGGAACGATGCGGACGGCAGGAAATGCCTGCCGCCTCGACGCTGATGACCGATGATCGTTGGCTGCGTGGCGCTGGCGCCGGGGCTCCGGGACTCCCGTTCCCAACGGACGCTCCAACCATACCGGATGACCATCTCGTGGCTGTCATCGCGCCACGGCACCCCGTAGGGGTTGGCGGTGTCCTCGAAGAGGTGGCTCATCACGAGGCGGGCATAGTGTTCCGTGCGGCGTTCGTTGCCGGGAACTAGGTAGAGGGGGTCGGCGAGCCACCAGATCCGACGGTTGAGGGAATCACGGTTGCCACACCCCGCGGCGCGATAGCTGCGCACTAGATCACGGTCAACCACCAGCGACAGATCGGTCCAGCGGCAGCGGTCCGCCTCTGTCATCGTCGGCAGCGCAGCGGCAAAAGCCGAGTCGGCTGCGGTGAAATCCCCGCGCAGGTGCGCAACGAGTCCGGTCAGGGCCTGGCACCACCAGCCCTGCGCCCGGCACTCGCTTGCCCTCCGCAGTGCGTCCTCCAGGCGACCACCATCGATGAGGTACCGCACCTGCTGGCCGGTAATCCACCCGTTGTCCGGAAGGATCGTGGCCGCTGAATCGAGGAGCGCCAGAAGCTTGTTTCGCTCCCGGATCACGCGGTCATGCTCAGGCCGGGGCGTCCACCGTGCGTCGTATTCCGGCCAGTATCGGAAGCGGCCGATGATCTGCTCTCCCTCTCCGCCGCCGAACTGCGGCGTCCACGGGAGGTTCCAGCGGCGGATGCGCTCGAACCGAGCCTGCGCGTCGCGGAGCGGCGCCAGGATTCGCAGGGAATCCGGCAATTGCTGGGTGCCGTATGCCGGTGCCGCCGATAGCAGTGCCAGCGCTGCGGCGAGGACCTTCGGATGTCTCACGCTGTCCGGCCGTCCTGCGATGGGCTATTCAGTGGTCTCCGCCGGTCCCGGGCTGTGGGAACGGGCCCGATGGCGTTCTCACTTCCGTGACTCCGACCAGCCCCTCGACCTCGTCCGCTTTCTCCTCTTCTTCGATGTATTCCTCACGATACATCTGGATCAACTCGAAGAAGTAGGAGAGGGCGAGGGGGCCGATCAGCAAGCCGAGGATGCCAAAGAACCGAATGCCAGCGAGAGCACCGACCAAAGTCACCACCGGGTGAATCCTGGCCCATTTGTTATACACAATGGGGCGGACGAAGTTGTCCACACTGGCTACCACGACGAGTCCCCAGAGGGCAATTGCGATCGCTGCCCCGTAACGGCCGCTGACGAACAAGGCGATCGCCGCCGGTCCCCAAACGAGCCCACTCCCCACTAGCGGCAGTATCGCGAACACAGCCGTGACGACGCCCCAGAAGATCGCGCTCGGCAGACCCACCGCAACGAATGCTGCTCCGAGGAGAACCCCCTGTGCGATTGCGATCAGGCCCGTGCCGATGAGCGTCGAGTTCGTAACGTCGCGGAACCGCTTCTGCAGCTTCTCGGTGTTGGCGGCGTTGAAGGGGATGTATGGGCTGACTGCGCTCCACGCCTGGCCGCCCCGGAGGAGGAGGAAGTACAGGGCGAACATCGCAATGGTGAGGTTCAGAGCAACCTTGGTGGCCGTCCCCAGCAGACCGAAGGCGCTCGAGCCGATCCACGCGACTGCGTTTTCGCCGAGTGTGACCAGGCGAGGGCCTACCTCGAACTGACCGACGCGAAGCTCTCCCAACTGGCCGACCAGCGGGCTTTGAATGAAGCGTCCTGCGATCTGCTGTCCTTCATTCACAACCAGTCCCGCTACCGACACCCCAGGGACCAGAACGATGAAGACAGCAACGGCGACGACCAGAGCGGCCGCCAATGTCGGCCGGATCCAGCGCCGCACCAACTCGTAGAGGGGACAGAAGATCACGTAGAGAACGGGCCCCCCGATGAGTCCCGTCACGTACGGCCACAGGGCGAATACGAGCAAGATGCCCAGGATCCCGATGAGGATCTGAGCGCGCTGGTGGCGCGAGACGAAGAAGACCATGTGGGAAGTGTATCCGGCTCCGGTTCGCCTTGCCACCCTCGACAGCCGTCACGGCGTCGCTGAGCTGCCCTTTCGCCGTTGTGCCATTCGGTCTAGCTTCTCCTCCCATGCAATCCCTCATAGCACAGTGGCATGGTGAAGCGGTCGTGACGGCCTACGACGAGCCCACCGGTACTTGGATCTTCATCGCCATTCACGACACGACGCTCGGCCCCGCCATGGGTGGGTGCCGTATGAACGTGTATTCGAGTCCGGAGGAGGGCCTGCGCGACGCAATGCGTCTGGCGGAAGGGATGACCTACAAGTGGGCCACCATCGGGTTCGAGCTCGGTGGTGGAAAGAGCGTTCTGGCGGTGCCGCGTCCGCTCCAGGGGCGGGATCGGGAAGGACTCCTGGAACGCTTCGGGCGACTGGTTGCGCTGCTCAGGGGCGCGTACGCCTGTGGGCCGGACCTCGGCACCACGCCGCAGGACATGGTCGTCATTGCGCGCGAGACTCAGTTTGTGCACGGCGGTGCCCGCGACGGCCGCACGTTGGATCCGGGGCCGTACACGGCGCTGGGAACGTTCACCGGCATTCGTGCCGCACTGGGGCACCTTTTCGGCGAACCCGACGTGGCTGGACGGACAGTGCTGGTGCAGGGGATCGGCGATGTTGGGGTGCCGCTTTCCCGCATGCTCACTGACGCTGGTGCTCACGTGTTGCTGACTGACACTGTGGCTGGTCGGGCTGAGGAGGTGGCGCGGGACTTGGGTGGGGAGGTGATCGCACCGGAGCTTGCCTACTCTACCGTGTGCGATGTCTACGCCCCTTGCGCCGTGGGTGCCACACTGAATCAGGAGACGATTCCGACCCTTCAGTGCCGCATCGTGGCCGGATGCGCGAACAATCAGCTCGCGCAGGACCAGGATGCCGAGCGGCTCCACGCCCGCGGCATTCTGTACGCGCCGGACTACGTTATCAATGCCGGAGGCGCCACGGCCCTACCGCTGTTGGACCGTGGTGATCACACGGAGGAGCAGATCCGCGAACGGATTCGGGGGTTTGAGGTGGTGCTGGGTGAGATCTTCAGCGAGGCGGCGGAGCGGGACGAATCTCCTCTGCGCGCGGCGGCGCGGCGGGTTGAGCGGGTGCTGGCGAAAAAACAGCAATCAAAGGGGCAGTAGCGGCAGAGGAGTCGCGGGAGGGGCAACGCCAGGGCTGAAGTCCTGGCGTTCTTTGTTTCGTGAGGGTCAGGCGGTCAGGCGGCCACGACCGACCGCCCGACCGCCTGTACGCCCGACCGCCTGCTAGAATCCCGGTGCGAACGAGAACTGGAAGTGACCACCCCGCGCCCGATTGAATGGGTAGACCCAGTCCAGCTCGATGATTGCTATCCCAAACAGGTTCATCCGCAGTCCGGTGCCGGCGCTGTAAATGGGCCTGCGGTCGCCGCCGGAGAAGAAGGGGCGATCGTCGAATTCGTCTCCCACGAAGTCGATGCGGTCGGCACCGTACCACGCCAGCCCTGCATCACCGAAGATCACCATCTCTATCGGGAGGAACCCGAACAGCCCACTGCCAAGCCCCAGTACGCCCAGGGGCGGGAACCTTATCTCCAGGTTCGCCACGATCATCTTGGATCCCCAGAGCTGGCTGTAGTTGGGGCAGGAGCCGTCGATCTCGCATTCCTCGAAGAAATCGAACGAGCCGAATCCGTAGCCACGCACCAGTCCGTCGTATCCCAGGAACAATGGGGGGAGGGCAAGGGTGTCGGCGTCCGGTCCGTACCGACCATAGTGCAACACGCGTGCGGCCAGCGTGAACGGCCGCACCGGCATCACGTACTTGCGGAAGTCGGCGATGCCCGTGAAGAAGTCGAGCGAGCCGAAGGTGGTGCCGGCCTCCAGCCGGTAGCGTTGTCCGAGAAGGGGGCTCGCGATGCCGAAGAAGGAGTTGTCATACACCAGAGCGGCGCTTGCCTGACCCAGGTTGAGGGCGTCGCGTGCGTCGAGATTAATGGTCGTATCAATGAAGACTCCGCGGATGCGGCGTTCGGCGTCGAACGTGATGTTGAGAAAGCCCGCCGACCCCTCAATCCGCTGCACCCGGCTCAAGGGATAGGCGAACGTCGAAGAGATGCTCCGGTTGGTCTGCCGCAAGAGCAGGACATCCTCGACCAGGTGCCCGGACTGATCGATAAAGAGATTCACGAACCCACTCAGGTACGGGATCTGCTGGGCTGACACGGTCCAGTTCAGTCGCTTAGTGAGGTTGGAATACCCCACCAGCGCAGCGATGTCCTTGAGGCTCCCTTGCACCTGGAGCGCCGTGGCGAGGTTGTGGCCGCCGAGCATGTCGCTCCAGAACAGTGCCGCGCCACCGGCGATGTAGGTACCGAACCGGTCCGCCCCCACGGCGAGAGACGGCTGCGCAATGTAGTCGAGCGCGAACTTGGGACGATAGGTGTCCCTGGTGTACCCCACGGTGTCCGGCAGCCCGAAGAAGGCGTTGGCGAGGAGACTCGCCACATCGTCCGTGAGCCGTTGGGTGGGCGGCAACAGCGCCGGGTCAATCCCGACAAACGGGGGCAGGACCGGCCCACCAGCCAACACCTCGGGTTCCTCCGCCAAATAGACGGCGTTCACGTCCTCCTCGTACACGCTGAACGCCACCTCGCCGCTGCGTGCCGCCACCGTGAGGGCCGGACTCAGCGCCGTAATGCCGCTGATCCCCGTGTAGAGGTTGGTGACTTGGTGAAGCTCACCGCTCGCCACCTCCGCGCGGTAGAGATTGGAGATCCCGTTCTGATCCGAGACGAAGTAGAGGCTCTGGCCGTCCGGCGACCACTGGGGATTGATGTGCTTGCCCTCATCGAACGCCTGCAGGGGCCGGACCGCCCCTGACGAAGCATCAATCAGTCCAATGCGGTAGTTGCCGTAGAGCAGACTCGACAGTCCAGTTGAGAACCGGTCCGTGACGAAGGCGAGCGTACTGCCGTCTGGTGACCAGGCAGGCTGAAGGTCCGCGTACGCGTCGTTGGTGAGCCGTCTGAGCACGCTCTCCTGGAGATCGTACACATATAGGTCCGACAAGCCCCCCACCAGTCCGGAGAATGCTACGTAGCGTCCGTCCCGGGACCAGCTGGGATTGTACACTTCCCCCAGCTCGGGCAGCTGTACTTCTCGCTCAACGTTGCCCCGCTCGATATTCATGATCGTGAGCACCGGTCGGCCCTTGGTGATGGCGCCGAATACGAACCGCTCGCCGCTGTGGTCCCAAGCTCCCGCCGAATAGATGAACTGGAGGCTCTCGAAGTGGGGGTCGACGGCTGTCCTGGTGATCTTCTTCAGGATCTCGCCCGTCTTGGTGTCAGCCAGGAACATGTCGACGGAGAACAGATCCCGCTCCGAAAGGAACACGATCCGGTCGCCGTCAGGTGACAGGGAGGGCGCAATGTTGAGCCGGCCCCCACTCGTGATTGGGGTGATGAGCGCGCGTCCGTAGTCATCGGGCGGGCTCGTCTCGTCCATCAGGGGCAGATACGTTGCACGCAGCTGGCGATGCCACTGCTGAACCACGGAGTCCGCCGACACCCGCAGGATGCGACCGAAGGCCAGCGCTGGGTTGCGAGCCGAACGAGAGGCCTTGAGAATGCGCCCCACTGCGTCGTCGCCCCAGCGCCCGGCGACATACGCCCACAAGGACTGCCCCCAGCGGTAAGGGAAGAACCTCGGGTCGCTCAGCTTCTCCACCGACGGGAGCTCTTCCCGCACGGCGTCGCGCATCCACATTGCCGTATTCGGATCCCGGGCGCCGACCGATAGGTACTCTGCCATCCCCTCCACGAACCACAGCGGAAAGCGCATCACGCTGGGGACGCCTGCCATGGCGATGCCGCCACCCTCACCGGTCATGTCGAACTGGAACGCATGCACTAGCTCATGACCGAGCACGTGGTCGGTCTCGGGAAGGGGCCCCGCGAAGGGGAGCACAATCCGCCGCTTGAGGATCTCGGTGACGCCCCCCGTGGCCTCGCCGAGGTCTCCCTGCAGCGTATTGGTCTGGCGGAAATGAGGCCCGCTCGCATACAGGATGAGGGGCTGTCGCCCGCTCAACTCATGATTCAGCAGGCGAGAGAGCCGGGCGTACCAGCGCTCGGCCATGAGAGCCGCGTACTCCACCGCCACCTGCTCTTCGGGATAGTAGTAGATGTCGAAGTGGTCGGTCTTGAGCACCTCGAAGTCGAAATTCTCGTACTGCACCTTGTTGCGCCCGAAGTACTGCGCTTCGGCGGTGGGGACCGTGGCGGAGAGGGCGACGCTCGCCACGATCGCGCCGACGCACGCTCTCACGCTGTGCGTGGAACTCATCAAACCTCCGGAAGTAGGCTCATCTCAGTACTAAGACAGCGGGCCGGCAAGAAATGTTCCGCAGGCGGCATTCTCCTCCCGTCGCGTAGGCCGGCGATGCCATTCTGGAATTCCGCCAGCTGCCCATCCAACCTGGCAAGTCGTCCACCATTCAGGACGCCTCCTGTCCTCCCCCCGGGGCGCGTCTGCTTCCCAAATGGCAGACGAGCCACGATCCTTCTCGTTAAATCTCAGCAGCCGAGGGAGGAGGCGGTAGATGTCCGCTAGCAAAGCCGGGCGGATGACGCCGCGGGCGGTAGCGAATGACGCCACGGCTCGCCTGCGGGCTCTGGGAGACCGGAGGAATGCGGAGCAGGGCCGCACTTACTTCAGGGCAGCGGACCAGGTGGCGCTCTACGGGGTGCGGGCTCCGAGCATCAGGGCACTGGCCAGAGAGCTCTACCAGGCCGTCAAGCCGTTCTGGGCGGTGGGGGATGCCGTCGCCTTCTGCGACGCCATGATGCGCAGCCGGTACTTGGAATCCAAGGTCCTCGGTGCCCTCGTGCTAGGCCGGTACCGCGGCGGGTATGAGCGTTCCCTGCTCGGGACGGTCGAGCGGTGGATCGTGGGCGGCCACGCGCCAAACTGGGCGGCTGTCGACGGCCTGGCACCGGAGGTTCTCACCCCTCTGGTGCTTTCGTACCCGGACCTGATTCCCCGGGTGCGGCGCTGGACGTCCTCGCCCAATCTGTGGCTGCGCCGGGCGGCTGTGGTCACGTTTGTGCCGCTGGCCCGGAAAGGCGAGCACCTCAACACGGTCTACGCCCTGGTGGAGACCCTGCTGGACGATCCCGAGGATCTCCTGCACAAGGCGTGTGGCTGGCTGCTCCGGGAGGCGGGGAAAGCAGATATGTCGCGCCTCGAGGGATTCCTGCTGCGGCACGGGCCCAGGATTCCCCGGACGACGGTACGGTACGCGATTGAGCGGTTTCCCGAGCGACGGCGCAAGCGGCTGCTGGAAAAGACGAGGCGGTGAGCGCCAGCAGCTCTCAGCCTAGTGGGCAATCAGCAATCAGCAATCAGCAATCAGCAGTTTGTCGTGGTGTGGTGCGCCCTCCGTTGGGTGTCGCCCACTGCCCCTTCTCCCCGTGCGGGCGTCTGCAGCCTGAGGGAAATGGGCAGCGGAGGGGCGGCTCCCGCGCCTGCTGCCGGGAGATGGGAGGGCAGGGCTGCAGCCGCCGCCCCCGCCGCCGGGGAGTAGTGGAGGGACCGGTATCCCTACTTCCGAATCCCCGCCAAATCCAGCAGGAACGTGTACTCGAACGCGATCTCCTTGTAGCGCCGGAACCGTCCCGAGGCCCCGCCGTGGCCAGCCTCCATATTGGTTTTGAGAATCAAACGGTTGTCGTCGGTCTTCACGGCCCGCAGCTTGGCCACCCATTTCGCAGGTTCCCAGTACTGCACCTGGGAATCATGCAGACCGGTGGTGACCAGCATGTTGGGGTAGTCCTTGGCCTCCACGTTGTCGTACGGCGAGTAGGACAGCATGTACTCGTAGTACTCCTTCTCGTTCGGGTCACCCCACTCGTCGTACTCTGAGGTTGTGAGCGGGATGCTCGCGTCGAGCATCGTGGTGACGACGTCAACCCATGGTACGGCTGCCACGATCCCGTGGAACAGGTCGGGGCGCAGGTTGGCGATGGCACCCATCAAGAGCCCGCCGGCGCTGCCGCCTCTGGCGAAGAGCTTGTCGGGAGCGGCATAGCCTTCCTTGATCAAGTGCTCGCCGCAGGCGATGAAGTCGGTGAAGGTGTTTCTCTTCTTGAACAGTTTCCCGTCTTCGTACCACCAGCGGCCCATCTCCGAGCCCCCGCGCACATGGGCGATGGCGTAGACGAATCCTCGGTCGAGCAGGCTGAGCCGCGGGGAGCTGAACGTGGCGTCACGACTGGCGCCGTACGAGCCGTACCCGTAGAGCAGTAGTGGGCTTGAGCCGTCGCGCTCGGTGCCCCTCCGGTACACGATGGAGATCGGGATCTTCACCCCGTCGTCGGCCGTGGCGTAGATGCGCTCGCTGACGTAGTTGTTGGAATCGAAGTCACCCAGAACCTCGGTCTGCTTGAGCAGGACTTTCTCCCGGGTCTCCATGTTGTAGTCGTAGATGGAGGTCGGTGTGGTCAGAGAGGTGTATCCATAGCGGAGGACCTTCGTGTCGAAGTCGGGGTTGGTGCTGATGTAGGCCAGATAGGCAGCCTCGCCGAAGTCCAGGTAGTGCTCCGTGCCTGCGCTCCAGGGCATGATGCGAAGTTGCACGAGACCGTCCTTCCGCTCGCTCACCACCAGGTGATCCCGGAAGATCTCGGTTCCCTGCAAGAGCACGTCGTCGCGGTGGGGGATCACCTCCTGCCAGGATTCCTTTCGCGTGTCGGTCACGGGGGTCCGCATCAACTTGAAGTTCTTAGCGCCGTCGTTGGTGCGGACGTAGAAGTGGTCAGCGTAGTGGTCGACGTCGTACTCATGATCCTGCTCCCGAGGGTGGAAGACGCGGAACTCGCCCATCGGATTGTCGGCGTCAAGGAACCGGTATTCGCTACTCAGCGTCTGGAACGAGCCGATCATGATGTACGCCTTGGACTTTGTGCGGAATACGTAGCAGGAGAACTCCTCGTCCTTCTCCTCGAATACGAGCTCGTCCTCCGACGGGTCTGTCCCGAGGAGGTGTCGGTAGATCTGGTACCGGCGAAGCGTCTGGGGGTCCTGCTTGGTGTAGAACAGCGTCCGGTTGTCGTTGGCCCAGGCGATGTTGCTGGTGACGTTCGGAATTATGTCCTCGAGCAGCTCACCGGTCTCGAGGTTCTTGAACCGAATGGCATTGATGCGCCGGCCCACGGTGTCGAACGTGAACGCCAGGATATCCTGGTTGAAGCTCACGGCGCGCCCGCCAACCGAGAAGAAGCCGTGCCCTTCTGCCATTTTGTTGGCGTCGAGCATGATCTGTTCTGGCGCCTCCAGAGAGCCTTTCTTTCGAGCGTAGATGGGGTATTCCTTCCCCTCTTCCCAGCGCGTGTAGTACCAGTAGTCATCGAGCTTGTAGGGGACGGAGATATCCGTCTCCTTGATCCGCCCACGGATTTCCTCGAAGAGCTGCTCCTGCAGGTTCTCCGTGTGGGCCATTACGGCCTTGGTGTATTCGTTCTCCGCCTCCAAGTACGCGATGACCTCCGGATTCTCCCGCTGATTCAGCCAGTGGTAGTTGTCGATCCGGACGTGTCCGTGCTTCTCGAGTCTCTTCGGTACGACCCGTGCCATCGGCGGTCTTGCCTCTTGCTGAGTCTGACTGTCCACGCGGCTCGGGGAGCAGAGAAGCAGCGCTGCGGAGCCGACAAGTACTGCCCTTGTGAGATGCCGCATTCGTCCTCCTCTGACCATCGCAGGGGGTGCCAGGGGGTTGTCGTCCTTGCCGACATCTTACCATCAATTCCCACCCACCGGCAGGGATGGGATGAAGTCAGGAATGGCTGCGTGTGAGGACGTGAGCCAGGCCGCGGTGAGCGCGCTCGCCGCCACTCCTGACTGCCCACTCAAGTCAATGGGGCGCTGCCTAGTTCCCGTCTCGGGACACCGGTAGCAGCAACGCGCTCGGATGGTCTGGGCCGTGATGAATCCTCACTTCGGCGGTCCTGGCATCCTGGTCCGTCTCGTGGATAGTGTTCCCTCCGGAGTGGTAGTTCTTGTCGCGATCGGGGGTGTTCAGAGGCATGATCACGAGACGGAGGCGGCTGCCCCTGAGGAGCTTCCGAGAAAACCAGTAGAAGCGATCGAACTCGTACAACTCGACCTTCCCAGGCGTGACCAGGTCAGCGCGGTCCACGCCGTGCCGGTGACGCGCCCGCAACTCACTGCGACCGAGATAGATGGTCTCGCCGTCCGGTCGCACCTCGTAGAGGAAAGCCAGGATGTCTGTGTCTGGGACGTTGAGCTCCGTGTAGGCCTCCAGCTTGACATAGCCTGAGACTTCGAGGGCCTCGTCCAGCGGGGGACTGTGGTACACCAGCTTGGGCCCAGGCGCGAATGCCATGCCGCCACTGACGTAGCTGCCGCTCAGGGCCTGCACCCGCTCCCCTTCGGCTTGTGTTTGCCGTGGATCGTGCACGTAGGAATCGACACCGGGCTCAGTGGGTAGCGAGGCGCTGAGTGTACCTGACCGGAACACGTCGTTTGCCCGCCCGCCCTCGGACGACAGATACCACCTCACGGTGTCGGTGGTCACCGATTCCAGACCAGCGGCGTGCTTCCACTCGTTCGACTGCATTACGTAGTAGACCACGCGGTCTCGCAGGATGTCCGGTCTTGGACCGTCCTTGAAGACCCAGTTGAACCAGTCCAGATGCAACTGTTCCATCTCGATCACGCTGTTCTCGCCGAACACCAGGCCACTCAACTCTTTCACGGGTCTGCGCGTCCCGCCGTGGCTCCAGGGGCCGATGACCAGGTAGTGCTGTGCCTTGCCCCTGTCGCGCCCGTGGCGCATGTGATCCTGATAGTACTTCATGGCACCCGGCTGGTCCCCGTCGAAGTACCCGGTAATCGTGAGGATGGGGAGGTCGAACGTCCGGTAGTCTCCCGGACCGGGATTCATGACCTGCCAGAAGGAGTCGTAGTAGGGATGCTCGATCCAGCGCTGGAAGACGCGAGGAGGGAGGCCGGTGAGATCATCCAAGTCGGCGAATGGGCGGTGCTGCTGGTGCTTCTCGAGGTACTTGCCTCGCCAGTAGTCGGTATCTCCAAAGAGCGAACTCTGTGACGCCGCGCCGTTCACGAACGCGAGCCATCGCGCTGCGTAACTCAAGAAGATTCCGCTCGGATTTGGATAGTCCCACCCCGGGTGGACCGAGGCGGTCGGGACGATCGTGCTGAGCGCGGAGGGTCGTTCCCTGAGTGTCTGCCACTGCACCATGCCGCGGTACGAGCCACCCCGCATACCGACGCGGCCATCGCACCAGGGCTGCTGTGCAACCCATTGAACCACGTCGTGACCGTCCGGCCCGTCCTGCTGCAGCGGCCAGAATTCGCCTTCGGATCCGCCACGCCCGCGCGCATCCACATTCACGTACACGTAGCCGTGCTTGGCGAAGAACGTACCACGCTCATGTGCGTCGTCGACAGTGTACGGCGTGAGCGAGAGGATGACCGGACCGGGGTCGTCCAGCCCGAGCGGACGCCACATTCGAGCGTGCAACCGCACACCGTTCCGTACGGGAATGGAGAGGTCCGTGATCTTGATCTGGTATTCCTGCCTATTCGTGCCGCCGTCTGACTGTGCAGGCAGGGGGCCGGCGGGCACGGGCTGCGACAGCACGAGCGCGAGGGCGAGGGGGAAGGCGGAACGCATTGATGTAGCTCCGAAGTTGAGGGTTCAACCGCCGTAAGGTTCCCGCTGTCCCGGTGACCGCCCCGAATCAACCGCGCTCTCGGAAGAGGGGGAACACGTTGCTGAACAGGCGCTGCCGGAGATCGCTCAACACGCTTCGCGTGTCGGGCTTTGGCCTGCCCTCCGGCGAGATGCCGAGGGTATTGAAGGCCGCGATGGCGGCGGCGCCGGACGTCTGGTCCAGATAGATGAATGAGACGAACGCCTTTTGACCTCCAGTGTGACCGATCAGCTGGAGGTCGCCGTGCTGAAGAATGAAGAACGTTAGCCCCATCGATTCTCGCAGTGGCTCGCGGCCTTCGGTCCCAGTGGTATCAAGGGGCAAGTCCACCACGGGCTGCCACATCTCCCGCAGGGATGAGCGAGGGAGGATCGCGTCATATGCGTGTTGCCGCCTCGGGTCGCCCGTGAGGAACGCTAGGTACTTGACCATGTCCGGTATGGCGGCGTTGAGGCCGCCGTTGGAAACGGTGATCCCAGTGTCGAAATCGAGGCCGTTGGTAGTCAGTTCGCCGCCGGTCACGTAGTAGTTGTTGGATCGGTGCGGCAGCAAGTGGTACGGCGTATGGTCGAAGTACGCCCCGTACATCCCGAGAGGTTTGAGGATGTTCTTGTCGACGTACACCTCGTAATCGTCGCCGGTGAGCTCTTCGATGATGCGACCCAAGAAGACGATGCCTGGATTGGAGTAACTGTACCGACTACCGGGCTCAAACAGAACTTGTGTGTAGGGGATCATCGCCACGAGTTGCTGCCACGTCGTCGGCTCGTGAGGGTGCCAGGGCTCGTCTCCGCCCCATGGCCAGGTGGGTCCCCGGAATCCCGCCGAGTGGCTGAGGAGGTGACGGATGGTGATGGCCTCCATGCTGCCGAACGGGTTGTGCACCTTCCGCAGCTCTGGCAGGTAGTGCACGACAGGGTCGTCTAGACTCAACTGTCCGCGATCTCGTAGCTGCATGATGGCGATGCCGGTGAACGTCTTGGTAATGGAGGCCCAGTGGTAGATCGTTGTTTCGTTCACCGGACGCTGTTCGGCTAGATCGGCCATCCCGTAGAACTCCCTCGCCAGCGTCCGGCCCCCGTGGAGAAACCACAGACTGCTGCCGACGATCCCCTCATCCTCGAGGCGGCTGCGGTAGAACTCCTGGATCTCCTGCCAGGCCTGGTCGAACCCGGGGGGACTTTGGGCCACGGTGCGCATGGGGAACAGGACGGCAGCGAGGGTGCACACCAGCAGCGCGCTCCTCCCCAAAGGGTGGTGGCAGTGCTTCATCGTTCGGCTCCGTGAAATAGGCTGGACGGATAGAATCTATGCCCCCTCATCACCCTCTCCCACCTCTCTTCCTTCTCCTCTGTTATTATCTCCTCTCGTGTCTTCCGCTACCTTCACCCCAGCCTGGTGGCTTCCAGGCCGCCATGCCCAGACGCTAGGCGCGCGCCTGCTGCGCTCGCGCCGGGGTGTTCGCTTCCAGCGGGAGCGGCTGGAGCTACCGGACGGGGATTTCCTGGATCTCGATTGGGTGGAGCCTTTGGGCGGTCGGGCAGTCAGGCGGTCGGGCGGTCCGGCGGGCAGTGCCCCGACCGCCCGACCGCCTGACCGCCTGTCCGACCTTCCTCTCGTTATCGTCCTCCATGGTCTCGAAGGCTCCGCGCAGTCGAACTATATGCTCGAGATGTATCGGGCTCTCCACCGGGAGGGGATCGCGGCCGTGGGCCTGAACTTCCGCACCTGCAGTGGCGAACCCAACCGGCTGCCGCGGATGTACCACTCCGGTGAGACCGGCGACCTAGCGTACGTGCTGGCGCAGTTGTGTGAGCGATATCCCGAGCGTCCGCTGGGGGCTGTAGGGTTCTCCCTTGGGGCGAACGTGTTGCTGAAGTACTTGGGGGAGACAGGGGAGAGGGGGGAGGGGATTGGTGGCGGTGGGCGGCAGGGTGCGGCAGAGGGCGGCAGTGGGCCGCTACACGCTGCGGCAGCAATATCGGTGCCCTTCGATCTGTCTGCCGGCGCGGATTACATGGAACGGGGTTTCGCACGGGTGTACCGTTACCAGCTAATGCGCAAGCTCCGCAAGAAGGTTAGGCAGAAGGTGGGATTTCTCCGGTTCCGGATCGACGTGGAACGGGTGCTTGCGGCGCGGAGCTTTCGCGAGTTCGACGATGCCGGAACCGCACCGCTCCACGACTTTGCCGGTGCCGACGACTATTATCGCCGGTCGAGCTGCAGACTGTACCTCGAGTCGATTCGCATCCCGACGCTGCTGGTCCATTCGAAGGACGATCCGTTCCTTCCGGCGTCCGCCGTTCCGGCCGAGGCGGAGCTGGAGCCGAATCCGCAACTCCATCTCAGGATCACGAGCCGTGGCGGGCACGTGGGGTTCGTGACGGGGCCACCGTGGCGGCCGGGGTTTTGGGCCGAGGCGGAGGCGGCACGGTTCCTGGTCCAACACCTGTGAGCCACTGTTGCCTGCTGTGAGCGGTGCGCGGCGGCGGACGGGATACGGTCCGTTCCCGAACGGTTTCGAATCACATCGAGATCCGCCTCAGCGGTAAGCACCCAAGAGCAGTTTGACCATTCGGAGCCTGACAGGGCTGACGTCCAGCCCAGCGCACCGCGCACCGCGCACATTCCTAAGCTCACCGCTCATAATGTCGTTAGATTGCCTGCTTCACATCTCGGAGGAGATCGCCAATGCCAACCAGCAGTGCCACAGCTACCTGGAACGGCGTGCTCAAGTCCGGAAGCGGGTCATACAGTGCGGGGTCCGGGGCGTTCGCGGGTGACTACACATTCGCCACGCGGTTCGAGGGTGCGAAGGGTACCAACCCCGAAGAGCTAATTGCGGCAGCCCATGCTGCATGTCTCAGCATGGCGCTTTCGGCGGGGCTCGAGCGGGCGGGAACCCCTCCGACCAGCATCACGACCACGGCCTCGTGCAGCATAGACATGGTGGAGGGCGCGCCGAAGATCACCACCATGCGATTGAAAGTCCGGGGGCGGGTGGCCGGTATCGATCAGGCCACCTTCGCCAGCGCAGCCGAGGGTGCCAAGAGCAACTGCCCCGTCTCGAAGGCGCTCGCGGGAAACGTCGCGTTCGAACTGGACGCCAAGCTGGAGTCGTGACTGGCACTCCCATCCCGCAGCGCATCCACCGGGACGACCGAGAGGTCGTGATCTGGTGGGATGAGGGCCACGTCGGAAAATACCCCGCCCGCGACCTGCGTCTGAGTTGTCAGTGCGCCGGCTGCGTTGAGGAGATGACAGGCCGACCGCTCCTCGCCCCCGAGTCGGTTCCCAAGGACGTGAGGCCTGTGTCGATCACGCTGGTCGGGAGCTATGCGATTCAGATCGGTTGGAGTGATGGGCATCATGAGGGGATCTATACGTACGAGTACCTGCAATCGATGTGTCCGTGTGGGAGGTGTCGGGGTGAGAAGGGGGAGGCGGGACGGGGGGGAGAGGCGAGTCCGGCATGACTATATGAAGGATGGGAGCCGGGGGTTCAGGAAGCCGCGTGAGAGAGCGGCAGGAGCGGCAGCGGCGGCACGAATAGCACGCGCCCCGCTAATTGCCAACTGCTCATTACTGCAGTTAGTTCGCTGACGGCTGAAGGCTCAGGGCGATCAATGGACCCCATCTGCCACACCCTTGTTGGCGCCACTCTAGCCGAAACCGGGCTCAAGAGACGGACCGCTCTAGGTGCAGCCACCCTCATCATCGGCGCGAACTTGCCCGATCTCGATATCCTGACCTACGTCGACAGCGGCGTCACGGCGCTGTGGTTCCGCCGTGGCGTGACCCACGGTCTTCCAGCCGTGGTGCTGCTGCCGTTGCTGCTTACGGGCGGGATGCTCGCATGGGATCGGCTCGTCCGACGACGGGGACGCCCTCCGCCCGTACACGTCGCTCCCTTGCAGATTCTGTTGCTCGCGTTTATCGCGGTCGTCACTCACCCCGTGCTGGACTTCATGAACACGTACGGGATGCGATGGCTGATGCCGTTCTCAGACGCGTGGTACTACGGCGATACGCTCTTCATCGTGGATCCCTGGATCTGGGCTGTCTTGGTGGCGGGCATCTACCTTGCGCGCAAGCGGCCATCGGCGCCCGTCCGCCGGTTCCTCCGCTCGCCAGCGGCTGCTAGCCTTGGGGCGCTCGCACTGTACATCGCCGCGATGGCGACCTCCAACGTGGTGGCCCGGAGTCTAGTCACGCGCTCGCTACTGGAGGCGGGATATGATTCACCTGCGCGCCTCATGGTCGCGCCGCGTCCGGTTACTCCCTTCCGGCGCTGGGTCGTGATACAAGACGGTGAACTCTACCGCTTCGGTACCTTCCACTGGTTCCGGCGACCGCAGTTCGACCTGGAGGGCTACACGTACGAACGCCACCCATCCACGCCTGCCGCTGCCGTGGCCACCAGGGGACCGCGTGTACGCAAATTCCTGAGCTGGGCGCGGTTTCCGTATTCCATAGTAGAGGAGCGCACAGACCGCTACCTGATCCACGTCGGTGATGCGCGCTACACGGTGGACCCGGAAGCGTCCTGGGCGGCGATCACTGTTGAGGTAGAGAAGTAGGTCGGTCGCCGAGGTCCCTGGCAGGTGCAAACAACGAGCGGACGGTGACAACCATCCGCTCGTCTTGTCGGTCTGCCCGTCGGCCTAACCGGCCGGCGGCTGCCGGCCTATCCCAGCACCAAGTCAGCCATGGCCGGTTCTGCAGCGGCCACTGTGATCTGATTCCACGGCGCCGCCTGCGCTCGGTTGTATCGTTGCACGGCGTGAATGGCATTGCGCACGCCGGAGAGGACCGAGCGCTCGAAGTCAGGCGGCAGATGATCCACCTTCGCCGGGAGGGAGACTGTCGCGACAAAGTCGTTCAAGTAGCACCGGCGATCGGACGCCCTGCCGTCATGCCTCGCCAGCATGCGGTTGTGGGAGATCTCAACATCCAGGCGGACCGTCTCGCGGTACCGGAACAACTGAGCCACCACATGCCCTCGCCCAATGCCATCGGGGAACCGGATTCGAGTCGCGAGGCGGTAGCCTGCCTCGTCGGACTCGCAGGTGACCGCTTCCGCCGGCGCGATGTGCTGCAACAGAGCCTCCACGACGGGTACGAGCGACTCGACCGTTTCGTCGAGTTCCCGATAGATGAGGCCAAGGCTGCTCTCGGTGCATCCCGTCATCGTTGGCTCCAAACACGTATACAACTTCAAGTCCGGCTCTTGTGAATGGTCGTTCCTACCCATCATTACCGCCAGAACCGTGCCAGAGTTCCGGCGACGCGCGCACTATCGGGAAGCTATTTCAACATAAGTGATTGCAGATCGCGGCCGCGTCACTGCCGTTTGCCGTGCCCCTTGCGGGGTGACACACGGTGTCTCGACTTGGGTACATGTTGGCGTTTTGCCAATCGGTTGCAAGTGACGCGGATCACTTTCCGTTTGCCTGGCGGTCCAAGGCGGGTTGCGGTGGGAGGGGCAGGGAGAGAGAGCCGTGGCAGAGACACGTAGAAGACTGCAGACGGCGGAAACACTATTGCCTGGCTACAATCTCTGCTGCGCGGAATAGCTGATCAGTCGCTTGCAGGATCTTCCCTCTCAGTCGTGGCGGGTAGTTGGGACGTTGGTTCAGAAACTCCCGTACGATGGCCGCCGCCCTGGGCGAGCGGTGGCCTCCCAGGGTCGCGTTGAGCCAGCGCAGGGGAAAGAAGATGTCTCCGGTCCGCTGGATCTCCTCCAGCAGACCGAGACTCGGCCCAATGTACTTCTCGGATTGGGCAGCCCGGAGCGGGTGGTGCAGATACGACACTGCCGAGAGCACCCACGGCTCGTGCTCGCGGTTTGTAGCTTCCTTGAAGCTCTCGAACACCGAGTCTCTGACCGACTGGTCGGCAGAGAGGGCCGGGATCACGAAGGCAAAGCGCGCCCGGCGATCGGGGTTGTTGATTCGCCCCAGCTGCTCCACCAAGATCGCTTGCGAGTTGGCAACCTCCCGGATGGCGAGGGCTTCAGCGAGGGCCGTGTAGCGTTGCTCCGATAGTGGCAAGCCCGCAATCTCCTGTTCCTTGCGCCAGATGCGCATCAGGCGGGTCACCGCCTGGGATGTGATTGCCAACGAGACGTAGGTGTCGAAATAGGCCGCTTTGAGACTGGAGCGCTCAGCCCGCTCCAACTCAGCCCACAACAGTGCCTCAATGGTAGGAGCTAGGCTGTCTCGCTCCTCTGCCGCGAGGAAGCGCCAGTATGCTGTGCGAAGTGAGCCCAGTATCTGTTGAACGTTCTGCTCGTCCGATTCCAGCGGTAGGGCGCGAAGGGCTGTGTTGACGAGCTCGCCTGGTCGGACCGTGCCGTGCAGCAGCGATTCCCAGAGTGCCATCCAGGCCACGCTGCGCACGAGCGGGTCCTCGACATCCTCGAGATGCTGCAGCAGGTGGCTGCGGCTCTTCGGATCGAGAGGGAACAGCCCGTATCCCAGGCCATCGGCTCCGGCAAGCACGAAGTCCGGCGCAGGCAACCCGACGGCTTGGGGGATGTCGATCTTCGGATCGCTCAAATGCGCTGGGAATGACCGCGAGCCGTCGCGGTATCCCAATACCACCGCCAAGTGCTGGTTCCAGGCAAGTTCCCGGTCCCACGGATCGATCTGGCTGAGCTGCATGCGTGCGATCCGTCCGTCGCCGCCGAGGGCTAGATCTGCTGAGATCGTGGGCCGGCCAGGTTTGTCAATCCAGGTGCGGCTCCACGCCCTGAGGTCCTCGTCCGACAGATCGTCCAAGATGGCAATCAGGTCGGACCAGGTTGCATTGCCGAACGCCGAGCTCTGCAGGTATTCCTGCAGTCCGTCACGCATCGTATCGTCGCCGATTAGGCGCTCGAGGTGCTGCATCACGATGGGCGCCTTCTGGTAGATGATGGCGCCGTACAGGGTGCCCGCCTCCTTGAGATTCGCCAGATCCTGGCGAATGGGGTTCGCTCCGGCCGTGCGGTCGACGGCGTAGGCCCGCGGATGATGGGCGAGGAAGAAACGGAGGTCGTGGTCGACTTCAGGGAAGGACGGGTTCACGATCTTCGCCGCCATGAAGTTCGCAAACACCTCCTTCATCCAGACATCGTTGAACCACTCCATCGTCACCAGATCGCCGAACCACATGTGAGCCGTTTCGTGCGAGATGAGGCTGGCGCGGCCCAGGAGCTGATTCTGTGTCGGCGACTCGTCTAGGAAGAGACTCGACGCCCGGTAGAGGATCGCACCGGGGTGTTCCATGCCACCGTACTGGAACGACGGGATCGCGACGAAATCGAACTTCTCGAACGGGTAAGGAATGTCGGTATAATCCTCCAGCCACTCCAGCGCTGTTGCGTGGAGGTCGAAGATCGCCTCACGGTTGCGCTTCAGCTTCTCGACATCGGTCTCTCGATGGTACAGCCGCAGCGTGCGACCTGTCCGTTCCGCCGTTTCCACCTGGAACTCGCCCGCCGCAAAGGCGAGTAGGTAGGTGCTCAACGGTCTCGTCTCCTGAAAGGCTAGATGCTTGCGTTCTGCGGCCGTCTCACTGCGGGCAAGCGGCGCGTTTGCCACTGCCTCCCACGAGGCGGGAATCTCCAGCGTCAGCTGGTACGTCGCCTTCAGGTTCGGTTGGTCGAAACACGGAATCGCGGAGGAGGCCCGATCGGGGACGAAGAGGGTGTAGAGGAAGTCCTGATTCCGGTTCAGTGCGGCGTCGCCGGCCAGAAACTCGATCTCGATCAGATTCTCGCCTTTGGTGAGGACCGAAGCAGGAACGACGATGTGGCCGTTGGTGACCTCGTAGGGCACAGCCTCGCCGAAGGCGGAGACTGCCAGGACGCTCCCGTCCGGTGCGGTGAAGTCCAGCACCAAGGGCTGGTTCTCATCGCGCAGCGCGAAGCGGATCGATTCGGTGCCGGTGATTCGCTGACCCAGAGCGGCGGGCACCCTCAGCGTGATCCCGTAGCGGACGTCCGAGATGGTGCGAACCCGATGCCGTGCTAGCTCCCATGAAACACCGGGGGAGGTATCGGGGGGCGAGGCACCGCAGGCGGCCAACACGAGCGCCAATGACGCGGGAAGCGGGAGGAGGCAAGGGCGAAGGCCGGAGCAGCGGGTAGGCAGCGCAGCGGGTGTCATGCAATCATCTCCGGGTGCCGTGGGCAGTGGTCATTGTCGGGTCCGTTAGTGGAGCGCCTCACCCTAGCCTCCCGACCGGCACTCCCTTACAATCCACTCCTACATGATCGACCGAACAACTCCGCTTTCGCCAGTCCTCGATACGTTCGACCGGCGGCTGGACAGCCTGAGGGTGTCGGTGACGGATCGCTGCAACCTCCGGTGTCGCTACTGTATGCCGGAGGAAGAGTATGTCTGGCTGCCGCGGGAGTCGATCCTCAGCTACGAGGAGGCCAATCGGCTCGTCGGGGTGTTCAGCTCCCTCGGCGTCTCCAAGGTGCGGATAACCGGTGGCGAGCCCCTGCTGCGCCGCGACCTTGCGAGATTGATTGCCTTGATCAACGGTAATGAGCGGATCGGCGACCTCGCGATGACCACGAACGGACTGCTCCTGGCGGAGTCCGCCGACCAACTCAAAGATGCCGGACTCGGCAGGATCACAGTGAGTCTCGATACGCTCAGGCCCGAGCGGTTCCGCGACTTCGCCCGCCGCGCCCGCCTGGACCATGTCTTGGAAGGGATCGAGGCCCTCCAGGCGGCGGGCTTCCAAGATACCAAGATCAACACTGTGGTCGTTCGCGGCTTCAACGATGACGAGATTGTCGATCTGCTCGAGTTCGGCCGGGCGAAACGGGTCGAGGTTCGCTTCATCGAATACATGGACGTGGGGGGCGCCACGCAGTGGTCCTGGGAGGACGTTGTTCCGCGGGCTGAGATTCTCGAGGCGGTGCGGCGATCCCTCGGCGAGGTTGAGGCTTTGGAGCGTCCGGTAGGCCGGGGGGCACCGGCGGAACAATTCGCTCTGCGCGATGGCACGGTGTTCGGAATCATCTCCTCCACGACCGAGCCGTTCTGCCGCGGCTGTGGCCGGAGTCGGATCACCGCGGATGGCATGTGGCTGCTCTGTCTCTACGCAGATACCGGGACGGACCTCAAGAAGCTACTACGGACCGGGCTGTCGGATGATGAGATCGCTGCCGTGATCAGGGAGGTCTGGCATAGCCGCACGGCTCGCGGGGCAGAGGAGCGCTTGACCGCCCCGGATCGGGGTCCACTGTATAAGGTGGAGGGGCTCCGCCGGGACCCGCATCGGGAGATGCATACGAGAGGAGGCTAGGATGGCCCTCCAGTGGCTGGCGCGGGGGGAGGTGGGGGAGCCGGGGCAGTGGGGGCAGTACCATCAGGCAGTCTCCGCTGCCCCGCCTGCCCCCTCTCCCGCTGACCGCTTACGCTGGGGCCCGACTTCGTCGCTTGCTCTGCTGACGTGCGTCCTCGTCGCCTGCTCCCAGAAACCACCCCCCGACTATGCCCCCGATCCCGGCCTGGTGGCGGAGATCGCCGAGCTCCGGATGGTCACCCGCCCCCAGCAGGCCTGTCCAGGCGAGACGATTGAGGCGGAGTACGAGGCCGTCCTGGGCGATGGGCGGGTGATCCCGTTCGCTCGCAAGTACGACAAGGACCGCCCGCCGGCCCTCCACGTCATGTTTCTCCGGCTGTCCAGTCCCGAGGCGGACGCGGAGAGTGATGGCGACTGGGACACGGATCCGGACCCCCTGGCGAGCGCGATGGAGGGGTTTCGGCTCCGGGCGGAGCTCTTGGCCAGGCCGTCGCTCGGTATCTCGGCGGTTGTCGCCCCCGAGTACTCTTGCTTGTCCCACGCCTTCCGGTTCGAAGGGCGGCGCGGTGCCCGTGGGCAACCAGGATTCCCTGGTCCGGACGTGCTCGTGCGGGTCGATATCCTCAGCTCGCCGTTCTACGAGAGGTTACTGGTGGCTTCTATCGAAGTGGGGCAGGCTCCGCCGTTTTACGCGCTGTATGACGCCGACGCAGTCCCACCATCGGATTGGCTGGTGCTGGAGTCCCGGGGTGGTCGTGGGGGGCGGGGGGTGGACGGTGCGACGGGTGCCGAAGGGGCGGCGGGTACTGCCGGCTGTCCCGGTGGCGTGGGCGGGGCGGGTGGCGCGGGGGGGAACGGAGGCGCCGGTGGCCCAGGTGGGCCGGGTGGGCATGTCACAGTGATGGCCCCAAGTGAGCAGCCGTACCTAGCGGGGATCGTGGACGCACGCAGTCCTGGGGGGTTGGGCGGCAAGGGTGGTCGGGCCGGCAAGCCTGGTCCGGGCGGTGCTGGGGGCAAGGGCACCACTAGCGGCGGGCGCCGGTGCGCCGACGGTGATCCGGGGCCTCCTGGGCAGGAGGGGAAGGCCGGCGCTGAAGGCTCCCGGGGTAGTCCTGGTCCCCGGGCTCGGGTGATCACTGTCTCGGCCGCCGATGTCTTCGCTCGGCCGGTTCCGCCGAGTCTGCAGGCGCTCTTAGATTACGCCCGCCATCGCGACTGAACTGGTCAGGTTCTTGAGAGATCTTCATACGCTGTTCATGAAGAGTGCTGAGCGGGCTGTGTATAGATCGTGGTGGTGGGAAGTGGAGGTGGTAGCCTGCGGGGTGCCACTTTCTGCTTCCCGCTTTCCACATGCGTTGGGTCACTACTGGTAATCAGGAGCTAGGCTCGTGATCGTTGCCGTTCCCAAAGAGACCACTGCCGGTGAGCGCCGGGTGGCCCTGTCCCCTGACATCGTGAAGCGATTGGTGGGGCAGGCTCTCGAGGTCCACGTCGAGCATGACGCCGGCCTCGGGGCGTCCTTCTCCGACGAGGCGTATTCGTCGGTCGGCGCCAAGATCATCCGCGACCCTGAGGCCGTGTGGCGTGAGGCGGACGTCGTGCTCACGGTGAACCGCCCCACCAGCGACGCCGCCTCGGGGCGCAACGAGGCGGCACTGCTGCGGGAGGGTGCCGTGGTGGTAGGTATGCTCCAGCCGTCGACCAATCCCGATCTGGTCCGGGCGCTCGAGCGCGGCAAGGTCACGGCATTCAGCCTCGATGCGCTCCCCCGTATCAGCCGCGCCCAGTCCATGGATGCCCTCTCCTCGATGAGCACCATCGCCGGCTACAAGGCGGTGCTCCTGGCATCCGCCCAGCTCGGGAAGTTCTTCCCGATGCTGATCACTGCGGCGGGAACGGTCGCGCCAGCGAAGGTACTGGTCCTGGGCGCAGGGGTAGCCGGCCTCCAGGCCATCGCCACCGCCCGTCGGTTAGGCGCGGTGGTCTCGGCGTTCGACGTCCGCCCGGTGGTGAAGGAGCAGGTAGAGAGCCTGGGTGCCAAGTTCCTCGTCGCCGAGGCGGTGACCGAGGCCGAGGGTGAGGGAGGGTACGCGAAGGAGCTCTCTGAGGAGCAGCACCAGCGCGAGCTGGAGCTGATTCACAGCAGTATCAAAGACATGGATGTCGTGATCACGACGGCCTTGATCCCGGGCAAACCGGCGCCGCTGCTGATCACCGAGGCCATGGTGAAGGACATGCGGCCGGGCTCGGTGATCGTGGACCTCGCATCGGAGATGGGAGGCAACTGTGAGCTCACGGTGAAGGGTGAGACCGTGGAGCGTCATGCTGTCACGATCATGGGGCCGCTCAACCTGCCGGGCGGCACGCCGGTCCATGCGAGTCAGATGTATGCGAAGAACATGTCGGCTTTCCTAGCCTTGGTGATCAAGGAGGGGAAGCTCAACCTCGACTTCGAGGATGAGGTCGTCAGCGGCACCTGCATCACGCACGGCGGCCGTGTGGTACACGAGGCTACTCGGCAGACGTTAGAGGAGGCAAAGGTTCATGGTTGAGGAGCTGGTCGTCCTGTTGGTCATCTTCGTGCTGGCGATGTTCGTCGGCTTCGAGGTGATCACCAAGGTTCCCCCCACCCTGCACACGCCCTTGATGTCGGGGTCCAATGCCATCTCGGGGATCACCATCATCGGCGCGCTGGTCATCGCCGGCCGCGGCGACACCACCGTCACGTCCATCCTCGGCCTCCTGGCCGTGATCTTCGCGATGATCAACGTGGTGGGCGGCTTCATGGTGACGGACCGGATGCTGCAGATGTTCAAGCGTAGACCTGAGGAGAATGAGTGATGGCCGCGCTAGTCAAACTGTTCTATCTGCTCGCGGCTGTCCTCTTCATCTTCGGCCTCAAGCGCCTGAGCTCACCTGCGACCGCTCGATCCGGGAACTGGCTCGCCTCGGTGGGGATGCTGATTGCCATCGTGGTCACGCTCTTGTTTCAGGGGATCCTGACGTGGCAGATGATCATTGTGGGCATGATCATTGGTTCGCTGATCGGCGCCACGTTTGCCCGAATGGTGAAGATGACTGCGATGCCCCAGATGGTGGCTCTGTTGAACGGGTTCGGCGGCGGAGCATCGGCGGTGGTGGCGAGTGCCGAGTACGCGCGGTTCCTGGACGCGGGTAGTGCGATCCCTCTCAACACGGGTATCACGATCCAACTCAGTGTGTTGGTGGGAAGCCTCACGTTCTCCGGTAGCGTCATCGCCTTCGCGAAGCTGCAAGAGTTGGTGACGGGACGAGCGGTCACGTACCCGCTCCAGAAGACGCTCAACGCGATACTGTTGGCTGTGATCGTCGGGCTAGTGGTCTGGCTCGTGGTGACGCCGCAGAATCCGACCGCCTACGTGGTGCTCGCGGGGCTTGCCTTCCTGCTCGGAATGCTATCGGTGATCCCCATCGGCGGTGCCGATATGCCCGTAGTGATCTCGCTGCTCAACTCGTACTCGGGCATTGCAGCAGCCCTGACGGGCTTCGTCATTAGTAACGAGGGATTGATCATCAGTGGGGCACTGGTCGGTGCGTCGGGGCTGATCCTCACCAACATCATGTGCCGGGCGATGAACCGGTCACTGGCGAACGTGCTGTTTGGCGCGTTTGGCGCCACGGTGGCGGAGATCGGGCCGGCGGGCGCACCGGGCGGGAAGAGCGTGCGATCGATCACGCACGAGGACGCGGCGACGATGATGGCGTACGCACGGCAGGTTGTGTTCGCCCCGGGATACGGACTCGCCGTCGCCCAAGCGCAACACGAGGTGCGTGAGCTGGCTGATCTGCTCCAGGATCGGGGTGTCGAGGTGAAATACGCGATTCACCCCGTGGCTGGGCGCATGCCGGGGCACATGAACGTGCTCCTGGCGGAGGCGGACGTGCCGTACGACCAGTTGTTCGACATGGATCACATCAATCCTGAGTTCGACCGCACCGACGTGTCGGTAGTGATCGGTGCCAATGACGTGGTTAATCCGGCGGCGCGCCACGACCGCAGCAGCCCGCTGTACGGTATGCCAATCCTGGACGTCGACAAGTCCCACCACACAATCGTGATGAAGCGGAGCATGCGTCCGGGCTTCGCCGGCGTGGACAACGAGCTGTTCTACGACGAGAAGACGTCGATGCTGTTCGGCGACGCGAGGGATTCTTTCAAGAAGCTGATAACGGAGGTTCAGGAAGTCTAATCTCTGGTGAGCGGTGCGCGGTCTGTCGTCTAGTCGTTTGTGGTTATGTGGTTCGCTCCGCGAGCAAGGGTGCGGACCAGTGCCTCGGAACGGACTACCAGACCACACACAACCAGACCGCACGCGCTTAGGCCACAGCCCGCCACCCGCTCCAGGCTCACCGCGTACCGCGCGCCGCTCCCCGCTCCCCGCTCACCTGCCGTACGTGCCCATCGTCTTCGCCTCTTCCAGTACGTGGCCCTTCATCGCCTCGAGTAGGGCGGCCTTGGTCGCCCCCGCGGCTACGTCCAACTCCGTGTCCAGGGCGTACAGGGTGAAGAAGTAGCGGTGGGGAGGGCCTTTTGGTGGGCAGGGTCCGCCGTAGCCGATCTTGCGGAAGTCGTTGATTCCCTGCCGTGCTGGGACCGGGCGGGAGGTCTCCGGCTCTTTTGGGAAGTCGGCGGGGAGGGTGGTGATCGACGGTGGAACTTTGTACAGCACCCAATGCACCCACGTGCCGGCGGGGGCGTCGGGATCATCCGCGATCAACGCCAACTCCTTGGCGCCCGCGGGTGGGCCGGTCACCACGAGGGGCGGTGACATGTCGGCTCCGTCACAGGTGTGTGCACGGGGTATTGGACCGCCGTCAGCGAATGCGGGACTTGAGATCTCAAGCATCAGGGTGCGCCTCCTGAGAGCCGTGCGAGCCGCGCCCCTCCGGGCCGCCGACGTGCGGCGGTAGGTGGGGCGAGCCGAGGCTCTTCTTACTGCGTCGCGATCGCAGTGCGGGATAGCCCACCGCACCGCAGGACGGACAGCATTCGGCCATGAGCTTCATCGCCGCTGCGCAGACGCAGCAGCGTGGCTGCTCCGGGGTCGACCGCGCGTCATGGGCTTCTGGGAACTCGAACCCACAACTGCAGCGGAGCATCAGCGGCGTGAGTTCTGCTCCACACTCGGGGCAGTATCGTTTCATTGACTAGCTTCCCTGCGTGGCGCAGATGCTATACTTGCGCCTGTGGATGTTCGATCCGTAACTTGGGGGCCATTCGAGCCCGGCGAGGTGACAGGTGACGATGTGCCACATCCCCGCGAGGGAGCAATGAGCTGGATGAGAGCGTTGGCACCCAGGGTGGCCCCACGGTATGTGTGGAATCTGTGGCGCAAGAATCCCCTCACAGTCTCGTTCGAGGTCACGCATGCCTGCACCGCCAACTGCTGGCACTGCAATTGGGGCGGACGTATCAAGGAGACACGCCGGACTGCTGAGGAATATGGCGCGATCTGCCGGGAGCTCAAGCCGCTCATGGTGAACCTCTCCGGCGGCGAGCCGATGGCGCGGGGCGACTTGGATGAAATCATCAGCGCAGTGGCGAACCCGGGCCGTCTCCCCGTGGTGGTGGTGGTAACGAATGCCTCGCAGTTGACGCCGGAGCGTTTCCTCAGGCTCAAAGCCGCTGGGATGCATCAACTCTCGGTTTCCATTGATTATCCCGACGACCGTCACAGCGAGTTCCGGCGTATCCCTGGGCTGTTCGACCGCATGGCTGAGACGGTTCCCCAATGCAGGAAGCTGGCAGGTGAAGGTGACGTGCTCCTCAATTGTTGTGTCACCACCTGGAACTATCGGGCCGTGCCGGACGTTGTGCGTCTCGCCAAACAATGGGGTGTATTCCTCAACTTTTCCTGCTACACGATGCTGCGGACGGACGACGCTGCAGGGTCGTTCAGGGACGCTGACTCTGCGCGCGAGCTGAAGGCGGTCATTCAGGAGGTCATTGACCTCAAGCGCGCCGGCATGCCCGTCTACACGTCCGAGCGCACTCTGTGGAAATTCTACAGGTTTCTGGTGCGAGGACACATGGATGGCTGCAAGGCCGGTTACCGATTCCTGGTCGTCAATCCGGATGGGCGCCTCACCCCGTGCGCCATGGTGATGGCGTACTTCAACGATCACCGTACCATGCAGCGCGAGTTCTCGTGCACGAATACCTGCGGCGCGTGCTATATCAGCACACGAGCGAATGCTGAGAAGACACTGCGCGAAACGATCGTGGACAACTTGGGATTCGTTCGCGGTTTCTTCAACTCGCACTAGCTGCGAGCATCTTCCCGACACACCCTGAGGCGAGTGGGCGGCCGGTACGGCGCGGGTCGCCGCTGCTGCGGGGTGTCAGCGCGCCGTGGGCGGCACGCGGGTGGAAGTGAGCTCAAGTTGCTCCTCCGACACCAGCTCCCTTCCGTGATCGAGAACGGTATCCGCCAGCAACCGCTCGCCGCGGGCCAGGCGGCGGACGACGACGATGGCGGTAGTGCCCACGATGAAGCCTATGATGATGCTTGTCGGTATGCGCAATGCTGCACCCAGCCAAGCGTACGCGAGCAGCCGCGGAAACCTGCCGACGGCCGTGGCGGTCATGAACTGCCGCAGCGGATACATATCGAAGATGGCCACGATGCGAATCGCCCAGAACGGCAGTGGAGTAAACGCAAAGAATGCCACTGTTGTGAAGGGAGCTCGCGCAAAAAGTGCGATGCCATTGCGCATCCAACGATGTTCTTTGAGTCTGGTGAACACCTGCCGGTTGAGGACCCACGAGTACAGGTGCCAGTTCAGGTACTCCATATACAGGTAGACCGTGAGTGCGACCAAAGTGACCCAGATCGGGCTCTCGTACTTTGCGGCCTCCATGACCAGAGGTTCCCAGACCGTCGGCGTGATCGGGCTGAGCGGGCTGTTTGCTGGAATGGCCACTACAGCGAGCCAGACTAGAGGCACCAGTCGCGGAAACAGGATCACGGTTGGGATGCCCAACAGCGCCACGGCACCGGTGGCTCTAATGAAAACGTCCCAGCGGCGATGGCCTCGCTGCTTCCCGAACGCTGCCGCGAAGCGTCTCACGAGCGGCCGTGATCGTGACGCCCCAGTCGGCGCGCCGTGTACCGCTTCACCAGGCATTCGACGTCCTAAGCACGGGGGGAATCCTCCGTGAACGGCTCGAACCGTCCGGTTTCGAGCGATCGGTAGGCGGCAGCTACCAGTGCCAGATCGCGGCGCGCCACAGCCAGCGACATCGCTGGTGGTCGGCCGTCGCGGACGCACGCCACGAAGTGCTTGAGCATCCCGCGGTAGCCCATGATGTCCGGTAGACCCCGCAAGCGCAGACGCCTCCGGTGACCCAGCACCAGCACGAACAGGCCGTTGGTCTCAAAGTGAATGTTCCCCTCGGTACCGTAGATCTTCGAGATGCTGAGGCCGCCGATCCGGTTAGCCAGGTTCCACGAATGTAGCAGCTTGCCCACGGCCCCGTCGGTAAACTTGACAAGCACCTGCAGGCTGTCCTCGAAAGGTGCCAGCAGGGTATATCGCTGCTCTGGCCGTACCGCCAGCACCTGTCGCGCATCGCCACCCAACTGTAGCAGCAGATTGATCCAGTGCACCCCTCCCTCGAGCAGTGCCCCGCCGCCCATCATAACGGGGTCGGCCCGCCAGCCGCCAATCTTGCTCCGGCCGGTACGATTGAGCTCAATGAAAAGCGGTGCGCCGATGTCACCCCGGTCGAGGTGCTCACGTAGCACCCGGACCAGAGGCTTGAAGAAGTAGTTCTCGGCCACCATCGCGATCACGCCAGCCTCGGCCACTGCGTTCTCGATCTCCTTCAGTTCTGCCAGATTTCGTGCCACCGGCTTCTCGATCAGCAGAGGCTTCCCATGGCGGGCCGCAAGGCGGGCGTGTTCGGCGTGCAAGGCATGCGGTGTCGTGATCAACACGGCGTCCGTCCGAGGATCGCTACAGGCCTCCTCGTAGCTCCCAAACGCCGCGACGCCGCCGAACCTGCGCCGATATTGTTCGGCTTTCTGGAGCGACCGGCTGGCGTATGAGAGCTGGACTCGTGGGCGGAGCGTCCGGGCAACACGGCTGTGCAGCCGCGCGATCTTCCCGCAGCCCACGATGCAGAGATGGACCTGCTTCACCGCTCGCGATGCTGCACGACTTCGTCCCACTGTTCGGCAATGTACTGCCCGACTCGCAACCCATTCGCCGCGATCGTCAGGCTTGGATTTACCCCGCCCGAGGAAGGCATGAAGCTTCCGTCGACCACGAACAGATTCGGGATGCCGAAGAAGCGGCACCAGGAATCGAGAACGGCGTACGCCGGGCTAGTGCCGAAGCGGCATGTACCCATGGCATGGGAGTACGTGTGGACGGGCGAACGAAACTGCACCAGTGCGCCCGCCTTCCGGAGAATGCGTCTCGCCTCCCGGTACAGGGCCTGCCGGGCCCTGAGGTCGCGTCGGGAGTATTTGTGAAATACGCGGACTACGGGCATGCCATACCGATCCCTGGCCTGCGGGTGCAGATCGACCCGGTTCTCCCAGTTCGCCAGATCCTGAGCCAGGCAGAGTAGATAAGCCTGGTACGGCAGGGTCTTGACTCCGCACCACCGAGCCGGGAGCGGATACGGAGCTGTGTGTTCGATTAACTCCGGTGGCGGCGTCTGTAGCGCCTGCATCATACCCCAGGGCCCCTGCGGCCGCCTGCCCGGCTGTCCGAAGTAGAAGTCGGTGATCGCCACCTGCTTGTGGAACTGGCGTTCGGGATTCGTCTTGAAGGGGAAGATCCCGATTACTATTCCGCTGCAGTGGCGCATCAGGTACCGACCAACGAGTCTCCCGTGGGGCTCGACCCGGTCGAGGCCGGAGCGCAGTAACAGGGCCGCAGAGGCGATCGCGCCGCCACTCACCACGCAGAGATCGCAGCGAACGGTGTACGTGTCTCCGGTTCGGAGACTAAGGCACTCGATGCCCCTTACGCGGTTGCCATCCACCAGCAGGCACTTGGCGACGGTCCGGTCGCGGATCTCGCCGCCGCAGCGGCTCACTTCTGGCAGCAGGGTTACCGCCAGGTCGTTCTTTGCCGAGATCCTGCACGGAAACAGATCGCATGTCATGCACATGACGCATCTCGGCCGCTGGCGCCTTCCGTTGAAGTTGATGGCGAGCGGGATGGGGAAGGGGCGAAGTCCGAGATTCCGGGCGGCGTCGGCGAGGCGCCGGGCCGACGATCCGAAGGGGGGTGGCGGTTCTGGGTAGGGACCGCTCCGAGGTGGTTCTGTGGGATCGGATCCGTCAACGCCCGCTACGCCGATGGTGAGTTCGGCCTCGTCGTACCATGGCGCCAGGTCCTCGTAGCGGATCGGCCAATCCATCCGGGGCGGCGATCCGTGGTCGGTCTGGTTGAATTGTGCAGACGGGGCGAAATCCTCGGTGCGCAGCCGGAACGAAGCGCCGCCGTAGAAGACCGATGCCCCACCCACGGCGTGGTTGGGATAGACCAGCTTGCGACCCCGCCGCTCGTCCACCTCCTGTGGGCTGCCGCCCCGGTATTTCCCTCGGACGTGAATGGCGAGTGGATCCCACGCCGTCTGATCGCGCTCCACCCAGGGTCCGCGCTCCAGCAACAGTACGCTGAGGCCAGCCTTCGCCAGCTTGAATGCGACGGCGCTCCCGCCGAAGCCGGTACCGATGACGACGGCGTCCCAGTTCTGCTTCACTGTTCGTTGTGGGTGACGCTCCGCACCATACTGTGGCGCGGCACCGCCGCTGCGCGGAGAAGGTCACCACCATTCGTCCGTCCCGTCACTTCGGTTTCTCCGCTAGTCTGCGAGGCCTCTGGTGGGTGCACCGCCAGCCCCACAACCCCACCTCCACTTACCCGTGCGCGCTCCAAACCTAATCCGGCGTGCCACACGAAGCCACTCGCAAGTGTGCGGATCCGGCCGAAGCGCCACCACTCGTCATTCATGCCCCACCCAGTACGCCGATGGCGTATAGCCGGTAGAGGAAGAAAATGACTACGGCACCCTCCACCAGCCAAGAGATGGGCTGCTTGTAGTAGCCGACGTACATCTCGCTGCCCCAGTAGCCGGTGTGCTGCCACAAGGCCAGGCTGTACTTCTTCTTGTAGAACGGCCAGAGCAGGGGCAGGCCGACTGTGCTCCCGATGTCCGCTGCGAAGTGCGCCATGATCGCCGCGAAACTGAAAACGGCGTAGTGCGGCGAGACCAAGGCCACGACGGCGCTCACAGCCACTGCGAACAAGATGCTGTGGGTCAGCGTGCAGTGGAACTCCGGTTTCGCAAACCCGGCACGCACAGCCAAAGAGTCCGCGTTCGGCAGGAAGTGCATACCCAGGCATAGGACAATGGTCCTGGGACTCCAGTCGTATGTAGCGATCGACAGGGCCAAGGGAACATGGCCGAGCTGCATCTGCGTTTCTCCACCGTGAGGGTCGTACGCTTCAGAGATGGTGGCGGGTGACGCCGCGTCAGTCTTCGGGGTCCACCTGCCGCCGGTCGCGCTTGAGTGCACTACGCTGGCGTTTCGCGGCCAGCCGTTTCTCGATTGCCGAGCGTGGGGGTTTGGTCTCTTTCCGAGGTTTGGGCGTCTTGAGTGCCTCGGCAACCAAGGCAGTGAGCCGGCCGACGGCGGCTTCGCGATTCTGGAGCTGGCTGCGGCGTTCGTCGGCTGCCACTCGCAAGTTGCCGCGGGAGTCGATGCGGTTGCCGAGCCGGCGCAACAGACGCTCGCGCTGTTCCTCGGAGAGACTAGGGCTCCGCACGACGTTCCACCGCACTTCAACGCGGGTGGATGTCTTGTTCACATGTTGTCCGCCGGGGCCGCCTGCCCGGCTGACCTGGAAGCGAAGCTCGTCGGGCGGTACGGTGAACGACATGGCCACGCAAGATAGTGTGGTCGAGCAGTGGCAAGCCATAGCTGGCGCGTTTGTCCACGTGGAGGCAGGTTGTTGGGCGTGAGCGTTAACGCGGTTCGGGGTGTCGCCGACGGTCCCTTGGCCGTCGTGCTCTCCGGCGGCGGCGCGAGGGCGGCCTATCAGGTCGGTGTGCTGG